>Ga0181525_10000774_pt1 | contig 27873 bp, 23 predicted proteins | sample PEATcosm2014_Bin_48_FD_121100 | JGI IMG/M metagenome (GOLD analysis project Ga0181525, IMG submission 121100) | Peatland microbial communities from MTU Mesocosm Facility, Houghton, MI, USA - PEATcosm2014_Bin06_10_metaG | ecosystem: Environmental > Terrestrial > Soil > Wetlands > Peat | place... | reverse complement strand
TGGAGTTGAGCGAGCTGTCCAGCTGCACCCGGAAGAGCAAGCGCGAATGTGTTGGCGGCTGAGACGCCGGTTCCCTTGGGGAAATAGACGCCCAAGTTGTCGTGGAACGTAACCGGCCACGGCAGGAAGGTCAGCGGCTCGGCAACGCTAGCTTCAATGGCCGGCGCCACCTTGAAGTAGCGGTCGCCGCTGAACGCTGCTGCGGTGCCGTTGCAAGCATTGATGCCGAGGCCAAAGGGTGCGTTACATGCGTCGAACTCGTTATGGGCATAATCTTTGTAGGCGAGGATCGACACGAGCACGGTTCCGGGCAAGTTCAGGTTGAAATTCAAGCCGGCCACCGCGGCGGTGTCTTGCGCGGAGAGAAAGTCGTTCGTGATGTCGGAGTTGCCGCCGACCTCGATGCCGACGTCCGTGAACAAGAAGTTGCTGAACATCTTGCTGTTGGTCACTTCATTCAAACCGATCGTGCTGCGCCACAGTCCGAAGAACTCGTGTTCGCCTTGCGCGCCAAGTTGGCCCTGGTCGGGTGCACCGTTGGAATAGATGCTGAAGGACGCAACCAGCAGGTTGGTGCCGTATTGCCAAACATCAAAATGATCGAGTTCGCCGTTATACTGATTGAGGTGATTTGCTCCCGTGACGCCCGGATCGGTCGCGTTGGGAAAATAAGTGAAGCTCACCGACGTGTCGTTCACGAAGAAGAACGGCACCGCTTTCGGCGGCGGCGGCGCCTTGACCGGCATATCCGCTGCGGCAGCATAACAGCATGTCGACGCCGCGAATGCAGCGGCGAGTGCTATGGCCTTTACGTTCAACGCCCAACCCTGTTTTTTCATGACAGCCCCTCTTCCAATGGGATCTCTACTCAACAACAGCTATTCGCGGAACGGCCCGCAGCAGCTACGGATCAGTAGTCCACCGCAGATTACGCAGCGCGCGCTCCGCTAAAAGCACTTAGTTTGGGCAGGTTTCTGCCGTTTTGCTAAACGGCGGGTCGGGCTGGCTGCCGCATGGCAGCGACAAAGTGAAAGATGCCGGAACCGGATGTGGTGAAGAAACGCTTGAAACATCGAGCTAAATTCGCAATTCATCGCGTCCGCCAAACCGAATTCGAGCAGCGCCGGCGCGCTGATTTCAGCGGATCGGCATGCGCCTATTTTTTGACTGGCCCTGGCCGGAAGCAAAGGAATTGTTGCCGATGTGACAAATTGGAGACACTTTTTGACCCCAAAAACCGGCGGAAATCTCCCGCGGCGAGGTTTGTCACCAAACCGGATTGTCGCCGTCCGAATCGTCCTGAGACCCACTCGCGGGCTGCTTCGGTCGCGGCAGAAAAACCAGGTGGTCACGTGCGTCGAAAGCCGACTCAAAAGCCATCAGCCGCCGTCGCCTGACATCCGTTCAAGTGTCCGATCACGGACCAGGATGGCCACACGGTCGATTGCAAGGGCGGCGATCATCTCGACGATGCCCAGATCCTGAATAACCGTCGATAAAAACGGTCAACCCGCAAATGTGCTGCAGCGGGCCGAGACACGCTGTGCCTCGGCCCGTTGTGATTTATCAGCATGCCGGTATGGCGGAGATTAATCGCGCGCCGGGGAATGGCCGCGGGCGGCGTAGCACGCGCCGTTATAGAAGCTGTACCCAGCCCCGCAACGCGCGTCCTGACCATATTGATCGAAGTAGCGGCCGCTTTGGCCAAGATTGCCGGGCGCCGCAGTAACGTCCGCCGATCCGAACGACCCCGTCAGCGGATAGGCACCCGATCTCTGTTGCGCAAACGCGACAGTTTGCAAGCCGAGCAAGCAAGCGCCTGCAACGACGGCTGCCGTGATGATCTTAGTTCTCATGGTTCGCCCCATATTCGTTTCGGGAGCGCGTTTTCTCGCTGCCCGTTGCCCCGGCCTTGTGAGCTAGCTATTGCGCTGCCGCGAGAATTTAAGAGCCGGCCGCCGGGCGATTGGCTGCCATGCCGCCGCTGTTCAATCTTGATTTTCTTGGTCCGCGAACATGTCGGCAGCGCGCATCCGTTGCATTAAATTAGGCAGCGGCCTGCGATCGCATAAATTTTAGCCTTTCACGGGAAAAAGAAAGTGTCTTGGTTACCTCCACTATCCCGCGTCATTCCCCGAAAGAGTCATTTCAACATCAGGTCCATGACGTCGCTGAGCCTTTTCTCGCGATTGCCTCTGCAATAATTGATGACATTGCTGATATTGTATCGCAGCCGCGCCAAATTGATACCGCGCCCTTTCGCCTTGCCGTTATTCCAGCCGCTATACCAGGCGAGGAGCAGATCGATTTCTTGAGGGGACGCATCGTCGAGGTGACCGCAGGTGAGTTGGCGGACATCGATGTTTCCGTTGGCATCGGCGGATTTCGCCAGCAATGACGGCGCTGCCGGTTTCGCCTGCGATGGCTGTTGTTGCGTTGGGGACGCCGCGTCGGGCGGTGCCGCCACGGTTGCGTTCGGGCACGCCTTGGCGATCATCGCCGCGATGTCATAGCCAAGAACGCGAAATCCTGGCGGAAAGTTGGCGTCCTCGCGGACCTTGACGTTCGGCCCTTCGATATAAGTCGTTGTCAGCACGGTCCACGACCCGTCGGCGTTTTTCGCAAATGCCTCGCATGGGATGCTGCCGGCTTGAGCGTTTGCGCTCGTCGGCAAGCACGCGGCTTGCGAGGCGATTGCCAAGGCAGCCAACGCAAAGCGACAACGCATAGTCGGTCCTCCAGCGGCTCGGTCGGTCGGCCAGTCTATCGAAAACTCAACGGGAAGGCTGCAATTTATGAGCTGCGGCGGAATGGCGCTTCATCAGCGCGCTCAGATCGAGTTGCGGAATCCCGCCATTCTCGACGATCCAGCGCCCGCCGACCATGACCCTATCGGCGCGATACGCGCCGCACAGAACGAGAGCTGCCAGCGGATCTCCGCTGCCAGAGAACCGCAACTCATCAAGTTTGAAAAGCGCGAGATCGGCCATTTTGCCGACGGCGATCTCGCCAATATCCGTTCGTCCAACGCAGGCCGCCGAACCCTTGGTGGCCCATCGCAGCGCGTCGCGGTGACTGACGGCGGTGACCCCGTAGCGGCTCCGTTGCAAGAGGAAAGCGGCGCGCACCTCTTGCATGAGATTCGAACCGTCATTCGAAGCCGAGCCGTCAACCCCGATGCCGATCCGAACGCCGGCTTCTTCCATCGCGCAGACCGGACAGGTGCCGGATGCGAGCGTCTGGTTGCTGCAGGGACAATGGGAAATCGTAGTGCCGGCGCCCGCGAGGCGCTTCATTTCGCCGGCATCGAAGTGAATGCCGTGCGCGAGCCAGACGCGATTATTCAGCCAACCACAGTCTTCCAGATAGTCCAACGGACGGCAATTGTAGAGCTCCCGGCAGAAACGGTTCTCATCCTCGGTCTCGGCGAGATGCGTGTGCATGCGCACGTTGAGCCGATCCGCGAGCGCCGCGGTCGATTTCATCAGTGAGGTCGTGACTGAAAACGGCGAGCAGGGCGCCAGCGCGATCTGCACCATCGCGCCCTCTCCAGCCTCATGATAGCGCGCCACCACGCGTTCGCTGTCGGCGAGGATTGTATCTTCGTCCTGCACGACGCTGTCCGGCGGCAGCCCGCCGTCGCGCTGCGAAAGGTTCATCGAGCCGCGCGTCAGCAAGACGCGCAGCCCGAGCCGTTTCGCCGCCGCGACTTCGATGTCGATGGATTCTTCGAGGCCGGCGGGAAAGACATAGTGATGGTCCGTGGTTGTGGTGCAGCCGGACAGCAGCAGCTCCGCCATCGCCAGGGTCATGCCGAGATCGAGGGCGTCCGGCGTCAGGCCCGCCCAGATCGGATAGAGCGCCTGCAGCCAGGGAAACAATTCACGGTCAAGCGCGGCGGGAACGGCGCGTGTCAGCGTTTGATAAAAGTGATGATGGGTGTTGATGAGGCCCGGCAGAACAACGTGCTCGCTGGCGTCGTAGATTTCGATATCCGGCCCGCTCGGGCTGCCACCCGCCGGCACGAGTGCCACGATGCGGCCGTCTTGGACGACAATTCCGCGCTCCGCTCCGTCCGCGAAGATGGCAAGCGGGTCCTTGATCCATGTCGGCTTGTCGCGACGCCTGCCATCGCCACTCATCGGTCAGCTCCCGCGATAAGTCGAATAACTCCAAGGAGTTACGATAATCGGCACGTGATAATGCGCCTCCGGCTCGGCGACCGCGAAGCGGATCGGAACGACGCCGAGGAACGGCGGATCGGCAACCGGCGTGCCCTGTCGGGCAAAATAGTCGCCGACGGCGAAGCGCAGCTCGTATTGCGCGATGGGGATGGGCTGCTCCCCGATCAGCGGCTTGTCGGTGCGCCCGTCGGCATTGGTCGTCGTTCGCGAAATCAGGCGCATCGCTCCCGACGAAGCGACCTCGAAGAACTCTATCGCGACACCCTGTGCCGGGCCGCCGCGGAGCGTGTCGAGCACATGGGTCGAAAGCCAGCCATGCACATTGAGGCGATCCGGTGCCGCAATGCGCTGATCAAGGCGTAATGCAACGATGCGGAAGATTTCGGCAAGCGCCGCGTCCCGCTCGGCCGGGCGATCGTTGCGCAGCCGCTTTTCGAACTGGCGCAGGATCGACTCCTTGCCGTGCCGGCGGACACAGACAATGAACGGGATATCGAATTTTTCCTGATAGGCCGTGTTGAGCCGCTGGAATTTAGCGAATTCGTCGTCCGAGAGCCGGTCTAGTCCGGCGCTCGACTGCTCGAGCTTGGAGTCGGCGGTGATTGCGCCTTCGCGGGCGGCTTTACCCGCGAGATCCGGATGCCCCTTGATGAGGGCCATTTTTCTTTCTTCACCGGCGTTGCGAACAGCCGCGGTCATTGCAGCGGAGAGCGCGCTCAGACTGGCAAAGGGCCGCGCGCTGAAGGCGGCCTCGGCGACCCACGCGGCATGCTCGAAAACTTCGCCCAATACCGCGACGAAATCGCTGTGTTCGGTCCGGTTGAGCTGGTCGAGCGTGATTTGCTCCATGACAGCGCCTCAGGCCACGAGCGGCGCGCTGGCCGCAAGTGCCAGATGCTCGCGCTGCCAATGCCGCGCAATGTCGAGGCGCGACGCGACCCAGACCCGATCGAATTTGGCGACGTGATCCAGAAACCGGACCAGGCCCGCGGCCCGGCCGGGCCGGCCGGCCAAACGGCAATGCAGTCCCACGGACATCATTTTCGGCGCTTGCAAGCCTTCATCATAGAGAAAGTCGAATGTATCCCGCAGGTAGATGAAGAACGACTCGCCGTCCGGAAATCCTTGCGCATTGATGAAACGCATGTCGTTGGCATCGAGCGAGTAAGGGATGATGAGGTGCGGGCCCTTCGGTCCGCGCACCCAATATGGCAAATCGTCGGCGTATGAGTCCGAAGAATAGATGAAGCCGCCGTCTTCGAGCACGAGCTTCAGCGAGTGTTCGGATGTGCGGCCGGTGTACCATCCCAGCGGCCGCTCTCCTGTCGCCGCCGTATGGATGCGCACAGCGTCCCGCATATGGGCGCCTTCCTCGGCATAGGAGAAATCCTTGTAATCGATCCACTTCAAGCCGTGGCAGGCGATGTCCCAGCCGGCTTCCCGCATGGCGGCGACGATCGGGGGATTGCGGGCAAGTGCATTGGCGACGCCGAATACGGTCGCCGGCAGCTTGCGCGCCGCGAACAGGCGCCAAAGCCGCCAGAAGCCGGCACGCGAGCCGTATTCGAACATCGATTCGACGTTCATGTGGCGCTTGCCGGGCCACGGCCTGGTGCCGAGAATTTCGGTGAGGAACGACTCCGACGTACCATCGCCATGCAGGACGCAGCGCTCGGCGCCTTCTTCGAAGTTCACCACGAATTGGACGGCAACGCGGGCGTTGCCGGGCCAGCGCGGATCGGGCGGATTGCGGCCATAGCCGGCGAGGTCCCGGGGATATTCGGAAAAGGGCGGAGATGACATCCTAAACGCACTCGCCGGACAGCCGATCATGCGGCATAAAATGGAATGGGCCAGCGATCCATGTTAAGCCTGTCTCGCTATGCCATACCCCGATGTCCCCGTACCGCCAGTCCGAGACGATGATATCCACTGCCTAGTCCCTGATACATTGTCCGGCCGCCTCACCATGGCAGATGCACCGCAACGTGTTCAAGTCATCGGCCCTCGGACGGCATCATTCGACCGACCCGCATGCTGAAGGATCAGACCGCCGCAGCGACTGGCCCGGGCGCGCCTGCGGGATATTTCGGCGCCAAAATCCTCGATCTGGCGCGGACGCTCGCCCAGTGGTCGGAACTGCCCGACGGCCTGATGTGCACTTATTTCTCGCCCGCGCACAAAGCCGTCGCCGCGCGATTGCGCGAGGAGATGCGTTCGGCCGGGATGGACGCGCGGGTTGATGCGGTTGGTAATGTCGTCGGCCGTTACGCGAGCGCCGATGCGACCGCCAAGGCGCTGATTGTCGGCTCGCACTACGACACGGTGGCCGATGCCGGTCAATTCGACGGCCGGCTCGGAATACTGACTGGATTGGTCGTCGCGGAGCACTTGCATCGCACCGGCCGGCGGCTGCCTTTTCACCTCGATATCGTCGGTTTTTCCGAAGAGGAGGGTGTCAGGTTTTCCGCGCCGTATCTGGGCAGCGCGGCAATCGCCGGCCGTTTCGCCGAGGCGCTCTTGCAACGAAACGACGCCAATGGCGTGAATTTGGCGACGCTGATGCAGGACGAGGGCGTCGATCTGGCGGCGATCCGCGCGCTGGCGCGCCGGCCGGAGACGTTGCGCGGCTATCTGGAAGTTCACATCGAGCAAGGGCCCGCATTATTACAACGCGACCTGCCGGTCGGGATCGTCACCTCGATCGCCGGATCGGCGCGCTTTCGTGTGACTGTTCATGGGACGGCCGGTCACGCCGGAACCGTCCCGATGGCGCTGCGGCACGACGCCGCCGCCGCCGCCGCGGAAATCACCCTCGCGGTCGAGCAGCGCTGCGCCGTCGGCGCGGCGCTGGTCGGCACCGTAGGCCAGCTCGCGGTGCCGCACGGCTTGATCAACGTCATTCCAGGCCGCTGCGAATTGTCGATCGACATCCGCTCCGGCGACGATGGCGCGCGCGATGCTGCAATCGCCGACGTCCGCGGGGTGATCGATCGCATTGCTGCACGGCGCGGCGTGCGGGTCGAGATCGTTGAAATCGGCCGACACGCCGCCGTGCCGTGCGCGCCGCAGTTGCAGTCGGCCGTGGCTCGAGCCGTCGCTCGTGCCGGCATCGAACCATTCCGGCTGGCGAGCGGCGCCGGACACGACGCCGTCATGTTTGCGGGCGTGACCGATATCGGCATGCTGTTCGTGCGCAGCGGCAATGGCGGTATCAGTCATAGCCCGCTTGAGACGGTAACGGTGGAAGATGCCGACGTCGCCGCGCGTGTACTCCTCGATGTTCTCATTAGCTTGGATTAGCCGAAATTCAGGAGCCGATCATGGAACGTATCCGCATCAAGGCGAGCCGTTTCGAGTTCATCGCGCGCTTTGAGTCCGAACGCGCGCCGAGGACCTGTGCGAAATTCAAATCCATGCTGCCGTATAAAGAGCGGATCATTCACGTGCGCTGGAGCGGCGAGGGCTGCTGGATTCCGCTCGGCGACCTCGATCTCGGGCTGCGCCACGAGAACCACACCAGCTACCCGGCGCCGGGCGAGTTCATCCTCTATCCCGGGGGCTTGAGCGAGACCGAAATCCTGCTCGCCTATGGCGGTGTGCATTTCGCCAGCAAAGTGGGCCAGCTTGCTGGAAATCATTTTTTGACGGTGATCGAAGGCAACGAACACTTACGTCCGCTCGGCGAATATGTGCTGTGGCACGGCGCTCAGGATATTTTGTTCGAAGCGATGTAGGGCACCATGCGGTCTAATACCGATGGCATGATCTTTGCTTAAAAATCAGGCAGTGCCGATCGGGGGAGAGCGCCGAATGTCCACCACCGCAGTCGCTGCGCCGCCGCTGAGCGGACGCGCTCCGATCTACAGTTCGCTGTTCTTTCAGGTCGTCGCCGCGCTCGTTCTTGGCATCATTCTCGGAATGGCCGCGCCCGATTTTGCGATTTCGCTGAAAATCCTCAGCGATGCCTTCCTCAAGCTCATTCAGATGATCGTCGCGCCGATCGTATTCTGCGTCGTCGTGCATGGCATCGCTGGCGCGGGCGATCTGCGCAAGGTCGGCCGCGTCGGGCTGAAGGCACTGATCTATTTCGAGATCATGACGACGATCGCGCTCACCGTCGGCCTCATCCTTGCCTTCCTGTTCGCGCCGGGCCACGGCATGAACATCGATCCTTCGACGCTGGACCCCAAGGCGCTCAGCAACTATGCCGACCATGCCAGAAACCTGCAGGGTGCAGGTGTCGGCAGTTTCATCCTCAATATCATTCCGACGACGTCGATCGACGCGCTGGCCCGAAACGACGTCCTCCAGGTGCTGTTCTTCGCCGTTCTGTTCGGCATCGCGCTGGCGCTCGTCGGCGAGCCGGCGCAGCAGGTCACCTCGCTCGTCGAAGCGGTGTCCAAGGTTCTGTTCAAAATCATGGGCCTCGTGGTGCGCGTCGCGCCGCTTGGCGTTCTTGGCGCCGTCGCCTATACGGTGGGGCGCTATGGCGTCGGCTCCCTCAAGCAGCTTGTTTCGCTGGTTTTCATTTTCTACGCTTGCGTCATCCTGTTCGTGCTGGTGGTGCTTGGCGCCGTGTTGCGCGCCGCGGCCGGTCTGAACATCCTGAAATTTCTGAACTACTTCCGCGAGGAATTGACCATCGTATTGGCCACCGCCTCGTCGGATGCGGTGCTGCCGCAGATCATGCGCAAGCTGGAACGGATGGGCGTCAAACAATCCGTGGTCGGGCTGGTCATCCCGACCGGCTATTCGTTCAATCTCGACGCCTTTTCGATCTATCTCACGCTCGCGGTGGTTTTTATCGCGCAAGCGACCAACACGCCGCTCTCGCTCGGCGATTTGCTGCTGGTGCTGGCGGTGTCGCTGGTGACAAGCAAAGGCGCGCACGGCATTCCCGGGTCGGCGATCGTCATTCTCATGGCGACACTCAATGCCGTGCCGAGCGTGCCGGTGATCGGGCTCGTCCTGGTGCTATCAGTCGATTGGTTCATCGGCATCGCCCGCGCGGTCGGCAATCTCGTCGGCAACTGCGTCGCCACGGTGGTGATCGGCGCGTGGGAGCACGAGGTCGATCTCACGACCGCAAAGCACGTCCTCGACGGCGACATGGCAGTGGATGTGACGGCGGGTTAATTAGGTGGCGGCCAGCCCACGTCGCTCTGCCGATGGATGATCCCGGCGAGACTTAAAATCGCCGGCTCCTCGAAGCGTGGCGCCACGATTTGCAGGCCAACCGGCAGTCCGTTGGGCGTGAGGCCAGCCGGCGCGCTTGCGGCGGGCAGGCTTACCAGCGTGATGAGAAAGGCCGGCGCGATCCAGTCGATGTAGTTATCGAGCTTCTTGCCGTTGATCTCCGCGGGATAATTCTGCTCGATCGGGAACGGCTTTACCGGTGCGGTGGGCGTGAGCAGAATGTCGAAGCGTTCGAACAGCTTGCGGAAGCGATGATAGACTTCCTGCCGCTTCTGTTCAGCCGCGGCAAGATCGAGCGCCGCGAGCTTCAGGCCGGCCTCTATATTGCCTCTCAGGTTGGCGCCGAAGTGCTCGATCATATTCAGGCGCTGGTATTGCTGTCCAACCATCCAAAAGCCGCGCCAGGTCTGATAGGGCGCGCGGCCGTCGCCGGCGTCGAACGCGATCTGTTCGACCGACGCGCCAGCGTCTTTGATGCGAAGGGCGGTGCCGCGGCAAATCTCGTCGATCTCGGGATCGACACCGATCCCGGCAATATCGGACACATAAGCCACGCGCATCCCTTTGGCGTCGGGCCGGCGTTGCATGTCGGCGAGCGCGCTGCGCCACGGCGGCACCACGGAAATCGGCGACAGCCGGCTGAAACCCGCCATGGCGTCGAGCATCAGGGCGGCGTCTTCGGCGTCGCGCGCCAACGGGCCATTAACTTGTCCCGGATCCCACGCCAGCGGCATCGGATAGCTCGGAATGACGCCCGGCGTCGCGCGAATGCCGACAATGCCGCAGAACGCGGCCGGCACGCGAACCGAGCCGCCGAAATCGGTGCCGTGCGCGAGCGGCACCATGCCGGTCGCGGCCGCGACTGCCGCGCCGCCCGACGATCCCGCCGGACTTAAACGCGGATTCCACGGATTGCGTGTCGGCCCGAACAGCACATTGGTGGTATGCGCACCGGCGGCGAATTCCGGCGTGTTGGTCTTGGCGAGAATAATGGCGCCCGCCGCTTTGAGCCGGCGCACCACTTCGGCGTCTTCCCTCGGTACGTGGTCTTTGTAAAGTGGCGAGGCGTAGGTGGTGCGGATGCCGGCCGTCGGCGTGATGTCCTTGATTGCAACCGGCAGGCCGTGGAGTGGGCCGAGCGGCTCGTTTTTCATGACCGCGCTCTCGGCGAGGCGCGCGGCGTCGCGGGCCTGTTCCGCGGCAAGCGTGACGATGGCATTGAGCTTTGGATTGATTGCCGCGATCGCGTCGAGATGGGCGTCGAGAATCTCGACCGGGCTGACGGCTCGCTCGCGAACCAGCCGCGCCAATACGCGCGCCGGCTTGCGTGTGAGTGACAGATCGGCCATGCGCGTTACTTGCCGGACCAATGCACGAAGCGCCGTTCGATCAGAAGAAATAGCAGATTGAGGCCGTATCCGAGCACGCCGGCGGCGAAGATGGCCGCATACATGCGCGGCATGTCGAACAATTGCTCCGCTTCGAACACGCTGTGTCCCAACCCGTCCTGCGAACCAATGAACATCTCGGCAACGACGATGATGACGAGCGCGAGCGAGACGCCGTTGCGCAAGCCGACGAAAGTCTGCGGCAGCGATTCCAGCAACATGACGTCGAACAGCACGCGCAACCGCGAGGCGCCCATGACTTTCGCCGCCAGCAGCCGCGTCTTGCGCGCGTTCATCACTCCATAAGCGACATTGAACAGGATCACCAGGATAGCGCCGAACGCCGCCACCGATATCTTGGTCTCGTCGCCGACACCGAACAAGATCAGGAACAGGGGGAACATGGCGGAAGCCGGTGTCGAACGGAAAAAGTCGATGACGAATTCGAGCGATCGGTAGACCTTTTCCGAAGCTCCGAGCACGATGCCGAGCGGAATGGCGATCACCGCCGCAATGGCCGTTGATGCCGCGGTCCGGTACACCGTCTTGACGAAATCGTGGCCGAGCGCGCCGCCGTCCATTCCCTTCCACAGCGCCTTGCCGGTCTCCACCGGCGAAGGCAGCAGCACCGGATCGACCCATTGCAGCGACGTCGCGAGCGCCCAAACGGCGAGCAGGCCGGCAACGCCAACCAAGGGCAAGAACGGCTTGAAGGCATCCGACTTCACGCCCGCCTCACTTCGCGTTGGAACACGTCCAGACAATGCGCCTTGGTACGGACGAATTCCGGATCGGACAATGTCGCATCGGTGCGCGGCCGCGGCGCCACGACCGGGGTAAAGTCCGCGACCTGCGCCGGGTGCCGCGATAACAGCAACACGCGGTCGGCCAGAAAGACGGCCTCTTCGAGGTCGTGGGACACCAGGACCGTCGTGGTGCCGGTCTCCATAAAAATGCGCTGCAATTGCTCGCGCATGAACAGCGTCATTTCGTAGTCGAGCGCCGAGAACGGCTCGTCGAGAAACAAGATTTCCGGCTCGACGATCAGCGCCCGCATGATCGAGACCAGCTGCTGCTGCCCGCCCGACATCTGATAGGGAAAAAGATCAAGGTTGAGCTTGATGCCGAGATGCGCCACCAATTGTTCGGTACGGGCGCGACGTTCGGCCGGCTCAACCCGCATCATCTTCAGCGGATAGGAGATATTGTCGAAAGCGCGCAGCCAAGGAAACAGCGCTTCGCGATAGTTCTGAAAGACGTAGCCGAACTTGATCTGGTCGAGGCGCATGCCATCGAACAGGATTTGGCCGGCATCGGGCGGAATGAGGCCTGCGACAATGTTGATCAAAGTGCTTTTGCCGCAGCCGTTCGGTCCGAACACCGAGATCAACTCACCGCGCGGGATATCAAGGTCGAAATTGTCGTAGATGACGGTATTGCCGAAGCGCTTGCTCAGGCCGCGGATGGTGACGTGGGGACGTTTCTTGGTTCCGGCCGCATGCGGCGAAGGTACGCCCGCCGACAGTGCTCGAACCGACTGCGGCGCAACGTTCATCGGCTGCTATCCGTCGCGGTCATGCATTCAGAACGATTTGAGATCCTGCTTTACGTCGACTTTTTCCGGAACGACGCCGATCTGCTGACCGAAATCGGCGAATTCTTGGAGGTAGCCAAGCTGCTTCGGGCTCATATCCTTGGTCATGATATAGCCGAGCATCGGCACCGTATCGACGACGTTATCGGGCGTCATGGTATTCTTGGCGAGGAATTTGCGCGCGGCGTCGGGATTGGCGTGGATATAGTCGATCGCTTTCGACCACGCTTGCGCAAAACGCTTGGCGACGTCGGGACGCGCGGCGATGAACGTACTCGAGAACGCGCAGCCGGCGGCGTAAGCGTCGGCATTGGGGCTGCCCAGAATGTACTTGGCGATTACGCCGGCCTCGACCGTGTCGGCGATACCGAGATTATGCATGATGGTCGCGGCCGGCTCGAGCGTGTAGCCGCCGTCGAAGGTGCCGGCCTTCATGGCATTGACGTGCTGGCCCATATCGAGCTGATCGATGGTGTAGTCGCCGTCCTTCAATCCCACTTTGGCGAGGATACCTTTAGCGGTGTTCAAATTTGCCGGGCCGGGTGCGGACATCAATTTGAGCCCTTTGAAGTCGGCCAATGTCTTGACCTTGTCGGCGAGACCCGACCGCACCACGAACTGTTCCATCTTGTAGGTCGAATTCTGGCTGTGCATGGCGATATACATCGCCACACCCGGCTTTTTCACGTCGGCATTGAGTCCCTCCAACGTAACAAGCACGGCGGAGACATCGATCTGATTGGTCATCAGGGCCGCGACGTTCGGCGGGCCACCCATCAGCGTGATGGTTTGGGGCTCGATATTAAGGTCCTTGAAATAACCGAGGTCGAGCGCGACGAAATACGGCAGCGATGAGCTGATCGGGAATACGCCGACATTGACCTTGTCCGGATCCGCGAAGGCCGGCGTTCGCGCGGAGGCGGCGATGCATGTTGCCGCGAGCGCGAAACCGCAAACAATTTTAGATAGTTTATGAAGTTTCTTCATAGGCTTAACTCCATTCGGCCCGGCACGAAGGATGCGGCCGCGTTGGTAAAAATGGTGCAAGACTTATGCCGCCGTTATTCGCCGGCGTCGACGATGGCGATGACCGGGCCGCCGCCTTGCGGGCCCTGATGCATCGCGTCGACGGACACGAAAACCGCCGCATCGCCGATCGCGGTTGCCGCGACGCCGCCGACCGCGGCCTTGATGTGACGATGCCAGGGTACGTCGGAATCGTCCATCATGATCTGGCGCCGGCCACGCAACGTGCCGCGCCGGTCAGCCTCACATTTCATAAAGCAATTCACCACCCGGCCGCCGAGATCTTCGGCGCGCGGACGATCAGGCAAATCAAGGCCGGCATTGCGAATAGACTCATAGATGCCGTCGATGTCGAGCGCGTCCTTCATGACCGAATGACCGATACGATAGCGGCCGCCGGCGCCGGGCTTATTGCCCAGCAGCACGATCTGCGCTTGCGTGAGCTCGACGCCGGACGAGCACGACGCCACCGACGAATAGAGGTCGAGGTTGTGACAAATCTCTTCCGCCTTCGGCATGCCGATTTCGCCGAGCGCTACTGCGATGCCGAGCCCCGTGGTGCCGTTCGACACGCCCATCGAATTGTGCACTTCGCAGGCGACGTCGCGGCCGCGCGATTGCGCGTCTTGAACCGACTCGATGGTCAGAAGCGGCGTCTTGGTTTGCACGTAATGCACGTCCGCCGGATTGTCGATGCCGGCGTCGCGCATCGCGGCCTTCACGCCGTCGGCGACTTTTTGCACCATGGCGGGACGGCCGATATCCTCGGGCAACAGTTCGGCGCTCATCGCGGTGCCGATGGCAAGCCGCGACTTCGATGCTGGCCCGGTCTTGTCATTGCGGGCAAATACCGTGGCGTGCGGCGTGATCACACCATCGCAGCCGCCGGACCACACCATCGGTATCTGCGCGATCTCCTGTTCCGAGCGGTGGCCGTGCTTAAGCAGGACCTTGCGAAACGCCTGGTCGGCAAGAATACGGGTGAAATCGTTGACGCCGCCATTGCCTTCGGTCTTGCCGATGACGGCGATCACCTGATCGGCGGTAAACCGGCCCTGCTTGATGCACGCTTCGACGCCGGAAGCGTCCTGCACCGTCTTTAATTCGACTTTGGCGACTTCAATAGCCATCCCGGGCAATCCTTATCTTTAGCTTTTCAGATTTTCACGCGGTGCGAATCCACGGCTTGAACTCGCCGCGGAGCATTCTTTCAAAACCGTCGCCGCGGTCGATGACGGCCGGCAGACCGCGCCGAGCGGCAGTCAGGCGTTGGCGAAGCTTGAGTGTCGCCGGCTCGTCGATCCCTGACGGTTCGCCGCCATCGCCGGCCGAAAGCACGACGCCGTAATCGTCATGTGCCGCAGTTTGCGATACTGTGCCGTCGAGGACGTCGCGCAGCACCAGATCGGGCTCGCGCGTCAGCGGGTCGCCCCAGCCGCCGCCGCCGGTGGTGCGAATCCGCACGATCTGGCCCGCCAGGACCGGCTCGCCATCGACCAGCCCGCCGAGGTCGCGCGGCTTACCTTCGATATCGATCGTCACGCAAAACGGCAGCCCGGCCTTGCCGCCGTTGAGCCCATAGCAGCCGAGCCGCACCCGATCCGCCGTGACGATGGTGCGGCAATCGACCAATGCACGATAATGCTTCTCGTAGCCGAGACCGCCGCGGCGCCGGCCGGCGCCGCCGGAATCCGTGTGTAGCGCGAGCTTTTCGACCAACAGCGGAAAGCGCGTCTCGGTGAATTCGGCGGGCTGGTTGCGCGAATCCGGCACGATGTGAATGGCATCATTGCCGTCGGCGTAATAACGACCGCCCGAACCGCCGCCCAGCACTTCGCGCGAAAGGAACGATGTGCCGTTCTTGTCGACGCCGTAAAAGCCGGTATAGCGGATCGTCTCCTGATCCGCCGGCATGCGGCCATCGACCGCCTGCGCGACGACGCCGGCGAGAAGTCCGAGGCAGCGCAGCAGCACGAACGACCGGGCATTTGTAGCGGCCGGCCATTCCGGCGTGATCAGCGTGCCCTTGGGCGGGAAGACGATGTCGAACACCTCGCAGACGCCTTCGTTGACAAGGATTTCAGCGGCGCGTTCCGGGGTATCGGCGAGATTGCGCAAGATCGGCGCAATCCATTTGATCAGGAACGCCCCGCCGGCATAATCGGCGGGCCAATTGATCGGGCCCACGGATTGCGGATCGGTGCCGGTGAAATCGAGCGTAATGCGATCGCCGCTTTTGATCATGGTGATCGCAAGCTTGTGCAGCTTGGGATCGGTCAGACCGTCATGCTCGACATAATCCTCCCAAGCGTATTCACCGTCGGCGATCTTGGGCAGGAGCTCGCGGCGGAAAATGTCACGGCACTTGTCGAGAATGGCCTGGAAGCAAGCCTCAACAGTGTCGCGGCCGAAGCGCTCAAACAGTTCGGCCATGCGGCGGGCGCCCATGACGCAAGCTTGCACCTCGCTGTCGAGATCGGCCGCCAGCATCTCGGGCACGCGGGTATTGCGCTTGATGATGGTGAAAACGGCGTCGTTACGCGCACCTTTGCTGTAAAGCTTGATCGGCGGAACGGCGAGACCTTCCTCGAACACCGTCGCGGCAGTGCCGGGCATCGAGCCCGGCACCCGGCCGCCAATATCATCGTGGTGACCGAAGGCCTGGATATAGGCGACGACTTCGCCGTCATGAAAGACCGGCACGGTGCTGCACAAGTCGGGGAGGTGGCCGATCGAGCCCTCGGTCAGATAGGTGTCGTTCATCAAAAACACGTCGCCCGGCCGCATGGTGTCCGGTGGAAAGTCGCGCACCACGGCGTTCGGCATTGCCGAGTAGGAACGGCCGGTCAATTTGCGGCAATAACGATCGAACAGCCCAACGCGATAATCGTGTGCCTCGCGGATCATGGGCGAGCGCGCGGTGCGTTCGATGGCATATTCGATTTCGGCCTCGATCGAATTGAGTGTGCCTTCTACGATTTGCAGCACGATCGGATCGATGTCGCGGGGCCGCGACGCCGGCGCGCTCGGCCACGGCCAAGTTTGCGGTTGCACGTTCATCGGCCGACCTCGGCGTTCTTGACCGCCCGTGTTACGACCAAAATACCATAGGCGTCGACCTCGAGTCGCTGACCCGGAAATACCACGGTGGTCGAGCCGAATTCTTCGACCACTGCGGGGCCGTCGAAGCCGAAGCCGGCGGGCAATGCGGATCGGTCGTAGACCGGCGTATCTTGAAACGAGCCACCGAAATAAACCGGTCGCATTCCGCGCGGCTTGGCGTCTTTTGCAGCCGCCAGTTTTGGAATCGCCGGGCGCTCGATCATACCGAAGCCGGACACGTTGAAGTTGACGATTTCGACTTTTTGGCGGCCGGCGTAATTGTAGCCGAACGCCTTCAGGTGCGCGGCGTGAAACGCGTCGATGGTGCCGGCGACGAACGCCGCATCGATCTTGCCCGACGGCGCCGGGACCCGGACTTCCATGGACTGGCCGGCGTAGCGCACATCGGCTTCGCGCGCGAGCCGGATGCGGGAGTGTTCGATGCCATCCTCTTCCAGCGTCGTAACGGCGTCCTTTTCCAGGCCCGCGTAAATGGCGGCGATGGCTTCGACGTCGATGCTATCCTCGTGGGTGACTTTGGTCACGATGTGGTCGGTGCGCCAATCGACGGCAAGGAGGCCGAAGGCAGAGAGATTGCCGGGATTTGGCGGCACGATGCAGGCTTTCATGCCGATCAGATCCATCACTGCCGGAGATTGCGCCGGACCGGAGCCGCCGAACGACAGCAGCGCGAATTGGCGCGGATCGATGCCGCGCTGGATCGTCATTTGCCGGATGGCATTGGCCTGATCCCAGTTGGCGATTTCGATGATGCCCTCGGCAAGCTGCTCGGGGCCCATCTTGCCGGGAAGCCGCGAGGCGAGTTCGGCAATGCCCGACCGCGCGCGTTCTGCATTCAACTGTATGCCGCCACCGATCAGCGCCGGCGGAATTCTTCCGAGCACAAGGTTGGCGTCGGTAATCGTCGGCTCATTGCCGCCGTTCGGGTAGCACATCGGGCCGGGCTCGGCGCCGGCGCTGCGCGGTCCCACTTTGAGGTGACCTTCGCGCGTGATCCAGGCGATCGAGCCGCCGCCAGTGCCGATCGTCTTGATATCGATCATGGGCACGCGTACCGGAAAACGCCCGACCGCGCCGCCATTGGTGACGCCCGGCTTGGCGTTCTCGATGAGGCACAGGTCGGTGGAGGTGCCGCCGGCATCGAGCGTCACCAGATCCGGAAAGCCGGCGATCTCGGCAATGACGGCGCAGCCGATCGCGCCTGCCGCCGGTCCCGACAACGCGGTGGTGATCGGCTTTCGCATCACCTGATCGGGGCTGGCGACACCGCCGCTCGACTGCATCACCAGAAAAGGCTTGTCGCGCAGAACCGGACCGAGCTCGTCGCGGATGCGTCGCAGATAGCGGCTCATATGCGGCTTGACGAACGCATCGACCAGCGTCGTCACTGCACGCTCGTATTCCCGATATTCCGGCAGCACGTCGCAGGACAGCGAGACGACGCTTTCGGGAAATTCCTCGGCAAGGATGGCCGCGACGCGGCGTTCATGCGCGGCGTTGGCGTAGGAGTGCAGCAGACAGACGCCGATGGCGCTAATTCCCTGCTGGCGAAAGAAGCGCGCCGCCGCACGAATGGAAGTCTCATCGAGCGGGCGCAGTTCTTGTCCCAGGAAATTGAGCCGTCCGCCGACCTCGCGGACGTAACGCAGCGGAACGATGCGGTCCGGCTTGACCCAGAAATATGAATTGCCATAGCCCTCCGGCACCGCTTGGCGCGCGATTTCGAGAATGTGCCGAAAGCCTTCGGTGACGATCAATCCGAGCCCGGAAATCTCGCCTTGCAGCAGCGCATTGGTCGCGACGGTGGTGCCATGCGCCAGGCCGGCAAGATCATCCAAGGCCGCGTCGCCAAGTATCGATTTTACGCCGCGGACCAAGCCGATCGCCGGATTTGCCGGCGTGCTGGCGACTTTGGTGACGCGCATCGCGCCGCTCGCGGCATCGACGCACACGATATCCGTGAACGTGCCGCCGGTGTCGATGCCGATACGCAGGTGAGGGCCTCTCCCGGTCATTCCGAATGTCCCGTCAACGACAAAAGCCGGCCGTCCTAAGACGGCCGGCACTTGCCATGTTGTAACCGCGACGGCGTTATTTCATCGCTTCATAGACGGCGTGGGTCCAGGCGCCTTCCGGCTTCTTGGTGATGACCGGGTCAGATTTTCCGCTCATCAAAATATCCACGGTGCGATCGTAGTCCTTCGGGTCGAGCTCCTCGTTACCTGGAGCGAGCAGCTTGCCGATTTCGCCCATCATGCGCTTCTGGTCCTTCTCGGTCTTTGAACCGGTGGTGTCGGTCGCCAGGATGATCTTAACCGCCTCGTCCTCGTGCGCCTTGGCGTAGTCCCAGCCCTTCACCGACGCCTTGACGAACTTCGCCATCTTGCCGACGAAGGCCGGATCCTTGAGCTTCGGTTCCATAGCGTAGAGGCCGTCTTCCAGCGTCGACACGCCTTCCTTCTCGTAATTGAAGACGACGAGATCGCTGGGCTTATAGCCGCCGTCAATCACCTGCCAATACTCGTTGTAGGTCATCGCCGAAACGCAATCGGCCTGCTTCTGCAGGATCGGGTCGACGTTGAAGCCTTGCTTGATGATCGATACGCCGCCAGCGCCACCGTCGGTCGGGATGCCGAGCTTCGACATCCAGTTCAGGAACGGATATTCGTTGCCGCCGTACCAGATGCCGACCTTCTTGCCCTTGAGATCCTCAGGCTTGGTGATGCCGGTGTCCTTGCGGCAGACGAGTTCCAGGCCCGAATGCTTGAAGGTCTGCGAGATATTGACCAGCGGCACGCCCTTTTCGCGCGACGCCAGCGCCGAAGGCATCCAGTCGACGACCACGTCGGCGCCGCCGCCGGCGATCACCTGCGGCGGAGCGACATCGGGACCGCCGGGATTGATGGTCACGTCGAGACCGGCGTCCTTGTAGAAGCCTTTGTCCTTGGCGACGAAATAGCCGGCGAACTGAGCCTGAGCGACCCACTTGAGCTGGATCGTCACCGGATCGGCGGCTTGAGCGGTGGCGGCCGGAAGGCCGAAGGCCGCGGCTGCCACAATCAGCGTCATTTTTCTCATATCTTACTCCTAGACGATAGGCGAACCGCCGAGTCAGGTCCGATAGGATGGATGCCAGAAGGTCGTCGCACGCTCGGCGAGCGCGACAATCCCGTAGAAGGCCATCCCGGCAAGAGCGGCCAGTGCGATCTCGGCCCACACCACGTCGAGCGCCATGCGGCCGGCCTCGATCGAGATGCGAAAGCCTATGCCCACGGTGGGTGTACCGAAGAATTCAGCGACAATAGCCCCGATAAAGGCCAGCGTCGAATTGATCTTTAGCGCGTTGAAAATGAACGGCATCGCCGCCGGCAGATAAAGCTTCTGAAGCGTCTGCCCCTGCCCGGCGCCGTAAGAGCGCATCAAGTCGCGCTCGATATGTCCTGCGGCGTTGAGACCCGCGAGCGTGTTCACCAGCATTGGAAAGAACGTGATGACGACAACGACCGCGGCTTTCGACGGCCAGTCAAACCCGAACCACATCACCATGATCGGGGCGACGCCGACGATCGGCAAAGCCGAGACGAAATTGCCGACCGGCAGCAGCCCGCGGCCGAGAAAGGTATAGCGGTGAGCGACGACGGCGACGAGGAAACCGGCGCCGCAACCGATGATGTAGCCGGTGAGCACGCCGAGAATGAAGGTTTGGAAAAAGTCCTGCCATAGCATCCAAGGCGACCCGAAGAACCGTATGGCGATCGCGCTCGGAGGCGGAAACAACACCGTGGGCACGCCGAAGCCGCGCACAGCCACCTCCCACAGATAAAACACAAAGGCGCCGAACAAGAGCGGAATCGCGAGATTGATGGCGCGCGAAGCCGTCTTGCCGTGCGGCTTTATGCCGGCCAGCTTGGCGACGCCCAGCCACGCCGCAACCCAAGTTGCCAGCACCGGCAACCAAAAGCCCCACGTTGCATAGCCGGCGATCGTAGAATCGCGCAGCAACGCCAGAGTCACCCAGCAACTCAGCACCACGCCGGCGACGGCGAGCGCGATCGATAACTGCGGAACAACGAAAGCTGCTCCCGCAAAGAGCCCGGCCGTCACCAGTGTTGCCAGCAGCAGCACCGGCCGGTCGAACAGGCTTGGGGTCGTTTCGCTCGACAGCGGCACGACGGCTGAGACCAGCATGCCAAACGCGGCGACCAGGAATCCGATGCGCTGCCAACTCACGGTCACGTGCGCGCTCCCATGAGCTGCGCCACCCAGCGTTCGACGAGGCTAACCAGACCGATGAGCCCGATGGCGAGCACCGAGGCGGCGACCAGGGCCGCCCAGATCTGAATCGTCTGTCCGTAATACGAACCTGCAAGGAGCCGCGCCCCGATACCGGCTTGCGCGCCGGTCGGCAGTTCGGCGACGATGGCGCCGATCAGCGAGATGGTGATCGACACCTTCAGGCTGGTGAATAGGAAAGGCACTGCCGAGGGCCAGCGCAACTTCCAAAATATCTGCGCTTGCGTCGCCGACCACGTCCGCATCAGATCGAGCTGGATCGGATCAGGTGAACTCAATCCCTTGACAACGCCGATGGTGACCGGAAAAAAGCACAAATAGGCCGAGATGATCGCCTTTGGCAGCAACCCGCGAAGTCCGATCGAGCCCAGCACGACGATGACAATGGGCGCGACGGCCAGAATAGGCACCATCTGCGAGCAAATGATCCAAGGCAGCAGGCTCTTCTCCAACGTGCGCGCGTGCACGATCAGGATGGCGAGAAAAATACCGAAGCCGGCGCCAAGTACGAAGCCGAGGAAGGTCGCCGACAGCGTGACCCAGCTATGATAGACGAGGCTGCGCGGCGACGTTACCGGCCAGCCAAAGACGTCGTCGGCGAAGGTCGCGATGACTTGATGCGGCGCGGGCAGGAGCGGGCGTTCCGCGCTCAGCGTGCCCGCGATCAGATCTTCGGTCGTGTAGGCGGTGCCGTCGCGCTCGAATCCGTCGCGCACGATGTTCATATTCATCAGCACTGCGGCCACGTACCAGATCGCGATCAAAGCCAGGACGATCACGACGACCGGAGCGTGGCGGACGACGGCGGGAGGCCAGCGAATCTCGGGGCTTCTCGAAAGCGCGTTACTCGTCATAAGAATGGCCCGAACGCAGCCCGGAACGTACGCGCTGCGCGATTTTGATGAATTCAGGCGTCTCGCGAAACTCGAGCGTCCGGTCGCGGGGGAAATCGCAGGCGATGATATCGATAATTCGTCCCGGCCGCGGCGACATCACCACGATCTTGGTCGACAGAAACACCGCCTCGGGGATCGAATGGGTGACGAACACCACGGTCTTTTTGGTCTGGTCCCAGAGCCTAAGCAGTTGCTCGTTGAGGTGGTCGCGGACGATTTCGTCGAGCGCTCCGAACGGCTCGTCCATCAAAAGAAGCGCCGGCTCAAAGCAAAGCGCGCGCGCGATCGAAGCGCGCTGCTGCATGCCGCCGGAGAGCTGCCAGGGATATTTACGCTCGAAGCCGGACAAATTGACGAGTCTCAGATACCGCTCGATCCGCTCGCGCCGCTGTGCCGCATCGATCCCCATGATCTCCAACGGCAGCGCGATGTTGCGTTCGATTGTTCGCCACGGATAAAGCGCGGGCGCTTGAAAGACATAGCCATAAGCTCGCCGCAGCCGTGCCGCTTCCGGCGTTACACCGTTGACCAGGATCGTGCCCGAGGTGGGTTGCTGCAGGTCGGCGATGACGCGCAGCAACGTGGTCTTGCCGCAGCCTGAGGGGCCGATGAAGGAAACAAAGTCTCCTGCGGCGATGTCCAAGTCGACACTCGATAGCGCCTGAACCTCGCCGTCGGACGTTTCGAAGGTCAGCGAAACGCCTTTGGCGTGCACGGCCAGAGCGTCGGCGGACGCCGCCGGCGTCATGGCAATACTGATATCGTCGGGCGATCGCACTGGTTCTTCCAAGCGAAAAGATGCCGGGGCGGCCGATGCAAATGCCATGTTTTGCCTGTCTGGCTCTGATCGCCCTTCCGGCGGCGATCATTGCAAAATATTGACAGACCTTGGCACAGAATCCGCGCTTAATATTTATGCTCGTCGTGAGGGAATAATGGGCAATTTTGGCTGGAAAAGCGAGGCCCACGCTGGCCTTTTGGTCTGGAACTCTGGACTCCTTTGACTCGGTCGCGCAATGCTTCCCATACTTTCCTTGCGACCGTCCTCGGAAAATCGTTGCCATTGCATGAAGCCCGCGCCGTTCAAGTACATCGCCGCTCGTACGATCGAGCAAGCGTTGGCGCTTAAGGCTGAATACGGCGACGAGGGGCGTTTTCTGGCCGGCGGTCAAAGTCTCGTGCCGGCGCTTAATTTTCGGCTCACCCAACCCGCGGTGCTGATCGATATCAATCCGCTGACGCAGTGCGCCGGGGTGCAACATTCGGACGCGGGCACGACGCGGATCGGAGCTCTGACGCGATATCGACAGATCGAGCGCGATCCGACGACACCGCAGTATCTGCCGCTAATCAGTGAGGCATTGCCGCATATCGCGCATCCGCAAATCCGCAATCGCGGCACCATTGGCGGCAATTTGGCACATGCCGATCCAGCCTCTGAAATGCCGGCTATCGTTTTGGCGCTTGCTGGCAGATTGCGTGCGCAGTCGCAAAGAGGCGAGCGATGGATCGCCGCATCGGATTTCTTTGTGGGCGCGCTCACGACGGCGCTCGAAACAGACGAAATGCTGACGGACGTAGAATTGCCCGTCGCCAAGCCGCGGTCTGGAAGCTGCTTCATGGAGATGGCGCGGCGGCGTGGCGATTTCGCACTCATCGGCGTGGCGTGCACCGTGCAACTCGACGCCGAGCAACATTGTTTGCAGGCGAGCATCAGTCTCTGCAATGCCGGCGAGACTCCTATCCTGGCGGCTGACGCCGGCAATTCGCTCCTTCATCGTAAGATCGGCCCGGCGGACATCGATGAAGCGGTAAGCCTGATGCAAAACGCCATCGATCCCGGCGGCAGCGTTCACGCGAGCAAGTCATTTCAGCGCCACCTAGCGGGGGTCTTGACCAAACGCGCCTTGTCGGCGGCTAACGATCGGGCATTGCATGGCTGACGATATTCACGAAATCACCGTCACTGTGAACGGAACGGAGTATCGGCGCAATGTTGAGTCGCGCATGCTGCTCAGCGATTTCCTCCGTCATGATTTGCTGCTCGCCGGCACGCACGTCGGCTGCGAGCATGGCGTCTGTGGCGCCTGCACGATCATCTTCGACGGGGCCGCCGTTCGCTCTTGTCTGACATTGGCGGTGCAGGCCGATGGTCACAGCGTGATGACAATCGAGGGGCTCGCGCACGGTCCGGATGATATCCACCCCTTGCAGCAGGCCGTGCGCGAATGCCACGGCTTGCAATGCGGCTTCTGTACGCCCGGAATTCTGATGACTATGAAAGCGTTCCTCGACGAAACGCCGTCGCTCGACGAAGCACAGATTCGTGGCGCGCTTTCCGGCAATCTCTGCCGCTGCACCGGCTATCAGCATATTGTCGACGCCGTCAGATTGGCGGGCGAACGGATGCGGAGCTGAACGGATGGCGACGCGGTATTTCGGCGCTCCGGTCCATCGCAACGAAGACGCGAGACTGCTCAGCGGTCAGGCTTTGTTCGTTGACGACCTCGAGCTGCCCGGCATGCTGCACGCCGCCTTCCTGCGCAGCAACGTCGCGCATGCGCGATTGCGCTCGATTGATGTGTCGGCAGCGCGGGCGCGGCCGGGTGTGGTTGCCGTCTATACCGCGGAGGACCTTGGCGATTATTGGAGACCGGGACCGTTGCTGGTGCCGCCGCCGCCGATCGCCGGCATTACCTTCAATCAGCGTAGCCAGGTTCCGCTGGCCAAGGGCAAGATTCGGCACGTCGGCGAGCCCCTGGCAGTCGTCTTGGCGAACAGCCGCTATCTGGCCGAAGACGCACTTGCGGATATCGAGGTCGAACTCGATCCTCTCCCTGCCGTCGTCGATCTGGAAAAAGCGCTGACGCAGAGTTCGGCGACGATTCACGACGATGTCGGCAGCAACATTGCCGCGCGCGTCCGGCAGACCCGTGGCGATTACGCCGCCGCGCGGTCCCGCGCCGACCATGTGATTGCGCGGCGTTTTTTGTATGACCACGGCGCTTCTTCGCCGATCGAAACACGCGGCGTCGTTGCCAGTTGGGATGGCCGCGCCAATCAGCTCACGGTCTGGGACACCACGCAGGCTCCGGTATTTCTGCGAAACGGGCTCGCCGGAATGCTGGGCCTCAGCGAGCGGCAGGTCAGAGTCATCGCGCCATTCGTCGGCGGCGGGTTCGGACCAAAGATCATGCTGTTCTACCCGGAGGAAGTGGTGATCCCGTGGGTGTCGATAAAACTCAATCGCCCGGTTAAATGGATTGAGGATCGGCTTGAGCATTTCTTTGCCACGACACAAGAACGCGGGCAGACGCACGATGCTGAGATCGCGCTAACCGCCGACGGTCGCATCTTGGGTATTAAGGACGTCTTTCTGCACGATACTGGTGCCTATAATCCCTACGGCCTGACGGTGCCCATCAACAGTCAGTGCACGTTGCTCGGACCCTACGTGATCCCGAGTTACGACAGCACCTTCACGGCGGTGTTCACCAATAAGCCTATCGTTACGCCGTATCGGGGCGCCGGGCGACAGCATGGCGTTTTCGTCATCGAGCGGCTTCTCGATATCTCGGCGAAGGAACTGAACATCGATCGCACCGAGATCCGCAGGCGCAACCTCATTCCGCCCGATGCATTCCCGTATAGCAATGAAATTATCTACCAGGACTTTACGACGCTGTCCTATGACAGCGGAAATTACGAGCCGATTCTCGACAAGGCGCTGGAGCTGATCGGCTACAAGGGCTTTCTGGCCGAAGAGCAACCGCGGCTGCGTGCGCAAGGTCGTCACGTCGGTATCGGCGTCGCCTGTTACGTCGAGGGGACCGGTATCGGTCCCTATGAGGGCGCCAAAGTTCAGGTCCAAGCCAACGGCAAGGTGAATGTGGCGACCGGTATCGGCACGCAAGGGCAGGGCCATTTCACTGTTTTTGCCCAGATCGCCGCCGACCAGCTCGGTGTCGGCGTGAGCGACGTCGACGTTGTGACCGGAGACACCGATCAGTTCTATTGGGGCGCCGGTACCTTCGCGAGCCGCGGAGCGGTGGTGGCCGGTAACGCGGTCAACGAGGCGGCCAGGGTGGTGCGGCAGAAGATTCTCCGGCTCGCCGCCGACCATTTCGAATGCGCCGAGGAAGATCTCGAAATTGCGGACGGCGGAGTTTCCATCGTTGGCGTTCCAGGCAAGACGATCAAGCTTGGCGAACTCGCCCTAAAAGCCAATCCGATGCGCGGCGCGGTCCGTCCGGGGACCGAGCCGGGGCTGGAATCGACGCAGTATTTCGGGCCGCCCGGCGGCGCGACCGCGAGCGGGGTGCATGCCGTCATTCTCGCGGTCGACCCGCAGACGTTTGCGCTCGAAGTTCTCAAATACGTGGTCGTGCATGATTGCGGCGCGGTCATCAATCCCTTGATCCTGGCCGGCCAGATCCATGGCGGCGTCGCTCAAGGCATCGGCAATGCCTTCTACGAGCAACTCGTGTTCGACGACGACGGGCAGCTTCTCAACGCGTCGCTTGCCGATTACCTGTTGCCGAGCGCGCTCGAAGTACCGCGTGTCGAGATCGCGCACACGGTTACCCTCTCGCCGCTCAATCCGCTCGGCATCAAAGGCGCGGGTGAAGCGGGCGCAATTCCGGTCGGGCCGCTGTTCGCACAGGCGATCGAAGATGCGCTCGGCCTTGCGGATAAGAAAGTCGAGCTTCTCGAAATCCCGCTTAGCCCGAACCGTTTGTTCGAACTGACGACAAAATCCCGATGATCCTGGTGACCGGCGCCGCCGGGAAGACCGGCAATGCGGTCGTCAGGGCGCTGGTTGCGAGAAAAGCCGACGTGCGCGGCCTGGTCCGGCGTCCCGAGCAGGCTGCGAGCCTGGAGGCGCTCGGCGTGGCCGAGGTCGCGATCGGCAGTTTCGGCGATCCCCGCGCGCTGAGAGAGGCCGCCGCCGGCGCGCACGCTATTTATCATATCTGTCCCAATGTAAGCCCGGAAGAGTTCCGCTTTGCCGAGGCGGTGGTGGCGGCGGCGGAAGCGAACCGCATTAGGCGCTTTGTCTATCATTCGGTGTTGCATCCGCAAATCGAAGCCATGCCGCATCACTGGCAGAAGCGAAAGGTCGAAGAGATGCTTTTCACAAAAGACTTCGAACTGACCATCCTTCAGCCGACGGCCTACATGCAGAATATTTTCGGCGCGTGGCGCGGCAGCGAACAGGACGATGTGCTGCGATTTCCCTATCCGGTGGAAACGCGGATCAGCTTGGTTGATCTCGAGGATGTGGCCGAAGCCGCTGCACTCGTGCTGACAAACGATGGACACGGCGGCGCAACCTACGAATTGGCTGGTACGGCGCCGCTAAGCCAGAGTGAAGTCGCCGCTACGATCGGCGCGGTCCTGGGTAAAACCATACGAGTCGAGGCGGAAACCATCGACGCATGGGCGGCGCGCGCTGGCGATGCCGGAATGAACTCCTATGCACGTGTCGCTCTGACGGCGATGTTTCGCTATTACGCCCAGCATGGCCTTGTTGGAAATTGCAACACGCTGGGTTGGCTGCTTGGCCGCGCTCCCGGTGATCTCGCCCGTTTCGCCAGGCGCTGGAAGGCTCGCTAAGCTTGCGTTTGGCCTGTTTGCGCGCGGCGTTGTGTTCCGACGCAAAATGCGCAGCAGCTTGCTTAGCAAATAGGCATGAACGCGACGTTCGTTGCATAGATAAGTCAGTAAGTTAGCCCATGGCGAAGTTGGCACGTGCTTTGCGACGAAGCTTGACGGCGGGGGGCATCGGGCTCGTCCAGAGTAACGGGAGGCACATCTCATGGTTGATTCCTGGGGACCATTTTCACAATCGGTTTCGCGACGGCGCTGGCTCACTGGCGCGGCAGGGCTAGCGCTCGGCGCCGCCGCGGGTCTGCCCGCGCGGGCGGCCGACGAGACGATCAAAGTCGGGATACTTCATTCGCTTTCCGGCACCATGGCGATCAGCGAGACGACGCTCAAGGACGTGATGCTGATGCTCATTGACGAGCAGAACAAGAAGGGCGGGGTGCTCGGCAAGAAGCTTGAAGCGGTGGTGGTCGATCCGGCGTCGAACTGGCCGTTGTTTGCGGAGAAGGCCCGCGAACTGATCAGCCAGGATAAGGTCTCGGCGGTGTTCGGCTGCTGGACCT
>Ga0181525_10000770_pt1 | contig 27935 bp, 27 predicted proteins | sample PEATcosm2014_Bin_48_FD_121100 | JGI IMG/M metagenome (GOLD analysis project Ga0181525, IMG submission 121100) | Peatland microbial communities from MTU Mesocosm Facility, Houghton, MI, USA - PEATcosm2014_Bin06_10_metaG | ecosystem: Environmental > Terrestrial > Soil > Wetlands > Peat | place... | reverse complement strand
GGGGGGATCATCAGGACCTCGGATTTCGCGTATTCAAGCTGGCCTATTCCAACTTCAAGATCTGGAACGCGGACTACCGCGCCAGCAACGAAGCGGCCGTCGCCGAGCAACTGCGCCTGCACACCGACCATGTCCTGCCCGACCGCAGGACGACATTCTCTTCGAGATCCCGCTGAAAGCCGGCTATCCGCTCACAGCTCGCGTCGAGCCATGCACCATTGCATCCCAGACCGTGTTCGCCATCTCCGAAGGAAACCTGATCGTTTGCCTCGAATCGCCAATCCACGTCGAGACGCTTCGGGCTGCGATGGCGCGCGATCCGAAGCCGGTTCAGGTCATCTGCCTCGACCACGCCTTCGAAGGCAATGACCAGCTCAAGACGAATATCCTACTTGAAATGGAGGCCCAGAACATTCAGTTCCGGACGGTTTAACGGCCATGACGATTCGACACACAAGCATACAGAGACGGTGGCTCGCAGAAAGCCTTAGGATATGCCGATGGAGATCTTCTCCGTGCTGCACAGGGGGCTACTCCGTTGGGGGTGCGCCCTGGCCGCGGGTTTGGCTGGCGATGAACTGGCCCATGGCTAAGATCATGGTCTCGATGCGGCTGCCCAGGCGCTGGTCGGTTTCTTCGATGCGTGCGGCGAGGCGCCGGTCTTCGGCGCGCGACTCCTCGGCCAGTTCGGCGATTCGGGCGCTGAGGCCGTCCAGGCCGTCGGCGAGTGCGGCGGTCCTGAGCGTGAGGTCATTGAGTTGCCGCTGGGTGTCGCGCCACAGGCCGCGGAACTCCTCGCGGTCTCTGCGGCGTGCCTCCGCGATGCCCGCGGTGACGTGCTCGATGCGTTCGAAGGGTTCGTCTACGGTCATGGCTTTTTCCAGTATAACTGTGGGGTATTGGCGCTTGAAATGCCCTTCGAGGATTCAGGCGCAGGATGAGCCCAACGCATGACAGCATTGGAATTACTGAAGGAACAGTTCAACGGCCACGTGGCATTCCGCGAGCGCCGCCCCGGGGTGGTCCAGGTAGTGGCGCCGTTGTTCCATGAAGACGGCGATATGGTGGACATCTTCCTCGATGAACCGCGCAACGGAAGCGGAAAGTTCCGCGTCGGTGATCACGGCATGACGCTGATGCGGCTCACGTACACCTACGACCTGGATACCGAAAACAAACAGCGCATCTTCAACCGGATATTGGCGGAAAACCGCGTCCAGGAAGAGAACGGGCGGCTTTTCGTGGAGGCCGAGCCCGAGCGCCTCTACCCGGCGATCCTGCATTTCGCGCAGACCGTCGCTAAGGTTTCCAGCATGCAGTTCTTCAAGCGGGAGGTGATTCAGAGCCTGTTCTACGAGCAACTGGCGGAGTTTATCGAAGAGCGCCTGGGCCAGTACAATCCGCGGGCGGGCGCGCTGCCGATTCCAGACCACGACGAGTATGAGGTCGATTATCAGTTGGATGCCGGCCCCCGTCCACTCTACCTGTTCGGCGTCAAGGACAGCGATAAAGCACGGCTGGTCACTATCTCCTGCCTGGAGTTCCAGAAGCGCGGCCTACCCTTCAAAGGCGTAATGGTTCACCAGGATTTCGAGAGCGGCATCACCCGGAAGGACCGAATTCGCATTACCAGCGCGGCGGACAAACAATTCACGTCGCTGGACGATTTCCGGGAGACCGGACCGCGGTTCTTCGAGCGCGAGCGCGTGGCATAACGCCGCCATGAAGATCCAATTCAGCGGCAACCAGCCTTACCAACTCGAGGCGATTCGATCGGTGGTCGATCTGTTCGAAGGCCAGCCGCTCGCGGGCGGGCCGTTTGAGTTCCGGTTCGAAAGCGTCACCGGACTCGGCTTCAGCGAACTGGGCCGCGGCAACCAGCTTCTGCTCCCGCCCGAGTCCCTGCTGGCCAACCTCCGTTCGGTCCAGCAGCGAAACCAGCTTCCGGTGAATGGCGCGCTCGATTCCATGAATTTCTCAGTTGAGATGGAGACGGGTACAGGGAAGACATATGTGTACCTTTGCGCACCCTGTACGACCTTCATATTCGCTACGGCTTCAGCAAGTTCGTAATCGTAGTGCCCAGCGTCGCCATTCGCGAGGGCGTTCTGAGCGCCATCCGGCTCACGCGCGAACACTTCCAGGCGCTCTACGGCAACTTGCCAGTCGATGCCTGGGTCTTCGACTCCGCGCAGGTCTCCCGGCTGCGACAGTTTGCCGGGTCGAACCACATGCAGGTGCTCGTCATCAATATCGACGCCTTCAATAAGAAAGACATCGCCGTCATACACAATGAGCGCGATTCCATGTCCGGGCGGCGGCCCATCGAGTTCATCCAGTCCACCAGGCCCGTCGTGGTAGTCGACGAGCCGCAAAACATGGAGAGTGAAAGGGCCCAGGAAGCCATCGCCAGCCTGAACCCGCTCTGCACCCTCCGCTACTCCGCCACACACCGCAACCTCTATCACCAGGTCTATAAGCTCGATCCCGTGCGCGCTTACGACCTTCGGCTGGTGAAGCGCATCGAGGTAGCCTCGGTGACGGACCTGCCGGAGTTCAGCACCCGTTCATCGCCCTGAAGGCGATACAGACCGGCAAGAGGCTGACGGCCAGGCTTGAAATCGACGTAACCCGCGACAAGGGTCCGGAACGAAAGAACGTAACAGCGCGGCACAGCCAGGACCTGTTCGACCTCTCGGGCGAGCGGGAGGCTTATAAAGGATATGTGATCCAAAACATCGACGCCGGTCAGCAGAAGATCGAGTTTTCGAACGGCGTGGAAGTGCGGGTCGGCGAGCAGTCGGGCTCGAACGCGGACGCGCTGATGCGGACCCAGATCCGTGAGACGGTGAAGGCGCATCTAGACAAGGAACTGCGGGCGGCGGCCCTGCCGGAGGGCCAGCGCCTGAAGGTGCTCTCGCTGTTCTTCATCGACAGGGTGGCGAACTACGCCGCGGACGACGGCAAGATACGGCGATGGTTTGTGGAAGCTTACGAAGAACCCAAGCAGGCCGCGAAGTACGGCAAGCTCGATCTGCCGTCCGTGGATCTTGTGCACAATGGGTATTTCGCGCTGGATAAGGGGAAGCCGAAGGACACTTCCGGCTCCACGAAGGCCGACGACTACGCCTACGAGCTGATCATGAGAGACAAAGAGCGCCTGCTCTCGCGGGAGGAACCCTTGCGGTTCATTTTCAGCCACTCTGCGCTGCGCGAAGGCTGGGATAATCCGAATGTCTTCCAGATCTGCACGTTGAACGAGACCCGGTCCGGCATGCGAAAGCGCCAGGAGATCGGGCGGGGCCTGCGCCTGCCGGTGCGGAGAACGGGGAGCGATGCTTCGACGCATTCATGAACCGGTTGACGGTGATCGCCAACGAAAGCTACAAGGATTTCGCGGGCGCTTTACAGCGGGAGATCGAGGACGAGTGCGGCATCGCATTTGGCCAGCGAATCGAAAACGCACGGGAGCGCAGGACCGCGCAGCTCCGCAAGGGCTGGCAGCTTGATCCGGATTTTCTCGAGATCTGGAATCGCATCAAGCACCAAACCCGTTACTCCGTGCGCTACCAGACGGAGGGACTGATTCGGGAAGCCGTGAAGGAGCTCCGGAAGTCCGAGAAAGTATTCGCCCCGCGGCTCACCATCACACGGGCTGAGCTTGACCTTTCGGCGAGCGGCGTCGAGTCGATAGTGCAGTCCCAGCGCTCGACGTCCGACTCGGGGAGGGCCGAGTTCATTCCGGATCTCCTCGGATACCTGCAGCGGGAAACGGAATTGACCCGCGGTACCATCGCGGAGATTCTGATTCAATCCGGCCGGTTGAACGATGTCTTCGTGAATCCGCAAGAGTTCCTGAACCGCGCGTTGTCCGCCATTCGAAAGGCGCTCGACGATCTGATGGTCGATGGCATCAAGTACGAACGGCGCGATGGCCTGGAGTGGGAAATGCTGCTATTCGAGCGCGAAGAGATCAGTTCTTATCTAAGCCGGCTGATCGAGGTGAAGCGTTCCATCTACGATGTCGTCGAATTCGAGTCGGACGTCGAAAGGCGCTTCGCCGCCGGTCTCGACGTGCGCGAAGATATCCGGCTCTTCTTCAAGCTTCCGCCGTGGTTCAAAGTCCAGACTCCCATGGGCGAATACAACCCGGATTGGGCGCGAACGGCGCAAGATCGAGTGCGGAAAGGCGCATTTCTCCGCTCTCGGAGTCGATTACAAGGTAGTGACGAGTCATCACGAAGTCTGAGCTCGTTAATCGATGTACTCGTAGGCGACCAGCGTCAGAAACTCCGGGAAATCCGCGCTGGTCATCATTTGCTCGTAGATGCCTGCCGCCCGCGCCAGCGCCTCGCCGCCGATCGAGCCGCGTAGGCCCTCGGCGACATCCGCAATCGTGCGCTTCACCAGGTCGGCGGTTACCGGACGGCCGTCGTCGAGCTTCGCGCCGTGCTTGACCCATTGCCACACCTGCGCGCGGCAGATTTCGGCGGTGGCGGCATCTTCCATCAGGTTATAGATCGGGACGCAGCCGTTGCCGCGCATCCATGCCTCCAGGTATTGGATACCGACGTCGATATTCCAGCGCAAACCCGCCTCCGTGATGGCGCCATCGGGCACCGCCAGCAGATCCGCGGCGGCCACTTGGGTGCCGGGCCGGCGCTCTAACTGGTTCGGACCCGGCATGTACGCGTCGAAAATCTCCTTCGCCACCGGCACCAGGCCAGGATGCGCGACCCAGGTGCCATCGTGCCCGGCGCGCACCTCGCGCAGCTTGTCTTGCCGCACCTTTTCCAGCGCCTGTTCGTTGGCCGCGGGATCGTTCTTGATCGGAATCTGCGCCGCCATCCCGCCCATGGCGTGCACGCCCCGGCGGTGGCAGGTCTCGATCAGAAGCTGCACGTAGGAACTCAGGAAATGCCGCTCCATGGTAACCTGCGCGCGGTTGGGCAGCACGAAGTCCGGCCGGTTGCGGAATTTCTTGATGAAGCTGAAGATGTAGTCCCAGCGCCCGCAATTAAGCCCGGCGGAATGCTCCCGCAACTCGTAGACGATCTCGTCCATCTCGAAGGCGGCCAGGATGGTTTCAATGAGCACCGTGGCGCGAATGGTCCCGCGCGGGATTCCCAGTTCGCGCTGCGCAAAATGGAAGACATCGTTCCACAGCCGCGCTTCCAGGTGGCTCTCCATCTTCGGCAAATAGAAGTAAGGCCCGGTCCCCTTGGCCATCAGCGCCTTGGCATTATGAAAGAAGAAAAGCCCGAAATCGAACAGGCTGCCCGAAATCGGCTGGCCGTCCACCAGGAAGTGCTTCTCATTCAGATGCCAGCCGCGCGGCCGCACCATTAACACCGCGGTGCGCTCGGCCAATTGGTAGCGCTTGCCTTCGGGGCTGATGTAGCTAATGGCGCCGTTCACCGCGTCGTGCAGGTTGAACTGCCCGTCGAGATTGTTGCGCCATGTGGGCGAATTGGAATCTTCGAAATCCGCCATGAACACGCTGGCGCCCGAGTTCAGGGCATTGATGATCATCTTGCGGTCTACCGGCCCGGTGATCTCCACGCGCCGGTCTTGCAGATCGGCGGCGACGGGCGCCGCAATCCAGTCCGAATTCCGGATCCAGGCGGTCTGGGGCAGGAATTGTGGCATGGCGCCACCGTCGATCTCCCGCTGCCGCTCGCTACGGCGCGCGAGGAGTTGTTGCCGGCGTTCCTCGAAATTGCGCGAAAGCTCATAGATAAAGCTCACGGCTTCCGGAGTGAGGATCGTGCGATCGGCTTCGGTGACAGGCGCAGCGATCTGAATGTGTTCCCGTTGGGCTTTGGGCATAACTTCTCTCAGTATCAGGTTAGCTCTATCGCGGCGGCCGCGCCAACCGAGTAGTCCAACTCGGACCACTGGTCCGATCCGCCCCGTGCCGCTTAACATTTCTCGCAAATCGCGATCTACTGCAAGTGGAGGCGAAATACTTCATGTTCAGCAATGGCACACACGAAAACGGACACCACGACACACTGCGCAACTGGAACACTTCCGCGCGCTGGGAAGGGATCACGCGGCTCTATACACCGGAGGACGTCGCGCGTTTGAGCGGATCGATGCCTATCGAGTACACGCTGGCGCGCAGGGGCGCGGAGCGGCTGTGGAACCTGCTCCATACCGAGCCGTACGTACCCGCGCTAGGCGCGCTCACCGGCAACCAGGCCGTGCAACAGGTGCAGGCTGGGCTGAAGGCGATCTATGTCAGCGGCTGGCAAGTGGCCGGAGACGCGAATGTGTCGGGCCAGATGTATCCAGATCAAAGCTTGTATCCGGTCAACAGCGTGCCCACGCTAGTGCGCGCGATTAACAATGCGTTCATGCGGGCCGACCAGATTCATCACTCCACGGGGCGTAGCGGGACTTACTGGTTTGCGCCGATCGTGGCGGACGCCGAAGCCGGCTTCGGCGGACCGCTGAACGCCTTCGAGCTGATGAAGTCCATGATCGAGGCCGGCGCGGCAGCGGTGCATTTCGAGGATCAGCTCGCTTCGGCCAAGAAGTGCGGGCATATGGGCGGCAAGGTTGTGGTGCCGACCTCCGAGTTCGTGCAGAAACTGGTGGCCGCGCGTTTCGCCGCCGACGTCATGGGGGTTCCGACGCTGCTGATCGCCCGCACCGACGCCAACAGCGCGGGGCTGCTGCTGAACGATATCGACCAGCGCGACAAGCCATTCCTGACGGGCACGCGCACCGCCGAGGGCTTCTTCGGTTTTCGCGGCGGCATGGAAGCGGCGATCACCCGCGGCTTGGCCTATGCCCCCCATGCCGATATGATCTGGTGTGAAACCTCGGAGCCTAACTTAGCCGAGGCCCGCCGCTTCGCGGAGTCCATCCACGCCCGCTACCCAGGCAAGCTGCTGGCCTACAACTGCTCCCCTTCCTTTCATTGGAGGAAGAAGCTGGATGAAGCCGCCATTGCGCAGTTTCAGAGGGAGTTGGCGGCCATGGGCTACAAGTTCCAGTTTGTCACTCTGGCCGGCTTCCATGCCCTGAACCTGAGTATGTTCCAGTTAGCCAGAGACTACGCCGCCGCAGGTATGTCAGCTTACTCCAAGCTGCAGGAACTGGAGTTCTCGAGCGCGATGGAAGGCGGGTATTCCGCGATCAAGCATCAGACCTTCGTGGGTACGGGTTACTTCGACGAGGTTGCGCAGACCATCTCTGGCGGAAAATCCTCTACCACGGCGCTGAAGGGCTCGACCGAGGAGGCGCAGTTCGCTTTTGTTCCGGGCGGCAGATGCGCCGACGACGCGGCGCCCCCTTGCGGCATGGAAGGCCAGTGCTGAAAGGCGGTTATTATAGTTGGAATGAACCGGCAAGAGGCCCTGGAGATTCTCCACGAATTCACGAAATCGGAAAGCCTGCGCAAGCATGCGCTGGCGGTGGAAGCGTGCGTCGTTGCGTATGCCCGAAAACTCGGCGAGGACCAGGAAAAATGGTCTGTCACCGCGCTGCTGCACGATTTCGACTGGGAGATTCATCCCGTGCTTCCGGATCACCCGACCAAAGGATCGCCCATTTTGGCGGAGCGTGGCGTGAGCGATGAAATTCGCCGCGCCATCCTCTCGCATGCCGATTTTACCGGCGTGCCGCGCGAGTCTGCTTTGGAAAAGACGCTTTTCGCTTGCGACGAGCTGGCTGGCTTCATCACCGCGGTCTCCTACGTGAAACCGCATCGCAGCGTTTTCGAGGTGGACGGGCCGTCGGTGCGAAAGAAGATGAAGGACAAAGCGTTCGCACGCTCCGTGAGCCGCGACGACATTCTAAATGGCGCGCGCGAATTGGGTGTAGATCTCGACGAACACATCGCCTTCTGCGTGGCAGCCATGCAGGAACGGGCCGAAGCCCTGGGGTTGAAGGGCGGCTTTTGACTGTGCTCAAGCTCCCATGAACAGGCCCAACCCGGGCGAGGCCGCAAGCGGCAGCCCGTAGCCGATCAGGCAGCACTGGTCCAGCGCAAACAGCACCACGGACCCCAATTTCATCCCCTCGGCCATCCGGGCTTCCTTCGGCCATGGTGACATGTAGTTTCCGATGCCCACGAGGTGTGCGCTGTTTGCCGGCGCAAAGCCAAGCTGCATCGGCAGATCGATTGAAGTAACCACCGCGTTCATGTCGAAGTCGCCGGTGTAAGTGAAGTTCTCGGTCTTGAAACAGTCGAGGTTCGCGGGCGACCACTGCGCCGGCAGGTTGATCACACTAGTTAGTGGAGCGTCGTTTGTATCCGGTGGATACAGCACTTCGAACTGTGCGCTCGGGTAAGTCTGCTGCACCAAGGCCATGATCGCGGCGGTGAACTGACCGATCAGTCCCGGCAGAAAAGCGGATTCGTCCGGGTATGGCGTGGGGTCGTTGTTGGGATCCGTAAACACGTGCATGGGCCGCCCGTACTGAGATTGAAACGTGGCCGTGGTATAGGCGTCATAGAAGGGCATGCCGCCGTTGGGGATGGGCGTCCAGTCGCCCTCCGCCGGATCCGTTGGCGGGCAGAAGTACCACCACTGCACTTCGCCGAATTGCAGATACGGTAGCACGCCGGCCGCCGTCATTACGTTGGCCATGTCCAGATAAACCTGTTGCCAGTAAGCCAGGCTCGTGGGGGAGAAATTCGTCTGCAAAGCCGGCGTGTTCACGAAAGTGGGGCTGCCGTCCGGATAACACTGGGCGATCCCCGCGGCCGGCGATGAATCGCCATTTCCCAGTTCCGTGCTGAACGACACCGTCGGCTCGATGCCGTAGCCATTGAGTGCCGTATAGAAACTCTGGCTCCAATCGCGTGCCGCGCGGTTGATGCGCGGCATTGCGGTCAGATCCGTAAGCCAGGTGCCGTCCACCCCACCCGCCAGCGCGCCTGTGGTTTCGGCCGTCAGCGTAGTGCTGCCGCCCACATCGGCGGAGAGCGTGAGTCCATTCCCCGCGGTGCCCATGACGCGCGCCGTGATAGTGAGCACTCCACTTTCGGCCTGCGCCCACACGCCCGTGGCCCCTTCGTTGACCAGTAGCGCGAAAGCCTGCGCCAGGCTTGCTGGAGTGTCGCCGATCAGATTGAGATGCGTGAAGACGGTGGGCCCCAAGGATATCTGGGTGGTCGCTCCAAATTCCGACGCGCCGGAGAACGCGATCGTGCCGGTGGCGTACTGTTGGCCCGCGCAGGCCAACTCGTAGAACCATAGCGCACCCGCATAGTGATTGGCCCTGCCAGTGAATCCCAGAGACTGGATCTGCCACGCGGTCCGCTCTGGCCCCAGAGCCTGCGAGTTTAGCGTGTCCCAGTCGGTAGCCAGTGTCGTTTGTGGGTCCGGCGAAAAAACGGGAAGAACTTCCGTTGGAATCGCGACTTCCAGAAAATCGAAATAGAAGAATTCGCCCGCGGTCCCCGTATGTGTGATCGTAACCACGTGAGTTCCCGCGGTCAGTGTTCCCAGATCCCAGCGCACCAGGACGTCTTCACCCGCCAGCGCTACGTCCAAGACTTGTGCGGGATTCTGGTCCACAACCACCGTCAACTGCGCGGCGGTGGGGGTTCTTTGCGTCCCCAGGTTCAACATATGGCCTTGCGGCGCCTGATAGGAATAGCTTACGCTCGCGCCTGGCTCGGTGGCGTAGCTGATCGATCCGCCCGAATAGTTGCCGATCTCCGACGTCCACTGACCCGTATAGCCGATGGAAACGTCGTCGTCTTCCACCCGCCAACTTCCCACCCCGGCCACCTGATAATTGCGGTTCGAGCCACTGACGGTCCAGTTCGACACTACGACCGCAAACTCGCTGCGCACGAAATCGCCGGCCTGCAAGTCGGCGGCAAACGTCCAGCGCATTTTGCGCACCGCATTCATCGGCACGGGAACCGTAGCACCGGTTTGATCCAGTCCGCTGATCGACCCAAAGTCCAAGTTGACCTGCCACTGGCTCGGCGACACGCCGCCGCTGAGAAGTTGCGAGACCGGCTGCCAGACCTCCGTGGCCGTTCCGGGCGGTGCGCTATAAGCGTTCCCATAGACACCGACCCGGTTGCCGTTCTCTCCCGTGCTACTGTCGGCCAGCGTCAGCGTGATGGCGGCCCCGTTCGCCAGCGCCGTCATGGTTTGGGAAAATGTGTTGACGCTATTGGCCAGAGCTGCCGCGGCTGACTCCAGCGTGTCGGAGCCATAGAGTTGGTAGGTGTAGTGCTCTTCATCCCACGCCAGCTCCACATAGTCGCCGCCGGTTGCCGTGCCTTGCAGCTCGAAAGTCGCGGACGCCGCTGTATAGCTTCCAGCCACCGGTGTCGCGGCTCCGAACAAGGGAATTCTGTATATCTGCTCGCCGGTTCCCGGATCGGCCCACACGCGAAGCCACGGCCATTCCACGGTTGGGTACAGCGCCGAATCCATCGCGATGCAGTTAGTCCGCGTCTCCTGGTAAGAAAGCTGCAGCCCGCTCAAGTCGCTGACCGGCAGGTAGCGAAATGCCGGATGTTCGAACACGTTGTCGCGGTTCCACTCGGTGACTACCCAGTCGGACTGCGTTCGCCAGGAACCCGACACGGTGAAACCAGTCGGGCTGGTGGCGCTGAGGGCTGCCACTGCCGAGGGTTCATAGAAGTAGCATTGCAAGTCCTGGTTGGGAGTGAGTATCTGAAGCGTGGCCATGCGCTTGTCCGTCCGATCACAACCGCAGGATCACCGTCAGGTCCGAGCCGGGCGTGGTCTCCCCCACCGCGGTAATCGCGATGCTGAGCTGCGCCTGCGCGAGCAAGGGCATACCGAAACCATCCACACTGGGAGAGACTGTGGCGCCATCGGGAATTGTAAGAGTGCAGTATGGCGACCCATTCTGGCTCAGGGTAATTGTAATCGGGCTTCCGGTGGGCGCCTGTTTCACGATGGCATAGACGTCTTGCACGGCATGCGCCGCTTCTACGATCACGTTCGGCGCAGGGTCACTGTCCACCGCCAGGAATCCTTGCACCTGGAACGAGTACTGACCGCCGGAAAGGGTTCGCAATCCGTAATCGGTCGACTGTGTCAGGTTAATCGCGAAGGTGGGGCTGTTGCCTCTCGAATTGGTGACGAATAATACTGCGCTGGCAACCTTCGTATTCGGCAGTGGTATCGGATAACTCCAATTGCCACTGAGGGGGCTGCCGAAGAACTCCAGGGGGAAGGGAACTACCGTGATATTGCTCGCCAACTGGTACACCGGGGTTTGTGAGGCATACGCCGCCGGGGTTGTGCCATGCATCCCGCGTGTCACTTGATATTGCAGCCCGCCGCCGGAGACCGCCGTCACTTGCATCACTTCTTCTTCGACCTGCACGAACGAGTTTGGCTCCGCGGTGCCGGCGGGCGTCAAGTTCAGCACTGTGCCGGTCGCAGCCATCGCCGCCGAAAGCGCGTATGGAGTACTCCCTGTCAGCTCGTCCCAGTAATAAACAGTGAGGGTGCCCGCCGTGACGCTGGTAGTGTCGATGAGCGTCGGGAAGGAGACCCCACTAAATTGCAAAGTGCCGGCTGCGAGTGATGATGTGCCCAGCCCAAAGACCGGCTGCGGCGGCGCTGCCAGATCCCCGATCCCTCCGCCCCCGATCTGCCACCGGGTCAGTGTCGATAGCAAGGGCGGCCCTTCCAGGTTGTTCACGTTAGCTCCTCGGCCCTGGATGTGCAGGGTGACGCCTGTCTCGTTTGGAATTTCGAATTCCAGCGGACTGGTCTTGCTGCTGGCAGCGAAGTGCCACGCCGCCTCCGCCACCACGAAGAGGCTGGTGGCATCCGGTTGCACCGCCCACGCTTGCGTTAGCGTCAGGGTTGTCGCGGTGTTCGACAGAATCGCGTATTCCTGGTCCGCGCCAGTCCCACTCAGAATCCGGACGATCATGCCTGGATAATTGGCGCCGGACATTTCACAGGTAGTGTTGCCCACCGTATTGGCGGTGGCAATGGTCGCGGCGTACGGAGGCTGCAGCTCCGTCCGCCAGTAGAAGTTCGCATGATCGAAATTCGGGTCTGGAGGCACCCACACCTGGGCCGGTAGTCCCGTATCGGTAAAGCTGGCGCTCAGCGCCTGGCCGGTGGCGATCCGCCCCAACTGTTGGGGGCTGGGCCCCCTGTAGGCGTTGAAACTCACCGTGTTACTGTCAAAGCTGAGCCCCGTCAGTGTCACGCTGTTCGTATTAGACCCAGGCGGGATGCTGGCCAGCACCGTGAACGAAAGCGCGCTCTCGTTTCCCGCCGAATCGAGCGCGCTCACCGCGTAGTATAGAGTCTGGTCGCCCGCCAGCGTGCCGCTTGCGCCGATCGTGGCCGCCAGACTCACTTGCGGTATAGCCGGCCCGCCGGTAGCGATGGTGGACGGCACTTCAAAGCCCACGGTCAGTTCTTCGCTGACGCCGCCGTCGCTGGTATTGTCGGAACTTTCTGTAATCTGGTATTCGGGATTGCCGCTCGAATCGACTATGTTGCCCAGCAGCGGGCGCGGCACGCCCACGCCGCCATTGGGCTGCATAGTTGCGCCGGTGTCTCCGGGTATCTGGCCGTTGGTGTCCAGGTACCATTCGTCCTGTTCGAGCTGCGCCGTAATAGTGGTGATTCTGTAATTCGCGCCGGGTGCGATTTTAGTTATGCGGAAAGGTTGCCGCTCGAAACCTTCCTTCAAGTAGGTGAACGTGATAATGTCGCCCGGCCGCAAGCCCAAGGCCTGGATGCTGGTCGCAAAGGTAATATAAGTGTTCCCGCTGATGGCTTTATCCAATGTGAACTGAGAGATGCGGGCGGCCTGGTCGTAATTCGGAATACCTAGCGCCATCAGCGTGGTAGTGATTACCTGGCCGGTAAGCGCGGTATCGGCTACATCGACTGTCAGCAGGCTATCCTGCTGGTATTGGTTGAAAGCGTCCTGGAACTCAATGGTCACCTGGTTCGGCGTGTCCGCGATGCTCCGGGAGAATACCTGGACGGTCGGTTCTCCGTTGGCCTTGCGCAAAATATTCGCGGCGCCCGTGGATCCGTCGTTGAACTCATACGCCGGCCAGCCGCCATTTAGTTGTTCCGTGCTATTGCTCCACGGCGACAGCGTCGGTTGTTGCAGCGCGATGGAATTCTCCACCGCTAACTGCAGCAATCCGCCCACGCTATAGGTGAACAGCAACCGGGCGGTGTTCCGGATTCCACGAATGGTGTCGGCCGCGTTGCGCCGGTATTGCAGGCAAAGATTGCACTGAAACCGCGAGATCATGATACTGTTCCCGCTTAGATCCTGCGTCTGGATCTCTTGGTCGCAATAGGCCGCCGTGGCCGCGAATGTCGTGAGATCCATATTCTCCGTGCCCCACCCGCTGCGTTGCAGGATGTCCAGCAGGATCCAGGCGGGATTAGCGGTGAACTCAGTCGTTAAGTAAGTGCCGTCCGATGCATAAGTCGGCAGTTGCAATCCCTCCGCCAGCACTTGCACCGTGGGGAGCGACAGGCCGTTGCTGATCTGATTCGGCACGGCGATGGAGAGATAGGCCATGCTGCCGTAAGGGTCGCCGGACGGATTCCCCGCTGCGTCTGAAAAATTGGGATCGAACGCTCCGTTCCGGCTGCCCAGGCTGATCACGTTGTACCAGCCCGTCGATGTCATGTTCTGGCCGGATTGCCCGATGGGAATCTGGATCTGGTTCACCAGCACCACTTGCACGTCCTGGATCGGGCCCATCCCGAGCAGAACTTCCATGTAAGTCAGGTTACCGTCGTTACGGGTAAAGACAATCGGAGGATAGTACCAGGCGGTGCCATACAGCAGCGGGACGAAATCGTTGTAGATGGCGGTATTATCGTTCACCGCCGCGTACTGCCACCCGCTGCCGTAACTCCGTACCTGAATCGAGGAGGGCACAAATTCAAGCCCGCCGAATCGCATCGGTCCGGAGAACATCCCCCGGGCCTCGCAATCGAGGCGCGTATACGCGCAGGAAGTATAGGGCACGCCGCCAATCATGGCGCCGACGCCGCCCGTCTGGTCCGGCGAATACCCGCAAGGGTAGAACAATGAGTACTGCCCGCTGCTTCCGCCGCTCACCGCCTCCTGCCTCTGCGCGGGCGTAGACGGAAATAGCCAGGGACAACGCCGTTGGATCCGGACGGGCGGCAGCAGTACGCTCTGCATATTCATCCAGTTCACGGCCGAGAGTTGAAACAGCGACTGGGTACTCTGGTCGGGCGGGTTGACGATACCTTGAAATAGTACGGCTGCATCCGAAGCGGCCGCGCCTTCGAGCAGGTTGTAGAACAGGAACGTCACCGTCAGCGTAGCGCCCTTCCAACCTACCGATCGTTCCAGTTCCGAAAAATAAGAATCGGCGTTGGCCATCGACAGCGACACGCGCGGAATGGCGTCCACGCCCTGGTCCGAGGCTGTCTGCACCGAAAACACGTTGTGCTTGATCACCAGCGGCGCGTAGCTGTTGCCGCCATAAGTCACCTGGTGGGTGCTCCAGTATTCCACCTGTCCGTTTGACAGTATGCATTGAAACAGCAGCAGCGGCGTGTCCGTCACTGCCATCTCTTTCAAATCATAGATACTCAACATTGACGATATCCAACTCGCAGGAATAGCGGCCCGGACCTTCCGTGGTAATCGTGAGCGTGTCGTCCCGGAACCGCGCGTTTGGGTATACGCCGCCCGTTTCGGTTGTTTGTTTGTAAAGCGAAGCCGTGGTTTGCGCTTCCACCTGAAACGCGAACACGTTCACCGAGGCGCCCGGGTCGAGCGCAATGCCGAAGCTGATGGAGTCGGCTGTGTCTTGCAATACCCCGGCTGACGTGAAGCGCGCCCACTGCGGGCCGATCGCCTGCGCCTCCGTCCCCGATCCGCGCACCAGCCAAACCTGCGGGCTCTGTTCGCTTGATGCGTAGAGGCTGAGACAGTAATCGAGCGATGCGGGCGCGTTGATCGATTGTTGCAGCATCAGCGTGGCGGCGGTCGGGTTACTCACCTGGTAAGCATTCGTGCCGCCCAGCGGGTCGGCCACGCCGGCAGTCAGGATCAGGAGCGGGTCCGCCTGCCAGACGGGCTGATTCTGCTGCTCGCTCCACGCCAGCAAGTTATCCACGGGATCCAGGAACGTAAATGGAGTCAGTCGCCCCTCCACGGCCTGAAAGAGCGCCTCCAGCGCGGCCAGTTCCTGATCGCTCAGGTTGACGAAGGACATATGCCAGGCCGTGATGGCCGCGCCGGTATCGGCCAGCTTCACCTGGTAGCCTTGCCAGCTCTGATTGACCACGGTCCGGGCGGTGCGTTGCCGCGTGATTGGAAACTGGCCGGTTGCGCCGGATGAAAGCTGGGGAAAGTATAACATCTTAGGTCGGGTTTTCGCAGACGGTGAGCGTGGTCTTGCCCCGCATCTCGCCTCTCAGTTGAAATGCGAATGTGTCAGCGGCCAGGCTGCAGTTGGGATAGACTGTTCCGTCCCATGGATCGGTGAACGAAAAACTGCCGAACCTGCCTTGGCTCGATAAGAAGAATGCATCGAAAGCGGCAAGCTCGGCTTCGTCCAGCAGGTCGAGCGGAATCGTCCACTGATGCAGCACCGCGGCGTCGTCTCGAAACCGCTGTTCGGTGCCATCCAGATAACGGATGGCGTCCGTGTTGAATTGCAGTGTCCTGCTCGCCGGATACTGCATCATTGCGCCGGTCTTTAGCGTCGGAAACATGGCTCAGAGGCTCGTTATGACGTCATTGATCGAATTCATGTTCAGCATCGCCTGGCGCACCGCTTGGGCGATATCGTCGCTGTGGTCGAGAAACGACTGGCTGTCCATGGCTTGCACCTGCACGGTGATCTGCTGCCCCTGATTCGTCCCGCTACCTCCCGCGGAACGCGGCAGGCCGTTCTCACCCCAGTCGACGCTTTGGCCGCTCGTGGTGGACTCCAGGTTCAGCGCGGGGGGCAGCGAAAAAGGCACCAGGGGCGCGGGTTGAGACTGTCCCCCGCCAAACAGGCTCGAGAACAGCGATATCAGCGGACTGAGGCTGAGCCCACCTCCCAGAAAGCTGCTCGCCGCGCCCAGCGCATCAGACACGTCCTTGCCGGCGCTCGAGCCCTGCCCTTGGCTGCCCTGCGCCAGGGCGTCCGTGTTTGCGGCGGTAGCCTGCGTCTGGGCGTCGATGACCTGCGTGGTTTGCCCCAAAGCATCGATCAGGTCCTGTTGGCTGGTTGCTCCTTGGCCGCCCGCCGGACTGCCCGACGCCTGGTTAAACGCGGTAAGCAGTGTCTGCTGTGAAGTGCTAGCCATTTCTCACCCGTGCCGTGAAGCCGCTGTTCGGGCGTCCCGCGCCGGCGCCGGCGTTTAGTTCGTTTAGTTCGTGCTCCAAAATCAAGAAAGCTTCCACTTCGCGCGCCTCCAGGCCTTCGATTCCTCTGTGCCCTAACTTACGCCGCACTAAGTAAGTTTCGAGCCAAGCCATACTCTGTGCCGTGATAAACGATTTTGGACAGATCGTGGTCGCCGCGCCGTTCCTCGCCCACACCACCCGCTCCGGTGTCTCGAGCGCTCGCGGTATCCATCCGCACCTGCGCTTGGTCTCCAGGCCGGCTTTACGGCAAGGCGCGCACTCCCAGCCGGCTTGGTTGGAGAATTGAAAATGGAGTGCGGCGATCAGTTTTTTCTTTCGGCTTCCGCCAGACCGCACTGTTGCTTCACGGCGGCCAAAGCTTCCCGGAACAGGCCTTCCGGCCCGCTCGCCGCCAGTGACTCCGGAGTAGCCGGCTGTCCGTCTAATTCCAGGCCCGTTACTTCCTGCAAGCCCCAAAGCAGATAGATACGATCGATTTCCGAAGCCAGCAGCGCGGCCTCCATCTTTTCGTCGGGAGTGTCGCCCGCCTCCACGAACTCTTTCCGCGCCGCCAACTCGCGAATGCGGCGCGTCAGTTCCACACGGCGCCCGAATGACATCTTGACAACCGTATAAGTGACCCCGGGCGACACGCTGGAGTCAACGGTTTCAGTACTCGTATATTCCATCTAGCCCCCAACCAACCACTATCCAAACGCCACCACAATCTCGTTGTCCGCCGTCCCCTGCGCCTTCGATCCCTGGAATTTCCATTGCAGCCTGTTATCGCTGTCGTCGAACTCGGGCACTACCGGCACTACGCTCATCATGTAAACGCCCACCAATTGGCCGGCTTGCTGCCCCAGTTGAAACATCACACTGATCGGCGACTGTTGGCGCGCCGCCTGGTAAAGGCCGGGCGTCGCCGTATCGTTCAATTCATACAGGCTGAAGGCCGCCGTCACCGAGCGCGGCCCGGGCGCAATGGCTTGCGGCAGGTTCGTCCCGAACTCATTCGATCGCATATCCAGGCCATTGTCCAACTGGAATGTCCCGCTCGTGATGGTGTAGAATTGGTCGGGAGTGCTGCCCAGCCAGGCCTCACCCATATTCCCGGGCACGATCGAGTAGTCGAAGTCGCCCAGCGCCGGCTCTACGGGGAAACTGCTCAGTCGTCCACTCCCCGCCGTGAAACTAGAGCTATCGAGAAGGTCTTGCGCCATTCCCTCGAACTCAAACTGGTGAAAATCGCCGTTCGCCTTTATGGTCATCCGGTTTACCGCCACGCCGCAAAGGAGCCGCTGCAGCGCCGTGCTGGGGTCCCAATAATCGAAGAGGCTGACGCTGGGTAACTCAGTGGCCGGAAAGTAAGAAATGCATGGCGCAATTTCCGTCCCCGCCGCCGGAGTGGTGGAGAATGGAGCGTTCACTTGAACCGCCGTTGCGCTTACTATCGCTGTGGCGAACCGGATTTCGCCGTTGCAGGATACGCCTTGGCCCGCCACCAGCCCGTGCGGCGCCGCGAAAACCAGCGACGTGCCGCCTGAACCCGCCGCACTGGCCCCCCCGGCGTAAGTCGCCGGCGCGGCGCCCATGCTGGCCTGAAAGAGCGGTCCATAGGACGGACCCGCACTCTGGCCGCCCCAGCTTGTCATGTAAGTAGTTACGCTGAAGGTGGTCGTGCGCCGCAATCCCACGGGTATTCCGACGAATGTCCGGCAGCCCGTCTTGTCCCGCCGGTCAGTCGTCTCCAACTGGTTCTTGGCCGTCAGCTTCACGGCCGGGAAGCGGTTTTGCGCGGTGATCGACGGCGCCTGTCCGTAGCTGCTTTCCAACCCCGCATAAAAGCGGTTGGCATTGGATGATATATACGAAGACATAGCCTTAGTCGCTCACTCCTACTTCGAAACTGACCTTGCCCACCTGGATAAAATTCTGCCCGCCATGCTTCACCGGACCTAAGGCCGCTTCATAGGCCCCGGCGAAGAACATGCCTTCGCCCCAGTCGCCCCGGTTTTGATCCAGCACCTGCGTCGCCGCATCGACATACATTTGGAGTTGTTCCTCGATCCCGTTGAGCCTGTCTTGTGAAACGCGCACTTCAATCGCCATGATGGCCTTACCGGAAAAGTTCCGGAACTTCTCCTTGAGCTGGTTGACGATCTTTTCGCAGTACACGCTCACCGAAGGATACTGCACGTCGGTGGCGCGTTCCGCCAGTTCAACCGATACGTTTTGCGCCAGAATCCGACTCTGTCCGACCGGCTGCGGAGTTACGCTCTCGGCTTGGCTGAGCGTGGTTACGCAGGCGTTCAGCCCCTGCGGTGCGCTAAGCAAAGTGACTACCTGCGCCGTGACCGTACTGCCTACCCATGCCATGCGCTACCCCCTTTGAATAAGTCGCGGCAAGGCTCGAAAGTAGTCTGGCGCTTGTCCGCTTCCCTGCGCTTGTCCCGAGGTTGATACCGGCGATGGCTGCACCCAGACTTGGTCCAATGGCAGCGGTGACGTATTCTGCAGCGTCATCGTCGTCGGCGACAGTCCTACGTATGCGTTCCAGCCCGTAGCGTTGGCGGGTTGAGTCACCGGCTGGACCGCCAGCGCATACCCGGCCTCCACGCTAAGAGTGCTTGGATTGCTGGGTTGGCCCTCCTGGCTCTCCGCGTTGAGCCACGACACGCTGGCACAGTACGTCGCTGCTGGGCCGCCGCCTGGTACGGACGTCAGTTGCGGCGGCGCCGCCTGCGGGATCGGGTCGGTCGCGATGCCAATCCCGGTTTGGATTAGTTTGTCCATGGCCCACTTCGCCAATTGCTGAAACTGAACCCTCTTACCGCCATAGCGGTCGTTCAGTTGATTGAAGTAGGCGTCCTGGTACACCAGCGTCAGGGTCTGGAACACGTGCCACAGTTGCAGCGGCGGAGTGACCACGATGTTGTTCAATTGCGGGCACGGCGGCAGCCAAAACTGCCAATCGCAAGTGCTGCTGCGCTGCAGGAGGGTCGTGATTTCGATCCCCAGCCCTTGTTGCGCCAGCGTCAGTTTCAGGCTAAGGTCGATGTTCTCCGTCTGTGCGGTCGCCAGCACGGAGGAGTCCTGGCCCATGAGATCCTGAATCGTCGATATTCCGTCCGTGAATAGCGCCATCGTCCCCCGCCTAATCTTTGGCGGTCTGTGCTCCGCCCTTCAGTTTGCGTAGCTCAGTGGGCGAAATGACCGTGAATTGCATCCGCGACGCGGCCGCGAGTTGATCCGCTTGCCGCTTCGCGTCGGCCTTCTGCTCCTGGAAGTCGCGCGCCTCCTCCGCCGTCGCCAGCCGCGCGCTGCCCTCCACGATCATCCGCGCTGCGATTCGCCGGGGGACCTCGGTGCGAACTCCCTCCCGTCCGCCATCCGGAGTCTCCAGGCTCACCAACACGACCGAAGGATCTCTTAGGCTTTCCTCCATCGCCCGAATCTTCTTGTAATAAACTTGTAAGTCCATAGTCGTCTCTTGTGGGGCCGGTCCGTTCCCGGCCCCTTCTATTGGCTCTAGGCATTAACCTGGACGCCGAAGTTGTTGCGGATCACCGCGCAACCGTACAGCACGTCCACCGTGAACTGCTGCGCCAATGTATTCGGCTGGTAGCTCATCACCACGCGCATTCCGAAGTTCCCCATCTCCGCGTAATGCGCGACCGCGCCGGTGCCGTATAGCGGCTGCGGCAGTCGCCGGATCACCAGGCCAATTGCCGGCTTGGTGAAAGCGATGTTGTGAGTCGTAATGGGCGAACTCCCGGTGTACGCGATGTATTGCGACCGCATCACGAAAAAGTCCTTGATCTTGCCCACGGCGCCGTCGATCAAAGCCCGCAGCCCCGCCTCGCCAGCGGTCTGGAATTCGCTGAAGCGTTCGATCTGCCGCAACGCGGAGTATGTCGCGGCGTCCACTACCAGGAACTTCGGTTCCGATGGCGGGACCTTAGCCGTGAAAAGAGCGCTCTCCGCCTGGTCGATCACCGCTTCCACCAGCGGCGTCCCCGGCGTGCCCACCGGTGCGTTCGCCGTGAACCCGGCAAACAGGTTCAGCAGGCTTGTCTCAATACTCTCGGCGATCGCCACCACTGCCGGTTGCATATAGACCTGGAGTAAGTCCGGAACCGCCAGTATCTTGGTCACGTCCGGAATCTGGAAGGTGGCCTCTGCATGTGTGTTCAGCACGATCTGCGCATTCCCCAGATTTGGGTTCTGCGGCTGAACTTGACCGCCCTCGGCAATGTTGTTGGCTACCAGCACAGGCGGAATCGGGATGTTCACCGTGTCCCCGGCCTGCGCCAAAACAGGTTCGTAGTCGCGGTTGACCAGGTTGCCCATCACGAGGTTCCCGACCAAGGCGGGCAGAGCGTCCGCCGCCACCAGCTTCACAATCGCACTGGCCACATTAGCTGAAGTAATTATCGCCATTCATTCTCCTAGTAAGCAGGCTCGTATGCCTGTCGTTTTGAATTTCAGGCATTCCTGCCTGTCGTGCCTATAAGCCGCGCAGGTTCTGCGAAGCGACGCGCAGAATCTCTTTCCGCACCTTCTCCATATGTTCGGAACTCATTCCCGGCCGGATGCCGTCGATGTCCACGCTTTCGGTACTTTCCCGCGGCGCCTTGTGCGCGCCGGTGATCCCCGATCCGCCGGGTATCCTGGCCGGCAGAAACTCCGGGTTCTCGCTCACGAAGTTGCTCAGATATTCCTTGAGCGGAACCTCGCCTTCGTCGCTGTGAGCTAATAGCCGGCCGTCGTCCGTGCGGAACACGCCGTCGTGTACCGCCCGGTACGCCAGGTCTACCTTCGCCACCCCCAGCCGTTGTAGCTCCGCCCGTATGGCCGAGCCTCTCTCCGCCTGCTCCGCCGCCTGCCGGCTGCGCTTGCTCTCTTCTTCTACTTCATTCAGCCGTCGTTCCAGTTGCTCGCGCCGTTTCCGTTCCTCCAGCAGTTCCGTTTTGTATGCCGGCTCGCTCTTGGCTTGCTGCTCTTCGAGGAACTCCTGCACCGCTTGCTTCACAATCGCTTGTACGTCTGTGTCTTCCATAACCGCCTCTTTTCCCGAGTGGGGCAAGTTGTCAAGCAAAGTGGGGGGCGGGCAATTCTGCCCGCAGCCGGTTGTCAGCCGGCTCTGGCCGCCTGAAAGGCGGCTGCGGCCAGGATCGGCCGCCCTCCGGGAGGTTCCGACGGCGCCCCACACGCCGCAAACCTTCAGCTCTGTGCCTCAATCTCCTGCGCGATCTGAGTCTTGATCTCCTGCCGCACATCCGATAAAAACTTGAAAGCCAGTTTCTTGAAGACCTGCTTTTTCAGGGTCTCCGATTCGATTCCTAGAGTAAGCAGCTTCCGCGCATCGTCCAGTTCATTGCTGAAATCGGCGATGTCGAACTCGTCTAACCCGGAAACGTCGATCGAAATGTTGTCCTGACGGGCCGCCGCGATGGCCCGGAGGATTTGCCGCATCGTCTCCTTCACCGCGTCGCCATATGCCCGCAGAACCTCTTGCGTGATGCTGAAGTCCCGCTGCTTGCTGGCGCCCGATTGGCGCTGGCTCGATGAGTCCGGTCCGGCGGCGTGGGCAATCAGATAGCACACCCTGTAAATTTCGTCTTTGAGCTGGATCAGATTGTCTGCGGCGATTTGGTATACCTTGCCTTCCGGCTCGGTCCATCCAAACCGGTCTCCCGGAGCTAGCTGGATAAAATAGGAGTCCCCCACGATCTGGTTCCACTCACGCTCCGAGTAAATTACGGGCGAAGCGAATAGTCCCATCGTCAGCGCCCAGGAGAGCGCGTTCGACTTGTTGAAGTGCTCAAGCTGCAACAGGGCCGCTTTGTTCATCAGCCAGAGTCCTTCGGTCACCCGCAATGGAAAAACTGGCACCCGGTTCTGGCCGGCCAGACCATGTGGTCCCTCGTCCACCAGCCGCACTTCCTTGTCTTTCAATTGCTGATAGACTTGATAATTCTGCCGGTCGTAGTAGATCCACCGGGTCTCGCGCGCCCAGTCGACTTCGGTAACCTTGGACTTGCGCAGCGACGAGGTCCGGATCACCGCCCAGTCCAGCCCTCCCCGGTCGTCGTGACTCCAGTTTATTAGTTCCTCCGGCGAGTAATCCACCAGATACGCTCGCGAGCGCCCGACGGCATCTTCTTCCGCCCGGTTACTGACCGGAATGCGAGATCGCGGAAAATCGACTACGATGTAACTTCGTCCGTGTACCAGCGTTTGCACGATTGCCTGGCGGAAGAAATCGGCCAGGGTAGTGCCTTTCAGGTCGCAGTCCTCCGCAAAGAGGTTATAGAAGTCTTTGGCCGCTTCGTCGCTGCCGTCTAGGACTAAGCCCGCCTCGCGCCGCATCAGCGTAGCCGCGTACCAGTCGATGATCGAACCGATATAGTTTTCGTAAAACACCCGGCTTAGCCGCTCGGCATAGATATCGTTGGGCTCCTTGTGCCGCCGGATCAGGTACTCGAAGGCGTTTTCCCGCATCGGCTCTCCGCCCGCGTACAGGTCCCTGTACTTTCTCCACATCGCCTTCTTCGCCGCGTATTCGGGATGCTCTCGGTCGATGTTTACCATCTGGTCCTCAAATTAGCCGTTCCTGGTGTTCGCCGATCGCGGGTTGGGGCCTGCATTCCTGCCACAGCAGGTAACCCAGCGCGTCCGAAAGATGGGTCCGCCGGCGGTCTTTTTCTTTGTCGATGGCATTGCTGTCCGCCAGGTACGACACCTGCTCGAAGTCCTTGATCAGTTCCTTGCACTTCGCATCCACCAGCAGCCGTATCTCTCCACTTGCCGTCCGCAGTTTTGCGTTGGTCAGGGTGATCCGTTCCCGCACGCTCGGGTTGGCCTTCGGAACCTTATAACTTACCCGCGAGCCGTAGTTCGTGCGGAAATACTCTCGCACGATCTGGTAATCCGAACCGCCGGTGGTGCGCTGGCTGTTGCCCGATGCATCGCCATAAATCACAAGGCCGCTCCGGTGGTTTGGAAAACGCTTCTTAAATTCTTCGCAGGCTTCTTGTGTACTGGCGTGCCGCAGCGCCAGTTCGTCCAGCACGAATACCGTCCTGCCTGCGATTTGCGCGACTACCGAAGACATCGGATCGACGTTAAAATCGAGCGTCCACAGGAGCGGGCAGTTCGGGTTAACCCGCAGGCTGGTAACATGATCCCGGCGGTCGAAGGCGCTGTACACAAGTCCGCCTTGCTGGCTCAGGTACTGTCCCAGCGCTTCCTGTTGATAAAAGCTTTCGTCGTAACTGCTCTTCAGTCGCTCGTAGAAGTCCGGCACTTTTTCCAGCAGGTACCGGTTCTCCTGAGGTTTCGCTATGATCGCATCGTATCCAGCGACCGGATCGGCAATGAATCTCTGATAGACCCAGTCGTAACCCTTGGGCGTCCATGCGGCAAAGCCGCAGAGCCTGTCGGCTTTCGGGTCGCGCAGCCTACCCTCCAAGCGTAACCAGCATCCCTCTGGCGAGTAAGTCAGCTCGTCGAGCCCGAACCAGGCTAGGTTGGTCCCTCGCAGGCGCTCGAAATCGTCCACCGGACGGAATATGATGCGCGATCCGGTATGCTTCATCGTCACCATGTTCTCGGCCTTGTTGTATTCGTACGGAAGCTCCTCGCTGTCCATAATTGCGAACAAGGTCGTTTGCGTGGCGTCGCGTAACATTGGATAGGTCGGTGCACCGATCAGGCCCAACCTGCCCTTGTTGTCATAGGTCAGTCTGATTGCTTCGTGGCACAGCGCCTGACTCTTTCCCGAAGCGATCGGCCCGGAAAAACCCTTGAACCGTGACCTGCATGCGTGAAATGCCTTTTGTGACGGAAGCGCATCGTAGCTTAGTTTTTGGTCGCGGCTTCCATCGTGTCCGATTCTGTCCATCGCACCCTGACTTCGCGCGGTTCGTCTGCATTCAATTCTTTCTCGACTTGCAACAGCCGCACCAGGTCCGCCAAAGCCGGTTTCATTGCCTCCGTCCCAGCTTTTCCTCGAGGCTTTCGATCGCCTTTCGCACGACCCGCGCTCTGTGGCGCTGCTGTTTTGTCATCCGCAGCCCTATTCCCGATTTGAGACTAACATCGGAAGCCTTGCTGCCGAATCGCAGCTTTCGCTAAGTTACAGATTATTAACGTGCAGATTATGTTTGTCGGCGTGTGACCGCAGTGCGGCCTTCGTTCGGGCGAGGCTCTAGCGCTCGCCTTGCCGCTTTAGCTATTATGGCTTGTGGTGAAAGTTAGTAGACCTACTGAGTTATCGCCGCGCGTGCCTGAATCAGGCCCGCTCACTGCCTCTTCCGCACCTCTCCCGCCAGCGTGCCGTCCCATCTGGCGTCCCCCTGCGCCAGATAGTTGCCCAGTCCCTCCCAATCCTCCCGCGTAATTCCGTTCAGGTCCCAAACCACGTGCCCGTTGCGGACGGTCAATTCGCACTCCAGCCGTCGCGTCCCCTTCATGCGCGCCCCATAAGTATCCACGAATCCGAAGTGCCCTTCCTCCAACCGCAGCACCGCTACATCCGCCCCCGCCCCCACCGATAGATGCCCCAGTTCCTCGTGCTTGATCTCGCGCGCCGGAGTCCACGTCGATCGCAGAATCGCTTCGTCGAGCGGCATCCCCATGTTCAGAAACTTCGACATCACGTTCAGTATGTCCTTCATCCCCGCGTTCATGCTGCCGATATGCAAATCGGTCGAAATCGAATCCGGCCCGAACCCCTGCCGCATCGCCGGCGCCGCCTGCCGGAACAAGAAGCTGCCGCCCCCATGTCCCACGTCGAAGATCACCCCGCGCCGCCGCGCTTCGAAGAGGTACGGCAGGATGCGCCCTTCGCCGTCCAGCATCGGCACCCAGCTCAGATAAGTGTGCGTGTAGATGTCCCCGGGGCGCAGTTTCTTCAGCACCAGTTCCTGGAACGGCCGCTCCGGACGGAACGTCCCGAAGTCCACCATCACCGGGATGTTCGCCAGCGTCCCCGCTTCCACCGCGCGCTCCACCGGCGTCCATTCCGGGCCCGCGTAGTGCGCCGTCTTGATACCCACGATCGTGTCCTTATAGCGCAGGGCCATTTCCCCGGCGGCCTTGGCGTCCATCTCCGTCAGATCCTGTTCCACGGCGCCGCCCATGCCGCTTCCCACAATATTCAGGAACGCCAGCACCCGCGTCTTCGACCGGTCGATCACCCGGTCTTTGAAATCCGGGAAATTCCGCCAGCCCGAGCTGCCCGCGTCCGCCACCGTGGTCACTCCCGCGCGAAACGTGAAGCCATCCGGATAAACGCTGTTGTCGCCGCAGTACGCGCCCCGCTTTCCCGTCCCGGCGTACACATGCACGTGCATGTCGATCAGCCCCGGAACTACATACAAGCCCGATACATCCACCACTTTGAGGGCTTTGGCGGCCGGAATGTCCGCCGCCACGGCCGCGACCTTGCCGTTGGCAATCGCCACGTCCATCGCCGCGCTGATATGATTCTTGCCGTCGATAACGTGGCCGCCCTTCAGCAATAAGTCATAAGACGTCTGTGCAAACATAGTCCCAACCAAGGTGCTAACCAAGAAGAACGCCGCATACCATCTCATCGGTTTCCTCTTTCCCGTCCCGCTTCGAACTCCCACGCCGTCGAAATAATATCCCGTACTCCCGCATATCGCGGCGCCCATCCCAGCACCCGCCGCAGCTTATCCGCATTCGCCACCAGCGCCGGCGGATCGCCCTCCCGCCGCGCGCCCACCACGTATGGCGCCTTCCGCCCCGTCACTTCCTCCACGCTGCGAATCATCTCCAGCACTGAATGCCCGCTGCCCGTGCCCACGTTGAACTGGTCCGACGCGCTGCCCGCCCCGAGCGCTTCCACCGCCAGAATGTGCGCCTCCGCCAGATCGTTCACATGAATATAATCGCGGATACAAGTGCCGTCCGGCGTGTCGTAATCGTCCCCGAAGACCGTGAACGGCTGCCCTCCCTGCACTGCGCGCAGCATCAACGGAATCAGATGCGTCTCCGGATCGTGTTCCTCGCCCAGCCCGCCTTCGGGGTCCGCTCCGCAGGCGTTGAAGTAGCGCAGACACACGCTACGCAGCCCGTGGATCGCATCGAACCATCGCAGCATGGTCTCCACCATCACCTTCGACTCCCCATACGGATTCACCGGCGCAATCGGAAAACTCTCCAGAATCGGCGACGCGCGCGGTATGCCGTAAACCGCCGCCGTCGACGAGAACACCAGATGCTTCACGCCCGCCCGCACCATCGCCGTCGCCAGCGATAGCGACCCGCCGAAATTGTTTTCGAAGTACACCTCCGGCGCGCGCATCGATTCGCCCACCGCGATATACGCCGCGAAGTGGATCACCGCGTCGTGCCCCGCCAGTACCTCGGCCATGGCATCGGTCTGCTGCACGCGCAATTGGTGGAAGTCGCGCGTCTCCACGTTGTGCCCGTACCCGCGCGAAAGATCGTCCACCACCGTCACTTCATACCCGCGCCGCAACAGCATCCGCGCGGTGTGCGATCCGATATAACCCGCCCCGCCCGTGACCAGAATTCGTAATTTGCTCACGATCCGATTGTAGTCGCTTGCTGACGGTGCAACCAGTGTAGAATATTTGCATTATGAGCCTTGCATTCAATCGCCGCGGTTTTCTGGCGGCCGCGGGTCTGGCGGGCTTTGCCGCACCGGGGCGCGGCGCCGCCGCCGAAGAGACCCCCGGCGCCATCAGGCTGGGCGTGGCCAGCTACTCCCTGCGCGAATATAGCCGCGCACTGGCCATCCGGTGCATCACGGAGCTGCACACCCCGTTTGTCAGCGTCAAGGAGTTTCACCTCCCCTATCGCAGCAGCCCGGAGGAACTCGAAAACGGGCGCAAGGAATTCGAGCGCGCCGGCCTCACAATCGTCAGCGGCGGCAATATCTCGCTCTCAAAGGACGACCCGGACGATATCCGCCGCTACTTCGAATATGCCCGCATGTGCGGCATGCCCATGATGGTCTGCGCGCCATTGCACAGCAACCTGGGCGCCATCGAAAAGTTCGTCAAGGAGTACAACATTCGCATCGCCATCCACAATCACGGTCCGGAAGACAAGCAGTTTCCGACTCCGCAATCCGTCCTCCAGGTGGTGCGCAACATGGACCCGCGCTGCGGGCTGTGCATGGACGTGGGGCATTCCGCGCGCGCCGGCGCCAACGTGGTGGAATCCATCGCCGAGGCCGGCCCCCGCCTGTTCGACATGCACATCAAAGACCTGCGCACGTTCGAGCCGCACGCCATTCAGTGCGACGTGGGCGAGGGCATCATGCCCATCGTGGGCATCTTCCAGCAGCTCCAAAAAATCGGCTATCGCGGTCATGTGAATCTGGAGTACGAGATCAACGGAGACAATCCTCTGCCAGGCATGCGGAACTCGTTCAGTTACATGCGCGGTGTGCTGGCGGGTCTGAAGGGCTGAAGGGCTGAAGGAGCGGGCTAATTCATGGCGGAAATACCTATCGGAACGAAGCTCGAAAAGAAACTGCTGGTGGATGACCAAGTGGCCATCAACTTCCTGGGCAGGGAGGGCGCGCGCGTACTCGC
>Ga0181525_10000769_pt1 | contig 27950 bp, 26 predicted proteins | sample PEATcosm2014_Bin_48_FD_121100 | JGI IMG/M metagenome (GOLD analysis project Ga0181525, IMG submission 121100) | Peatland microbial communities from MTU Mesocosm Facility, Houghton, MI, USA - PEATcosm2014_Bin06_10_metaG | ecosystem: Environmental > Terrestrial > Soil > Wetlands > Peat | place... | reverse complement strand
GTCGATTCCACAACCGGCGATTTCAAGATCGGGCACGAATATGTGTCGCTAGCGAGCAGCACGCCGGAAACCGATCTCGAACTCGGTTACGTGACGACGTTCATGGACGGCGCGCTCGCCCTGCAGGCGAATGCCGGTTACCAGCTGAATGTCGCGGGCCTCGGCGGCTCGAACGCCGTGTCGGTGATTTCGCGGGCCAAGATCAACTTCTGATCTATTCCAAGACTTGCAGGCGGCTGGGGCTTTCGCCCCGGCCGTTTTGCTTTTGGGGCCATCGGAGGCACGACGTTGCGGTAGTCCCCGGGCTTCGCTAAAACCCCCGCCTTCCTACACGCTCACGAGGCAGGACATGGCCGGACCGCAATATATGTATGTGATGAAGGGTCTGTCGAAGACCTACCCGGGCGGCAGACAGGTCCTGAAGGACATCTGGCTGAGCTTTCTGCCCGGCGCCAAGATCGGCATCGTCGGCGTCAACGGCTCCGGCAAGTCGACTCTCATGCGCATTATGGGCGGCATGGACACGGATTTCACCGGCGAAGCCTGGGCCGCGGACGGCGTGCGCGTGGGCTATCTGCCGCAGGAGCCGCAGCTCGACCCGTCGCTCGATGTGCTGGGCAACGTCATGGTCGGCGTGGCGCCCAAAAAGGCGCTGCTCGATCGCTACAACGAGATCGCCGCCAACTACACCGATGAAACGGCGGACGAAATGGCGAAGCTGCAGGATGCGATCGAGGCGCAAGGCCTGTGGGATCTGGATTCACAGGTCGAAATGGCAATGGATGCGCTGCGTTGCCCCGAGCCCGACGCGGACGTGTCGACACTCTCAGGCGGCGAAAAGCGCCGCGTGGCACTTTGTAAATTGCTGCTCGAGGAGCCCGACATGCTCCTGCTCGACGAACCGACCAACCATCTCGACGCCGAGTCGGTTGCGTGGCTCGAGCACACGTTGCGCGAGTTCAAGGGCACGGTCGTCCTCGTTACCCATGATCGCTACTTCCTCGACAATGTGACGGGCTGGATTCTCGAGCTCGATCGCGGCCGCGGCATTCCGCACGAAGGCAATTACACGAGCTTCCTCGACGTACAGGACAAACGTCTGAAGCAGGAAGGCGCCACCGAAGAGGCGCACGAGCGCACGCTGGCTCGCGAGCGGGAATGGATTCAAACAAGTCCGCGCGCCCGCCAGGCAAAATCGAAGGCGCGCATCAGCGCCTATGAAGAGCTGCTTGCGAAATCGCAGGAGCAGCGCAGCGGAACCGCCCAGATCGTTATTCCAGCGGGACCCAGGCTCGGCAACATCGTCGTCGAGGCGGAAGGCGTGGGCAAAGCCTATGGCGATCGGCTTCTGTTCGAGAATCTCGAATTCAAGCTTCCGCCCGGCGGCATTGTCGGCGTCATCGGGCCGAACGGCGCCGGCAAGACGACGTTGTTCCGCATGCTCACCGGCCAGGAAAAGCCGGACGTGGGAGCCCTGCGCGTGGGCGATTCCGTCGTGATGGGCTACGTCGATCAGTCGCGCGATGCGCTGGATGCCAAGAAAACCGTCTGGGAGGAAATCTCCGGCGGCGCGGAAGTGCTCGAGCTCGGCAAGCGCAGCATGCAGTCCAGAGCCTATGTCGGCGCCTTCAACTTCAAAAGCGGCGACCAGCAGAAGAAGGTCGGCCAGCTCTCAGGCGGCGAGCGCAACCGCGTGCATCTTGCCAAGATGCTGAAGTCGGGCGCCAATCTGCTTCTCCTCGACGAACCGACGAACGATCTCGACGTCGACACGCTGCGCGCGCTCGAGGCGGCGCTCGAAGATTTCGCGGGTTGCGCCATGATCATCAGCCATGATCGCTGGTTCCTCGATCGCATCGCGACGCACATGCTGGCTTTCGAGGGCGACAGCCATGTCGAATGGTTCGAGGGCAACTACCAGGATTACGAAGCCGATCGCAAACGCCGCCTCGGCATCGACGCGGAAACGCCGCACCGAATCAAGTACAAGCGCTTCGCCCGCGCCTGACGCCGGCTTCGCCGAGCCTAACCTTTGCCGCCGCCGCCGCTGCGCAATTGCGCCGCGAGCGCCTGGAGATGCTGGGTCAGCGCCGGCAGATTGTTGTTGTTCTGCTGGAGGAAGGACGTGAATTGCTCGCGCTCTTCCTGGCCCAGCCATACGCCGACGATGCTCGCATCGATCACGACGTATTTGCCGTTGTCGGACACGACGCGGAAATCGACCTCGATGGGCTCCTGGCCGTTCGTTTTTCCCGACGGGTCGACGAGCACCGTGGTGACGACTTCGTCGCCGGGTCCCACTTCGCTCGAGCCGGTCACTTTCAGATATTGACCCGCATATTGGTTGAGGCGCGCCTCATAGACCGCGACGGCATAATCGCGGAACGCATTCACGAAGGAATCGACATCGGCCGGGGCCGCCGTGCGCCGCACGGAACCGAGCGTGAAGAGCGCGATGCGCCGGATGTCGGTCAACGACGTCAGGAAGTCGCGGAACTGGCTGCGACGCTGGGCGTCCGAAATATTGTGATTGTTTAAAATGCTCAGGCCTTTCTGCACGTTCTGTTGTACGAACGCCTCTGCCGGCGTCGCAGCCAGCGCAGGTTGCGCGGCCGAAAATGCCGCGATCGCAACGACCAGGGCGGCCAGAATTCCACGAAGGCGCATGAAAGGCAGAATCTCGTATCGGCTCATGAAAATCATCTCCTCGGCGGCTTTCGCCCTTTACGGAAATAGGCTCGCTGCGTTCTGTGGCAAGTTCGTGGCGGCGCCGACCGAAGTCACATGGGCGGAAGGTCTTTGACGTCCGACTTGCCGTGACGGATGTGGCCCCTGCGGTACTGTCTGTAAAGGCTCCGCGTCGAGGCGTACTGGTCGACCGAGCTGTTTTCGAGGTCGTTCAATGTGTCGATATTGTTGGCGCGCGTATCGAGGATGTTGACGCCGCCACGGGCCAGCGCCCAATAGGCGTAGTCGCGGATTCCGATATAATTGAGCGGATCGGCGAACTGGTCTGCGGCATAGCCCGCAAGATCGCGGGGATTGGTTGGACCCAGAAGCGGCACCACGAGATAGGGGGCGTCGCCCACGCCCCACACACCAAGGGTCTGCCCAAAATCCGAGCTGTGGGAGGGGAGCCCGGCCGGCGTTGCGACATCGACGAACCCGGCCAGCCCCAGCGTGGAGTTGAGGCCGAACCGTCCGACCGTCTGGCCGGCGAGATCCAGTTCTCCCTGGAGGAGGTCATTGGCGAAGATGACGGGGGAGTTGAGATTGCTCAGGAAATTGTGGACGCCCGCACGCGCCGGCTCGGGCACGACGGCGACATAGGCCTCCGCGGTCGGCTTGAGGACCGTGCGGTCGAAATTCGCGTTCATCGCAAAGACCTGCCGGTTCCAGCTCTCGAGCGGGTCACCGGGATCGGTTTGCACTTGTGAGTTGTTCTCCGGCGTGGACGCACAACCGGCCAACACGAGGCCGAGCGCCATCGTGAGCGCTGCCCAGGATTTCCGCATAGTCTGCTCGCTACTGCCGGGATCTCGACAGCCCCTTCTACCCAATTACCCTTAACATATACGCAGTCTTCTCGCGAAGTGGGGCCATCGCCGCACCGAAATCTGGGAAAAATTCGAAAAAAGTTCCGATTGCAGTGGGGTGCATAATGACATAAAGATATCTTTATGCGTTTCTGACGAGGCAGGGATGGAGCAGCTTCTGGCCATGTTGAAGGCCGCCGGGGATCCCACCCGCCTCCGGCTGCTTTTGCTTCTGCGCGAAGCCGAGCTGACGGTCAGCGAGCTCACGCACATTCTAGGGCAAAGCCAGCCCAGGGTGTCGCGTCATTTGCGGCTCCTGTGCGAAGCGGGCCTGCTTCAGCGATTCAAGGAAGGAAGCTGGGTCTTCTATCGCGCGGTCGATCGGGGCGTGCGCGCGCAATTGGGCGCGACGCTGGCAACGCTCGCCAGTGCCGAGCCGGATGTCCTCGAGGGCGATCGTCGACGCCTCTCGGCGATACGCGAGTCTCGTGCGGCGGCCGCAGCGGCCTATTTCAAGGCCAACGCTTCGGAATGGGAGCGCATCCGCTCGCTCCATGCACCCGAACAGGAAGTGGAGGAGGCGATTGTCGAGCTCTTTCACGGCACCGAGATCGACTCGCTCCTCGATGTCGGCACGGGAACCGGACGGATGCTGGAGTTGCTCGCGCCGTTGATCCGCCGCGGTGTCGGACTCGATGTCAGCCCCGAAATGCTCGCGATCGCGCGCGACCGTCTTGCGCGCACGAATGTCCAGCAATGCCAGGTGCGTCTGGGCGATCTCTATCGCCTGCCGTTTGCCGATGGCACGGGCGAGCAGGGTTTCGACGTCGTGCTGTTTCATCAGGTTCTGCATTATCTCGACGATCCGCAGGCTGCGATCATCGAAGCCGCGCGTGTTCTCAAGCCCGGTGGACGCGTCATCGCCGTCGATTTCGCGCCGCACGAACTCGAATTCTGCCGCGACGAACTCAACCACCGCCGGCTCGGCTTTTCCGATGACGAGGTGAAGGGCTGGTTTCGCGCCGCCGGCCTTGCGCCATCCGAAACGCGCGCCATCGCGCCGAATACGGAATCGCGTTCGGCAAAATTGACCGTCAAAATCTGGGCCGCCGCGTCGCAAAAGACTGTGGCGCGCCATCGTGCCGGGGCGCTGACATGAATTTGCGCCATCTGGGCGAGAGCGAAAGACCGCTCGCCGTCTCGTTCGAATTTTTCCCACCCAAGAACCCGGAGATGCAGGAGCAGCTCTGGCGGGCCATCCGGCGGCTCGAGCCGCTCAAGCCATCGTTCGTCTCCGTCACATACGGCGCCGGCGGTTCGACCCGCGACCGCACGCATATGACCGTGAAACGCATCGTCGAAGAAACCAGTCTTGTGCCGGCGGCACATCTGACCTGCGTCGGCGCCTCACGCCCGGAAGTGGACGATGTCGTCCACGGTTATTGGGACGCCGGCATTCGTCACATCGTGGCACTGAGGGGCGATATGCCGGAACTGGGCGCGCCTTACGAACCCCATCCTTCCGGCTATCAATCGACGCCCGAACTGATCGCAGCCATCAAACGCATCGCGCCGTTCGAGGTCAGCGTATCGTGTTACCCCGAACGCCATCCGGAATCGCAGACGCTGGACGACGACATCGCGCTTCTCGCCGAAAAAGTCGACGCGGGCGCCACGCGCGCCATCGGCCAGTTCTGCTTCAGCACCGAAGCGATCGCCGAATTTCGCGACCGTGCGGCGGCGCGCGGATTGAACATTCCGATCGTTCCGGGGTTGATGCCGACGACCAATTTCAAGGGCGTCGCGCGGATGGCGGGGCGCAGCGGCGCCAGCGTTCCGGATTGGTTAAGGCGTCTCTACGAGGGCCTCGACGACGATCTCGAAAGCCGCAAAGCGATGGCCGCGGCCCTCCTCGTCGACCAGGTCCAGGCGCTGCGCGGCTACGGCTTCGACCATTTCCACTTCTACACATTGAACCAGGCCGACCTTACATATGCGGCATGCCGGCTGCTGGGCCTGCCGCAGTCGGACCGAAAGGGCGTTTCATGAGTTTCGACCGCGCATCGCGTATCGCCTGGCTTCACGAGGCGGCGCGCAAACGCATTCTCATCCTCGACGGGTCCTGGGGCGTGATGATCCAGGGCTACCGCCTCGACGAGGCCGCGTTTCGCGGCAAGCGTTTCGGCAATCACGGCCAGGATCTCAAGGGCAACAACGATCTCCTCACGCTGACGCAACCCGACATCGTCAACGAGATCGGACGCGCCTATCTCCAGGCCGGCGCCGACATCCTCGAGACCAACACGTTCAATTCCACGACGATCAGCCAGGCCGACTATGGGCTCGAACATGTCGTCGAAGAGCTGAACGAAGAGGGCGCGCGCCTGGCGCGGAAAATCTGCGACGAATTCGAAACGGCGGACCGGCCGCGGTTTGTGGCGGGTGTTCTCGGACCCACGAACCGCACGGCATCGCTCTCGCCCGATGTGAACGATCCCGGCTTCCGCAACATCAACTTCGACGAACTGCGCGAAACCTATCGCGCGGCGACGCTGGCGCTCATCCGCGGCGGCTCCGATCTCATCATGATCGAAACGATATTCGACACGCTGAACGCGAAAGCCGCGATCTTCGCGGTCGAAGAGGCGTTCGACGAGGCGGGCGTGCGCCTGCCGATCTGGATCTCGGGTACGATCACCGACCTTTCCGGACGCATGCTGACGGGGCAGACGGCCGAAGCGTTGTGGCATTCCGTGCGCCATGCGAAGCCGTTCGCCATCGGCCTCAATTGCGCGCTCGGCGCCAAGGAAATGCGGCCCTATGTGGACGAGCTCTCGCAGGTGGCCGATACGCTCGTCAGCGCGCATCCCAACGCCGGCTTGCCCAACGAATTCGGCGGCTATGACGACGGGCCGGAATCGATGGCGGAAGTCATCGGCGAATTCGCGCGCTCCGGTCTCGTCAACATCATCGGCGGCTGTTGCGGCACGACGCCCGAACATATCGCGGCGTTTGCGAAGGCAACGGAAGGTGTGGCGCCGCGCGCAATTCCGGAGAAGCCGAAATATCTGCGCCTGTCCGGCCTCGAGCCCTTCACGCTCACGCCCGAGACCAATTTCGTCAATATCGGCGAGCGCACCAACATCACGGGCTCCGCCAAATTCCGCAAGCTGATCACGGCCAACAATTACGAAGCGGCGCTCGACGTCGCCCGCACGCAGGTCGAGAACGGCGCGCAGGTCATCGACATCAATATGGATGAAGGCCTGATCGATTCCGAAGCCGCCATGCGGCGGTTCGTGAGCCTGATCGCCGCCGAACCGGACATCGCGCGCGTTCCCCTGATGATCGACTCCTCCAAATGGAGCGTGATCGAGGCGGGCCTCAAATGCGTACAGGGCAAATCGATCGTCAATTCGATCAGCCTCAAGGAAGGCGAAGAGGCCTTCATCGCGCATGCGAAGAAGGTGCTGCGCTACGGCGCGGCCGTCGTCGTGATGGCGTTCGACGAAAAGGGACAGGCGGACACCGAGGAGCGGAAGTTCGAAATCTGCAAACGCGCCTACGACGTGCTCGTGAACAAGGTCGGCTTCCCGCCGGAAGACATCATCTTCGATCCCAACATCTTCGCCGTGGCGACGGGCATCGAGGAGCACAACAATTACGCGATGGATTTCATCGCCGGCGCAAAACGCATCCGCGAGGAACTGCCTTACGTTCATATTTCCGGCGGCGTGTCGAACATCTCCTTCTCGTTCCGCGGCAACGAGACCGTGCGCGAGGCGATGCATTCGGCGTTTCTCTACCATGCGATCAAGGCCGGCATGGACATGGGTATCGTCAATGCGGGCCAGCTTGCGGTCTACGAAGACATTCCTGCCGAACTGCGCGAAGGCGTCGAAGACGTGCTTCTCAACCGCCGCCCCGACGGGACGGAACGTCTCCTGGAACTGGCGCAGCGCTACAAGAACGATTCCGCCGGCGCCGCGGAAGAGGTCACGCTTGCCTGGCGCAACCAGTCCGTCGACGAGCGGATCAAATATGCGCTGGTGCACGGCATCGCCGATTTCGTGGTGGAAGATACCGAGGAAGCGCGTCTGGCTGCGGTGCGTCCGCTCGACGTGATCGAAGGCCCGCTCATGTCGGGCATGAATGTGGTCGGCGATCTTTTCGGCGCCGGCAAGATGTTCCTGCCGCAGGTCGTCAAATCCGCGCGCGTGATGAAGAAGGCGGTCGCTCACCTGTTTCCCTACATGGAAGAGGAACAGGCGAAAAACAAAACGAGTGAGCCTGCGGGGCGTATTGTGCTCGCCACCGTCAAGGGCGATGTGCATGACATCGGCAAGAACATCGTGGGCGTTGTGCTGCAGTGCAACGGCTATGAAGTGATCGACCTTGGCGTCATGACGCCGACGCAGAAGATTCTGGACGCGGCACGCGAAAACAAGGCCAACATCATCGGGCTTTCCGGCCTCATCACGCCGTCGCTCGACGAGATGTGCCATGTGGCCGCGGAGATGGAGCGGCAGGGATTCGAGATTCCGCTTCTGATCGGCGGCGCCACGACGAGCCGCGTGCACACGGCTGTCAAGATCAACCCGAATTACGCGCGCGGACAGACGGTCTATGTCGCGGACGCTTCGCGCGCGGTGGGCGTCGCCTCCAGCCTTCTCAGCAAGTCGGCGCGCACCGGTTATACGGAAGGCATCCGCCGCGAGTACGAAGAGATCGCCACGCGCCACGCGGCACAACGCGCGCCCACCAAGCGGCTCACGATCACACAGGCGCGTCTCAACAAGGCGAAGCTCGACTGGTCGACCTATAAGCCGCCGGTGCCCAAATTCCTTGGCGTACGCGCTTTCGAGAATTACGACCTCGCGACGCTCGTGCCCTATATCGACTGGACGCCGTTCTTCCAGACCTGGGAATTGGCCGGGCCTTATCCGCAAATCCTCGAAGACGAGAAGGTCGGCGAGGCGGCACGCAGTCTCTTTGCCGATGCGCAGGCGATGCTGGCGAAGATCGTTGACGAGAAATGGCTGACCGCGAAGGCCGCGGTTGGCTTCTGGCCGGCCAATGCCGAGGGCGACGACATCGCGGTTTTCGCCGACGACGCGCGCGCGACGCCGATCGCCTCGCTTCACACGCTCCGCCAGCAGATGATGCGCGAAGCCGGACGCCCAAATCTTGCGCTTTCCGATTTTGTGGCGCCCCGCGACAGCGGGCTTGCCGATTACATCGGCGGCTTTGTGGTCACGACGGGTCACGGAGAAGACGTGCACATCAAGCGGTTCGAGGCGGATAAGGACGATTACAGCGCCATACTTCTGCGTGCATTGGCGGACCGACTCGCGGAAGCGTTTGCAGAGCATTTGCACGCGCGCGTGCGCCGCGAATTCTGGGGCTACGCGCCCGACGAAGCGCTCACCAATGAGCAGCTGATCGCCGAGACCTATCGCGGCATCCGGCCGGCGCCCGGCTATCCCGCTCAGCCCGAGCATTCCGAGAAGGAGACGCTGTTCCGGATTCTCGATGCAGAGGCCCGTACCGGCGTGACATTGACGGAGAGTTTCGCCATGTGGCCCGGTTCTTCGGTCTCCGGATTCTATTACTCCCACCCGGAAAGCCGGTATTTCGGCGTCGGCAAGATCGAGAAGGATCAGGTCGAGGACTACGCGCGCCGGAAAGGCTGGCCTCTGAAAGAAGCCGAGCGCTGGCTGGGGCCTCTCTTAAATTACGATCCCCGCGCCGCTGCGGCGTGAACCAAACCCTAAGTCCGACCGTATACTGTCCGGACAATCTGTTGGATCAGCATTGGGGCTTTGATGGGGTGGATGCGGCTGGGGTGCCTGCTCGGATTCTGTTTGGCGACGACCGGCGCAGCGGCCGCCGGCAATGACGATATCGCCCGCGGCCTGTCGGCCGTAAACCGTGGCGACAACGGCCAGGCGATCAATTATTTTTCTGCAGCGCTTGCGAGCGGACGCCTCGACGCGGGGCTGCAGCGCATCGCCTATTTCGATCGCGCCCGCGCCTACATGAATGAAGAAGAGTGTGGCTCGGCGGTTTCGGACCTCACCGCCGCGATCAATCTGAAGCCCGACAACACCGACGACTACATGCTGCGCGGCCGTGCCAATCGCTGCGCCGGACACAACGCCGAGGCCATCGCGGACTATACGGAGGTCATTCGGACGAATCCGTCGGGCAATGCCTATTGGCAGCGCGCGCTGGCCCGCTGGAACGACGGCGATTTCGATGGCGCTGCGACCGATTGCTCGGCTGCGATGCTCTTCGCGCCGAAATGGCCTTATCCGGTGCTCTGGTACGCAATGGCCAAATTGCGCACCGGCCACTTCGACGCGGGCGATTTGAACGCGAGAGCGCAGATGCTCGATCTGGGGCAATGGCCCGGCTCGGTTTTCGCGCTCTACGCAGGCAACGCGAAGCCGGAAGATGTCCTCGATGCTGCGGCGCACTCCGACGCCAAGGCGCTCAACGACAATCGCTGCGAAGCGGATTTCTATGTCGCGGAATGGTGGCTCTCCAGGAAGAAGACCGATACGGCGCGGTCGCTCCTCGAAGACGTCCGCGGCAATTGCCGTCACGATTTCATCGAATATTCCGCGGCGAATGCCGAGTTGAACAGGATCAATTGAGGAACGGCGCGGCTGGCGGAACATTGAGAAAGCCCCGCGATCGCCTTATCCTGCAACAGTGGAAACCGGACGAACGGCGAGGTTGGGCGCGCTGATCGGCGCATGGATGGCGTTTTTCGCTGTCACCGTTTCTGCGCACGCGGAAGGCAACTGCGAGCTCAGTCAGATTATCAAGCTCGACATGAAGGTCCTCCGGGACGGCCGCGTGAGCGTTCCGATGACGATCGGGGGGCAGCCGGTCGCCATGCTCGTCGATACGGGCGGATTGCTGTCCATGCTGACGCCGCCGACAGTTGCAGCGCTCGATCTCAGGCCGCAGATCATTCCTCTGTCGCGCATTCGCCAATATGGCGGCTTCGTCGTCGACCACTACGTCACGGCGCACGATATTTCGCTCGGCGGCATGAACGGCCGCAAATTCGATTTCCTCGTCATGCCGGAGCACGGCTATCCGCCGGGTGTGGGCGGTCTCCTCGCGCCGGACATCATGCGGAATTACGACGCCGATTTCGACTTCGCGAACGGTGCGTTCAAGCTGTTTTCACCCGAGCACTGCGAGGGCCAGGTTGTTTACTGGACGCACGATCCTTATGGCGCGGTCGAATACCGGCCGAACGACTTCGGGCAGATGTCCGTCCTTGTCACACTCGACGGACACGAAATACGCGCGATGATCGATACGGGCGCATCGCGTTCGGTTGTCAGCCTCGAGACGATCGAGGACGATTTCAATATCGACGAAAAAAATCCCGACCTGCGTTTGATGCCCGGCGCCGTGCCCGACCGTCCACGCTATCACTATCCGTTCAAGACGCTCTCGCTTCAGAGCATCACCGTCAACAATCCGGACCTGGTGATTCTCCCGGACGAGCAATCGAAGCTGACGATGGGAGAGCCCAGGATGCTTCTCGGCATCAACGTGCTGCGGCAGCTCCATCTGTATATCGCCTATCACGAGCACACGCTCTATGTGACGCCGGCGTCGGCGCATTGAGCTGGACCGCCCGCCTCGAATATTGAGTCGGCCCGCGGATAGTCTTATCGTCCCGTCGTTGGGGGACTTTCATGCGACGACTATGGACCGGCGGGCTGCTCTGGCTTGCCTTGAGCGCGACCGGCGCGAGCGCAGCCGGCTATGACGATTTCGCGTCGGGACTGTCCGCTGTCGTTAACGGTAGAAGCGACAAGGCCATAGGCTTTTTCACGCGTGCGCTCGCGGCGGGGGATCTGAACGCAAATCTGGTCCCGGTCGCCTATCTCGGGCGTGCCCAGGCGCACCTCTTCAAGAACGAATGTGACCAAGCCGTCGCCGATGCGACGTCCGCCCTCAAGCTCAAAGCCGACTATTACGAGGCCTATCAATTGCGGGGCCGGGCGGACTAATGCGTCCACAAGGATTCGGAGGTCATTGCCGATTTCACGCATGTAATTGCGATCAGGGACCTCGCCGGCGCTTACCGGGACCGTGGGACTGCGCGCTGGAACACGGGTGATTTCGAAAACGCAGCCGCGGACTTCTCCGCGGCCGAAGCGCGCTCGCCGGGGGAATGGCCCTATGCGGTAATTTGGTTCGGCATGTCCAAGCTGCGCGCCGGCACGTTTGACGCCGCCGACTACACCAAGAAATACCCGCGTTTCGATATGAGCGATTGGCCCGGTCCCGTCTTCCAACTCTACGCGGGCCACGCCAAGCCGGAGGACGTGCTGCAGGCAGCGGGAAGAGGCGACGCAATGGTAGCGAAAAACAATCTCTGCGAAGCGCAGTTCTATGTTGCCGAGTGGTGGCTGGCCCAGAAAAACGCTGCGGCGGCGAAGCCGCTTCTCGTAAACGCAAGAGATATCTGCCTGCACGGTTCCATCGAACATCTTGGCGCGCTGGTCGAGCTTGGGAGGCTCAAATGAGCAGGCGCGTATGGGCGTTGTTGTTTGCCCTGTGTCTCGGTCTCGGCGCCGTCGGCGAGGCGCGCGCGGAGGGGAAGTGCGGTCTCACAGAAGCCGCCGAATTCGACCTGTCGACGGACTTAAGCGGTCGGGTAAGCATACCCATGACGATCGGCGGTCATACCGTCAAATTGATGGTCGACACTGCGGGCTTCGTGTCGACACTGACGCAACATACGGTCAAGTCGCTGGGTCTTTCTTGGGTAACCCAGAGCCGGGAGGGCGATACGTATTATGACGGCGAGCTGCTCAAGCATTACTTGACGCTGCACGACGTCATGCTGGGACGTCTCAAGACGTCGAGCATTATGTTCTTCGTGATGTCCGACGGTATCTCCACATACGATGTCGACGGCATGTTGGCGCCGGACATGCTGAGCGCCTACGATGCCGACTTCGATTTTGCGAACAGCAAGTTTCGCCTCTTCAACCAGGACCATTGCGAAGGGCAAGTCGTTTACTGGACGCGCCAGCCTTATGGGGTTGTTTCTTTCCATCCGGACACTCTTCATCACGTTGTCGTCCCCGTCCTGCTCGACGGCAAAGAGTTAAGCGCGGTGATAGACACCGGCGCGGCAAGTACGGTTGCGAGTCTCAATCAGATCGAAGAAAAGTTCGATCTCAATGAAATGAGTCCCGGTATGGCAATTCTACCGGGCGGGTCTGGGGTGTCGTCACATTACCACTATCCTTTCAAGACGCTGACATTCGACGATGTCACGGTGAGCAATCCCGATATCGCGCTTGGTTATGTCTACCAGTCGCTGAATAGACCTCCGGACCAGACGATCGTGCTCGGCATGAATGTTCTCCGCCGTCTGCACATCTACATCGCCTATGGCGAGCGCAAGCTCTACGTCACGCCGGCCACAGCGCACTGAGGCGCGCAAACAAAAAGGCCGGAAGCGCGGCTTCCGGCCTTGAAACTTTTGTCCCGTCGGCTAGTGGATTACACCGACGATGATGGCCCCGAGAAAGACAAAGACGAGGCTGATGGCGATCAGTTCCAGTTCGCGTAGCATGGTCCCTCCTTCCTCCTTGAGGGACAACGATTTTGCCTCAAACTCTATCCAGCCGAAAGCGCGAAATCGTTTTCGCGCACGTGAGCCGTTCGTTTTGCATCGCACAAAACCCGCGCGAATCCCGGATTCCGAACAATCGGGTTTTGACAATCCGTCATTTGTCCGTGGACGGAAAGGCGATCACCACGGCAGCTCCTTGCCGCTGTAGTCGAGGAACTTGCCGCTGTCGGCCGCGCTGAGCTTCGCAATGACCTTGCGCATGCCTTCGATGCTTTGGTGCGGTTCGAGCGCCGCGTTCTTGCCGCCCATATCGGTCTTCACCCAGCCGGGATGAATGAGCGTGACGATGATGCCGTCGCCCTTCCATGCAACCGCAAGTCCATGCATGACGTTGTTGACCGCCGCTTTCGACGAGCGATACGCGAAATAATCGCCCCCATGCTGCGCGGTGCAACCCATGCCGCTCGTGATGGTGACGAGCTTTTTTGCCTTTCCTTTTTTAAGGTTGCGGTGGAAGGCCTGCGCCACGCGCAATGGCGCCATCGTGTTGACGGCGAACGTCTTCGCCCAGCCTTCGAAATCCATATGCGCGGCCGATTGCTTCTCCGGCCCGTAGATGCCGGCATTGTTGATCAGAAGATCGATCGGTTCGTCGCCGAAGCTTTCCGCGAATTTCGCAACTTCGCTGCCGTCGGTCACATCGAGGCCGTGCAGGCTCACCTTGCCGCCGGCTTCGTCCGAAATCCGGCGCAGGGCCTTCGAGGTTCCGGGATCGCGGCAGCAGGCAAAGACGGTCGCGCCTTCTTCCGCATATTGCTTCACGAATTCGAGGCCCAATCCGCGATTGGCGCCGGTCACGAGCACATTCATGGTTCTTCCTTTCCGAAGCCGCCGCCACCGGGTGTGGCGATGAGGATTTCGTCGTCCGCTTCGACCGCGATCTCGTCGCGGCCCTTGAGCGCGATCGTTTCGCCGTCGGCGCGGATGATCATGTTAGCGCCGGGGAGGGCGTCTTCGCCACCCGCCAATCCAAAAGGTGCGGTCTCGCGCCGCGTCGACAGCATGGCGAGCGACATCGCCTCGCGGAAACGGATCCGCCTCAGCGCGCCGTCGCCGCCGTGGAATTTTCCATGCCCGCCGGAATCGGGGCGGATCGAGAACTCCTGCAGCAGCACGGGATAGCGCGCTTCCAGCACTTCGGGATCGGTGAGGCGCGAATTCGTCATATGGGTGTGGATGGCGGATTGCCCGTCGAAGCCGTCGCCTGCACCGGCGCCGCCGCAGATCGTTTCGTAATATTGATGGCGCGCATTGCCGAAGGTGAGATTGTTCATCGTGCCCTGCGAGGCCGCGAGCACGCCCAGCGCGCCGAACAGCGTGTCGACGACCGCCTGGCTGGTTTCGACATTGCCCCCGGCCACCGCCGCCGGCGGCAGCGGGGACAGGAGCGAACCCTCCGGCACGATGATCTGGAGAGGCCTCAGACAGCCCGCATTCATCGGGATATCGCTGTCGACGAGGCAACGGAATACATACAGCGCTGCTGCCTTGGTGACGGAGCGCGGCGCGTTGAGATTGTTCGGCTGCTGTTCGCTCGTGCCGGTGAAGTCGATTACTGCGCCACGCGTCGCGCGATCGACCGTGATCTTCACGCGGATGACGGCGCCGCCGTCCATTTCCATCTCGAATTCGCCGTCCTTGAGCCGCCCCACGACGCTGCGCACCTCTTCTTCGGCATTGTCCTGCACATGGCGCATATAGGCGGTGACGGTGTCGACGCCATAGGCCGCAACGGCGCGACGCAACTCCTCGGCACCTTTGTGGCAGGCGGCGGCCTGCGCTTTGAGGTCCGCGATGTTCTGGTCGGGATTGCGCGCGGGATAGGCGCCCGCGCCCAGCACGCGGCGCATGCCGTCTTCGTCGAAGCGGCCGTCATGGATCATGCTGAGGCCGTCGAAGAGCGCGCCTTCCTGTGCGATGTCGTGCGAGAAGGCGGGCATGGAGCCCGGCGTGATGCCGCCGATATCGGCGTGATGTCCGCGCGCGGCCACGAAGAAGCGCGGGCTGTCATCGATGAAAACGGGCGCCACCACGGTGATGTCGGGCAGGTGTGTGCCGCCGTCATAGGGCGCATTGGTGACGAAGACGTCGCCGGGCTTCATCTGCGCATGTTTGCGCATCACCGCCGTCACGCAATCGCCCATCGAACCCAGATGCACGGGCATGTGCGGCGCGTTGGCGACGAGGCCGCCCTCGGCATCGAAGATCGCGCAGGAGAAATCGAGCCGCTCCTTGATGTTCACGGAAGAGGCCGTGTTCTGCAGCGTCGCGCCCATTTCCTCGGCGATGGCCATGAAGAGATTGGCGAAGACTTCGAGGAGCACGGGGTCGACGCCCCCTCTCCCACGCGCGCTGTCGCGCGCGTTTCCCTCTCCCCCAACGGGGGAGAGGGTCAGGGAGAGGGGGTGGCGCCGTGAGAGCACAATCGCGCGCGCGTCGCTCAGCATCGCGTCCCATCCGGGCTCCACCACGATCGTCTGATGCGGCTCGATTAGGAGCGCGGGGCCGGCGATCGTTTCATGGGAGGCGATCGCATCGACCTGATGGATCGTCGCGTCGTGCCACGCGCCCTGGGAAAAGAATCGGGTCTTCCGCGCGGATGCGGGCGTGACCCGCTTCCGCTCTGCCGTGTGCGGCACAGCCTGCGCCGAGGCTTCGGCCACTTCGACTTCCAGCGAATCCACGATCAGGGGCTTTCCTTCGAAGCCGAACCCATAAAGCTGCGCATGCGTATCGGCGAAGGCGCGGACGATTTCGTCGTAAGAGGCGAGCGGGATCGGCAGCGTCGTGTCGCTGCCTTCGTAGCGGATATGGACGAGCGCTTTCGTGTCCGAGGCTTTGCCGCCTTGCGCGTCTATATCTTTCGCCGCATCGCGTGCGAGGTCGGCCGCGATCTCCTTCAACGTGTCGACGAGATGTGGCTCGAGGCGATGCAGCACCGCACGCTGGCGGAGCGCGCGGAGTGCTGCGAGTTTCATGCCGTAAGCGGAGAGCACGCCCGAAAACGGGTGGATGAAAATCTCGGTCATGCCGAGCGCATCGGCGACGAGACAGGCGTGCTGTCCGCCGGCGCCGCCGAAGCAGTTGAGCACGTAGCGCCGGCAATCATATCCCTTTGCCACCGAGATGCGCTTGATGGCGTTGGCCATGTTCTCGACGGCGATGCGGATGAACCCGTCGGCGATGGCCTCAGCTGTTCCACTGAGTTCGCGCGCGAGCCTCGCGAAGCCTTCGCGCACGGCCTCTTCGTCGAGCGCTTCATCCGCGTCCGGTCCGAAAAGCCGCGGAAAGAATTCGCCGCGGAGCTTGCCGACCATCACATTCGCATCGGTGACGGCGAGCGGCCCGCCACGGCGATAGCAGGTGGGCCCGGGATCGGCGCCGGCGGAATCCGGTCCCACGCGAAAGCGCGCGCCGTCATAATGCAGGATCGAGCCGCCGCCGGCGGCCACTGTGTGGATCGCCATCATGGGCACGCGCAGGCGCACGCCGGCCACTTCCGCTTCGTAGACGCGTTCGAACACGCCATCGAAGCGCGAGACATCGGTCGAGGTGCCGCCCATGTCGAAGCCGATGACGTGATCGAAGCCCGCCTCGCGCGCGGTCTCGGCCATGCCGACGACCCCGCCCGCCGGCCCCGAGACGATCGCGTCCTTGCCGCGAAAAAATTTGGGCGCCGCGAGCCCGCCATTCGACGTCATGAAGAATAGCCGCGGCCCTTCGCCGAGTGCCGTGGCAATACGGTTCGCGTAGCGGCCCAAGACCGGCGACAGATAGGCGTCGGCGACCGTCGTATCGCCGCGGCCCACATATTTCATCAGCGGCACGGTCTCGTGGCTGACGGAGATCTGCGCGAAGCCGGCCTCGCGCGCGAGCTCGGCCGCGCGCGCCTCGTGACCGGGATAGCGATAACCGTGCAGGAACACGATGGCGCAACTCCCGAAACCCCCGGCGCGTGCCGCCGCCAGATCGTCCCGCAATTCGTTTTCGTCGAGCGGGCGTAGGACTTCGCCGGACGCGCTTACACGCTCGTCCGCCTCGATCACGGCGGAATACAGCATGTCGGGCCGTTCGATCTTCAGCGCGAACAATTTCGGCCGGTTCTGATAGCCGATGCGAAGCTGATCCCGGAAACCGCGCGTGGTGACAAGCACGACCGGCTCGCCCTTCCGTTCGAGGAGCGCGTTGGTCGCAACCGTCGTGCCCATGCGCAATTCTGCTACGCGTGTGTGTGGAATAGGCGCGCCGGACGCAATCCCCAGCGCACGCCGGACCGCCTCGAGCGCCGCGTCGTCGTAACGGGCGTCCTGGCTTAACAATTTAAAGCTTTGCAGCGCGCCGTCGGGCGATTCGGCTACCACATCGGTAAACGTTCCGCCGCGGTCGATATAGAACCGCCACGCGTCGTGAGGTTTGGCAACGTTTTCTTGTGACGACACCGCGCGGTTAAACCTTATTTTGTCATGGCCGCCCACCGAGGCGGCCAGCCATCACACGCGCGTTAGCGCGCGAATGATTCTTTTGTTTGATGGGTGGCCGGGTCAAGCCCGGCCATGACGGCAAAAGTTTCATCGCAATTCCGGCGAGATTGTCCTAATGCTTCGCCCCATGTCCATCTGGGGAAAATTGGGCGGTGCCGCCGCGGGCTTTCTCTTCGGCGGGGGGCCGATTGGCGCGATTGCGGGCGCGGCGGCTGGCCATGTGCTGTTCGATCGCGAGGCAGACGGCGAGCCTGGCGTCGCCTTCACCATCGCGGTTGTGGGGCTTGGCGCCAAGATGGCGAAGGCCGACGGCGTCGTCACCGACGAGGAGGTCGCGGCCTTCGAGCGCATCTTCCGCGTGCCGCCCAGCGAAGCGGCCAATGTGCGCCGCGTGTTCAATCTCGCCCGCCAGGACACGGCCGGCTACGAATCGTACGCGGCGCAGATCGCGCGCGCCTTCCGCGACAATCCGGCCGTCCTCGAAGACATCCTCGACGGCTTGTTCGAGATCGCGAAAGCCGATGGCGTGCTCCATCCAGGGGAACAGGTATTCCTGGAACGCGTGGCGGACATTTTCGGCTTCGCGCCGAGCGAATTCCGCCGCATCCGCGCATCCCATTTCGGGCGCGACGCGGCCGACCCCTATGCGGTCCTGGGTGTCACTTATGACGCAAGCGACACGGAGATCAAACGCACCTATCGCCTCCTCGTGCGGGAGAACCATCCCGACAGCCTGATCGCACGCGGTGTGCCCGAGGAATTCGTCAAGCTCGCGACCGACAAGCTCGCCGCCATCAACACGGCTTACGAGAAGATCCAGCAGGAGCGGAATCTGAGCTATTAGATCGCGTTCCTGACCCAGGGATGGCGGAGCTCGACATAGACCTCCTTCGACGGCGGCGGAATATCCGGATCGGCGAACGCGCCATGCGCGATGGCGATCTCGTCCTTTTTGCGTGCGGGCTCCCAGAAGACGGTCGAGCCGCAATGCGGGCAGAAGCGGAACGTCACCGCATGGCCGCTGTCGGACGTGCGCGTGTAGCTTTCGAATTGTCCGGCGGTCCTGACGTTGTCCCGCGTGAAGAACACGGCGATGCCGAAGGCGCTGCCGGTACGCTTTCGGCACTCGGCGCAATGGCACAGCGAGACGCTTTTGGGTTCGCCGGTGCAGGCGGCGGTCAATTGTCCGCAGGAACAGGTGGCGGTGCGTGTCGTCATGGAACGCCCCTTCGCTCAATTGGGGCAAATTAACATGCCGGAGCGCAGGCGTCCCGCCCGCATTTTAGGCAGATCGCATTTCGGGTCCTGACACGGCTATAAGGAAGGCGGGCCGGGTCCCGGATGAGCGCCATGGCAAAACGAAAAAGAAGATGGACGCCGCTGCTTTACGTGGTCGCGGGCGCGCTCGTGGCCGTCGCGGGCCTGGACCTCATCTTCGGTTCGGCGCTCGAGAAATGGTTTGCGTCGACCTATGTTTTCGACACCCCGATGCTGGGCTCGGTCATCCTGCTTCTGGTCATCGCGATCGTGCCCTTCGTGATCCTTGTGAATGCAGCAGAGGATGACGACGAGGGTAAGCGCTGAGGCGCTTTTGAATTGAACAATCATACTGCCGAGAGAATTTGTCATAGAAGATGAAGGAGCCAGAACCATGTACATCGCAGGACTCGTGATCCCCGTTCCCGCGGACAAGATGGACGCCTATCGCGAATGGGCGGAGAACGGCGCGAAATTCTTCAAGGATTATGGCTGCCTCGAGATCGTCGAGTGCTGGGAGGATTACGTTCCCGACGGCAAGCAGACCGACTTCCGCCGCGCCGTCGCCGCCAAAGCGGGCGAGAAGATCGTCTTCACGTGGCAAGTCTGGCCCGACAAGGAAAGCTTCACCGCCGCCGAAGAAAAAATGCACGAGGACCCGCGCATGGACAATGCCGGCGAACCGCCCTTCGACGCGAAACGCCTGATCCTCGGCTGCTTCCAACCGCTCGTCACGATGGGGCGGGTGTGATGGTGAAATCTGAAGATCGCGAACGGTGAAACACGGTCTCGCAGCGATGGCGCCGGAGCGCGGGGTGGTTTGCAGCGGCGAATTGCTGAGCATGGAACATCTGTGCACGATCATGGATGCAGCGAGCGCAGCGAAGAAGCGCGGGGCGTACAAGAAGCAGGTGGCTTGATGGTCTGGCTTCCGCAAGAACTGACTTCTGTTCGAGAATTCCAAAGCGCCGACGGATTGAGCCGAGGAGTTATCTTTCGTCGCCTTGATGGGCTGTTCGGATTCTGCGGGGAACGCCAAGTCGATGTGGACGGCATGACCGTTTGGCACCCGTGGGGCGAAGGCGGCATTTATGAAACCGTCGATGCCGCAGAGCGTGCAGCCATGGCAGAGATGCCGTGGATTTTTGACCGAAATTCAAACTGATCCACCACCCGCCCCTTGACTCTCATCACAAAGTCATCAAATAATCATCCATAGAGTGCCCTAGGGAGGTTCAGCATGGGCAAGTTGGATGTGGGTGTGGGCGACGAATTTCCGGTCGATGAACCGGCACCGCCTTCCCCCGAAGACACCGAAGCCGTCAACGCCGCCCGCGAGGAGTGGCGACGCCAAAAAGAGGAATGGCACCGCCGCAAACAGGCCTGGCGCGAAGAGCGCGACGCCTGGAAACAGGACATGCGTATGCGGGGCCAGGCCTTCAAGGCCGATATCCGGCATAGCTTTCATGAACGTTTCGGGGATCAGCCCTATGCGCGCGTCTTTCGCATGCGCGGCGGGTTCGGTTCGCGGCTGCTGGTCGCGCTGGCGCTGGTGGCGCTAACGATCGCGCTCCTCCCGTTCCTGTTCATGTTCGGATTTCTGATCCTTGCGGCGGTCCTTTTCTTCGTGGCCGTCACAAGAGGTCACCGGAGCGATTATCCGCCCCCGCGCCCCAACACATAGAGTGAGTTAAAGACATGCACAGACATCACGGGCCCGGCCGCGGGCGTTATCGCGGCGCCGCCGCCGAAGCCATGCGCGCTGCGGCCGACGCCATGGAAAACGGCGAACGCACGACGACCCGCGTGCAGCTCGAAATGCCGCCGCAGGCGATGGAACGCCTGCAGAAGCTGAAAGAGCGCACGGAAGCGGCGTCCTATGCGGAAGTGATCCGCAATGCGCTGCGCCTGTTCGAGGCGCTCGTCGACGAGCACGAGAAGGGTTCGGAATTTTCGCTCAAGCGTACGACCGGCGAAACGGTCGCCTACAAGATCTTCGTGTGATGACGATGATGACGCCGCGGATCGTCGAATGCCGTTCGCCGAATTGTGATGCGAGGCCCGAAGGGGCCCGCATCGACATGATCGTGCTCCATTATACGGGCATGAAAACGGCGGAGGAGGCGCTGGTGCGGCTCTGCGATCCGGAATCGCGCGTTTCCGCCCACTACACGATCGACCGCGACGGCCGCGTCTATCGCCACGTGCCGGAGGAATTCCGCGCCTGGCATGCGGGCGTCTCCTATTGGGCGGGCGAGCGCAACATCAATGGCTGCTCGATCGGCATCGAGATCGTCAATCCCGGCCACGAATTCGGCTACGAGCCTTTTGCCAAGCCGCAGATCGCGGCACTCCTCGATCTCGCCGGCGACATCGTGGAACGTCACCGCATTCCGCCCGCACGCGTGCTCGGTCATTCCGATGTGGCGCCGGCGCGGAAGGAAGATCCGGGCGAACTCTTTCCCTGGTCGCAACTGGCGGATTTCGGAATCGGCATCTGGCCGTTCGCGGGAAATCCGCGCGGCGTTGCCAACAGCGATCCCGCCGCCGTCGCCCGCGCGCTTCGTCTCTATGGCTATGGCGTGGCGCCCGATGTCGACGTGCCGCTCGAAAAGGTCGTAGCCGCGTTCCAGCGCCACTGGCGGCCGTCGAAAGTCGACGGCATCGTCGACGAGGAAACCGCATACCGCCTCGCCGTGCTGCTCGACTCGCTTTCCTGAACGCGGACGCCGGCCCACGAACCCGCGCGCATCCCGCGCGCCTTAATACGAACTGGTCAGCGGTATCAGATAGGGCAGGCCGTCATTGATGCCGGGACTGCTTCCCCAGACCGAGGGAGAGAACCCGGCCGGCAGGCCCGACTGAAGCTGCGTGGTCGTCAGGCCGTGGACGTTGCCGGATTGGCCGTTGGTGTCGCTGCCGATGCCGACGGTGACGATCGCGGTTTGGGTATCCCAATAGCTCTTGGCGATGGTGCCGCTGTTGACGTTGTCACCCACCAGCCCGCCAAGGTTGCTCCCGCCGCTGACCGCGCCGACGGCATAGGACTCCGTAATGAACCCGCCGGTATTCGTCCCCACAAGTCCGCCGATGTCGGAACCGCCCACGCCGCCGCTGACGGCACCTGTGGCGTAGGTCAGGACGACGGAGCCGCCGTTCAAGCCCACGAGCCCACCGACGTTTTGGACTCCGCTGACCGCACCGGTGGCATAGGACTGATCGATCGTGCCGAGGTTATATCCGACCAGGCCACCGTTATTGCCGTTGGGTCCGCCGGTGACCGATCCCGTCGCGTAGGAATCGGTGATGCCACCGGTAGCATCATTGTAACCGACGAGGCCGCCCGCGTTGGGGCCGTCCACAGTGGTCGGGCCGCTGGCCGAGGAGCTCATGATCGCGCCCGAATTGAAGCCGACGAGCCCGCCGACATCCTCCGCGGCACTGACCGCGTCAGACGATTGATCGCCCAGGAGCGCGCTCTGGTTCCACCCGACAAAGCCGCCTACCGCACTTCCAGTCCCTGAAACCGGAACCGAGCCTGCAATCCCATCGCTGGCCGTAGAATTCTTGATCGTGGCGTCCGGACCGTTCCATCCCGCAAAGCCGCCAATATAATTCTGGCCGCTGACGGAATGGGCGCCGGGCGCAGTCTCGGTCACGACACTCGAGTTGGTGATCGCGCCATAACCGAAGCCCGCGAATCCACCGACATAATTTTTTCCGATCGTGACGGTGTCGTTCGCGGAGCCGCCGGTGATCGTCCCGTACACAGCGTTCTCGCCGACGAAGCCGCCCACGGCCGTGATCGACGCGTCGCCGACAGTCAATTGCACTTCATTGTCCGACGACAAGGATCCGTTGTTGAGGCCGACAAAGCCGCCGACATCGCCGCTGCCGTCGACGGATCCCGACGCGCTGCTGGTGTTGGACGGATTGTTTCCGCTGGCACTGCTTGCCTGGATGTTACCTGCTTTGGTGTTGTAACCGAGATAGACCGAGCCCGTCGCGTTCAGCGAACCGTCGATCTGCGAGAGGTTGCCGCCGGTGACCCGGTTCAGCGTGGCGCCCTGGCCGTTGTTGAACTGCACCAAGCCGCCCGCGCCGATCGAGAAGCTTCCCCAATTGATGATGGCGCGTTGGGAACTTTGCGAGATGGTGAGGGCGTTGCCCGTGGGCGCGCCGATGCTGGCGCTCCCTGCCGCAACCGAACCGCCTGTCGGAAGAACCGGGCCGGCCATTGCCGGGCTTGCGGCCATCGCGAGTGAGGCTGCAGCGACGAGGCGCAACAGTTCGGTGGAGAAGGAAGGAAAAGCGCTTCCGAGCAGACGTGCGCGCGATAGCCGCCACGGCGAAGAGTTCCGGCTCATGAATGTTCCCCTGATTTCCCACCGCCCGGAGCGAGGCATTTGCCGGAGACAATATTCTATTAAGCAGTACAGAGACAGCACAAAGCGGGCGGGCGTCCGCGCGACATCCGTATTGCTTGTTCCCTTCGGCGACGGGAATAGATCAACATCTCCTGCAATTTGCAGTCAGGCACGACGTTGCGCTGTCTCGACTGGCGCCCGCGGCGATTGTCCGATCGAAGACAAATATGCATACCGGCTCAGCGGCCCGCATGTGACGCTTTCTCGACGGAAATCTTTCGCGCATTGTGATTTCGCGAAATTCGACGCAAGGACGCGCGCCATGAAAACGATCGGCATGCTGGGCGGAATGAGCTGGGAATCCTCCGCCGTCTATTATCAGATCCTCAACCGCGAAGTGCAGAAGCGGCTGGGCGGCATCCACTCCGCGAAGACGCTCATGCATTCCTGCGATTTCGCCGAGATGGCGGCGCTGCAGGGCGAAGGCCGCTGGGACGAAGCGCATGACCGGATGTCGACCATCGCGGTCAACCTCGCCAAATCGGGCGCCGATTTTCTGATCATCTGCTGCAATACGATGCACACCGCGTCCGGGCAGATGGAAAAGGCCGCGCGCATTCCGCTCCTGCACATTGCCGATCCTCTGGGCGAGGCGCTGAAAGCCGCGGGCGCGAAGAATCCGGCGCTTCTCGGTTCACGCCACACGATGACGCGCGACGACGTTCTGCGCGGCCGGTTGAAGTCGCGTTTCGGCATCGACGTGATGGTGCCGGAAGGCGACGATGCGGCGGAAGTCAACCGCGTCATCTACGAGGAATGCACCCGCGGGCAATTCCTCGATTCGAGCCGTGCGAATTATCGCGCCATCATCGCGCGGCTGGTGGCGCGGGGCGCCGACAGTGTGATCCTCGGCTGCACCGAATTGCCGCTCCTCGTGAAGCCCGAAGATTCGACGGTGCCGCTGTTCGACACGACGATGCTGCACGCAGTGGCAGCGGTGGAGAAGGCGCTGGCATAAATTTTCCTCCCCCAACGTGGGGGAGGAGGCGCGAAGCGCCGAGGGGGGAGTCGCTGGCGATCCTCGAACGCGTGAAGTGAGTTTTCCTCCCCCAACGTGGGGGAGGAGGCGCGCAGCGCCGAGGGGGATGTCGCCGCGCGGACTTATCGGATTCGCGGCGAAACCTCGCTGGAAATCCTCTCCATCACCCCGTCGAGATTCTCGAAGACATCGCCGTTCCAAAATCTCAATACCCGCCAACCATGATTGCGCAGATAAGCATCACGGCTCTCATCATACTGCCGTTCGTCCTTGGAAATGTGCGTGTCGCCATCGACTTCGACAATAAGGCGCACAGGAAGACAGGCGAAATCCGCGACGTAAGGACCAATCGGATGCTGTCGGCGAAATCGTCGTCCGTGAACCGCGCCGCGTCGTAGACGCGACCAGAGAGCGACCTCCGCTTTCGTCATCTGGTTGCGAAGTTGCTTCGCAGAGGCGCGGGCTTTGATACGTTCGTCGTCCATCGGAAGACGATGGATGCGATGTGTCGTTGTTGTTTGTCGGGGTTGTCGCTCTCATTGTCGGGAAAGTTGACTCCCCCCTCGGCGCTGCGCGCCTCCTCCCCCACGTTGGGGGAGGAAAAGAATGTCGCGCTCTTCTACAAAAATTCCGTCACTTCACCCGCCTGAGAATCGCCAGCGGTTTCACGAAGAGCGCGCGGCCGCCGGGGCTGGCCATGTAGGCGTCGAGATCGCCGGGCGTGGCCGTGAGTGCGATGTCGCCATATTCGCCCGGGTCGATGGTGCCCGCGATCTTTCCGGTCTTGATCGCGTTCTTCGCCGCCGTCTCGTCGATGATGTAGAGGACGAGCGCGCCGTCGCCGTTGAGGCGGTAGAGCACGGGAACGGTGTTATCGGCCATCGTGCCGGAGCCCGGTTTTCCCTCGTCGATCGTCTCGCGCACATTCATGAAGTGGTTGGGACCGAGCGTCACGGTTTGCAGCGTAAAAGCACCCCAGCCGCCTTTGTCTTTCGGCGATGGCGGCGTGACGATGACGGCCGACATCGTGCCGTCTTCCTGGGGAAAGAACGTGAAGTAGCTGAACGTATCTCCGGCCGCCATGCGCCCTTTCCAGACGCCGGCAAGGCCCGGCTCGGGCGTGATCATCGACGGCGATGTCGTCCCCATGGGCGTCTTGCTTGTCACGGGCAGGCAGGCGGCGGCGCCCAGACCCACGAGCGCAACAAGCGCAATTCTCAGCAAATTGAGAGCAGTCATGATCAGCCTCCGACAACCTGGGTTCGAGTGTCGCGGCCGATTTGGGCGGAAGAGCGGCGGGCGCGGTTGGAACGGCAAGACCTGGACCTTATAATGGCCGCGCTAAAGGGCGAACACCATGAATCCCAAAAAGCGTCGGCGCCTGGCGTTCGCCGCGGCGCTCTTGGTCGCGGGCGCAGGCGGCGCGGCCCTCGTCGTCGCGGCGCTGAAGGACAATGTCCTTTATTTCTACAGCCCGAGCGATGTCGCCGCGAAACACGTGGCCTCGGGCGTCGATTTCCGGATCGGCGGGCTCGTGAAAAAGGGCAGCGTCGTGAAAGGCCCGAAGGCCGAAGTCCATTTCGTGGTCACCGACGGTCGCGCGAGCGTGCCGGTCGCCTATGATGGCGTGCTTCCCGATCTCTTTCGCGAAGGGCAGGGCGTCGTGGCGATGGGCGCGCTCAGCGAAAGAGGCGTGTTCAACGCCTCGCAGATCCTGGCCAAGCACGACGAGCGTTACATGCCGCCCGAAGTGGTCGATGCGCTGAAGCGCTCGGGGCATTGGAAAGAAGGCCAAGAAGATACCGGCGCCCGCTGACGGGAGGTTGTCGGCGGTGAGGCTTCCTTAACCATCCGCGCAAAAGGCGGCAGCGACCCCAGGGATCGCGCCGCACCCTGTTCCAACATAAAAGTTCTTTAATCTGCACGACAGAATGCCTTAAGGCTGGTGGCGTAAGCCGTTGTTCGGATTTATCGTGGCGGCGCTGGCGGTCCGGTCCGAGCGTGCCCGTAGGAGGCCTTCATGCAAGAAAAGAAGCTCAATTTCGGTGGTCCGCGGTCGCGCCTGTTGGCGGCGAGTTCGGTCGCCGCGCTTATCGTGGTGGGTCTCGGCGCCGCCGTCACGCTTCCCCGCGCCGAGCCGGCCAAACCCGCGAAGCCCCAGATCGTGCACGCCGCCGCCACCGGGCCCTTCAGGGCCGGACCGCCGCGCATGCTCGAGAACGGTGCGCCGTTCAGCTTCGCCGACCTCGTCGAGCGCGTGAGCCCGGCGGTCGTCACGGTGACGGTCGAGGAGCAGCTTCAGCCGAGCGCCGGCGTCGATCCCTCGCAATTGCCGGAGCCGTTCCGCGACTTCTTCAATCAGTTCGGTCAGGGCGGCGGACAGCAGCAGCCGCGCAAGGCGATCTCGATGGGCTCGGGCTTCGTCATCGACAAGTCGGGCGACATCGTCACCAACAATCACGTGGTCGAAGACGGCAAGAAAATCACGGTGAAATTCCCCGACGGACGCGAGTTCGAGGCGAAGCTTGTCGGCACCGACAAGGCAACCGACATCGCCGTCCTCAAGATCCATACCGACAAGCCGCTTCCGTCCGTCGAATTCGCCGACGACCGGCAGGTGCGCGTCGGCGACTGGGTGATCGCGGTCGGCAACCCGTTCGGACTTTCCAACACGGTCACCGCCGGCATCGTGTCGTCCATCGGCCGCGACATCGGAAATGGTCCGTATACGGACTTCATCCAGATCGACGCGTCGATCAACCGCGGCAATTCCGGCGGTCCGACCTTCGACCTGCAGGGCAAGGTCATCGGCATGAACTCGATGATCTTCTCGCCGTCGGGCGGCAGCGTCGGCATCGGCTTTGCGATTCCGTCGTCGACCATCCGCGAGATCGTCGACCAGCTGAAGGCGCACGGCCATGTCTCGCGCGGCTGGCTGGGCGTCTCGATCCAGCCCATGACGCCGGAACTTGCCGCCAGCATGGGCTCGAAGGAATCCAAGGGCGCCATCATCGCCTCGGTCGTGGCGGGTGGTCCCGCCGCCAAAGCCGGACTTCACCAGGGCGACGTCGTGCTCGCCGTCAACGGGAAGTCGATCGAAGACGCGCGCGATCTGACGCGGCGCGTGGCCATGCTGGCCGCGGGTTCGTCGGCAACGTTCTCCGTCTCGCATGACGGCACGCAGAGGAACATCAACGTCACCATCGGCGCCAAGAAAGAAGACCAGCAGGTCGCAGCGAACGAAGGTCCGCAAGGCAATCTCGCGGGCGAAACGACCGGCGAAGCGATGGGACTGGGGCTGACCTCGGTGACGCAGGAAGTCCGCCGCGCCTACAATCTCGAAGGCAGCATCTCGGGCGTGATCGTCACGAAGGTCGATCCGAACAGCGACGCCGCCGACAAGGGCATCGAACCGGGCGACGTCGTCGAGCAGGTGGCCGGTCAGGCCGTGCATACGCCGAAAGAGGTGCAGGCTCGCGTCGCCGCGGCGAAAGCCCAGGGACACAAGAGCGTGCTCATTCTCGTCAAGGAGTCCGGCGGACAGCGTTTCGTGGCGTTGAAGATCGGATAGGGCTGACAATTGCGTAC
>Ga0181525_10000767_pt1 | contig 27961 bp, 24 predicted proteins | sample PEATcosm2014_Bin_48_FD_121100 | JGI IMG/M metagenome (GOLD analysis project Ga0181525, IMG submission 121100) | Peatland microbial communities from MTU Mesocosm Facility, Houghton, MI, USA - PEATcosm2014_Bin06_10_metaG | ecosystem: Environmental > Terrestrial > Soil > Wetlands > Peat | place... | reverse complement strand
AGCATGTAGGTCGTGTAGGAAATGTAGGTTAATTCGCACTACCGGAAAGAATTGGTGGCGCAAAGGAATTCACGAACATGAAACGCGAAAGGCATCAGAGTGACTTGGCTCTTGCGCGCCGCATCCGCGGGGCCGGGATCCCGATTTATATCGGCGAAGATGACGGGGCAGTTGTGTCTGGCGATGCGTCGAAGGGCCTGCTCGTGTACACGGACGGGCCACGGACGGAAACTCGGGCATTCGATTTTTATGGCACTGCCGCGTACGTTCTCAACGTTGTGATCACAATAAACCTCCCGCATTTTGCGATATCGGCATTTGGTCTCGAGCTTCCATGGGAAAGCTATGTCCGCTGGCTCGATGATCCCGGTGAGGTTGACGGCCGCGTAGCGGTATACCGCTTCGACAGAAGCTACCTGCCCGAATTCGATCGGAACCTAGTGTTGAATCACTTTGCCGACGTCGAGCGCACTTGGGCGCGTGGTAAATCGCTCCGCGGATATCTGTTGGGAGTTGGGAATGATCCGATCCCGCCTCAGTATCAGCAAGGCGCCACGATCCCGGCTTTTCTGATCGTCTACGATCAACTGGGCAAAGCCTACCGATCGCCGATTTCTATTTGGAGGGACACGACCGTGCGGCCTCGTCGTCTCGGCTGGAAAGTGTCGCGGCGGCAGGGCGGACTGCTTGACAAACCTGAACCCGGGTTCGAACACCTCTCCCTGAACAAGGAGGACCAACTGAAGAAATAAGAACGCGAGCAGAAAATACGCGCTGTGTTCAGTCTCAAGTGAGATTTATCACTAATCGCGCGACGACGCAGCGATACACGTCGCAGAGGAATGACGCCGAGTCATTCCTCTGCTTGGTCACCGCCGCGACGTGCGCCTCAAAACGAAGAAAAGCCTACCTCTTGCCCAGCCGAATTAACACGCCTACTCCAATTTTAAAATTATCTTGGAAAGGAATTCCTTGGCTTCCTGCGCCGAAGAAGCGCGTTCGCTCGTATTCAATTTGCGCCATCCGAATGGCGAAGTGCTTCGAGACCGTCAGGTCCACCCCGCCGCCCGCTCCCCACGCGAATTTGTTCTCTGAATCGTTGCATCCACCGCCGCCGCAATTGGAGAACCCATAGTGTGCTCCTCCAAAAAGCGCGTTTACGTAAGGAGTGATCATGTGGTGGCCCACCGGGTAAACCTGTGGGCCGATCATGTAGGAGTAAACCGTGTTATCTCCGCCCCCAAAAGTCTTGTACGTTCCATCGAAGTTGGCCGTAATGCCCAGCCAACGAGTGATGTTGACGTCGCCCGATGCCTGCCACCCGTTCATATTAAGCCGTGGACCATCCGGCACATTAAACGAGCGATACTGATATCCAACGCCCGCCTCGATCAGCGGCACCGGAGTTTCTTGTGCCAAAGTTGGCATAGTAAAAATCGCAAGTAACGCGAACATCCCCAATAGCTTCCTCATGGCAAAACCCTCCTCAGAATTAGTCCCAAAGATGTTCTTCTTCCTGCCGATGGCTTCGGCTGGACCCCGTACCGCGTCCCAGATTGGCATATTGTGAAAAGCTTAAGAATCAGGAACAGTCAGGCGTGTGCTGAACAGTGCACCGCAGTCCCCTAAGTCTTTGTATATGAGTTGTTTATATGACAGTGGGGGAATCTTGACGCGCCGGCGACAGACGTTCCATATCGTGTCCGGATACAATGTCTAACTCTTGATCGCCTCGTAGGATCGAAAAATCACCTCACACAGTTCACCACTCCGAGTAGGATCCTCACGTGGCACCAAGCGCCGTATTGGCACCCTCCCTAGCATTCGGCCGAGAAACTCGAACTCGCGCGCTCGCATTTCTTTATCCAGCAGATTAGTTGCGAACGAATTTGCCACCAGCGCGAGCAAGCCCTCCCGAGGCGTCAATCGTTCCAGAAAAGGCGCGTCCGGCGCCAAACTTCTCTCTCCCAACACAAAGATTGCGCCCAGCGGCAAAGCCTGCGCCTCGAATCGTAAATTATTTCCAGCCAGCGAAAGCAGCCGTTTTTCCCAGCTAGCCGAAAAACTTGGCAACTGCTTGTCCGGCCCGTAAACCATCGTCACCGAATCAGGCCACAAGCAAAGATACGGATACGCCGGATAAACGTAGAAAGCACCGTTCCGCTCCACCAGCGCGACCACATCGTCGGAAATTACCGCGCAGCCCTTCCGGGCCATAAGCGCGGCCGTTGTCGATTTCCCAGCTCCCTCGGAGCCCACAAAAGCAATCGCGTGGCCAGCGAACGCCACGGCGCTCGCATGAAGGCACGTCACTCCTCGCAACCGCAACAAGAGCCCCAGCACCGGCCCCAGCAAATACGTTGCTGCATCTTCAATTGTCAAATTTTTCGGCCACTGCGCCCACAGTTCCGTTCCCTCGCGATTCATCCAAAATTGTGTCCCATCGTAGTACGCAAGTCGCAGCAGACCACTTCCCGCGATTTTCCAGATGCGAAGCGCTGGTTGCCCCGCCTCATCGGTGTAAGCGCTCGTGTAGGTCAAAGCTTCCTGCTCGCTCCGAATTTCGCCCGCACCATAAGGGGAAGCATCCATGTGAACGATCACGGACGGAATCGAGGCAGACGTCTTCTCAGCAATCAGTTCCGGAATGGGAAGATTTGACTGGAGCAGTAAACCGAAGACCGAATAAGTGAAGTTCACTTCGTCCAAACTGAAATATCAAACATATGCAGCCATTTACATATGCGTTTTAATGTGCGGAAATTTGCCGCCGTCTTTCGTTGAACGCAGACCCTTTGTCTGTGTCAGCTCTCGGACGGTTCCATAAATAGTTAGGACAGGAGTGAAGTAAGGTTTCTTAATCTCCTGTTTCGACTCTTTAGGCATTGCTAACCCCCGCAAGCTTGTTATACCGGACTCTGCGCGATGACTGCAACCAAAAGTTGAGGCATGCCGGGCGAATATCCAGCGCAATCTGCTCTGGAAAGTCTTCCCGTCCCGACGGCTTTTGAGAAGACCGCTTCACATAACCGTCCATGTCGGCGCTCCACTGCACTTGATCCAGCAATTCCACCGCTTTCGCCTGATGCAAGCAGCGAACTAAGGGATCAAAAGCAGGGGCTGTTTTCGGTCGAAGTCTGCAGCTTTCGGGCAAACGTCCCTCCATCGCGTCGCGCAACAGGCTCTTCTCGAAGCAGAGAGGAAAAGGAGGAAGCGCGAGCAAATAATCCACCACCCGCAAATCCAGAAATGGGTAGCGCGTTTCCACCAGGCAATGTGTCACTCCGGGGCTTTCCTGTTCAAACATACTCGCCCAATGCGGAATCAATAGCGAAGCGTGCGCCTTCGGCCGGATCGGATGCGGCTGATAAGCCGGCAGCTCGCTCCACTCTCTCCATCGCCCTTTCAGATCGAGACGCCGGTCGAAATCGGGATCCAGCCAGCGCGGAAATAACGGCGCCTTGGGGTCTTTCCCGAAGGCTCTCTTGATACGCCGGCGAATTCCCGGCCAAACCGAAGGCCGCAAGCGCAGATAACTCGGCATTTCCCGCAGCAGTCCGCGAAAATCTCGCGATCGCAGCATGTGCTTTGCGTAAGGCAGCATCTGAAAATGCATCAAGTTGTCGCTGCCTTCGCCGCACAGTGCTACCCGGCAATCCCGCGCAATCATCTCGTACTGATCGAATAGGCCCGCAAATAGTGGGTCGTCAACCGGCTCGGGGCTGCTCAATTCCGGATCATTCCAGCGTTCAAAGAGCTTGAATGCATCGATCTCCAGAAACCGAATCGGAATCTTCAGAAAATCCGCAACTTCTTTAGCCAGAGCTCCTTCTCGATCGGAAGTCAGCGGCTCGTAAATATTCGTGTAAGCGCGCAAGTCCGTAGCGCCCGGCGAATTCCCGGAAATCTCGCGCGCGGTGGCGGCCAGAGCCGCCGAATCCAATCCTCCGCTCAGCAGAATTCCAGCACGCTCGGTTCGCAAGCGGTCGGCAACAGCGCCTTGCAGGAGAAATCGAAAGTGCTCCGCATATTCGTCGGCGCTGCGATAGCGAATGGCGCCATCAGTGGGAGCAGACCAGTACCGCGAAATTCGAATACCCTCGGCGGACACGGACAGGCAATGCGCCGGCGGCAATCTGCGAATGTCGCGAAAAGTTGTCGTCGTCAGCTCGCAGTTGATCCCAAATAACAGGAAATCGCCCACGGCCGCGTCGTTTAACTCGTCGGAAATCTCCGGGTGCAAGCGCACGCAATTGAGTGTGTTACTGAAAACGAAAACCTCGCCCATTTCGGCGTAGTAGAAAGGTTTCAATCCGAAGTGATCGCGCGCGCAAAAAAGTTTTTCCTCGCGTGCATCCCAGATCGCGAATGCAAAATCCCCGCGCAGGTGCCGGACGCATTCCTCGCCCCATAGAGCATAGGCTTGCAGAATCAACTCGGAGTCTGTCACGACGCGGCGATAATTTGGTTCTGCCTGCTCGAATTCTCGCCGCAGTTCATCGCGACAATCGATTCGCGCGTCAGCCGTGATCCAAAATTGCCCGCCAAGTCCGGCCGGCTGCCTCTCGTGCAGGGATTCTCTGGAAGTTCGCAGCATCGTGTGCCCAAGCCCGACGCACCCGTTCGAATACGTGTCTCGAGTATCCGGACCCACGTAGGAAAGAAAATGCGTCAGCGACCCCAGGAGTGCGCGATCGACAGGCGCACCGCTTCGGTCGAACATCCCCACGATTCCGCTCAATGTGTTTCCGTCCCCATCGACGTTGCCTGCCCTTCGAATGGTGAATAGTGGAGATGTTCTTCCCCGAAGCCGTTCAGGATCGCCCCGTGGAATTCAACCCACGCATGCGCTTCGAAGCGGTTCAAATCCTTCCGCGCGCCGATCTTCAGTCCCGCCGCGATACCCCGTATTCGAAGCAGCCACCAAAGAACCAGCGACTGTTCCAGGCAATTTGTCCCGAAAAAAAGATTTCGCGCTGCCGCTTCTTCCATTCGCGAAATCTGCCGCGCCGTCTCTTCCAGCGAAACATTGGACGAGCCCGCCCCAGCTACCGCCCTTGGCGCAAGCCACTCCAGCACGCTTTTCCAGCGGCGAAATCCCGCAAGGCGCAATCCCAACCAGGTGACCGTCAAGCCTGCGGCCGCTTCAAGCGCGATGCCTCGCTCGAATCCGCTCAGTCGCCAAAAATTTCGCCAAGTCTCCATCGTCAATTTCAACCCGCCGTTCTGCAAGAAGTCGCGTTAAAAATGTCCGGACATCGTTTAAAGCTTGAAAGCCACGAAGTGCGATAGTGCCGGACTCAAGGAGTCGCCGCGCCTCTCACTTCAATCAGCCCTTCGCTGCGCATTTTCTCCAACAAATTCAAAAGATCTCGCTCGCAAAGCTCAGCGTCCACCTCATACTCATTCAGCAAAGTATCTCGCAGCTCCTCGATGCTTCGCGGTTGCTTCAGCAGGCCCCAGACTCGCGTTCCCACCGGATTCATGCCGTAATAGACGCTGTTTTTTAAACTCAATATTGCAGACTCTTCTCCCAACGGACAGGACACTTGTTCGCTGGCTGCGACTACGATGGAATGCACGGAGAGCGATGCGTCCATAGGGGCGCCTAAATTCCTTCAAGGCTGGGTATTTGATTTCGCCGGCAAACCCGGCTGTGTGTGAACGCTCGAAACGCACCACGCCAAGTAAGTTCGTACACGCTGGCGTTATTCTAACCATACTCTCCGTCGCCCTGCAATGACGGAACTGGATTCGGCGCGGTAAACTCGGTTATAACCAGCAGGATGCCGGCACCCGCAATCTCCGTCGACCTGCTCGAAAAATATTTCCCGCCCGCCTTGACGGGCTGGCGTGCCCTCATCCAGCCGCTCGCGCGCCCCACTGAAATGGCCCTTGCAGGCGTTTCTTTCACTGTGGAACAGGGAGAATCCGTTGCGCTGATAGGTTCGAATGGCGCGGGGAAATCCACCTTACTCCGCATCCTCGCCACTTTGATCGTTCCCACACACGGGCATGCCACCCTCGGAGGTTTTGACGTCGAGCGCGAAGCCGCCGAAGCGCGCCGCCAGTTTGGGTACCACACCGGAGGAGACGAAGGATTTTACAGCCGCCTAAGCGCCCGCCAGAATCTTCTTTTCTTCGCCGCGATGAACAACCTGAGCCCTGCCGAATCGCGAAAGCGAATCGCAAGCATGGCCGAATCCGTGGGAATCCAAGACGACGATTTGGATCGCCAGGTCCGAACCTTCTCCACCGGGATGATGCATCGTCTCGGCCTGGCCCGAGCCTTGCTTCACAGCCCCGTCATTCTGTTGCTCGACGAACCCACCCGGAGCCTGGACCCCCTTGCCGCGTCGGATCTTCGTCGCCTCTTGCGGGATGACCTCGTTCGCGCTCGCGGCACCACTCTTCTCTTTGCCTCGCACACCTTAAGCGAAGTTGAAGAAATCGCTGACCGCGTCGTCCTGCTGGACGCCGGCCGCGTGATCGCCTGCGATTCGCCCCGCGGACTTTGCGCTTCGACAAACACTTCCGCTTTTGCCGCTGCGGTCTCAAGCCTTGTGCGCCATTCCGAGTCGGCGGAGGCGACACCGTGAATCTCGCTTCCAATCTTCGGAAAGTAGCCGCATTCTTCTGGCGCGATTTCGCGATTGCGCGCGGCTATCGCGGCGCGCTTTTGCTCGAAACCATCGAGGCTCTCTTCGGTGTAGCGACCTTTTATTACTTGTCGCGCTTCGTTCAGAGCCCCGAACTATCGAGCGAACTTCCCGCCGGCGCGAATTATTTTGCCTTCGCCCTGGTTGGATTTGCTTTTTTCGATTACCTCAGCGTCTCGCTCAGCGCCTTCGACGCCAGCCTCGAAGAAGCCCGCCAGAATCGCACGTTAGAGGCTTTGCTCGTAACGCAAACACCCCTCCCTATAATCCTCGCTGGTTCGGCAGTCTATCCCTTCGTGGCCCTGGCCGTTCGCACCTGCGTCTATCTCGCCTGGGGAGTTTTGCTCTTTGGATTCGCTCCGCGTTCCGCTAACTGGCTCGGAGCCGTGGCGATTCTCCTCGCTTCAATATTAGCTTTCGCCGGCCTGGGAATTCTCTCCGCTGGATACTCCATCCTCTTCAAACGCGGCAATCCCGCAAAATGGATCGTCCTGGGACTTTCCGGTTTGCTCGGCGGAATGATGTATCCCGTCTCAGTTTTGCCCGCGCCCTTGCAGGTGTTGGCGCGATTGATTCCAGTCACGTATTCGCTGGAAGGTATGCGTGGTGCATTGTTAGCCGGTGCAGGATGGAGAGAACTTTTTCCTTCGATCGCAGCATTGCTCCTCTTCGCCATGATTTTAATCCCGCTTTCATTCGCTGTTTTCGCCTGGGCCCTGCGTCGCACAAAAATAACCGGCACACTCACTCATATCTAGCAAAAGGGAACTGGCCCGCTTGCGAAGCACTTAGTCGAATAGCCCGGAACTGTAGAGCCGCGCCCCTTGTGGACGCGCCTGCCGTGCAGTACAGTTTTTATTCGCGCCGCGGGTGCGGCACAAATGAAAGTACCTTTTCTCGATCTCAAATCTGAATATGCCGAGTTGCGGGACGAAATTCTCCCCGCACTCGACCGCGTCTGCCAGGAATCTGCATTCGTTCAAGGTCCCGAGGTCGAGGCTTTTGAAAAAGAATTTGCCGAATTCTGCGGGACCAGACACTGCGTTGCGCTGAGCAATGGAACCGCCGCGCTTCATCTGGGTCTGCTCGCCCTCGGCGTCCAACCGGGTGACGAAGTCATCACAACTCCAAACACCTTTCTCGCCACCGCCGAAGCCATCACCTATTGCGGAGCCCAGCCTGTTCTAGTTGACATTGATCCCGCCACCGCGAATATCGATCCCAACCTCATCGAACGCGCTATAACCCGCCGCACGCGCGCCATTCTTCCGGTTCATTTATATGGCCGCCCTGCCGACATGCACGCCATTCGCGCCATCGCCGCTCGGCACGAACTTCGCGTCCTGGAAGATGCGGCGCAGGCCCACGGCGCGCGCTATCGCGGCGAACGGGTTGGCGGCCTGGCCCACGCCGCCGCATTCAGTTTTTATCCCTCGAAAAATTTAGGAGCTTATGGAGAAGGCGGCGCGCTAACCACGAACGACGATCTGGTTGCGCAATTCGCTCGTGCCGCTCGTTCCCATGGACAGACGGCGCGTTACGCTCACGAGTTCGTCGGTTACAACTACCGCATGCAAGGTTTTCAGGGCGCTGTCCTGCGCATAAAGCTGCGCCGCTTGAACGCCTGGACGGAAAAACGCCGCGCGATCGCCCGCGAATATCGCCGCTTTTTGCAAAATGCCCGACTTGAATTGCCCGTCGATGATCCGCGCGACGAGTGCGTCTATCACCAGTTTGTCATCTACGTAAATAATCGCTGTTCCGTGATCGCCAAGCTTGCCGAAAGGGAAATCGAAACCGCCATTCATTACCCCAAGCCTGTGCACCTTCAACCGGCTTACTCTTCTCTCGGGGATCCCATCGGGACTTTTCCGCTTACCGAGCGAGCCTGCGACCGCGTCTTAAGTCTGCCGCTATTTCCCGGCATGACCGACGAGCAGGTCAAACACGTTGCTGATTCAGTTCTCGAAGTCGCAGGGGCAAAAGAGAAGTTTGATCTGCCTGGAAAAAATATCTTGTAGAAGAGAAAAGTTAAACTCTGCCTCAGGGCCCCGCCTTCAGCGCAATGCTAAGAACCTCGATTCACGAACCCGGCGATTCCACATCGCGGTTAGCCGTCATCCCCGGCTTGAAACCAGCCACGCCCGCTGCGTTTGTTGTTCGTTCACGCAACATTTCTGCCAGTCCATCGAACACCTTCGAGCACGATTCGCGAAGCGCCAAATCTGCTGAGCGCAACATCGATTCGATCACGTTCTGTCCGTGTTCGCTCAGCCGCCGCACCGAGGACACCATCCAGGAATCGCCAGCGGTCTGCAAACGCTCCTGATACTTAGCGACCGCATCGTTGCTCAACTGATCCAGACTCTGAGCCCACTCGTCGTGGTGCGCATCGCGCTCCTCTCGGTAACTTTCCAAGTCCGAAGCGAACTCCCGTGAAAAAGATGTGCGCGCCTGCTCCATGCTTGTCCCCAGCTGTGATTCCATCAGCGCTTGAAGACGTTGAACCGACTCTTCCGCGCTTGCTTCAAACCGCTGAAGCACCTGCCGCGCGGAATGTTCGAGTTCCTGGGCTCTCTCTCCCACGGTGTTCCGGCTGGATTCCGCGAACTGCTCCGCCCGCTGCGCCGAAATATCCCGTAGCACCTCGCCGAACGAGCTGGCGGCAGCCGCAGCGGCTTCATCGAGTACGCTGCGCGCGCGAGTGGCGGATTCCCCGGCTACGCTTTCCACCTGTGCCCGAATTTGCGCCAGGTGACTCGCCGATTCTCCCGCCAGCTGGGCTCCGAATTTCTTCGTTGCTTCGCCTGTCTGTTCCTCGAATCCCGTGGCGGCTGACGTGATTGTCTGCTCCACCAGCACTTGCAATCGCGCCCGCGCTTCTTGTTGAAACCATTCGGAACTCCGGCCGATGGATTCACCCGCGGAATGAGCCGCGCGCACACCGTTGGCATCCAGCTCTTCGCTCCACTTCGCCAGCGCTTCCTTACGCGCAAGTTCAAAATCATTTCGCACATCCGCGACCGTTAAAGCCAGTTGCGCGGAAACGTCCCGCTGATTGTTTTCCGACGCCTGGCGCAGCCGCTCGCGGTGCAGCCGCAAACCCTCTTCCGCTTGCACTTCGCGCGCAGCCAGTTCCCGCAGCAATTCCGGCACGCGTTCCAAATGCGGAGCGAGTTTCACTTCCGCCTGTGCGAGCGTCCGATTCAGATATTGCTGTTGCAGCGTATCGAGCGCCGGCCCGATCCGCTGAGCCATTCCCGCCGCCAGGTTATCTGCCCGCCGGTTTAATTCGGCGGTCTGCGATTCCAGGATCTTTTCCAACCGGCGATGCAGCTCGTTCAAAGTGTCGTGGCTCGCCGCTTCCAGTTGAGCCGAATACTCCCTCGTCCCGCTCGCTACCGATTCAATCTCGGCCAATGACGCGCGCGCCCGCGCAACCTCCTGGTCGAGCGACGCCTTGATCACACTCAGCGTTTCGCGCGCTTCGGAAGAAATTTGCGTCAACGGTTGCCGTGCCTCCGCCACCCGCTCGCGAATCTTCGATTCCTCATCCCGCAGCACATCCTGCGAACGTTGCGTTATTTGCTCGATCAGCCGCTGCACGTTACTGTCCATGGACGACTGCAGGAGTTCATTCCACTGCGCCCGCGCCGCGCTCATCTCGTGCGTAAGAGTCTGGCGCCACGCTGCCAGCACATCTTCGCCGGATGCTGAGTTTCCCCGCGAACTCTCCGCCTTGGCCTGGCTCGCCTCACGGGAAGCCTCTGCGCCCTCCAGTTGCAGGCGAGCTTGCGCCAAGCGGCCCGCCGCCTCTCGCGCAGCTTCCGTTTCTCCCCGCAGGGTCTCCACTTGACGGTTAAGTTCGCCCATCAGCTCGTGCGCGTTGCCGAAATTTTCCTCAAACCCCGCTTTGAATCTCCGTAGAAACTCGTCCTGCCGCTCCGCCAGTTGGTTGGAAAGCTCGTCGCGCGTGCCGGTCTGCGCCCGTTCGAATTGCGACCTCCATTTTCCGAAAAATTCCTCGATCGCCGTAATCCGTTTCCGATCGCTCTCGTCCGTAGCGCGGAGGAATTCTTCCTGCACCTGTTTCGCCGCGTGCGCGATGGCTTCCTGCGCCTGCGCTTCAAGCTCTTTGCGCAGCTCGCGGAAAAGCGGGCTGTTTGCGGCGCCGAGTTCGCTTACGGAGAGTGATTCGTTCCTGTCATTCATTAGGTTTCCCGGGAAAGCGGTAGCGTTAGTTGATACAGATTCAGCTTCAGTTTTTTCTGTGTTGAAGGCCTTGCTTTCCGCGACGGTATCCTCGTCGCCTTGCGAAGCGCGTTCCGAGGCCCGTTGCGAAGCGGGTTCCGAAGCCCCTTCCGAATATTGCTCCGCGGTTGCCCATCCCGCCGGCAGCTCTGCAATTCCCCAGATATTTGCCGGACCTTCCAGCTCCACCGCAATCTGAAAAAAGTCCCTGATCGAATGCGGGCGCTGCACCCATGCAACGCGCGCGCGCACATTTGGCCGCTGTGGCGCCTGCGGCAGCTCTAACGTTATCCAGGTATTTCTGGGCAAGTGGTGCTTGGAAGAATAGCGGCAGCCATGGAGGTTGAAAGCCAGCGTGCCGGTCCGCTCTTCGAAAGGCTGGCCCAGCAGATCGATTCCGCGCACGATCAGAGGCACGGACTCGAAAAGCCGGTCGCTTCGCCGGCGTTCCATTCTGGTTTGATTCGAGTTCGCTTCGCCCACGAGATCCCCAAGGCCCTGCGAGAGGATAACACTCCCGGGACTACCGGTCGAGATAAGAGAATGCGCGCCGGGATCACTTCCAGAACAAGAGGTTCCCCGGCTCGTCCACAAGCCTTCCGTCCGCTTCCAACCTTCCTCTAGCTCTTCTTTTTCTTCTTCGAGATCGTCGTGTCCGCGCCGCCGCTCAGCGCATCCAGTCCAGCGATCGCCTCTTTCGCCTGTGCCGCCAGCGGCGTATTGGGTGCAATATCGATGCACTTTTGGTACGCCTCTTTCGTTCCTGGCGGAATGATATACATCATCTTGTCGCCTTCCTGTTTCGGTTCAATCCCTGCAGAGAGCGCGCTGCCAAGCAGATACCATGCTTGGCCGTCCTGAGGATTAGCCTGCGTTGCTTTCTGCAGTGGCACCACTGCATCCTTCTGCCGGCCCTTATTGCTGAGCACTATACCCACGTTCTTGTAGCACGTTCCTCCGGCAGCGGGTTCCAGCGCGAGAGCCTTCTCGCAATCTGCGTTTGCATCTGCAAGCTTGCTTTCTGTCACTTTGGGATCCGTCTGGCCCGCAGCCGAATTTGCAAGATTCGTGCTGAGCCCGGCGTAATACGCAGCCTGAGGCTTCAGGTCCACCGCCTTCTGGAATGCCTCGGCAGCCTCGTCGTAATGCCCAACGCATTCGTTAGCCGCGCCAATGTCCTGCCATACTGTTGCGTGGTTGGCGATCTCTTTAGGTCCCACTCCTTGTTCCGCTTGCTGGAACTCTGTAATCGCCTTTTGGCAGTCCGCTGCACGCTTTTCCTGCAGAGGTGCTTTTTGGTCGGCCGTGGCAGCGGCTCTGATCTGCTTTTGCAGATCACTCGCATCCGCCATTGCCGCCACTCCGTTATCGAAATGCATCTTCATGGCCTTGAATTTATTCTCTTCTTCTTCCTTCTTCTTTACCTCTTCCGGATGCGCGGCCACCGCCTTAGCCATCTGCTCTTTGACACTCAGTCTGTAAACGTTTTCCTTCACGGGATCTACAGGAACCTTCTCCGGCCCGTATTTGAAATCGTCCTTGGTGAGCGAGATAGTGTAGGTCCCTGCTCGCAGGCCAAGTTGGACGAATTTTCCATTCTTGTCGGTTTTCACCTTGAACGTTTGCCCGGTGTCGACACTCTTGATCTCCACGTTCACGTCGACGTAGGGCTTGCCGTCCTTGTCAAGAATTTCACCGTCCAACCTTCCGGTATCCTGCGCCAGTGCGATCCCCGCAAATAAAAGTACCATCGCCAGAGCCGCCCAGACGCGAATCAGTTTTCTCATAAGAGATTCTCCTCGCTCAGTAATTTGCGCCGCCTATTATTGCGCAACTCGCGCTCGATACGCGATAGGATCGCTTATCCCCGCCTCCGCAAACGCCCGCAGCCGCAGCCGGCAACTATCGCACGTTCCGCACGCTTCGTCTTCTGATTGATAGCAGGACCAAGTCAGCTTCAGCGGAGCGCCAAGCTCCCCGCCGCGCCGCACGATTTCTGATTTGCGCATCGCGATCACCGGCGTCTTGATTTCAATCCGCGTCTCAGGTCTCGTTCCCTGGCGTATCAGTTCCGAGAAAGCGCGATAATACTCCGGCCGGCAATCCGGATAGCCCGAACTGTCTTCCGCCACAGCTCCCACGAAAATTGCAGTTGCGCCAATCACCTCCGCCCAACTCACCGCGGCGGAAAGAAAATGCGCGTTGCGGAACGGAACGTACGTAATCGGAACTTCGCTCCCATGCGCAAGAGCTTCTCCCGCTTCGGGCACTTCGATGTCCGCATCGGTGAGCGCGGAGCCCCCAATTTGCGCCAAAGAATCCAGCCGGATCACAAGGCGTTCGTCAGCGCCGTAAAAATCCGCGATCTCCTCAAACGCCCGCCGCTCGCGCCGCTCTGTCCGCTGTCCATAGCTCGCATGCAGTAGCGCAAGCTTGTGCGTCTCATTTGCAATCGCCGCCGTGACGCAGGAATCCATTCCTCCGCTGAGTAATACCACCGCTTTGGCTTTTTTGCTCACAATAGATGCGCCGCCTCAGACACCTTTCATCGCCGGGTCCCAGATAAATTTGTGCAACTGTAATCCCAAGCGCACCTGCAATCCATCCTCCAGAATCCACTCCGCCAGTTCGCGCGCCGTCAGTCCTGCCCACTTGCCTTCCGGATCGGCGAATACCGGCGAAAAAAGCACTTCATGAACGCGCCCCGTCAGCCGGTGTGTCTTCACAAAATCCCGCGCGAAATCATAATCGCGCCGCGTGGAGATCACGAACTTGATTTCGTCGTTCGCTCCCACCGCTTCCAGGTTCGCCATGTCAAATGTCTCCGGCTCGCCTGAATCCGGGCACTTTACATCCACAATTTTAATTACGCCATGCGGTAACGTGCCCACAAATTGCTCGCCGCTCGTTTCGATCATCACGGTGTAGCCGGATGCTAGCAGTTTTTCTGCCAGCGCGGGAGTCTCGGCCTGCAACAGCGGCTCTCCGCCCGTGATTTCCACCAGCGTCACGCGCCTCTCTCCCTCTCCAGCCAGCGCCCGCACTTTCTCCAGAACTTCCTCGATCGAATGTTTCGTCCCGCCATGAAACGCGTACGCCGTATCGCACCACGTGCAGCGAAGATTGCATCCTGTCAAACGCACGAAAATACATGGCAAGCCCGCGCGGGTACCCTCTCCCTGAATCGATTTGAATATTTCGGTGATTACCATGGCAAACCCGTGGGATTCCTGCGCCTACTCTATCACTCCGCCGCACCTGGGGTTTGGCGGTTCGTTGTTTCGCCGTTTCATGTAAACGGCGGCTCCGATCGCAATCGCAAGTTCCAAGCAGCCCGCGACCAGTGCTGTTCTCCATCCCCACCCGATCGTGAGCCAGAAAATGGAGACCACGAAAGCCGGTATCGCGATGACTAAGAGCGCTCGGTTCATGTTTTAACTTTCCACTCGGCTTCTGCAGCCGCAGTGCTCGATCAATCTCCAACACCGTCGTCCCTGGCAACACCCTGTCATCCCGAATCCCCGGCCGCGTACTTTGCGGACGGGTGTGAGGGATCTGCTCTTTCTTTTTTTGCGCCGCTACGGTCGGTACGTCGCCGCCGTCACGTCCGTTTCCCACACCGTAATGCTGGAAACTCCCGCCCCGTTCGGAACTTGGTGAAGCTCTTTCGCCGTCTGATCGTAAATATACTTTGCGATATTTTCAGCCGACGGATTCACTACATCAAACGGCGAAAGCTCGTTCAAATATTTATGATCCAGCGACCGAATCACGCCTTGAATCACTTGCTTCAAGTGCACGAAATCGTATAACAGCCCCACGGAATCAACTTCTTTGCCCGCCAGCGTCACACGCACCTTGTAGTTGTGCCCGTGCAGGTTCTCGCATTTTCCTTTGTAGCCGCGCAAATTGTGTGCTGCGGCAAATGTTTCATCCACACTCACTTCGTACATGCCTTGTCCTTCCAGCCGTGTCCCCGTTCGCGCACTCCGCGCGCTTCCTACTCGGCATCCATGAAGCGCGCCACTTCGGCCAGGTCCTGCGTGGTTTTGTATTCAGGCAGGGACTCGAGAAAAATTCTACCATACTGCATCCGCGAGATTCGGTTATCCAGAATCGCCAGAATCCCCCGGTCCGTCTTCGACCGGATCAGTCGTCCGAACCCTTGTTTTAACGCCAGCACCGCCTCCGGAACTTGATATTCAGCGAACGCATTCCGCCCGTCCTCCTGCAACGCCCGCACCCGCGCCGCCACGATCGGATCGCTGGGAACGGCGAAAGGCAGCTTATCCACGATCACGCAAGAAAGTTGTGCTCCCGGCACGTCCACCCCTTGCCAGAAACTCGCGGTCGCGAACAGCACCGCGTTCGGCGTCGTTCGAAACCGGTCCAGCAGCACCGACTTCGGCGCCGTCCCTTGCAAAAGCAGCGGAAATCCCACGTTGCCCGACACGCGCTGGTAAACGTCCCTCATCTGCGCATAGCTGGTAAAGAGACAAAACGCCCGCCCCTGCGAAATCTCCAGCATCTTCGCAATTTCCTGCGCGCAGCGCGCTGAAAACGTCTCATGCCGCACGTCCGGCATTCCCGCCGGAATATAAAGTAGCGCCTGCTCGCGGAAGTTGAACTCCTGCGGCAGCACCACTTCCTTCGCCGGCAACACTCCCAGCCTCTGTTTCAGATAATCGAACCTGCTGCCCACCGCCAGCGTCGCCGAGGTCAGCACCACGCTGTCGAATTGCTCGAAAAGTTTTTCGCGCAGGATTTCGCTCACGTCAATCGGCGTCGCCGTCAGAATCACGCCTTTTCCCCGCCGCTCGTACCAATAAACGTAACTCTTCTCCTCGCTCTCCATCAAAAACGCAAGCTCCCGCCGCAATTCCGCCGCGCGCCGCGCCAGCGTGATCACTTCCTCGGGCTTGGGCGTCATCGCCGATAATTCCGTTTCGATCCGCTTCACCGCGGCAGCCAACCCGTCGGACGCCTCGTGATGCTGTTCCAGAAATGTTTTCCTCTCCGCAGCTCCAAACGCGAACCGCCCTTCGCGCTCCGGAAAATTCTCGAAAAAGCTTCGCCCGCGTTCCCGCACGCGCGTCAAATGCTTGCGAACCGGCCCCGCTTCGATCCGCAGCACTCGCAACATGTTTTCGGTGTCTCGCGATAGCTCCTCAAATTGATAGCTTGAAACTCGCCTGCCGAAGTAATCGCTCGCCACATCTTCGATCTCGTGCGCCTCATCGAACACCACCGCCGAATATTCCGGCAGGATCGACCCGAAATCGTCTTGCCGAATCGCCAGGTCCGCAAAAAATAAATGATGGTTCACGATAATCAGGTCCGCTTCCTGCGCCCGCTGGTGCATCGCCGTTATAAAGCACCGGTTGAAGTCGCTGCATTTCTGCCCGGTGCATAGGTCGCTGCGCGCATCGATCCGGTGCCACAGCTCCGCATCGTCAGGAAGGAACGTCAACTCGCTGCGATCTCCCGTTTCCGTCAGCTTGCTCCAGTCGCGTATCTGCGAGAACCAGTCGATCTCGTCGATGCCTTTCAGCACCGCCTGCCCCTCCATTTGATTCACTTTCGTGCGGCAAAGAAAATTGTTGCGCCCCTTCATCAGCGCCGCTTTCAGATTCGGAGCAAAATGTTTCTGCAGGAAGGGAACATCCTTGTTGAAGAGTTGCTCTTGAAGCGATTTCGTCGCCGTGGAAATCACCACCCGCCGCCCGCTGCGAATCGCCGGAATCAGATACGCGAGTGTCTTGCCGGTCCCTGTCCCCGCCTCGATGATGGCGTGCTGCCGCTTCTGAAACGCTTCATCCACCATCTTGGCCATCTCGAGCTGCGACGATCGGTACTCATACCCCGGATGGCTTTTCTCCAGCAGCCCGCCCGGCCCAAAAATATCCTCAATCGTCACTTCCTCGGATTTTTCAGCCGCAGCTTTCTTCGACATGGATGCTTTAGCCATTCGCAGTACCGCACGATCGAGCCTCTAAAGTAACACACCGAAATGCTTTCGTCAGAAGCGCGCGCAGGCCATACACGCATTACAAGTCCGTATTCCAGCGCATCAATGATAATCTGATGCCGCAGTTCGCAAATTGGCCCGAATGGCAGACCGATGCACGCATATTCTGTCGGGCTTACAATTGCCGGGGACGATTTGGATGAAGCCGAGGATGTGCGCCCGTCTCCTGATAATCCGGAATGGGGCCAGAATCGGAGGACAAGAAGCATGAGTCCGTTTCTGAAGAAGTATAAGTTGAGCAACCAGGAAGTAGCTCAAATACTCGAGGATTTTCTTGAGGGCAAGGGCAGGCCTTTGGCTTGGGACGGTTTCACTTTGGGGATGTCATTTGATAATAAGCTTCAAGAAGAGATCCGAATACGATGCCTTCGGCTCAGTAAGGAATTTCCGCCGGACAACTCGAATGAGTATTGCAATGAGCAAGGGCGGACTGTCATTCGCGACTGCATTAAGCAGCTTAGAAGTGTTAAGTAAACGTGTCGGGACTGCGGTCACGATCACGGGGACAAACTTCGGATCGACGCAAGGATCAGGCACGGTAAGTTTCAATCGAACGTGACCATCGCGAATTCTCGAGCTAGCGGCTAGCCGCCTCGCCATCGGAACTCAATGACCGAAAAACTGCCATCCATCGTAATCGTCGGACGCCCCAACGTGGGCAAGTCTACGCTCTTCAACCGCCTCACCGGCACGCGCCGCTCCATCGTAACCAACGAGCCCGGCATCACCCGCGATCGCATTTACGGCACCGCAAACTGGGAAGGCCGCTCCTTCCAAGTCGTCGACACCGGTGGAATCGTCCCTGAAGACAAAGCCGGCATCCCAGGAGAAATCCTGCGCCAGGCTCGCGTCGCCATCGAAAACGCAACACGCGTCGTCCAGGTTGTCGACGGCCGCACCGGCCCCACTCCGCTCGACGAAGAGCTCGCGCTCCTCCTCCGCCGTGCCGGTAAACCTCCCGTCCTCGCTGTAAATAAAATCGACATGCCCAAGCAAGCCGAAATGGCCGCCCAATTTTACGAATTGGGCGACGAAATTTTCCCCATTTCTTCCGAGCACGGCTTCGGTCTCGACACCCTTCTCGATTTCCTCACCGAGAATTTCCCGCGCGGGGAAGTGGTAGTAGAAAAACCTTACGTCAGCATCGCCATCATCGGCCGCCCCAACGTCGGAAAATCCACGCTCCTGAATCAACTGGTCGGCTCTGAGCGTTCCATCGTCTCGCCCGAGCCCGGCACCACGCGCGATGCCGTCGACACCGTCCTGGATCGCAAAGGAAAGTTGTACCGCTTCCTCGATACCGCTGGAATCCGCCGCAAAGGAAAGACCAAGCTCATCGCCGAAAAATTAAGCGTAATCATGGCGCGCCAGCACCTCGAGCGCGCCGACGTGGCTCTCCTCGTCGCCGACGCCTCCGTCGGCATCACCTCGCACGACGCCACCATCGCGAGCTACGCCGAGCAGTCCGGCCGCTCCGTAATCATCGTGCTGAACAAATGGGACCTTGCCCTCGAAGCCGCCCAGGAAAAATCTTCCGCCGAAAAAAAGCGCGGAGGCAAAGCTGCAGGCATGAACGCGAACAAGCTCGTTCAGGATTACGAGCCCCTGGTCCGCGCAAGATTAAAATTTCTTTCCTACGCCCCGGTAGTTTTCCTCTCCGCAAAAACCGGCGACCACGTCGACCGTCTCTACACCGTGATCGACCGCGTAGTCGAAGCCCGCAACCGCCGCATTTCCACCGGCGAACTGAATCGCTGGCTCAAGGAAGTGGACCTCGACCGCGGCACCTCTCCCGCCAGCCGCGAAGTAAAAATCTTCTACATCACCCAAGCCACCACCGCCCCGCCCACCTTCGTTCTATTCACCAACCAGCTGAAGCCGCTCCACTTCAGTTACCAGCGCTTCCTCGAAAACCAGTTGCGCGCCAAATTCGACTTCACCGGCACCCCCATCCGCTTCAATCAACGCCTAAAACAGCGCGGCTCCCGCCACCGCGAACGAAAAGACCCCCGCGACTAGCCCGATGGCAAAATCGATCTTTCTCCCGGGAACGCCAATCTCCCGATTGGCGCCTCTCCAAATTAGGACACTCCCCAAGATTTCCTAGGGGTTGACACCACCCAAAATCAGCCTACGATAAGGAAATCCATGGCTACGCCCGCTCAAGCTCAGTCTTCTTCCCCCATTCCGGACAAAAGCCTTTTCCGCATCGGAGAAGTCAGCCGCCTAACCGCCACAAAAACTTTCGTCCTGCGCTACTGGGAAACGGAGTTCCCCACGCTCCAGCCGGTAAAAAGTCCCAGCGGCCATCGTCTCTATCGTCGCGAAGACATTGAAACCGTCTTCGAAATCAAGCGCCTCCTCTACGACGAAGGCTTCACCATCGTCGGCGCCCGCAAGCATCTCGCCGATCAAGCCGCCGGCAACGGAGTAAGCGCCGGAGACGCGACTGCCAGTGGCGCGCACCATGAAAATATTCCGGTTCGAACCACTCGCCCCGACCCTCCCTCCCGCGCCCAGCGCAAATTCCTCCTCGATTTGCACGAAGAACTCCTTGCTGTCTTGACCCTTCTCGAACGCGAGTGATACGCTGATTGCTGGCCGAACGCGGTCGGGACGTAGCGCAGTCTGGTAGCGCGCACGCTTGGGGTGCGTGAGGTCGCTGGTTCAAATCCAGTCGTCCCGACCATCTTTCCTCTCTTGAAAGGGCTTCGGAACGTGCTTCGCCCGCGCGGGAGTTTCCATGCCGGATAACTTGACCAAGCCTCATATCCTCATCACGAATGACGACGGCATACACGCCGCCGGCCTCCGCGCGCTCGTCGAAGCCATGCAGTCCATCGCCCAAATTACCGTCGTCGCGCCTTCTCACGAACGCAGCGCCTCCGCTCAATCCCTCACCCTGCGCCAGCCCATTTACTGCGATCAGATTGCGGAAAACGAATACTCCGTCGAAGGCACTCCCGCTGACGCCGTGATCCTGGCTTTTCACACTCTGCTGAAAGAAAAGCCCGACCTCGTCATCTCCGGCATCAATCGCGGCGGCAACATGGGCGAAAACGTTTACTACTCCGGAACCGTAGGCGCAGCCATGGAAGGCGCGATTAATCGTGTCCCGGCTATCGCCGTTTCCGTCTCCTACAAGAGCAAGGAACTCGACTACGCTCCCGCCGCAAATTTCACGCGCATCCTCGCGCCGCTGATTCTGAAAGAAGGCCTGCCCCCTGGCATTCTCCTAAACGTCAACGTGCCTCAATCGTGGACCGGCGAAGTGCGTTTCACTCGCCAGTCTTCAAAAATCACGCGCAACGTCCTCCAGCCCGGCGCCGACCCGCGCGGCCGCCGCTATTATTGGTTGCATGAGCAAAAGCAAATCGAAGGCATCGACCCTGACACCGACATGGCCGCCATCCGCGACGGCGCCGTCTCTATCACGCCCCTCCAACTCGATCACACGCATACCGCCTCGCTCAACCACCTTTCGCACTGGACCAAATTCCTCGAGTCCACCGCAAAGCGCTGAGGAACGCAAAAAATTAAGAGGGGGAATCATGGACCTACAACTCAAAGGCAAGAAAGCACTCGTAACCGGTTCCACCGCGGGAATCGGTTTCGCCACCGCGCGCGGTCTCGCTGCGGAAGGCGCATCCGTAATCGTCAACGGACGTACCGAAAAGCGCGTCGATTCCGCCCTCAGCGAGATTCGCAAAGCTCATCCGGGCGCGGAGCTCTCCGGCGTCGCAGCCGACGTCTCGAATGCCGCCGGCTGCGCGAAACTCATCCAAGCAGTCCCCGCCGTGGACGTCCTGATCAACAACATGGGAATCTTCGAGCCTAAGCCCTTTGAAAAAATTCCCGACGAAGATTGGCTCCGCTTCTTCGAAGCCAACGTCATGAGCGGTGTCCGCCTCTCCCGCCACTATCTCGCCGGCATGCGCAAGAAAAACTGGGGCCGAATCATATTCATCTCCAGCGAATCCGCAGTGCAGATTCCCGCCGAGATGATTCACTACGGCATGACCAAGACCGCGCAAGTCGCTGTAGCTCGCGGCATCGCGGAATCCGTCGCCGGAACCGGCATCACCGTCAACAGCGTGCTACCCGGACCCACCAGGTCCGAGGGCGTCGAGACTTTCATCACGCAAATGGGAGCGCAAAGCGGTGCCGATACCGCCTCCTTCGAAAAAGAATTCTTCAAGAGCATTCGCCCGTCATCTCTTCTAAAGCGCTTCACAAGCACCGAGGAAGTCGCCAACACCATCGTCTATCTCTCCAGCCCGCTCGCTTCCGCCACAAACGGCGCCGCCGTCCGCGCCGACGGCGGAGTGATTCGCGCCATCCTGTAGCCTCCGCCGTGTGGTAGCCTTGCGGGCCAAGAGGCCTCAGAGCTTGATTCGAACTACAAACTTTTTCTGTCCACGATTGCCCCTGGCTTCCGCAATTCTTCTCGGATTGCTCCTCTTCGCTTCCAGGTCCTTCGCGCAAGCTCCGCCGCCAGGCCAACCTCAATCCCCTTCGCCAACCTATGTCGGTATAAAAACCATCCACGCCTGGATTCCCATGAAAGACGGCATTCGCCTAGCCGTAAATCTCTACATGCCGGATGGCCCGCTCGCAGGCGCCGGCGACCACGAGAAATTTCCAGCTATCCTCGAATATTTACCCTATCGCAAAGACGACTGGACCCTGGCGCGCGATTGGGACCTGCATTCTTATTTCGTACGGCGCGGCTACGTCACCGCTCGCGTCGATATCCGCGGCACCGGCGCAAGCGAAGGCGATCCACCCGACCGCGAATATTCCGACCGGGAGCAGCAGGACGGCCTCGAAGTTATCGATTGGCTCTCCAAGCAGCCCTGGTCCAACGGCAACGTCGGCATGATGGGAATCTCCTGGGGCGGATTCAACGCCATTCAGCTCGCGCATTTGCATCCCCCCGCGCTTAAAGCAATCATCGCCATGTGCGCCACCGAAGATCTGTTTCACGACGATATTCATTACATCGACGGCCTCATGCACGTCGATGAATACGAACTCGGCATGGACCTGCAACTCGGCCTCACGCGCGCGCCGGATTTTCCCACTGATGAAAAATCTCTCGCCCCCCGTTTCGACGCCGCTCCCTGGTTTCTTCTCTATCTTCACCAGCAGCGCGACGGCCCTTTCTGGCAACGCGCTTCCATCTCTGCCGCTCAGTACGATGAATATAAAGTCCCCACATTTATGATCGGCGGATTTCTCGACGGCTATCGCGATAGCATCGGCCGCTTTTTAGAACACGTTCACGCGCCGGTAAAAGCCCTTCTCGGCCCCTGGAACCACACTTTTCCGCATGCCGCCGAGCCCGGCCCTTCCATCGAATGGCGCGCTGAAGCCGTGCGCTGGTGGGATTACTGGCTCAAAGGCAGGCAGAACGGCATTCTGGACGAGCCGCGTTTCGAAGTTTACATGCGCCATTGGTATCCGCCCGATCCCAACATCGCGGAAATTCCCGGCGACTGGCGCGCTGAAAAAGATTTTCCCCCTGCCGGCGCGCGCACCGAATCTCTTTTCCTCTCGCCAAATCACACGCTGCGCGATTCCGCGCCTGCCGCAGCTCAAGAACAGTTGAAGTACGTTCCCTCGATCGGCGCGGAAGCCGGATTCTGGTGGGGCGACTTCACCACCGATCAGCGTCCCATCGACGCCTTCAGCCTCGTTTACGATTCTTCACCCCTCGATAAGGACACCGCAATTCTCGGATGGCCCAAAGCGCTCTTGCAGGTTTCGGCCAGCGCGCCTCTCGCAGATTGGTTCGTGCGTCTTTCTGATGTCGCACCGGACGGAACCGTGACGATGATTACCGGCGCAGGTCAAAGCGGCGCGCAACGCGACTCACGCTCCAACCCAACCGATCTTGATCCTGGCCATATATATTCACTCCCTATCGAACTTCACCTCACCAGTTGGGTTTTTTCCCGCGGTCATCGCATCCGTCTCGCCGTCTCAAACGCGCTCTGGCCCATGATCTGGCCCACGCCCTTTCCCATGACCACGTCATTGCAACTCGGCGGCGCGTCCGCATCCCGCCTCGAACTTCCGCTCGTCCCGCTAGAACCAACCGCCCGTCCTCATTTTTCCGCTCCCGAACTCACTCCGCCTCTCGAAGGTGTGAAATCAGAAGGCGACACCTGGCCGCCTCAAGCCTGGACCGAAACACGCGATTTGATTGCCGGCACCACGCGCGTCTCTTGGACCGGAGACGATTCCAGCCAATATCCATGGGGCCGCATGAAGGATCACGAACAGATGAGTTACCTAATCGCGGACGCACATCCCGAAAAGAGCGAGGTTCACGGCGAAGCTTCCACAACAGTCGAACTCACCGGCCGCATCTTGGTCTGGAGCGTCCTCCTCGACGTCAGTAGCGACCAGCAGAATTTTTATTATCACTTCGAGCGCCGTCTCACCGAAAACGGCAAGCAGATCCGCGAAAAGAGTTGGGAGGACAAAATTCCGAGGGATCACCAATAGCGCCTGCGTCCACGCTGTTTGATTTCCCCTGTGTGAGAAGGTCTACCGCGCTATCGCCGAGCGCGTATCTTTTAAATCAGCGGCCAGCAAACGGTGAAACAAATGTTCGCCCGCTTCTCGCCTAACTGAAAGCCGACCGGCCTGATACGCTCGCGAGCTGAGCCCGCGCTGCACGCCTGCGCAAATCACGATGTCTTCCTGCTGCACCACTTCACTCACGCCCATGCTCTCGCGAACGTAAGCCATATTCGATTCGCTGGTGTCTCCAAAATAAAAATCGAAGATCACCTCGCAACGATTCACGCCCAGCGGCAGCACCAGATTCGTGTCCAGATAACCTTCATACCAATTCAGCATGAAGTTCGGATACTGCCAGAAATAGTAAGCGCGATTGCCCTTCCGCGTGTTGGCCGCGCTCGCTTCGGAACTGCTGTCCACCGTAACCGGGCTCGACTGCACGCAGCAGCGATCCACATTCTCAATCGTGTAATTCGTGTAATCCAAAACGCTGTTCAACCCCTTGTGCATGTGCGGCACGTGGTAACCGCCGTCCAAAAAATTGTCCACGTAAACTTTCCAGTTGCAGTCCAACGTGTAGCTGCGCCGCTCCACAAATTTCAAATCTCCAAATCCCAGCGGCTTCGCAAGCCCAACGAGCGCTCCGAGAAATTCCTCCAGCGATCCCGCTTGCGCATCCAGATTCACAAAAATAAATTTCTCCCAAGTCTCCGCTCGAATCGGAACCAACCCGTTTTGCGCTCGGTCGAAATTGCACACGCCGTCAAATTCCGTCATCCCCCGCAGCTCGCCTTCCAAATTGTATGTCCATCCATGATAAGGGCACCGCAAATGCGGCGTTTGCCCGCACGGCTCGTTCATCACCGTCATCGCATGGTGCCGGCACACGTTGAAAAACGCCCGCAGCTTATTGTCGCTCCCTCGCACCACCACCACAGGCTCCCCCGCCACGCTCGCGGTAACGTACTGCCCCGGCTTCGCAACCTGCTCCGTGCGCCCCACCGCCTGCCAGGTCCGCGAAAAAACATTCCGCAACTCCAGTTCCGCAATTCGCGCATCGGTATACCACGCCGCCGGAATTGTATACGCCTCCGACAGCGGCGCGGCGTCGTTATACGCAGCCAGAATTTCCTTCACCGTCTTTTCCACGCATTTTCTCCCGATCCACTTGCTGGCCTGCCGGCTCCGCAACGCGATTATAGTACCCGAAGTTACCCTTTCTACATGCGCCCGCGAGTGCCCCCGTCGAGATCCTCCCAGCCGAAGTAAACTCCGCTTAAGGCCTCGCTCCGCGCCGGTTTATGCACGCCCGCCAACAGGAGCAGAGCCCAGATTCGGATGCGAGCATCCAGCTTGACCACACTCCTACAAACCGAGCCCCTATCCAAGCCGACCGGCGACTACCCCGTCGCTCCGCAAGCCGCTCCCAATCCATCCGCGCCCTGGATTTATAGTCCCTGGCTCGACCTCCTCGTCGGCTGCGGCGCATGGTCCGCCCCTCTTCTCGGCGTGGCGATGTTGATGAGCCCCACGCACACCCACGGCTGGGTCGTCGCCTTCTACGCTCTCGCCACCGTCTTCAACTACCCGCATTTCATGGCCACGATTTACCGCGCCTATCACACCCGCGAAAATTTCGAGAAGTACAAATTTTTCACCCTGCACATCACTCTGCTTCTCGCGCTCACTGCTATTCTAATGCACGCATCTCCGCGCCTCTTCCCCTGGGTCTTCACGCTCTACATCTGCTGGAGTCCCTGGCATTACAGCGGCCAGAATTACGGTTTGCTGATGATGTTCGCCCGCCGAAGCGGAGCGGAAATTTCTCCCACCGAACGCCGCTGGCTGCGCGCTGCCTTCGTCGCGTCCTACCTAATGCTTCTCGCCAGTTTCGAAACCGGAGGTTCAAACGATCCGCTAATCCTTTCTCTCGGCTTGCCCTCGAAATTCACTTTTCCCGCGCGCCTCGCTCTGGGAGCCGCGTTCGCCGTCTTCACCTGCCTCGGTTTCGAGCGCATGGTCCGCAAGCACGGAATCCGCGCCATGATCGCCCCGATCACCCTCGCAATCACTCAATTTCTCTGGTTCGTTCTGCCCACCCTTCTCGAATTGCACTCCGCTTATCAGGTGCCGCAAACACGTTACAGCAGCGGCATCCTCGCCGTCCTGCACGCGACGCAATATATATGGATCACCAGCTATTACCAGCGTCGCGAAGCTCGCGCGGCAGGCCAGTCGAACTGGCGCATGTGGGCCTATTTCACAACGCTCGTCGCCGGCGGCATCGCTCTCTTCATTCCCGGCCCCTGGCTCGTCAGCTATCTTTTTCATTACGATTTCACCACCAGCTTCCTGATTTTCATGGCTGTCGTAAACATTCACCATTTCATTCTCGACGGCGCCCTCTGGAAGCTCCGCGATTCGCGCGTGGCTTCGCTGCTCGTTGACCGCGGCGGAAAATCCGGGCTCCCCGGTCAACCGCAGCCAACTCCGCAAAAAACATCACTCAGAAAAGCCCGCGCTGCAAACTGGTTCGGCAGCCGCATCTTCGCAGCCCCAGCTTTCGCCATCGGTGTTGCCGCCTTGCTTTTTCTGTGGGGCGGCATGGACCAACTTCATTTCGCTCTAAGCAACGACGACGAAAATCTTTCCTCCCTCCGCCGCGCTTCGGACATGAATCCCTACGACAGCGCGCTCAAAGCTCGCATTGCCGCCGCCGAATCAAAAGCCGGCCAGCGTGACGAAGCCGTCGCTTCGCTCCAGCAGGCTGTCGCGCTCAGCCCTCAAAACGCTGCTCTCCAGCACGCCTACGCCCGCGCCTTAATCGAAGACGGCCGCTTCTCAGATGCCTACGCGCATTACCAAAAAATGCTACAAACATTTCCGCGCGACGTGGACGCCCTTGTGAATTATGGATTGCTGGCCGCCCGCCTCGGCGATCCCGATCAAGCCATCGACTCCTGGGAAAAAGCGGTGGACATAAATCCCAATCAAACGAATCCGCAACTTTATCTCGCCGAAGCCTTCGACCGAAGAGCCGAGCCCGCCGCTGCAGCCCGGCACTGGGAAATTTTCCTGCGTCTCGCCTCGTCGCAGTCTGATTCGCCGCCAATCAGCGCAAATCAGTTGATCTCTGCATCGATCCAACTAGCCGACGACCAATCCGCGATCAATCAGTCCGACGCAGCTCTCGCCCGCTACCAATCCGCCATCGCGCTCGCCGAGCATGCTAACGACGCCAAACTCGAAAGCCTCGCCCTGGCTCATCTCGCCGACCTGCAGGACGAGAGAAATTCCACCGCAGCCGCCGCTCAATCCTATCAACGCGCCCTTTCGCTCGACGCCCAATCCGCCGACCCGCGCAGCGAAGGTTTCGACTGGTTCAACTACGGCCAATTCCTTCGCCGCCATCAGGCGCCCAGCGATCTGGTTTACGCCTGTCTGCTCCGCGCGGAAAATTTGCTGCAAACTTCAGATCCCGCGCAATTGCAAACCGTGCAAACCGCCCGCCGCGAAGTTGCCGCCCACTTGGGAAAGAAAGTCCCCGCCGCGCAAAAAGACCTCCCCGCATTGCTCGCCCGTGCTGCAAATCTTCCCGCCGGCTCCCTCTGAGTCCTGGCATATGCGCTACGCCGCGCGAATTCGCACGCCACGCCATCCAATCCTCCGTCGCACGCGTACTACCTTCAGGTACGCATCATGAAGACGCTCATATCCATCTGCTTGATCGCCCTGCTTCTTCCGTCTCCGGCCGTTCCTCAGACCGCCGCGAGTAGCCACTCAAAGCTCGACTGGCAACCCTGGTCGAACAAAGTCTTCTCCGACGCGAAACAGAATCGCAAATTCGTCTTGCTGGATCTCGAAGCGGTCTGGTGCCACTGGTGCCACGTGATGGACGCCAACACCTACAGCGATCCCGCCGTGATAAAAATTCTGCAATCTCATTACATCGTCGTGAAAGCCGACCAGGATTCGCGCCCCGATCTTTCCAATCGTTACGAAGATTTCGGCTGGCCCGCCACGGTTGTTTTCGATTCCGAAGGCCGTGAAATCGTCAAACGCCAGGGCTACCTTGCGCCCGACGAAATGGCCTCCATGTTGCAAGCCATCATCGACGACCCATCCCCCGGCCCCTCCGTTCAGCCTGAACCCAAACTCGAAGTCCCCGCCAATCCACTCCTCGACGCAACCCTGCGCCAGCAACTCCAAAAGAATTATCTAGACGGCTACGATTCGAAGAACGCCAGTTGGGGAACCGACCAAAAATATCTCGATTGGGATTCGGTGGAATACTCTATGGTCCTCGCGCGGCGCAACAACGACGCACAAGCCGCGCACATGGCCCAACAAACTCTCACCGAACAGCTCCATCTCCTCGACCCCGCCTGGGGCGGTGTCTATCAATATTCAACCGACGGAGACTGGAACTCGCCGCACTTCGAAAAGATCATGCAAATGCAGGCGGAAAATCTGCGAATTTATTCTCTGGCGT
>Ga0181525_10000766_pt1 | contig 27967 bp, 18 predicted proteins | sample PEATcosm2014_Bin_48_FD_121100 | JGI IMG/M metagenome (GOLD analysis project Ga0181525, IMG submission 121100) | Peatland microbial communities from MTU Mesocosm Facility, Houghton, MI, USA - PEATcosm2014_Bin06_10_metaG | ecosystem: Environmental > Terrestrial > Soil > Wetlands > Peat | place... | reverse complement strand
GGGCCGCGGGCGTGGGTGCGACCGATTTGATTATCAGAGTGGGCGATCGCGTCGCGGCACTGACTGTTTACGGGGGCTTCGCGGAAATTCTTGTGCGCGAGGCCGAGCACTTCATCCCGATTCCCGGCGGCGTCTCGGATCGCGATGCGGCCACCGTGATCCTGAATTACGTGACCGCATGGCAAATGATCCATCGGTCCGCAAAGGTCAAGTCCGGCCATACTGCGCTGGTTATGGGCGCGGCAGGGGGCGTGGGCTCCTCCAACCGGAGGGCGTCGATTACGCGTTCGACGCGGTCGGAGGCGCCAACATCGGCCATTGCATGGGCGTGCTTCGGCGCGGCGGGACGTTGGTCGGATTTGGTTTCCTAGGAGCGCCCGGAACGCTCTCCCAACTGGCAACATTCGCCAATATATTCCTCGGAGCGCGCCCTGCGCGGACGGCGCGGCAAATTCTACGGCATCACGATGCTATATCGGAAAGACCTCAAGCCGCTACGCGAGGACCTGCCCAAGATCTCCGCCCTCCTCGCCGAGAATAAGATCGATCCTTTAGTTTAGTCACCTGCACGTTCCCCCTGCTGGATGCGAGGAAGGCCCTGGACCTTCTGGCGGCGGGTTCCGTGCAAGGAAAAATCGTGCTCACCAATGACTGATTCCGTGAACCCCCGTCGGCCTTAAGGCTTCGCCGGCAGGCCTTCGCCCTGCCTCAGCCTGCCCGAATGGCGAGGCCCGGACTCCTCCGCGTCAATGAGCTGCGTCTGGATGGCGTATTCTTTCCTGGCCTCTTCGGGCTTGCCCATGCGGCCGTACACCCGACCCAGGCGGAAGTGCGCTTCCGCGCTCTTCGGGTTCAGCTCGATGGCGCGCTGCAATTCGGGCCGAGCGCCCTCCAGGTCGCCCTTCTGCTCCAGCGCTTTGGCCATTTCCAAGTGCGATTCCCAGTAGTCCGCCTTCAGCGAAATCGATTTGCGCAGCAACGCTTCGGCCTTGTCATCGTCGTCGCCGCTCATCAGCAAGGCCTTGCCGTACAGATAATTGCTCAGGTAGTTGTCCGGGTCGTTGGCGGCCAGCGCGTGGAATGCCGCCAGGATCCGAGGCAGCCGGCTGGGCGTATGGTCCATGGTGCGCGCGATGAAAACATAGGGCTGCTCGACGGTCGGATCCATCCCGATCGCGTTCAGAAATGCGTCGAGGGCTTCCGTGTATCGTTCCAGGGCGTAGTAAGCGATGCCCAGAATCAGTTCCAATTGCGCGCTGCGGGCGAAGATCTTCTTGCCGGCCTCCACTACCTGCACCGCCATCGGGGCCTTTCCGGCTATAACGTAGTCGCGCGCCGCCCGGAAGTAATAGCTTTCTTCGTAGCGGTTCAGCAGAATGGCTCGTTCCAATTGCCCGGCCGCTTCGCCGGGCCGCTGCGCAGTCTCGTAGGCGGCCGCCAGCAAGGCCCGCAAATCGGCGCGATCTTCGACTTGGATCGCCCGGCTTGCCAGACCGATGGCGGGCTCCGGCTTGCGGGCCTTCAGATATAGCTCGACCGCGCGCGCGGCTGCGCCGGCGTCGTGGGGTGAAAGCCGCGCCAATCGCGCCGAAAAATCCGCCGCCCGTTCAAAACTGCCGGTCTCGGAATAGTACAAGGCCAGCCCCTGCAGCGCGGTCGGATCGTTGCCCGCCAGCGACACCGCCTTTCCGATCGCCGCTTCCGCCGCCGCCGCCCGGTCCAGTTTGTGGTAGGTGTGGGCCAGCGCCAGCCAGACCTGCGGACTGTCCGGCTTCAGCTTGGCGGCGGATTCCAGTTGCGCCTGGGCGGCGGCTAGTTGGTTCTGCTGCAGCGCGGCCAGCCCCGACCGGAACAAGGTTTCGAACGACGGTTGGCCGGCCCACAGCAGCAGCAGGAATACAGGCAGCAAAGCTTCTTCCTAGTGAGAGCTTAGCACCTTGGAAAAATCTCGCGCAGGGTCCGCCTGGCAGGTGGTCTGCCGGATCACCAGGTGGGTCTCCATATTGCAATCGGGCTTCGCTCCGCCCGGCGACTCGCCCAGATGCGCCAACAGCGCGCGGAAGGCTTTTTCGGCGATCTCGTTTTGCGATAACCGCACGGTAGTTAGGGGAGGTTCCGTGAATCGAGCCAGCCAGATATCGTCGAATCCCACAACCGAGATGTCGCGCGGTACATCCAAGCCGGCGCGGCGCAGCGCGCTCAGCATTCCGACCGCGGTCAGATCGTTCGAAGCCATTACCGCCGTGGGAGCTTGGGCCTGCTCCAGCATGCGGGCCATGGCCTGGAGCCCGCCGTCCACTTTGTGGTTACCCTCCTGCACCAGGGCTTCATCCTCCCGTATGCCGTAACGCTCCAAAGCGCGCAAAAATGCGGAGCGCCGGACCTGCGACGACTTCAATCCCAGCGGGCCGCTGATGAAACCGATACGGCGGTGGCCCAGTGCCACTAAGTGCTCAATGGCCTCGTTCACACCCATCGCGTAGTCCACGACGATATTGCTGATGTGCTCTCCCTGAGGGCCCGTGTCCAGGAAAACCATGGGCACCTTTCCCTGCGCCAGTTGCTCGATAAGATGCGTGTCCATCTCCGAGGTCATGATGGCAACCCCATCCACTTTGCGCTCCAGCATGCGCCTGACGCAGTCGGCCATGCGCGCCGAATCGTAGTTGGTGGAACTGACCAGGATATCGTAGCCGTGCAGCGCGGCGACGTCTTCAAAACTCTTCACCAGCTCGGGAAAGAACGGATTTGTGATGTCCGATACAATCATGCCCACGATGCGGCTGCGTCCCGAGACCAGGGAGCGCGCTTGCGAGTTGGGATAGTACTTCAACTCCTCGATGGCCTTCCGGACCCGCTGGGCAGTCTCCGCATCGACCAGAGAGGGACTGTTAATCGTGCGGGAAACCGTGGAGGTGGACACCTGCGCGCGCCGCGCGACCTCGCGGATGGTGCGCCGGACCGGACGCCGGCTGGAACGCGGTGGAACGGGCCTCAAGGCTCGTTTATACCTCTGCGACGGCCCACAATCAAGGCGAAATAAGGCCTTGCTGGAAAAATACTGAAAACCCTTGACACCGCCTGCGACCTCGAATAAAATCGACTGCAAACGTTGTCATTTGCGCCGGCTGCGGGCGACCCGGTTTAATGTCGCCGGAGCCGTTGGGGTTCTGTCTTGGTTTTATGCGGTTTCGCGGCTTATAACGGCTTATTTGTTGGTATTTAGGACTTCAGGGAGGAAAATTATGCGCCAAGTTGCGGGCATCCGAGCAGTGTTTCTGGGTCTGCTCCTAGTAGTTGCCGTTTTTGCTCAAAGAGATCTGGGTACGATTGCAGGCACCGTCACCGATCCGACGGGTGCGGCCATACCAAACGCGAAAATCACGATCACAGAGGTCGCGACCAACGAAAGTTACACGATGACATCCAGCGCAGCCGGCGAATATGTCCGGCCGGCGCTGAAACCGGGCATTTATACCGTCGCGGCTGAAGCTCAAGGTTTCCGCCGGGTGGCCCAGGAGAACGTAGTGCTCACCGCCGGCGACCGCATCGGCGTCCCGCTCACCTTGCCCGTCGGCAATTTGAGCGAGTCGATTGAAGTCTCGGCCAATGCGCCGCTGCTGCAGACCGAGAATACTTCGCAGGGCGCGGATCTGAACGCATCGGAAGTGAACCAGTTGCCGATGGGCGGCCAGCGCGTCTTCGCGTATCTGGCGCGGCTGTCGCCGGGCGTGCTGGTGGCCGAGCCGGGCGCGCGCGACGCGCAGAACGGCGGCTTCTCGGCCAATGGCGTGCGGTCCACCGGCGAGAACAACTTCCTGCTGAACGGGGTCGATAACAACGTCAACGACATCGACTTCATCAACCAGACCTCTTATGTGATCGGACCCTCGCTCGACGCCATCGGCGAAATGCGCATCCTGACCAACGGCTACAACGCCGAGTATGGCCGGGCCGCGGGCGGCGTGATCGATGTTTCCCTGAAGTCGGGCACTAATTCGTTGCACGGCTCGTTGTTCGAGTACCTGCAGAACACCGACCTGGATGCCAACCGCTGGGAGAACAATTTGGCGGGGGTGGGCCGTCCGCCGCTGCAGCAGAACCAGTTCGGCGTTACCGCCGGCGGACCGATCATCAAGAACAAGCTGTTCATTTTCGGCGATTATCAGGGCACCAAGATCGCGACGGCCGGCGGTGTGGTGCAAAACCTCGGTTACGGCGGGTTCTACACGATCCCCACACAAGCCGAGGTCGCCGGTAACTTTTCCGGGCTGCTCGGCGGACAGATCGGCACCGATCCGATTACCGGCAATCCCATTCTGCAGAACGAACTCTTCGATCCCGGCACCACCACCTGTAACGCCGCCGGCAACTGCAGCCGCACTCCGTACCCCAACAACACCATCCCCACGACGGCCATGGACCCGGCCGCAGCCAAGATCGCCGCTCTGTATCCCGCCCCGAACCAGCCCATCGTCAACGGGAACTACCCCCAGAACGACTACTATGCGGTCACGGCGGGGGGCTTGCGAACGGACCAGGGTGACGGCCGCGTAGACTACAAGATCAACGACAAGAACAGCCTGTTCGGCAGTATCAGTTGGTCCGACACCGCCAAGAACCTCACTCCGCCATTCCAAGGCGCGCTCGATGGCGGCAACTTCTACGGCAGCAGCGAAGCCGACCTCGGCCGAAATGCGCAGATAGGCTATACCCGCATCTGGTCTCCGGCCTTCATTTCGGAGACGCGCATTGCTTACAGCCGCCTGGTCACGGCCCGCACCCAAGCTAACGCCGAGACGGACGAATTCAAGGCCTACGGTATCGGCGGCCTGGACCCCACCACCACTCTGAACGGCGGCCTGCCGCAGTTCGGCATGGGGCAGTACAGCCAGGTTGGCGCTAACGACTGGTTGCCGACGAAGGAATACAGTAACGTCTACGACTTCATCCAGAACGTAGCCATTACCAAGGGAAGTCACGCGTTCAAGTTCGGCGCCGAAGTCAAGCCTATTGGGTTCCCGTTCTTCCAGGTGCCCTTCCCGCACGGTGAAATGAACTTCTCCCGAACGGAAACCGCGTTCCCATCGACGCTGGCGGACACCGGCGGCAGAACCGGCTACATCAACACCGACACCGGCGACTCGTTTGCGTCCTTCCTGCTGGGCGCGGTCGATAACGGCCAAATCTCCACCACCAATTTCATTTCTTCGAATCGCCAGTCCTACGATTTCTACGCGCAGGACGACTGGAAGGTCACCCCCAAACTGACGGTGAATTATGGCCTGCGCTACGAATTGTGGTCGCCCATCGGCGAAGTGTTCGGACGCCAGTCGAACTTCGACGTGAATACGCTGACCCTGCAAATCCCGAATGGGCCGAGCGGGAACGCGGCGCTGCCTCCGAATTTCAACACACCCTACACGCTTAACGGCATCACCTTCCCGGCCGATTTCCCGAACGTCACGGTGTGCCGCGGCTGTGTATCGAAGTACCTCATCCCGTGGGACAAATACGATTTCGGCCCACGCCTGGGCTTCGCGTACAACGTGCGGCCGAAGACCGTGATCCGCGCCGCGTATGGCATCTTCTACGGCGGCGAGGAACAGCAGGGCGGCAATCCCAACCGGGGCGAATCGGCGCCGTTCAACGAGTCTCCGCAACTCAACCGGCCGGCGGGCGTCGGCCAGTTCCAGCCCGATCCGTACTTTGCCAACGGCGCGGCCACCGGCGGGATTGCCTACGGTTATCCCCAAACCGTGTTCAGCACCTATCCTGTCAGTTCTCTCCAGTTCCGGGAAGTGTCGCAAGACTTCCGCAACCCCATGGTGCAGAAATGGAACGTCGCGGTACAGCAGGAATTGGGGCATCAGATGGCGCTCGAACTCGGCTACCAGGGCAACCACTCGTCGCACCAGCTCTTCCAGCCCGACGATAACCCCTGCCCCAATTACCCGACGCTGAATTCGGCCATCAACTGCAATGACCTTCGCGCGTACCCCGATATCGGCTCCATTTCGGGAACGGCATCGTTCGGCTACGGCAACTATAGAGCCTTTACCGCGAAGCTGGAGAAGCACTTGTCGAGTGGGTTGCAATTCATCAGTTCCTACACCTTGGGCAAGGCCATGGCCGACACCGGCACCACGCTCAGCGGCTCGAATAATTTCCAGACCATCAGCAACATCAACTACAACCTGGATTATTCGCCCGCGGCGTGGGACATCCGCAACAACTTCACCACCGGCCTGACCTGGGATCTCCCATTTGGCCGGGGCAAACAGTTTGGCGGTAGCCTGAACAGAGCCGCGGATTTCGTGCTGGGCAACTGGCAGGTCAACACCATTGTCACGCTGCACAGCGGCCAGCCGTACACCGTCAGCGCCGGCGGCTGCCAGGGCGTGTGGGCCGGTTGCTTCCCCGATATTACCGGCAGCTCCAATGCCGCGCCTGCCGGAGGCCGCACACCCTCGGAGTGGTTCAATACCGCGAACTTCAGCGCCCCTGCTTCGCTCACGCAGGGCACCATCGGCGATAACCAGAATTACGGACCGCCGCTCCGGAATATAGACTTCTCCGTGTTCAAGGAGTTCCCGTTCACGGAACGGTTCAAGATGCAGTTCCGCTCGGAGTTTTTCAACCTCTTCAATACGCCGCAGTTCAATTTCCCGGACAGCGGCTTTGGGGACTCGAACTTCGGCAAGATCACCAGCACGCTGGCCGGAACCGAGCGGCACGTTCAATTCTCGCTGAAGTTGCTGTTCTAACGGCACCGCTTACTGACGTGCGCGGCTCAGTAAGACTCCGTACCGAGCCGCGACCGTCAGGGAGCGGTCGTGTATGATGAGACTTGTTGCAGCGTCGTGAGTTTTTAGCCGCGTTGGCCGCCGGCGGATTCTGGGCTTCTAAGGGTCACGCCGGCGCGCCATTTCCCGTAAAGTTCCGGCAGCCTCCGCCCTCCGCTTCGGCGCTCGGATTTATCGAGCCTGGCCAAGACGAGTTTCCCGGCGAGAAGATAGCTGTGGAGATTGAGGCCCGATTGCGGGAGAGCCTGCTCAGCGGCAATCCGGCGGTGTTCTCCGCGTGCCGCGGCACGTCTCCGGCGGCGCGCGAGTATCGCGATATCGCGCCCGGGGTAGCGAGCGCGGTTTTCGGCGGCGATACGGCGGTCGCATCGGGCTGGCGCAAGTGGCGGGAGTCGCTGGGCCATATCGACAGGGCGCGTTTCTATTCGCTGCCCGGCGATGTGGTGCGGTACGAGATCCGCGGGCGCAACGCGGGACGCCTCGAGTATCGCGTGGGCTATTGGACGCTGGCCTGGGATAATGGCGCGGCCACCCGCCTGCAGCCGGTTGAAGAAATCCTGACCTACGCCGCGAAGCCCTGGTTCCGGGATGTCACGGGCTCCGCCTTTGCGGGCGAGGGTTCCTTTGCGGAGCAACTTGCGCGCGGCATCCCTTACTGGCGCTCGCGCCTCGATCCATCGGGCGGCATCGATCTGTACGGTGAGCTCGGAATCGCCGCGGCGGACATCGACGGCGATGGCTGGGACGAGATTTATGTCTTGCAGCCGGGCGGACTGCCCAACCGCTTATACAAGAACGATGGAAACGGCCGGCTGCGCGACATCTCGCACCAAGCCGGCCTGGATATCCTGGACAACACTCCCAGCGCGCTTTTCGCGGATCTGCGCAACTCCGGGCACCAGGATTTGGTGCTGCTGCGGAACACTCAGCCGGAGCTGTTCCTCAACGACGGCAAGGGCCGCTTCACCCACGTTCCCGGCGCGTTTCGGTTTGCGTCGCCGCCGCAAGGCGCGCTGACCAGCCTGGCCGCGGCCGATTACGATCGCGACGGCCGCCTCGATCTATACCTCTGTTGCTACATCTTCTTCCAGACCGAGGCGCAATACCGCTATCCGGTGCCTTACCACGACGCGCGGAACGGGCCGCCCAACTTTCTGTTTCGCAACCGGCTGGACCACGATCCGCCGTATTTCGAAGACGTTACCGCGGCGAGCGGAATGGACCACAACAACAACCGCTTCAGCTTCGCCGCCACCTGGTGCGACTACAACGGCGACGGCTGGCCGGATCTGTACGTCACCAACGATTTCGGCCGCAAGAACCTGTATCGCAACGATCGCGGCCATTTCCGGGACGTGGCCGAGGAGGCCGGCGTGGTGGACCTGGGCCCCGGCATGAGCGCGGCGTGGCTGGATTACGATGGCGACGGACGGCCGGATCTGCTGGTCTCCAACATGTGGAGCGCGAGCGGACAGCGCATCGTGAACGATCCCGCGTTCGGCCCCGCTAAGAAGGATCCATCGCTGCGGGCAGCTTACCGCAGCCATGTGAAGGGAAATTCGCTGTATCACAACAACGGCGACGGTACGTTCACCTACACCGGAGATGCGGAGGGTATCGAGATCTGCCCGTGGTCATGGTCCTGCGACGGTTTCGATTGCGACAACGACGGCAGCCCCGAAATCTATGTCGCCTGCGGCATGCTGAACAACGGCGGCGCGACCGACCTGATGAGCTACTTCTACCGCCAGGTGGTCTCCAAGTCCCCAGTAAGCTACGCGCCCGCGCCGGAATATGAGAACGGCTGGAACGCCATCAACCAGCTCATCCGGCAGGATTACAACTGGGCGGCGCCCGAGCCGAATCTTTTCTTCGCGCGGCGCGCGGGACGCTATTACAATTTCGCCGGCGTGAGCGGACTGGACCGGGCCGAAGACAGCCGCTCCTTCGCATTTACCGATATCGATGGCGACGGCAACCTCGATATCGTCCTGAAAAGCCGCCTGGGGCCACAGGTTCGCATCTTCCAGAACGATTGCGGCGCGGGCCGCAAGACTATCGCCCTGGCGCTGCGCGGAACGGAGTCCAATCGCGACGCCATCGGCGCGCGCGTGGAAGTGGATGGACAAGTGAAATGGCTGGCGGCGGGCTCCGCGTACCTCTCCCAGCACACCAAGCGGATGCACTTCGGATTGGGCGCGCGCGAGCGCGCGGAGAAAGTTCGCATTGACTGGCCCTCGGGAAAGGTGCAGGAATTGCCGCCTCTGGCCGCTGGGTTTCTCTATGAAGTGACCGAAGGCAGCGCGGAGTGGCGCGCGAAGCCTCTCGCGCCGCGCAAAGACTGGCTGGCGGATGTGGCGTTCCCTATCGACAACGGCGCGCGCCTGCAGACCACCTGGTTCCGCGAGCCTGTCCCGCTACCGGAGAAGCGCCGCGGTCCCGCGCTGTTGGTGCTGCACGCGGGCGAGCCGTTGCCGCGCTATTCCGTGCCGGTCGAGGCCGTGGATCTGCGCAGCATCCCCGCCGATATGGCCGCCGCGTATGCCATTTTCCGGCGGTATCTGTTCGACCATCGCGTGGATCTGGAAACGCCGCTGTGGTTGCTGATCGATACGGCGGGTCGCGTGCGCAAGATTTATGCCGAGGCGCCGGCGGCGTCCGTCGCGGAGGCGGATCTGCGCACCGCCGACGCGCCCATACCGGATGCGCGCGCGCTGCCATTCAACGGCGTGTACTACGGCCAGCCCACGCGGGACTACTTCAAAATCGGCGGCGCGATGTGGATGGCCGGTTATGGCGAGCAGGCGCTGCCGTACCTGGAGGAGGCCTTGAGCCGGTCGCCGGACAATCCCAAAATTCTGGACGCTATCGGGCGCATCCAGCTCGAGCGAAACCGGCTGGGGCCGGCGCGGGAAGCGCTGGAGCGCGCCACGCGGTTGGATCCCGCGATGCCGGAGGCCTGGAACGATCTGGGGGGCGTGGAATCGGCTGCGGGTAATTCGCAGGCTGCCATACGCATGTTCGAGCGGGCGCTGGCGATCAACCCCGATCTGCCCTACGCGTTGGTGAATGCCGCTCAGGAGCAGGAGAAGCTGGGCAACCCGGCGGAAGCCGAAAAGCTGTACCGGCATGCGCTGGCCGCCGACTCGCGCACCGGGGACGCCGCGAACAAACTGGGGCTGCTGCTGGCTAAGGCGGGGCGGACCGACGAGGCGCGCCGGTTATTTGAAAGAGCCATCGCCCTGCAGCGTGACGATGCCTCGGCCATCAATAACCTGGGCGTGCTCTACGCGAATCTCGGCCAGGCCAACGACGCCATTGCCGCGTTTCAGTACGGCGTCCAGGTGGCGCCGGACGTGGATATACTGTACTTGAACCTGTCGCGCGCGTGGGTGCGCTTGGGAGAGCGCAACAAGGCGCGCGAAGTGATGCGCGGCTTGCTGGCGCGCAAGCCGGGCTATGCGCTGGCCGAAAAGGCGCTGCAGGAGTTGGATACACCATGATTGTCCTGATCTGTTTCATGCTGGCCGCGAATGGCGGCAACCTCGACCGGCTGACCAAGGAGGTTGCCGCTTCCGGGCAGGCCGTCGACCTGGCCACGCCGCCGTCGGAGCGCGTTTCCCCGCCGCCGCTGATCGCGCCCGGACCGCCTCCGCTGCTGTCGTTCCGCTATTACGAAGGGCAGCAGCGGCATCGTTTTTCCAATGCGGAGTTGATGCTGGATGATGCTGGACATTAGAGCCATTGCCACCCTGCTAGCCCTGCCCATGCTGCTGGCCGCCGCATCGGTCACTGAGCAAGGCGTGATCGCGTTTCAACAGGGGCGGTATGTCGAGGCAGGCCGCCTGCTCGCGGATGCGGTCCGCAGCGACCCCCGCGACGAGCATGCCCGGACGTTCCTGGCCCTGACGCGCGCAGCCACCGGCTATTGCACCGAAGCGATGCCGGATCTTACGGACCGCTTCCAAAAATCCGGCAATCGGGACTTGGCGCGTCTGGCTGGCCTGGCCCTGGTTCAGTGTCTCGGGGCGCAGGGCGACACGGCCCAGGCCGTAACGATCGCCGGCCAACTCGAAGCCAGGTATCCCGACGATGCCGATGTGCTCTACGAGGCTGCCCGCGTTCACATGCGCGCCTTCAACGATGCCACGCACAGGATGTTCGACAAAACCCCCGCCTCCTATCGCGTAAACCAGCTTTCGGGCGAGATCTTCGAAACGCAGAACAAGTTCGCCGAGGCGGCCGCCGAATATCGCAAGGCCATCGAGAAGAACCCGCGGGCGCTCAATCTGCACTTCCGCCTGGGCCGGGCAATTTTGCTGGAATCGCATAGCCCGGAAGCCCTGGCCAAGGCGCAAAAGGAGTTCGAAGCCGAACTGGCCCTGAACGCCGAAGACGCCGCGGCTGAGTTTCAGATAGGGCAGATCCTGGACGCCTGCGGCCGGCGCGATGAGGCTCTAGGGCACTTCCGGAAAGCCCTCGAGCTGAGCCCCGACTTTCCCGAAGCAGCCTTGGCCGTCGGCCGGATTCAAGTGCAGGCCAAGCAGTATGCGGAGGCGATACCACTCCTGGAACGCGTGGTCGCGCGCGAGCCCCGCAATGAAACCGCGCACTACAGCCTGATGATGGCCTATCGCAATTCCGGCCAGATGGAGAAGGCGCGGCTGGAGCAGGAGGAGCTGCGGAAGCTGCAGCATCCGCCCGAGGGCGAGTTCACCGACTTCCTCAAGCGGCTCGGCGAGAAGGCGCCCCAGCAGTGAGATTACTCTGGGCCACGCTGGCCGCGGCTCTTCTCGCGGCCACGCAGCCAGGCCCCGATTTCCACGACATCGGGAAGGAGGCCGGGCTCACCGCGTCGTTTCCAAATGGCGGCGACAAGACCAAAGCGTACATTATCGAAACCACGGGCAGCGGTGTCGCCTTCATCGATTACGACAACGACGGCTACCTGGACATCTTCGTCCTTTCCGGCGACGGCGGCACCAACCGCATGTATCACAACGACCGCAATGGCCACTTTATCGACGTCACCGCCGAACTCGGCCTGACCTCATCCGGCTGGGCGGAGGGCGTCTGCGCGGGCGATTACGACAACGACGGCTACACCGACCTGTTCGTCACTTACTGGGGACAGAACCGGCTCTACCGCAACGTGAGCGGCAAACGGTTCGAGGACGTCACGGCGAAAGCGCATCTGACCGAGGACCGGGTCCGCTACAATACCGGCTGCGCGTTTCTGGACTACGATGGCGACGGCCATCTGGACCTGTTCGTGGCCAATTACCTGAAGTTCGATTTCGCCACCACGCCGAAGGCGGGCTCGAATCCCTACTGCTTCTACCGCGGCATGCCGGTCAATTGCGGACCGCGGGGGCTGCCGTTCGATACCAACCTGCTCTATCACAATAAAGGCGATGGAACTTTCGAGGACGTTTCGGAACGGTCCGGGATCGCGAAAGCAAACGGCCACTACTCGCTCGCCGTCATCGCGCAGGACGTCAACGGCGACGGGCGCCCGGACATCTACGTGGTGGGCGATCAGACCCCCGCGTCGCTCTTTATCAACCAGGGCGACGGCACCTTCTCGGAAGAGGCGGTCATGCGCGGAGTGGCTTTCGACGAGAACGGCCGCGAACTGTCCGGCATGGGGCTCACCTCGGCGGACTATAACGGGGACGGGCGCATCGGCATTTTCCGCTCCGATTTTTCCGACGAGCGCTCGCTGCTCTATCGCAACGACGGCGCCGGCCAGTTCGACGACGTGACCATGGCGGCCGGACTGGGTCACAACACGCGCTTCGTCAACTGGGGATGCGCGTTCCTGGACTTCGATAACAGCGGCTGGAAGGGTTTGGTCGTCGTGACCGGCCACGTCTACCCGGAAGTCGACCGCCAGAACATCGACATCCACTTTCGCGACCGCGCCATCCTTTATCGCAACACCGGCAAGGGCACCTTCGAGGACATATCGGAGCGGGCCGGACCGGCTATCCTGGCGCGGCATTCGGCGCGCGGCCTGGCTATCGGCGACATCGACAACGATGGCACGCTCGAAATCCTCGCCAACAACCAGAACGAGCCGCCGTCGCTGTGGAAGCAGAGCCGGCCCGCGCCCGGTCACTGGCTGCTGCTGACCCTCATCGGCACGCGCTCGAACCGCAGCGCAATCGGGGCGCGGGTGACAGTATCGGCCGGAGGCCACACGCAAGTTGACGAAGTGCACAGCGGCGGCAGCTACCTATCGCAAAACGATCTGCGGCTGCATTTCGGCTTGGGCAGCGCCGCGCGCGCCGATTCGATCGCGGTGCGCTGGCCCTCCGGCCAGAAGACGGTCTTGCGGGATGTAGCGGCCGACCGGGTGGTCACGATCGCCGAGCAGCCCTGATTTTCATACGGAAAGGCGATCAACCCATCAAGCCGTCCGACATCGAAGCGGGCATGCACATCACCCTCGATGCCACCAGGGACGGCTACCTGAAGCTCTCGGCGCTAAACGTATTGCTCGCCCCGCCCGGCAAGCCGGCCGAAAAGGCCGAGCCGCGACCGTGAGGGAGCGGTCTTGCATTCTGGTCTGTGACGCCCTGCCCCCGAACGACTGAATCCTAAGCCGTGGCGGCCTTTGGAGTGAGCTGATAGCCGAGATCTTTGGCGCTGGCGGTCAATCGTTTGAGACGACTTTCCTGATACCGTTGTTCGTACGCGGCGGCTCCTTCGTCCAGATAAGGTTGGCCCCAGCGGAGCAGCCTATAGATCAGCGTGGCCAGCTTTCGGGCTAGCGGGAGTTTACCCGGAACGTCGGCACCCGCCGAGCGACAGCCAAACCTAAGTCATTCTGGATACGCGAGTTGACCCCAGTCCGCAGCCATCAATTTCTGTATTACCCCATATAGAACATTTCTATCGAAAACCTCGGAGAGTTCAGCCGCGCTCGGGAGCATTCGCACGCTCGCGTGCCGCTTCGATGAGCAGCCATGCGCGGAGGGCCGCATTACCAACACGGCGCACTTGGCCTCTAGGGTATTCGGCGGGCTGACGCGCATACCGATGCGAACGAGCTTGGCGAGCCATGCGAGCGGCGGGGCGAGATCAGGGTCAATCACGGCGGTAGGGTGAGATTGGACATATTCCTCAAAAAGGTCCTCGCCTAGAGGTGGCCGCCGACATCCTGGACAGGATCAATGGGAGCCTCCACCGCCTGAGTGCGAGAGAGGCTTACGAGGCGACGGCCCGGTAGGGTGTAAGGAATGCGACTGCCTCTATGCCGCCTGCGTGGCGCCGCCGTGCTTGCTGCCGTCGCTTTGGCCCCGGCCCAAACCGGCGTCGGGCATCTGAGTCTGCCGTCCGCCACCGACCTCCTCAACGAGAGCTATTTAACGGGGGCGCAGTTGGTCCCTTTGAACCGGCTTCACCTGCTCCTCTCGCTCGCGAGCGCTGCCGCCAATCTCTCGCCGGGGCTTTCAGTGAAGTGGGCCGAGGAGTTATTCCAGTCCAGTTCTGCAATTCCGAAGACTTGGGAGCGCGGCATGCTGCAGAAAAACGCACTCCAGATTCTGTCGCGGACCGATCGCCAAGGGTAAAACCATCCGCGCACGCAAGTATACAATCGTCACCGTAGATTCCGGCAGGAGCAAGGAGTAGCACGGAACCCAGCACGCCCAATGTGAGAATCCCCTTGCACACAAATACACCTCCTGCGCAGATCCTACGCCAGGCTCGGGCGCCCGTCAACCGGAGTTTCCCTTTTGGCTCCGGCACCCGACCTTGTACGCGTATACGAGCCGCGCCGGCCGGGGTGCTCCTATATACCCTCACCCTCTCACTCTCTGAGTACTTCGCCGAGACGCTTCAATGACAAGACCATGGCCCTCGTCCAGACGCCCGGGGGCGAGAGGAGCTCACCTATCAGCCACACACCGAAAGAGCGCCGTCCCGTGGCCGCGACCGCGCGTGCCGGTAAGACGAGCAGCTAAGCAACGCCGCGAGAGTTGCCCCGCCGGAGCATTGGCCCTGCCGCATTCTGAGTTCTGTCTCCTGTCTCCTGTCTTCTTCTTACCCCCGCTTCAACCTCACCATCTCCCCATACACCTCTCTCTTCGACAGCCCCCGCCGATGCGCCACCGCCTTGATCGCCTCCATGCGCCCCATCCCCTGCGCCACACACGCCTCCACGGCCTCGGCGAGCGGCGTATCGTCCGCTGCCGCGCCGGCGCGTTTGCCGATCAGCAGCACGATCTCTCCTTTCACCGCATCGCGCGCCATCAGCGTGGCCCGCACCTCCGCCGCCGTGCCGCGCAGGAACTCCTCGTGTATCTTGGTGAGCTCCCGCGCCACCACCACCGGCCGATCTCCAAGCGCCTCCTCCACCGCGGCCAGCGTATCGACAATTCGATGCGGGGCTTCGTAGAAGATCAGCGTGGCAGCTTCGCCCTTGAGCGCTTCGAGCGCGCGCAGCCGCTGTCCGGATTTGGCCGGCAGGAATCCGCCGAAATGGAAACTATCGGTGGCCACGCCGGATGCCGCGAGCGCGGTCAACACCGCGGAGGCGCCGGGCACCGCCTCCACGCGGATGCCGTTATCGATCGCCGCGCGCACCAGCCGGTAGCCCGGATCGGAGATCAGCGGCATGCCCGCGTCGGATACCAGCGCCACCGTCACCCCGTCCAGCAGCTTCGCGGTCAGCTCCTGGCTGCGCTCCGCTTCGTTGTGCTCGTGATAGCTGACCGTGGGCTTGCCGATGCCATACCGCTCCAGCAGCTTGCGCGTCTGCCGCGTGTCCTCGCACGCGATCAGGTCCGCTTCCTTCAGAATACGTACCGCGCGAAAGGTGATGTCTTCCAGGTTGCCGATCGGCGTTCCCACCAGGTACAGCGTTCCGCTCAGCGCTTCCCCTCCTCAAGCACTCCCAGCTTCTGTTGATAGTTCGGATAAGCGGGCTTCTTGTATTCCGGCAGCGGATTTTTCTTAAGTTGCTCCAGCACCACTTCCACCGCCTTTTCAAGCTGCGGATCGTGCCCCTGCCGCACCAGCGCCGGATCCATATCAGCCTCGATATCTGGCGCGATACCGTGGTTTTCAACTTCCCATTCGCCTTTTAAGCCGTAGATGGCCACGCGCGGCGCGGTCACTCGCCCGCCATCCACAAGCTGCGGGTAATCGTAGATGCCTACCAGCCCGCCCCATGTGCGATTGCCGATGAGCGTCCCAATGCCGGCCTTGCGGAAGTACCACGGCATGGCGTCGCCGCCGGAGCCCGCGAATTCATTCACGATCATCACCTTCGGCCCGTAGATCGCCCCCGCCGGACTGGAGAATCCGTGGCCCTCGCGCGTGGTCATCAGGCTCATCGGCGGCCTCCGTAGGTGATCGATGATGTAGTCCGCCAGATCGCCGCCGTGATTGAAGCGCTCGTCCAATATGGCGGCGTCCTTACCCACCTGAGCGAAGAAATAGCGGTTGAAATTGGTGTACCCGCCGTTGGCCGTGTCGGGAAGATGCACGTAGGCCACCCGGCCGCCGGTCATTTGATCGACCTTGCGCCGGTTCGATTCGATCCAATCCAGGTTGCGCAGGCCGAATTCGTTGTCCACGGGCACCACGGTCGTCTCGCGCGCGCCCGCGCCGCCGGGATCGGACCCGACCTTAAGCACCACCTGCTTGTCGGCGCTCTCCTCAAAAAAGCTGAATATCTCATCGGAGCCGCGCAACTCGCGGCCATTGACCGCCAGCAGGTAATCGCCGGTCTTCACGTTGACGCCGGGCTGGGTCAGCGGCGCGCGTAGCTGCGGGTTCCAGTTTTCGCCATTGTAGACTTTGGCGAAGCGGTAGCGGCCGTTCTCGATCAAATAGTCCGCGCCCAGCAGCCCCACCCTTACCTTGGGCGGCTCGGGACGATCGCCGCCGCCCAGGAAGACATGCCCCAGCGTGAGATTGCCCAGCATCTCCGCAAACAGATAGTTCAGATCGTCGCGCGTCACGACACTGTCCAGGAACGGCGCATAAAACTTCTCGGCCGCGGCCAGGTCCAGCCCGTGCGCGTGCGGATCATACAGGAAGTCGCGCTCGATGCGCCATACTTCGTGGTACATCTGCTTCCATTCCGGGCGCGGGTCGACCCAAACTTCCATATCGCCCAGCTTGAGGGGCGAGGCGTCCGGCTTGGGCGGCTCCGCCGTCGGATTAATGCGCCACTGGCCGCCCTGCTTAATCAGCATTTTCTCGCCATTGGCGGAGACGATGAAGGCCGCAACGTTGTCGGCCATCTTGTCCGTTTTGCGCTTTTTCAAATCGAATTTCTGAACCGTTAGCGATGGCGGCCCGCCTCCATCGGAGTCCGCTGGCGCTTCCAGCAGGAGCAGTTCGCCTTCCTTGCCCGCCGCCAGGCCCTGGTAATTTCGCGCCGGCACGGGCAGCGCTACGATACGCTGGCCGATGCCCTCGAAATCGATGCGTACCGCGGCCGGCTCTTTAGGCTTGTCTTTATCCTTATCTTTGGCGGCGTCTTTGTCCTTGGCGGCCGCATCCTTCGCAGCGGGCTCATCAGGTTTCTTCTCGTCGGCTTTTTCCTCGTCGCTTTCCGGCGCCAACGGCGATGGATCGTCTTTCGATAACACCGCCAGATACACGCTGCGCGTCCCGGGATGGCCGATGCTCGACATATCCAGCCAACTGACGCCCAGCCCCACATCGGTGCTGGCGGTCAGGTACAGATACTTGCCGCCCTTGTCCCAGTCCGCGTAGAGCGCGTCGCTGAACCCGTCGGTTACCTGGTTGATCTGGCGCTTCTCCAGACCATAGATGTACACCGCGTGCAAATGGCTGGGAAGCTGCTTCGTATACACCAGCCAATTGCTATCCGGGGACCACGCGGGATTGAGCGTGTGGAAGGGGCTGTCGTAATAGTCTGTATCCACTTTCACCGGCGCGCCCTTCTCCACGTCCACATACCAGAGGTTCAAGCGCTTGTCGCTGTACGCGATTTTCTTGTTGTCCGGCGACCACACCGGCGAGTAGAAGAACGAGGGCGGCGTTCCCAGATCGATTTTGGTGGTATCGCCCAAGCCATTCTGATTGCGGATGTGCAACTGGTACTCGCCCGATTCATCCGAAAACCACGCGATGCGCTTCCCGTCGGGCGACCACGCGGGATCCCGGTCGGCCACCGACGGGCTGTTGGTCAGGTTGCGAATGTCGCCCTTCTCCGCGGGCACCGTGACAATCTCGCCGTGTACTTCGAACACCGCACGCGCTCCCGTGGGCGAAATGTTGGCGTTTAGAATCCGCCCGGCGTCCAGCTTCTCGAAGTGTGGGCGGACGTCGGAAAACTCGCCCGGTACGCGCACCTCCACGGTCTTGGCTTTCCCGGACTTCAGATCCAGGAGGTGCAGCGAGCCGAATTGCTCGTAGACGATGGCCCCCGCGCCCGCATCGGCGGACTTGAAGTCCAGCCCCTGGTTGCGCACGATTTCGGAGATCGCGTGGCTCGCGGTGTCGTAGGCGTAGAGGCCCACCGGACCGTTGCGATCGGAAAGGAAGTAGACCTTCTGGCCCACCCACATGGGATTGAAGTCGTTCGAGTTCTCGCGCGGAATCTTCTCCACGTGCGAGTCGGAAAGGCGCGCGATCCAGATGGCCATGGTCTGGCCGCCGCGATAGCGCTTCCAGGCCTCCTGCCATTGGAATCTCGGCGTGTACGCCAGGCTCAAGCCATCCGGCGAGAAAGAGCCGCCGGAGCCCATCGGCAGGGGCAGTTCCGCCGGATATCCGCCCTCCACAGGGACCGTAAAGAGCTTGGGCGGGTCCGTGCTGCTGCTGCGTAAGGAGACAAAGAGAACGCTCTTGCCGTCAGGGGTCCACCCGGTGGCAACATCGGCTGCCGGATGACGCGTCAGGCGCCGCGGCTCTCCGCCCGCCGCCGGGATGACGTAGACATCGTCATTGCCGTAGTAGTTGGCGGTGAAGGCGATCCACTTGCCATCCGGGGAAAAGTAGGGGTCGCGTTTGGTTCCGATGCCGGCCGTGAGGCGCTGCGCCTCGCCGCCCTGGCGGCCCACGGTCCAGATATCGCCGGCGTAGCAGAATGCGATCTGGTCGCGGCTGACCGTGGGGTGCCGGATCAGCAGGGGTTTGGAATCCTGGGCGCGGCCCAAAGCAGCCAACACGATTACGGTGAACGAAATTGAAATAGGACGCTTCATATGATTGATGATGGATTATGGCTCGACCCGGATCATCACCACGCCGTGGCTCGCCACCGGCGCGGAAAAGCTGCCGCGCTTCTCGCCCAGGTCCTTCTTCGCCCACAGGTCGCGCACTTTCGCCGTCACGCGCTCCGGGTAGCCGATGTCGGTCCACGCCACGGTAATTTCCGCCTCGGCGCCCGTCCGGTTCAGCAGCGCCACGGCGCGGCCGCCATCCGCCAGTTGCTTCGACCACACTTCCAGGCCCGCGGCGCGCTTCACCCGGTGTCCCTCCCGCCCCAGCGCGTCCTGGTCGATCGCGATCACCTCTTTATTGGTGAGAATTTCGCGGATGTCCGCGCTCATGCTGCGGATGTCGTTGCCGGCCATCAGCGGCGCCGCCAGCAGGCACCACATGCTGAAGTGCGCGCGATACTCGGTGACGCTCATTCCGCCATTGCCCACTTCCAGCATGTCCGGGTCGTTCCAGTGTCCCGGCCCGGCGTACGATTGCAGGCCGTCCTGCAGATCCAGAATCTGTACGACGCCGAGGTCGTCCTTCCTATTCCCTGTGTCCCATTTGTCGGAGATGTCGCCCGTACTGCGCCACAGGTTGCCCACGTCGCGCGCCCACAGCCACGGTTTGGTGGATCCCCATTCGCACAGGCTGAACACAATCGGCCGCCCCGACTTCTTCAGCGCGTCGCGCATGATCGAATAGGACGCCTGTGAGTCCTGCGTGCTGTGGTTGCACCAGTCGTACTTCAAATAATCGACGCCCCACGCGGCGTACTGCCGCGCATCCTGGAATTCGTACCCGCGCCCGCCCGGACGATTCTGGCACGTGCCGGTGCCGGCATCGGAATAGATGCCGAACTTCAATCCCTTAGCGTGTACGTAATCCGCCACCGCCTTAATGCCCGCGGGGAAGCGTTTCGCGTCGGCGATGATATTGCCTTGCGCGTCGCGATCCACCTGCCAGCAATCGTCGATCACTACGTACTGGTAGCCGGCATCCTTCATGCCGCTCGAAACCATGGCATCGGCGGCCTGCTTGATCAGATCCTCGCTCACGTTGCAAGCGAACTTGTTCCAACTGTTCCAGCCCATCGGCGGCGTGCGCGCCAGTCCATTATCGAGCGCTTGCAATGAGCCCGCGCCAGCGAGCAAGCCCAGAGCCGCGATGACAAGGGCAACGCGGCCCAAGCAAAATTTTGTATCCATGAGTCTTAATTACCACATAGCCATAGCCAGTGGGGCAGGCCCTCGGCCGGGGTGCCCTCTGGGCCGGGACTCCCAGTCCCGCAACACCAATCGTGGGGCAGGACTCCAGTCCTGCGGGCGACGTCCACGTCGCCCTGCCTGGCAGCGGGTCCTGGACGGCTCGTCTACCCCTTGGTCTTAGGCGGCACGTAATCCGGCGGCAGCGCCGCGCCCTCGCCGAAGAAATAGTCGTCCATCTGCTTGATCAAAAACTCCTGCGCCTCCTGCGTCCCCAGGTTGAGCCGGTATTCGTTCATGATCATCTTCATATGTTCCACCCACAGCTTCCAGGCTTCCTTCGAGACGTTCTCGTAAATCTTCTGGCCCAGCGGGTGCCCCTCAAACGGTACTTCGTCCAGCCCCGGCATCTGCTTTTGAAACTTGACGCAAAACACCATGTGCGCGCCCGGCGCCGCTTCGATATTCACCGGGTTCACCGGTCCGTTGCTGCATCCCATTCCTGTCTCCTCGCTTTTCCAGGATAACAAGGAAGCTCCAAAGCTATTTAATGTCGACTTTGCGGCGGCTGACGGACGGTTCCGGCTGCCCATCGGCATACGCGGCCGCCTAGGCATCACCGGGCTGGCGCTCTGGGGCACACGAAGCTCGATGGCATAGGTCTGCTCTCCCAACCCCGGCACGCGGAAGCGCACTTCCTGGCGCGAAAGTTCTCCACCGCCCTCGCGCTCCAGCGTCAGCCGCAGTTTGCCCTCCGCCGCATCGCACGCGTCGTTCACCATCATCACCGCGATGCGCCGGCTAGCTCCCGCCTCCAGCCTCGGCTGCCAGAAGTTCAGGATAAACGCCCAGCAGCTTGAAAGCCTCCCGCATAGGGTGCTGGCGTTGTCGCCGCCCGTAGACGCTCCAGCAAACTATGTCCGGCATATACAAGGATGGACGCTCGGGCGTCCATAGCTGGGAAGTCGGTGCCCCTGGCATCATCTCCGGCAGTCTCATGGCCAGGGCCTCGCTGATGCCGCCCTGCCCGGCTTGCCGATCACCTCTACTTTACGCGCGCCGGCGTGGGTACGGGGACCGGAGCGCGGAGCAGAGGAGCCTTGGTGATCGCGCCGGCGAACTCCGGATAGAAGCGCTTGAGCTCCTGCGCGGCGTTCTGAAAATCGTCGTGGATGGCCACGGTCATGGTCTGGCCGGGAACGTTACGCGCGGGCGGCGGGGTAACGGCGATCTCGCCGACATAGAAGGCCAGCGGGCCGTCGCCGGGATGAAGGCGGACATAGGTGATTTTGTCCCAGGCGGTATCGGCGCTGCCCACGGAGGCCTCGAATTCGTCAAGTACGGCGAGGGCCGCGGGCTTATTGAGGATGGCGTAAAAGCGGTGGTTGCCGGCCACCGTGACTTCCTGGAGGAGATACTCCGGAGCGGTGCGGTTGAACTGGTGGACGAAGCGGATGGTGGGGTGCGCCGTGGAATCCACGGGCATGGAGAGAGAGCCGAAGACCAGAACGTAGGGCTCGTGCTTGCGGGCGAGTTGGCGGAGGAGGCCGCGAGAGACACGATTAGGATGGGCGCAGGAGGCGAGAACGAAGATACTGAGGGCCAGTACGGCGCGGGCGTCGTATTTCACTAGTAAATTAGTTTACATCAAGCACCCGGCGGCGCCGCATACGTTTCCCACGCTCGAACACCTGCATTGATTGTGGGGCGGTCCCCCTGGACCGCGGCCGACGCCTCGTCGGCCTGTCTCTGTTGTCGAAAAGCCTTGATTCAGCGAGCAAAAGGGCGGGTCCGGGGGGACCCGCGCGGACCTGGACGCGGACCTGGGGTCCGCCCCACAATTTATGCCGGATTCAGGTCTCGCGAAAAGTATGCGGCATTATGCACGCGTGCCTGCGCCACGACCCGGTCGTACTACTGAATCACGGCGCCCGTGAACAGTTCCTCGAAGGCTCCGCGCGCGTCGCGCAGTTTCTCAAAATGGTAGCGGCTCATGCGCATGGCCATACCCTGCGAGTCGTTACGGACCAGGCGCCCGGAGATGCGCAACTCGAGAAACGGCGCGTTCCCCAGAACCGCGGGCCAGCGGACCGCGAGTTCCACTTGGGGCCCGCTAGGCACCATCTCCTCGGAGTAAAACAGAACGCCTCCACTGCTCATGTTCCCTGTCCTGCCGGTGCCGGCGGAAACGACTTTGTCGTCGTCGACGATTTTGAATTCCACATCCAATTCGAGGGGGTAGCGCCGCTGTAAGCGGCGATCTCCCGGGATTTTCTCTCTGCTCACATGGATCTCCTGGCAAGCCTATTATGCGGCAGGATTGCCGGAATACGTAGTCATGAGAGTACTAACAGGGTACGTACCGGGTGGGCCCGGTATCAGGGCCGCAGTTCGGCGGGATCGGGAACCGTCCAGCGCAGCGCGGCGCGGAGGCTCGGCGATTCCGAAACACGCAGCATGGCAAACACCGAGCGAAGTAGCGCGGGACCTTCATTCGGCCAAAGGTCCGCGATGGGGCGGGTCACGCCGTCTTCGCACTCATAGAAGAAGCGATCTACCCAGCGAGGCCGCTGCGCTTCGGGGTGGCAGCGCACAATGTCCTTCACGGTTTCAAACCAGCGCAGCCCGAGCGTTTCCCGATACTGCGGCATGAACAACATGGTGCTCAGCCGCTCGCGCCGGATCTCGGCCACGAACCCGGCGAAAGTGGAAGCATGTGTCAAGTTCAGATTGGCGTTCGGCTCCAGACCGTGGCGGTCGCCGCCGGAGATGGCCGGCAGTTGCCAGGCACGCGCCAGTTCCAGCGCCTCGCTGTTCTCGTCCCAGGAGCGCAGTCCGTTCAGCTCGATGGCGTGAATCCAGCGGCCGTAGCCTGAAAGCAGGGCATCCAGCGTCTGGCGATGGGCGCGCGCGCCGATATACGCCTCGTCCCAGAGGGGATGGTTCAGCACCACGAGCAGGTCCTCGCGGGCATGCAGCATTTCGAACAATTCGGCGAGCCGGCCGGGGCATGCGAGGTGCCCAGCATGCGCCGTGTAGTCGCGCAGATCCGCAAAGACCGCGCGCGCTTGCGCGGCCGGCAGATTGTGCACGCCCAGGTGAAAGAAGGTTTGGCCGAAGGGAACTGTCCACTCGAAGGAAATGGGCGCGGCGGGCGCCAAAGGAGTCCGCCGCATGGCTAAGCCGCTCTCGATATCGTCGTGATCGGTGAGCGAGACAATGGGTTGCAAGCCCAGATTTTCGATTTGCCGGGCTTCCAGGCGGTACGCTTCATCGGGCGCGAGCGGCGGCGTCCACAGCACCCGCGCCAGCGCCATATCCCGTCCGGTGGCGCGGCGGTGTTGCCAGCCCGCGACGCGCAGCACGGCGGGAATCAAAGGTAAAGGGAGTTTGAACGAGTGGAGAAAGCGCAGGTTCTCCCAGGAGTGCAGCGTGTGCCCGTGCAGCGAAACAGCGGTTGGGAAACAGTGCTGCGCGTTACCGTCTTTCCACAGAAAATGCAGCGAAGTTTTCTTCACGTGGCCTCCTCTGGGCAACTCGAAACATTTCGACTTAGAAATGTTTCTTATCTTAAGAGTAAGGCCCGGTGTGTTGCAGCAGGATTACGGGCCAATGAAATTATCGCGCGAGAAAGGCGGTGGCGGCTTCCCGGCCCATATAGCGTTCCAGCACCGGCTGCGGCGCGCGGCGCAGATCCGCCATCATGAGCACGTCGAGGACGCTCGAAAACCGCGGGTCGATATTGAAACCGAGCACGCGGCCTCCGGCCTTCATATATTGCTTGATCAGGATGGGTACGCCCTTGCCGTCGCGCTCCAAGTCGGCGATGGGCGCGGAGAGTTCGTCCAAGTCCTGCGAAAGCCAGTGCACGCCATGCTTTGGGAAATGGTTGGGCCGATAAGGACGGCGGGGCTTGACCAGGCGCGCGAGATCCGTCTCTTTTTGTGTCTCCAGGTAACTGACCAGTAAACTGCGCGAAACAGGATTGTAATCGTTACTGATGCTGGCGGCTCCAAACAAAACGCCACATTCCGGGTGCGCCGAAACGTAGCGGGTGATGCCCTTCCATAGCAGCAGGAGCGGCGCATACTGCTTCTGATATTCCGGCCGCACGAAAGAGCGGCCCATCTCGAGCGCCGGTCCGATGCGCTCGAATAATTCGGGGCTGAGGTGGAACAGAGTGCTGGAATACAGTCCGGACACGCCGAAGCGCGGCAGCAATTCCGCGGTGGGGCCGAGCCGGTACGCGCCGGCCACTTCGCGCGCCGTCTTGCCCCACAAGAACAGATGGAGGTAATGCGGGTCGAAGCGATCCAGGTCGAGCGCATTGCCGGTACCTTCCGCCGCGCCGCGAAATGTCATCTCGCGCAGGCGGCCGATCTCGCGCAGGGTGTGGGGAATAACACCCGCGCTGGCCAGATAGACGGCAAACTCCTCGTTTTCGCAGACGGGAAATAGGCGGCTGGTCTCCGCGATGGTCAGCTCGCGGGGTGTTTCCGCGGCCAGGGCCATCAATCGCTTTTTGGGGAAGCCGAAGGGAAGGCGCACCAGGCCCTGCGCGGGTTGGGCATCGGCGCGGCCCGCCAGCAGATAAGTGCGGAAGCGGAGATATTCGATGGCTTCGCGTGTGTCCGCAAACGACTTCAGGGCCTTGGCGGCCACCGGCCGGCCAATCGACACCTGGATTCGCTGGCCGCGTTTGTTGAGCGTCTGCCGCGGCAGATCGGCTGTCCGCAAGCGCGGGTGCAGCGCGCCGATGAGTTGGAATCCCAAACCGTTCGACCCCTTGACATAGAGCGGCAACGCGGGACAGTTGGCAATTCGAATCAGGTGCGCCACCGCCGGATTCCAGGGCGGGTCCACCACGCCGCCGTCCCTCCAGTGGGCGACGTCTCCGGCGGGAAACAACGCCAGCACTCCGCCGCGCTTCAACCATTGCAGGCACTCTCGCATGGGCCGGCGGTTCTCACGGACCGAAGCGTCGCTGCCGTAGGGATTGACGAAGATAAAATTGGGCTGCAGCTCGGGCACGGAAGCTAGCAGCGAGTTGGCGATGATCTTGAAATCCGGGCGGACGCGACGAATCACCGCGGCCATAATGGCGGCTTCCAGGAATCCGAAAGGATGATTGGCGGTGACCACTACCGGGCCAGCAGGCGGGATGCGGGCCAGATCCTCGGCCGTCACGCGATAGGTGACATCCATCATCGCCAGGAACCGCTCGAACACACCATTGCCGTGCGAATCGCGGCAGGCCGTTTGCAGCATTCCGGCCAGCCGGTCCAGCAGCAGGAACTTCTGAATGGCGGGTTCGACCGGAGCCAGGAAGCTCTTGAGAGGTTCATCGAACAGCGCGCTCAGATCGATGGGGACAACGTCCGGAGAGTTTCCCATGCTTACCATATAGCGCCCGCCTGTTACGCTGATATGACGGATAGGTTAGGGCTAAGTCAATTCGGAAAGGCGGCGAACGTGCGGGTATTTCTGACAGGTGCAACCGGATATATCGGGAGCGTGGTTGCCCAGGCGCTGGTGAAAGCCGGTCACTCGGTAATCGGCCTCGCCCGGACGGATGACCAGGCGCGCCTGCTGGCCGCCAAGGGGCTGAGCCCGCACCGCGGTGATCTGCGGGATCCGGCGAGCCTGGCGGAGGGCGCGCGTCACGCCGATGCCGCGATTCATACGGCGCTGGCCGCGGCCGCCGATACGGGAGAGGTGGACCGCGCCGCCGCGGAAGCCATGATCGACGGCTTGTCGGGAGCCGACCGGCCGTTCATCTATACCAGCGGATGCTGGGTGCTGGGCAATACCGGTGACCGCATCGCGAACGAAGACACGCCGCTCGCGCCCACGCCGCTAGTGGCCTGGCGCCCGGCCAACGAGCAACTGGTGCTGGAGGCTGGCCGGAATGGGGTGCGGGGGATCGTGGTGCGGCCGGCCATGGTTTATGGCCGCGGCGGCGGGCTGGTGGCCTCATTCACACAGTCGGCGCGCGAGCACGGCGCCGCGCGGGTGATCGGCAATGGCGAGAATCGTTGGACTTTCGTCCACCTGGACGATTTGGCCACCCTTTACGTAGAGGCGTTGCGGGCGGCGGCGGGCACGTTGCTGTTTGCGGCGCACGGCCCGGCCATCCGCGTGCGCGATGTGGCGAAGGCCGCCAGCCGCGCAGCCGGCGCCGACGGTAAGGTGGAGACCGTGCCGATCGCAGAAGCGCGCCAGACTATGGGCCCTTTCGCCGATGCCCTGGCCCTCGATCAACAGATCTCCGGCGAGCGAGCCGAACGGCTGTTGGGCTGGCGGCCGCAAGGGCCTTCGGTGATCGAGGAACTGGCGCGCCGTTCCTACTCGTAGACGGGCGACAGGGCTACTTCGGCTGCGGCGCCGGGGGCGGCGGGTGTGGCGCCGGAATGGGGATACCAGGCCTGGGGGCGGGCATCGCGGCAGATCCGGGCGGTCCGAAATAATCTGGGTTCATCACCACGGGTGTCGCTTTCTTCAGGTCGTCCATGGCCTTCTTGACCAGTTCCGCGTCCAGTTTCCTTTCAATCTCCGGCCGCACTTCAACGAAAGTCTTCTCCTGCCGCGACTCGACCTTAATGATGTGATATCCGAACTGGCTCTTCACCGGTTCGCTGATCTCGCCGACGGGAATCTTGAAAGCCACTTCCTCGAAGGCGGGCACCATGCGGCCGTGACCGAATGTGCCCAAGTCACCGCCATTCGCGCCGGAGCCCGCATCGTCGGATTCAGCCTTCGCCAGCGTGGCGAAATCCGCGCCATCCACCAGCTTTTGCCGGATCTCTTTCGCCTTCGCCAGGGCCTCTTCGTCGGTCAGTTCTTTGGCATCCTTCTTCAGGGGAACCGCCGAGCCTTTGACCCGAATCAGAATGTGGCGCGCTTTCAACTGCAAATAATCCGACTTGTGCTCGTCGTAGTATTTGCGCGCGGTTTCTTCGTCCACCTTGGTTGTGGCCGTGATGTGCGTGGTGTACTGTTGGGCCAGAATTTGTTGAGTCGCGAAAGCCAACAGGCTCTTGAAGTCGTCCGTTTGGTCCAGCTTGAGGCGAAGTGCTTCGTGCGCCTTCACCGTGGAGTCGACCAGGCTGTCGGCCAAACGCTGGCGGACGCCCGTGCCAAACTGCATGCGGGCGCGCTCCGGGACCACTGTGTTGATCAAATGGTCGAACTGGGCGGCGGTCATCTTTTCGTCGCCGATAGTGAGCACGACCGTATCCGGAGGAACCGGAGGAAGTGGGGGTGGGGCCGGAGGCCGCATCGGCATGGCCGGCGGCTTGGCCGGTTGACCCGCGGGCGCAGGAGTGGGCGGAGGTTGCGGAGCTGGCGGTGTCTGAGCGAGCAGACAGGCCAGGGGCGTCAGGAAAAGGAACAGTTGCAAGGATTTCATCTGTTTCATAATACCAATTTGCCGCGTCCGCTCGCTTACGCCCGCGTGATGGCTTGGGGGGCGGGCGTTCACGCCTAATACGGCATACTTTTCGCGAGACCCGAATCCGGCACAAATCGTGGGGCGGTTACCCACGGCCGCAATCCTGAAAGCTTGGATTCGGGAGCAAGGCAGAAATGATTCCAAGACGCTATTTCCCAGCACCCGCGGCGGACCTTTGAGTGCCGATGGTGTGCAGCACTTGCTGGCACGCCACGTGGCGCAGGCGCGGAAGAACTGCGCTTCGCTCCGCAAGAAAAGAGTTTCGCCCCACGTGTTGCGGCACGCCGCCGCCATGGAATTACTACAGGCCGGCG
>Ga0181525_10000765_pt1 | contig 27968 bp, 26 predicted proteins | sample PEATcosm2014_Bin_48_FD_121100 | JGI IMG/M metagenome (GOLD analysis project Ga0181525, IMG submission 121100) | Peatland microbial communities from MTU Mesocosm Facility, Houghton, MI, USA - PEATcosm2014_Bin06_10_metaG | ecosystem: Environmental > Terrestrial > Soil > Wetlands > Peat | place... | reverse complement strand
GAGAACAACGACCACAATCCGCCTCGCATTGACCCCCGCAATCTATTTGATCTCGGCGTCGGGCATGACAACATATTCCACACCGATAAGTACAGGTGGAGCGCTCGTCTGGTCGTCCTCAATGTGGCGAACAAAGAGGCGCTCTACAACTTCCTATCCACTTTCAGCGGTACGCATTACGTTGCTCCGCGGTCCATCACCGCAACGATCGGCTTCCACTTCTAATTCCGGACTGAGTCGGTTCGTTGCCGGACTCCCGCGGCGCCTGGCGTCTCCTCTTTCTAGTCTTCCTGCTGATATTCACCCGGCTCTTGGCGCAACCAATCCGCCGCAAATCCCTCATTTGCGTCATTTGGCGCATCTGGAGTTGAGCGCCCTGTCCATCCGGCGCAGTTGGCACTCTCTGACATGCCTAATTCACTCCCAAATTGCTGGATTACCGTCCAACGGACGCTGGAACGTCATTTGCACACGGAACGAGTGCCAGATTGAATTGCATTCTCATCGTAAGGAGATCGGGCATAGCACCCCGGGAGTAAGTTAACCATGGCATTCGATCATATTTTGTTTCCAGTCGATTTCTCCGAGCCGGGCAAAGAGCTCAAAAAGCAAGTGGAATCTCTTGCGGGCCGCTTTAGTTCGCGCGTCACTCTGTTGCATGTTGTCGAGATACCGGCGAGCTGGTATGGAACTTGTGAAGCCGCGTGTTTTGATGTCAAGTGGTTGGAATCCCTTAAAGATGAAGCGACACGACGATTGAGAGACTACTTGATCAAATTGCCGGAAGAACGTGTACAACGCGTTGTCGCAGAGGGCGATGCCGCCTGGAACATCACCGAATGGGCGAGAGAACACGATGTCGACCTGATCGTTATGGGAACACACGGATACAGCAAGATGCGAGGGCTGCTGTTGGGCTCAGTGACAGCCAAGGTGCTGCACGATGTCAGTTGTCCCGTGTGGACCGACGCGCTCGCGAACCTGCGCGACGGCAGCCCGGACGCCCGCTTCTCGAATATCGTCTGTGCATTGGAACTTACCGACGAAGCAATTCCGCTGCTGTGTTTCGCACGGAAACTGGCGAAGGACTTCGGCGCCAAGGTCAGCCTGGTTCATAGCGTTCCTGAAATGGAGTCGAGGCCGGACAAGTATTTTGACTTCGACCTGCACCGCTATTTGGCCGAATCGGCACGGGTCGAAATATCCAAACTCCAGCGCGGAGCCGGGACCGACTTTCCGCTCATAATCAGCAACGAGCGAGTAGCGAAGTGTGTCGCCGGCGAAGCGCGAGCTCAGCGTGCTGATTTGATCGTGGTCGGGCGTGGGAAATGTCAAGAGCCATTGGGCCGCCTTCGCAGTCATACCTACGACATCATCCGGCAGTCTCCGTGCCCCGTGCTCAGCTTTGCAGCGGATCAGCCAGTCCGTATTTCTTCATCTTATAGCGAAGCGCGTCTCGGCCAATACGTAACAAGCGGGCAGCTTCCGACTGGTTGCCCGACGTCTTAGCTAAAGCGTCGGAGATAAGCCGCCGTTCGCTGTCCGCCAGAAGCGACTCGTCCGAGCTCGCTTCGCTCGTGGAGGGGGTGCTTATTGGCTGTTGGGGTCGCGAGGCATCCCCTCTGAGATATCCGGGCATGTCCCCCACATCGATGGTGTCGCTCAACACCATCATGCAGGCATGACCTACGGCGTTCTCGAGTTCACGGACATTCCCGGGCCAGTCGTAGCGGCTGAGGACGATGCTCGCGCGCTGTGTTATTCCCCGGACAGGCTTGTTGAACTGTTTTGAGAACTTCTCAATAAAGTGCCGCGCCAGCAAAGGCACGTCCTCTCTGCGTTCCGCTAGTGGAGGCACCCGCATTTCGACCATTGACAGGCGGTAGTACAAATCCTCGCGGAACCGGCCCTCGCGGATCATCGCCTGAAGATCTCGATGCGTTACGGCGATCACCCGAAAATTGACTTTACGCGCCTGCAGTGAGCCGACCCGCTGCACCTCCTGGTTTTGAATGGTTCGAAGCAGCTTCGCTTGCGTGCTCAGCGGCATGTCGCCAATCTCATCCAGAAAAAGAGTTCCTCCGCTGGCATGTTCTACTAAGCCGACCTTATCGTGCGCCGCGCCCGTAAATGCACCCTTCACATGGCCGAAAAGCTCGCTCTCAAATAGCGTTTCGACGACCGCCGAGCAATTCACTACCACCAGATTCCCCGATGAAGCGGGACTCAGCTTGTGCAGTGCCTGGGCAATCAGGTCCTTGCCGGAACCCGTGGGTCCCGTAACCAATACGGTTTTGAAATGTGGCGCGATCCGGCGGACCGTTGAGAAGAGTTCCCACATCGCGGGACTATTTCCGATGATCTGCTCGAATTGGGCGCTGCCGCGCAATTCATCCTGAAGCTGAGCTGTCCGGTGACGCCGCCGGGCATCCTCGATAACTGTGCGCATGCGTTCGCGCAGGGCCGGAATAGAGACCGGCTTGTTCAGGTAATCGCTCGCTCCTTTTCGTATGGCCTCAACCGCGGACTCAGTCGAATAATGGGCGGTCATCAGGATCACGTCAATTGCGGGATCGAAAGCGGTGATTCTCTCGAGCAGTTCAAGGCCGGTCATTTTCGGCATGACGAGATCTGTCAAGACGATGTCGGGGTGCTTTTCGAAAACCAGATCCAAAGCCTCTTCGGGATCTCCGGCCGTGAGAATCTTCAGATCGGGCCGTTCTAAAGCAGTTGAAAGTAAATCCAGGCTACCCGGATTATCGTCTACAATGAGCAGCGTTACGGCGGGGTTTTCTCTTGGCTGTTGCTCCATGATCTCTCTTAGCTGCCCAGGAAACGGCGGATTTCGGCGCGCAAGGCTTTCACGTCTACCGGCTTGGCGATATAGGACGAAAATCCGGCCTCAAGCGCCCGTTCGCGGTCGCCCGGCATAGCGCTGGCCGTGAGCGCCAAAATGGGGGTGGCAGCGAAACGCTCTTGTTTTCGCAACGCACCAAGTACGCCGAAGCCATCTACTTTGGGCATCTGCAGGTCGACAATGACGAGGTCTACGGAGCTATGCAGCGCTTTTTCGAGCGCATCTTCTCCGTCTACTGCCTCCAGAGTCTCGTATCCTGCGCTGTCAAGAACGGTACATAACAGCTCGCGACTGCTCGGCCGGTCTTCCGCAACCAGGATGCGCTTCATTGTCTCTTGATATTTTGCAAAATTGAGTCCAGCTTTGCCAGGAATTCCTGCTTCCGCGGACTTGCTCTCAGAAAAACGGCGTTCGGCTGGCAGCTGAAAACTGTGGTGCTGGCGCTGTCGAGCACTCTTCCACTGAGAACGACTAGTGGAAGCTGAGAAAATCTAGCATCGGTTCGTATGCGCAGAATCAACTCAAAACCGTTCATTTCAGGCATGATTAAATCGACGACCGCAACCGCGATAGGGCTTCTGGCCAACACCTCGAGAGCTTGTTTACCCGAGGAAACAATTACGGGCAGAAGGCCCGCGGAACGTAAGACATCGTCTAACAACTCGCGAGCTTCGGCCTCGTCTTCTACAACCAGCACCCGAGACGGCTCTCCCGGCACGCGTTGAACGTGCTTGTCCAAAATTCGAATCAGCGAGCCCGGATCAATGGGCTTGCGAACTACCGCGCTTGCTCCGAGAGATACTGCGGTGGCGTCGTCTTCGTTTGGGGTTAAAGCCAGAATCGGAATCGCCTCTGTTGATTTATCTCCGTAGAACTCCCGAAAAACCTGGAAGGCGTCACTTCCAAAACCAGTCAGATCCAGTAATATGGCTGCCGGCTGCGATTCTCGCGCCGACTGGGCTGCTTGCGAGAGCCCCGAGGCGTGAATGAGACTATAGCCGCGAGTCTCCAGGAATCGGCTGATTCGCCCCCTTGAGTCTCCATCCCCGGCTAGGAACAGGATCGGCCGTGAATCCGCCTTTGCTGCCCCTGGCATTTCCTTTGGAGCGATCTCAGGCGCGGCATAAGGCAGAAGAAACTCGAAGCGGCTTCCCTCTCCAGGTGCGCTTTGGACTGATATTGTTCCCCCGTGCATCTCAACCAGACTCTTGGTGATCGCCAGACCGAGACCCGTACCTTCTCTGACACCACGCGTAGTCGAGCCGAGCTGATAGAACTTATCGAAAATCGCCTCGTGCTCGGCAGCGGGAATGCCTATGCCGGTATCCGCTACGGCGAAGATCGCTTGATCGGAGCCCTGATGGCACTCCACAGTGATTCTTCCGCCTTCGGGCGTGAATTTAATGGCGTTGTTAACCAGGTTTGAAATGATTTCCTTGAAACGAACTGGATCGGCTGTTATTTGCACACTGCGATCGATGTCTTCGACGATGCGGATGTTTTTGTTGTTCGCCAACGGGCCCAGGCTACCGATCGTTTCAAGGATGGCATCGCCTGCGTTGATCACTTCGGGATGCAAGTCGAGCCGTCCAGCCTCGATTCTGCTCAAGTCCAGGATGTCGTTAATTAGCTCCAGCAGGTGCCGCGAGTCCCGCTGGATATGCATCGCGAATCGCTTTTGATCGGCATTCAGCGGCCCTTTCAACTCTTCAGTCAGCAGATCAGCGAATCCGATGATGGTGTGCAGCGGAGTGCGGAGTTCATGGCTCATGCTCGCGAGAAACTCGCTTTTGAGACGATTAGCCTGATCCAGTTCGCGGTTCTGTACTTCGAGCCGCTGGTTGGTCTCCGCGAGTTCGGCCGCAAATCGCAGGTGTACGGCATCAATTCGCGCCTGCGCCTCCTTCCGATCGGTAATATCCCGCACGATTGCCATAGCGCGAGGACCATCGGCAGAGCGAATGGGGCTGAGACTGATCTCTACCGGAAACTCTGCGCCATCCTTGCGCCTGCCAAAGAGCTCCAGACCTATGCCCATGGGGCGCGTTGTCGGGTGTTCTGCGTAGCGGTCTCGATGCTCGTTGTGGCGAGGCCTCAATGATTCCGGAACCAGGATCTCAATAAGCTGCCCCAAAAGCTCCTCGCGCGGATAACCAAACATAGCTTCCGCTGCGGCGTTCAACAGAACAATCGCGCCATCGCGATCCACTTCGAAGATAGCGTAAGGAGCGGCCTCCAGCAGATCGCGGAAACGAAGATAGGACTGAAGGTGAACGTGCGGCTCGAGCACTGTACCCTCCACCGAGCCATGCTCAATATCCGGCTTGCTATCCGCCATGTCGCTATTCAATCAGTTTAGCCACCTTATCCGGAATACATGCGTTATCGGCGCGCAAGCATGTTTAGGCAACTCAAGCGCGCCAGGAATATGGATGCCTCAAGAGGATGGTATCCGGCATGCATCGGCACGTTCCGTTGCTTTGCCGTAGCATTGAGGTCTTTGCCTGTCGCAGTGCGTACCTTGAAACGGCTGCGCGTTTTCGCTCGATCCATTGCGGAGATGAGCGAACGCACCCATATAGAATTGCGCCGGCCCCGGAATCGGGACAGCAGGGTCATTCAAAACACTGCTCTCGTTTGCGCCGCCAGTCTGGACTTCAGATTGCCACAAAGCAACTGAAGAAGAAAGGGCAACTAGATGGCAATCAAAGTTGGAATTAATGGTTTCGGAAGAATCGGACGCTCCCTTTTGCGGACGTGTCTTGGCTCCTCGGATATCGAATTTGTAGCAATCAACGATCTGACGGACACGAAGACGCTGGCGTATCTTCTCAAGTACGATTCGCTGTTCGGAACGCTTCAAGAGCCAATTACTGTCGAGCCCGGCGCAATCGTGGTTGGCAGTCATCGTATACGGATTTTCTCGGAAAAGGATCCGCGGGCGATTGACTGGACATCGTGCGGCGCCGGCATCGTTGTGGAAGCCACAGGCGCGTTCACCGACGGCGAGGCCGCGCGAAAGCATATCAGCGGCAGCGTGAAGAAAGTGATTATTACCGCACCGGCCAAACACGAAGACATAACGATTGTGCTTGGAGTAAATGAGGGCATGTATGACCCGGAGAAGCATGCGGTTATCTCGAATGCATCCTGCACGACGAACTGCCTCGCTCCTCTGGTACGGGTTCTGCACGAGAACTTTCATATTGAAAAGGGATGGATGACCACCATCCACAGCTATACGAACGATCAAAACATTCTCGATTACCCGCACAAGGATCTACGCCGGGCTAGGGCTGGCGCAGTGAATATCATCCCGACGAAAACCGGGGCTGCGGAAGCATTGGGCCTGGTGATTCCCGAGTTAAAGGGCAAACTGAGTGGCGCAGCCATGCGCGTGCCGACCCCGGATGTCTCAGTGATCGACTTCATCGCGATAGTCTCGAAGGCGGCAACCGTAAATGCGGTTAATGGCGCATTGAAAGCTGCCTCTGAAAACGGGCTGGCAGACATTCTTGCCTATACCGAAGATCCGGTTGTGTCGAGCGATTTCAGGCAAGATCCACACAGCTCGATCGTGGATGGGGCTTCTACCCGGGTGCTCGACGGCAATCTGGTGCGGACAGTCGCCTGGTACGACAACGAGTGGGGCTATGCGAACCGCGTGGCGGACTTGATCCGTTTCATAGCCAGCAAGGAACCGGGCAACTGCGAGCTCGCCACTGTCGATACGCGTGAGCTGGCTTTGACGCCCGCATAGCCGATCTGGGCGGCTTCTCGACGCACAATCTAATGATGCCGGTAAGCCGCCCCGGCCAAATGCCGAGGGGTAGAGGCGAATCAAGGACTACTTATGTTTGAAGTTCGAATACACGGTCGGGGCGGTCAAGGAGTGGTGACCGCGGCGGAGCTCTTGTCGGTAGCGGCGTTCCACGCCGGAAAACATTCGCAAGCGTTCCCTACATTCGGTTCCGAGCGCATGGGCGCTCCAGTCACAGCATTTTGCCGCATTAGCGATAAACTCATTCGATCGAGAGAGCCGGTGGCTCAACCGGACGTGCTGATCATCCAGGATCCGACGCTGTTACATCACGTGCCGGTGTTCGACGGTTTGAAGGCGGCTGGCTATGTGCTCATCAACAGCACCCGAAGCTTCGAGGAGCTGGGTTTGGAGGATCTCCTCAAAACAGTATCTCTTGAACGCTGCTGCACGGTGCCGGCATCACAGCTCGCTATGGAGAAGGTCGGGAAGCCATTGCCAAACGCTGCCCTGCTCGGCGCCTTCGCCGCGATGACGAACCGGGTAGCGATTCAGTTCATCGAAAAAGCTATTAAGGAACGCTTCCCCGGCCGTATAGGCGAGGCCAACGCATCCGCTGCTCTGGCCGCCTATGACCTGGTCCGCAAGAACGAGATGATCCATGCTTAAGCAACTTGAAACTTCGCGCGCTGTAGCGGAGGTCACTGCACTATGCCGGCCAGAAGTGATTTGCGCCTACCCGATCACTCCGCAAACGCATATCGTGGAGGGCTTAGCTGAACTGGTCAAGGCCGGAAGGTTGCTGAACTGCGAATTCATCAATGTGGAATCGGAATTTGCCGCACTCTCGGTGGCTATAGGAGCTTCGGCGGCAGGAGCGCGTGCCTACACTGCTACTGCCAGCCAAGGCTTGTTGTTCATGGCCGAAGCGGTCTACAACGCATCGGGCCTGGGGCTTCCGATTGTAATGACCATTGGCAATCGAGCTATAGGCGCTCCCATCAATATCTGGAACGACCATTCCGATTCGATGTCGATGCGCGATTCGGGATGGATTCAGTTGCATGCCGAGTCCGCCCAGGAAGCCGCCGATCTGCACCCGCTGGCGTTTCGGCTGGCCGAGCAGCTCTCCTGCCCGGTAATGGTTTGCATCGACGGTTTCATCCTCACGCATTCTTATGAAGCGGTTGATATTCCTTCGCAAAATGAAGTGGATGCGTTTCTGCCGCGCTTTGAGCCGCGACAGGCGCTTGATCCAGCCAACCCCGTCAGCATTGGCGCAATGGTCGGGCCCGACGCGTTCATGGAAGTTCGCTATCTGCAACATCAAAACATGCTTCGAGCCTTGGAAGTTATTCCGGAGCTAAGCCGCAGCTTCGCGCACCACTTCGGACGCGAATGCGGCGGCCTCGTGCGGACATACCGCACGGAAGATGCGGAGACCGTGGTGGTTGCCCTGGGCTCGGTGAACGGAACCATTAAAGATGTGATCGACGAGATGCGCGAAGAAGGCTCCTCTATTGGGCTGCTCAACATATGCTGTTACCGGCCTTTTCCGTTCGCGGCTGTGCGCTCGGCGCTTAGCTGCGCCCAGCGCGTTCTGGTTCTTGAGAAAAGCCTGTCAACGGGGGTCGGCGGCCCCCTGTCAAGCGACGTTGAGACGGTATTAGCCGGCACGAAGACGCGCCTCTTCACCGTCATCGCGGGCTTGGGCGGACGGCCCATCACTAAAACTTCCCTCCGTGAGTTACTCAACCCGAGTAAGCGCTCGACGCTCGATCCGCTTACCTTCATGGATCTCAACTCCCAAGTGATCCAGCATTACCTGGAGCAACAGAATCATCACCAGCCCAGCCCACTCTCGAGCGACGAGCCTGAGCTTCAGCTGCTTGTCCAACCGGTCTGAAGACGCAGCGAAAAGGAGCCGCACCGTGCCTGCACAGTTCGTGAAGTTTTATCAAACCGGAACGTTTACCGCCGCTAACCGGCTGCTTCCTTCGGTTGATGCGTCGGTACAATCCGGCGTAAAACGACCGAACGCGCTGACCTCGGGCCATCGCGCATGCCGGGGCTGCGGAGAGGCGCTGGGCGCCCGTTGGGCGCTGGATGCCGCGATGAGGGCCGCCCACGATAATGTGATCGTCGCTAACGCTACTGGATGTCTGGAAGTCTTTTCTACACCGTTTCCGGAATCCTCCTGGGGCGTCGCTTGGATCCACTCGCTCTTTGGAAATGCCGCCGCGGTTGCCACAGGGATCGCGGCGGCGAACAAGGTGAAGGGCCGTTCCAATGTGCGGGTAATCGCCCAGGGAGGTGACGGCGGCACCACCGACATTGGCTTGGGTTGCCTTTCGGGCATGTTCGAGCGCAACGACGACGTTCTCTACATTTGCTATGACAACGAAGCTTACATGAACACCGGTGTTCAGCGATCCAGCGCCACGCCTGCCGCTGCGCGAACCGCAACTACCCCTGCGCTAGGCAAAGAGCCCGGAAATGAGTTCGGGCATGGAAAGAGCGTTCCGCTGATCGCGATGGCTCACAGGATTCCGTACGTTGCCACGGCTTCGATCGCCGAGATGAGGGATCTCGAAACCAAAGTGGAGAAAGCGATGGGAATCCACGGGGCGCGCTATATCCACATTCATGTTCCCTGTCCACTCGGCTGGGGATCGGAACCGAACGACACCATTCGCGTTGCGCGCCTTGCTGTCGAGACCGGCTTGTTCCCGCTGTTTGAAGCCGAGTACGGCGCAGTAACGGACAGAATGCACATTCGACGGCTCACGAAAGTGGAAGACTACCTGAAATTGCAGAAGCGATTTGCGCATCTGTTTCAAGCCAATGCGGACCCTCAGCGGATCGGCGCAATTCAACGAATCGCCGACAGGAATATTCAGGAGTTTGGATTGTTGGGGTGAGGAAAACCGTGGAAAAACCATTTGCAATTACTTTGGATGTTCGAACAAGCCTGGTCAACCACACAGGCTCGTGGAGAACGGAGCGGCCTGTATACCGCGATTTGATGCCCCCTTGCAACCACGCCTGCCCAGCGGGCGAAGACATACAAGGCTGGTTGTACTACGCAGAGGAAGGCCATTATTACGAGGCGTGGCAATCGCTCGTTGAGAACAATCCGCTGCCGGCTATCATGGGGCGCGCCTGCTACCACCCGTGTCAAGACGCCTGCAACCGCGGTCAGCTCGATAAGCCCGTAAACATTCACGCCGTCGAACGGTTTCTTGGCGATCTGGCCATCGAACGCGACTGGCAATTCCCCGCCCCAATTCAGACCAGCGGAAAAAGCATCTTGGTGGTGGGGTCGGGACCATCCGGGTTATCCGCCGCCTATCATCTGGCCCGGCTCGGACATAAAGTGACGATCTACGAAGCCGAAGCTAAACCGGGCGGAATGATGCGCTTCGGGATTCCGCAATACCGGCTGCCGCGAAACATACTGGATGCCGAAGTGAAGCGCATCGAAAACATGGGCGTGACAATGGAGTTCGGCAAGCGAGTGGATGATCTCTCTTCCTCTATGACTGAGGGCCGCTTTGACGCCGCGTTTCTCTCGATCGGCGCTCATATCGCCAAGCGCGCCTATATCCCAGCCGGTGACGCGAGCAGAATTCTCGACGCCCTCGAGCTGTTGCATTATGTCGAAACAGGTGCACCGCCGCAGCTTGGCCGGAACGTGATCGTATATGGCGGCGGGAATACGGCGCTCGATGCGGCCCGAACCGCCAAACGCCTGGGCGCTACCGACGCACTCATCGTCTATCGGCGCACGCGCGAGAAAATGCCGGCGCACGACTCGGAAGTTCAGGAAGCTCTAGATGAAGGCATACGGATCAAATGGCTATCGACCATCAAGGCAAGCGGCGATGGAAAAATAGTTATTGAAAAAATGGCACTCGATTCATCCGGTTTCCCTCAACCAACTGGAGAGCTTGAAACTATCGCCGCCGATTGTGTCGTTCTGGCTATCGGACAGGACGCGGACCTCAATTTCTTGAAGAATCTCGAAGGAATCGAGGTGAAAGATGGCGTTGTTCAGGTGAATTCGCAAATGATGACTGGGCACCCGGGCGTGTTCGCGGGCGGCGACATGGTGCCCGCGGACCGCACCATCACAACTGCGGTAGGGCATGGAAAAAAGGCAGCGCGCTGCGTCGATGCGTACCTGCGAGGAGCCTCTTACGCTACGGCTCCAAAACACCAATTAGCGGCCGCCGGCAACCTGAACACCTGGTATTACAGCGATGCTCCTCAGATCGTGCAGCCTGCGCTCGATGCGATACGGCGCAGCTCCAGCTTTTCCGAGGTTATGAAGGGTCTGGACGAGACCAACGCGCTCTTCGAAGCGCGGCGTTGTCTTTCGTGCGGCAATTGCTTCGAGTGCGACAACTGCTATGGCGTCTGCCCGGATAATGCCGTTGTCAAACTCGGGCCGGGTAACCGGTTCCGCATCAATTATGACTACTGCAAAGGATGCGGCATGTGTGCGGCTGAGTGTCCCTGCGGCGCAATCGAGATGGTGGCGGAAGTGAATTAGGCCTCAAGATCCCGATCGATCCGGACCTTGAAAAAGTGCGTCGCGCAAGAGATGCAAGGGTCGTAGTTGCGAATTGCCTGCTCGCATTTCCGGGTTGCCTCCTCGATCGGAGTGGTCACGAGCTGGGCTGCGAATGCGCGGAGGTCGTCCTCGATCCGGCCCTGGTTCTGCGAGGTGGGCGGCACGATTTTGGCCGTCACAATCAAGCCGTTTTCATCAATTGAGTAACGATGATAGAGGATCCCGCGCGGCGCCTCCGTGATGGCCTGGCCCACGCCTGCGCGATTTCCTGCTTCCACTCTCGCGCGGGACGGTGGATCGTATTCCCGGATCGCCCGCAGCGCCTCGGCGCATGCGAAAACGATTTCCACTGCCCGCACGACGATGCTTCGGAACGGATTTTTCACGGGCGGGAACAGACCCGCCTCATGCGCTGCTTCTTGCGCTACGGCGGGCAGGCGATCGAAGTTCAGGTTGAAGCGCGCCAGTGGGCCAACCAGATAGGCTCCACGACCTTTCAGCACCGACCACAGTGCGTTCGAGTGCTCTACGTGCAGCTCGCTGAAGTGATCTTCGTACTCGGCGGCGTCGATATCCAGGCCGTGACTCGATACCAACCTACCCTCGTTGAATGGGTACTCTTCCGGGTGCCGCAATGCGACGAATTCGTAATCCTGCTCAAAATCCGGAAAGTCGAACCCGGCAACCAGCTTCACGGTGTCGAGAGATGCTTCGAGCGCCCATTCCAAGTCGTCGACCAGTTCTCGCAGCTCGCTTCGAGAGAAGGTTTTATAAAAGCCGCCAATCGCCGCCGAAACAGGATGGATTTCGCGGCCGCCGAGGAGGCTTACGATGCGATTGCCGATTTTCTTCAGTCGCAGCCCTTTTTCCACCACGGCGCGATGATCCTTGGCCATGGCAATCGCGTCCGGATAACCGAGGAAATCGGGCGCATGCAGCATGTATACGTGCAAGGTGTGGCTTTCGATCCACTCGCCACAGTAAAACAGCCGCCGCAACAGGCGCACTGCTGGATCGCACTGAACCCCCAGCGCGCGCTCGATTGCATGAGCCGCACTCATCTGGTAGGCAATCGGGCAAATGCCGCAGATGCGTGATGTGATATCGAGCGCCTCTGAGCAATGCCGGCCACGTAGAAAGGCTTCAAAGAAGCGTGGCGGCTCGTATATCCTCAGCTTGACGTCAGCCACGCGATCGCCCTTATACGTGATGTGGAGAGCTCCCTCGCCCTCAACGCGCGCCAGCGTACCTACGTGAATGGTTCTTGTGCGGCGTGTGCTCATGTCCACTCGGCGTCCTCACCGGCTTTCCGAAATGGCCATGCCCATGCGTTGAAACTCCGGAATGCGCGCGAAATCTCCGCGCTCGTCTGGCCCAGAATGCGGAATTCTTTGGATAGCGACGCAGTGTTTGGCGTTTCCATCGGGCCGTAGCAGCCATAGCAGCCCCGCATATAACTCGGGCACAGCGCGTTGCAGCCTGCCTGCGTCACGGGACCCAGGCACGGCGCTCCGTGCGCCACCATTACGCATACATTTCCTTTGCGCTTGCATTCCACGCACACGCTGTAGGCCGGAATGTTTGGTTTGCGGCCCGCAAGCGCTGCCGAAATCAGCTCGATTAACTGGTACTTGTTGATTGGACACCCGCGCAGCTCGAAATCCACGTGAACGTGTTCAGAGATCGGAGTGGAGAGTTTCAAGGTTGAAATATATTTTGGCGTCGCGTATACCGCGCGGACGAATTCATCCACATCCTTCCAATTTCGTAACGCCTGTATCCCGCCCGCGGTTGCGCACGCGCCGATGGTAATGAGTGCCTTCGAGACGCGCCGCACTTGTTGAATCCGTTTGGCATCGTGGAGCGTGGTGATCGATCCCTCAACCAGTGCGATGTCATAGGGTCCTCGCGCCATAGCCCGGCTGGCCTCGGGAAAATAAGCGATTTCCACCGCGCCGGCTATGTCCAGCAGTTCGTCCTCAGCCTCGAGTAATGTCAACTGGCACCCGTCGCATGAGGCGAACTTGAAGACGCCGATCCGCGGCCTGTGTTTCTTCTTAGAGCTCATGGCGCTCCAGTAGAGGGCGTATCCGGCTGTAGGCGAACACAGGTCCGTCTTTGCACATGAAATGCGGACCCCACTGGCAGTGTCCGCAAAAACCAACGGCACATTTCATATTTCGCTCCATGGATAAATAAATGTCGGAAGCCGCCACTCCTTGGGCCTCCAGTTCGCGCGCCGCAAAGCGCATCATGATTTCCGGACCGCACACCATCGCTACAGATTGGGCTGGCCGCAGCCGCGCGTGTCTGAACAGCGTGGTCACCACGCCCACGTGCCCGCGCCACTGCTGCCGGCCCGAATCAACGGTAGTCAGGACTTGCGTGTCCGGTTGCCGCGGCCATGCGGCCAGCTCCTTACGGAACAGCAGATCGCTCGGCCGGCGCGATCCGTATAGAATGACGAGTCTGCCGTAGTCGCTCCGGTTGAGCAGCACTCGATAGATTACAGACCGCACTGGAGCGAGCCCAACCCCACCGGCCACTATAATTACGTCGCGCCCGCGAGCCGCCTCGATTGGCCAGCTGGTCCCGAATGGCCCCCGCACCCCCACGGAGGCTCCCGGGCGGGCGGTCACCAGCGCGCGGCTTGCCTGTCCCACGGCGCGGATCGTGTAAACCATTTGGGTTGTATCATCCGTGTCGCCACTCATCGAAATGGGCACTTCACCCACCCCGAACGACCACAGCATGCCGAACTGCCCGGGCTGGAAGCCTTCCAGTATCGCGCCATTTTGCGGCTCGAGCAGCAATGTGAATGTGTCGGCCGTTTCTCGCGACACGCTGCGGACCGAATACGGCACGGGCGCCATCGGATTGCTCGTTTGCCTCGGTTCAATCCGCAGCATAGACGTCCATTAATTGCAAACAAGTGGCTTCCAATCGCTGCTCAATGATCTTGGCGAATCGCTTTAGCAGCTCGTAGCCCAGGTCGTGGTTCTCCTCACACTTTGTCCGCAGACACCTTCCATCCAGCGCGATGGCGCTGGTCTGCTCAACTACGCGCGCATGAAACATCCATTGATACGGCGGCAGCAGCCACGACCAGCCCAGAATCTCGCCTTCACCCAGAGTGGCGATGGTAGTTGGCTTGCGCTGCGGAGCAAAGACCTCCAGCGCCACTCGCCCGCGGCGGATGAGGAAAAACTCGTTCGCCTCCTGGCCCTCTTTGAAGATGTACACACTGGCGTCGAAGCGCACATTTGAGGCGCAACCCACCAAGAGGTTTGTGTACTGACGATCGAGACCCGCAAAAAAAGGATGTTCCGCAATAATACGCTCAAGTGTTTCCATTGGTCACCGTCCCGCGAATCGCTTGCATCTCTTCCGTAATATCGATTCCCACCGGGCACCAGCTAATGCACCGGCCACAGCCCACGCAGCCCGAGCTGCCGAACTGGTCGAACCACGACGCCAATTTGTGCGTCATCCATTGCCGATAGCGCGCCTTCGTGGATGCCCGCACGTTGCCTCCGTGAATATATGAGAAGTCCAGAGTGAAGCAGGAATCCAGGCGTCGCCAGCGCTCTGCGTGGTCTCCACTGAGATCGCTCGTGTCTTCAACTGTGGTGCAGAAGCAGGTGGGGCAAACCAGCGTGCAATTGGCACAGGCTAGGCAGCGCTCCGCCACGTTGTCCCATCGCGGGTGTTCGAAATTCGAATACAGCAACTCGCGAATGTTAGTAGTATCCATGCGCCGAACTTGTGCAGCCGCCGCGCCATCCACGGCGGCTTCGGCCAACTGCCTGTCGTCCTCCGTTGAGCCACGATGCTCCAACTCGGCGAGTACTTCGCGGCCGGCCTCGCTCCCAGCCTGCACCAGAAAGCGATGCTCGCCATTGCCCACGATTTCGGTCAGCGCCAGATCGTAGCCCGCTCGCGCTCGCGGCCCGGTTCCCATCGACGCGCAGAAGCACGTCGACACCGCGTGAATGCACTGCACTGCCACGATGAAGACGCCCTCCCGTCGCGTCGCGTAAATTGGATCCTGGTGGCGATCTTCGAGCAACACCCGATCCTGCACTCCGATAGCCGCCAAATCACAAGACCGCACGCCCAGGAATGCATACCGTTTCTTAGGCCGCGGTTCCTGGTTCAGAATGCGGAAGGTTCCGTTCTCGCGTTCGGCAGACCACAGCCGGATGTTCGAAGGATGCAGGTACTTTTTCCAACTCTGCGGGCCCACTGCATACCCGAATAGAGCGCCGTCGGCGCGCCGCTTCAAGCGATACCGCCCGGGCTCCTGCTCATCGGTCCAGCCGGCCGGAAGGTCGTCAATGCTTTGGATGCTATCGTAAACGATCGCTCCGTCGCGCATCACGGGGCCAATCACCTCGTAGTCCCGCCGTAATAGCGCCGCGATTAACCCGCTCAACTCGCTCGACGGCATGACGCTTTCGTGTTCTTCAGCCATGGTCACCCGTATATAATCTACATACTTTCAACAGCGCTGCATCGACCCCAAACATGTTGATCATTGGCCTCGGAAATCCAGATCGAGGAGACGACAGCGCTGGCCTTCTGGTTGCCCGGCGCCTTGTGGAACGGGGCGTTGAAGCGATTGAGCATCTCGGGGGCACGCTCGACTTAATCGATATTCTGGACACCACGGACTGCGCCCTGATAGTCGACGCCGTTGTATCTGGTGGCGCTCCTGGCACGCTCCACACCTGGGATGGCGCGAGTGCTGCCTTACGGAATGACGTTTTTCGATCCTCGACCCACGCGTTGGGCCTGGCTGACGTAATTCAACTTGCACGGGCTCTCGATAGGCTTCCAAAAGAGCTGACGATTTATGGAATCGAGGCGGCGCATTTTGTTGTGGGTACGCCGCCTTCGCCCCAAGTGCTGGCGGGCGTCGAGCGCACGGTCGAACACATCGCATCCCGGCTCGCGTCATCTGTCAGGAGGAAGCTTTCTTTGTAAAGCGGAGTGGCGCCCCTGACAGAGCCGCTGACAGCACGAGTGATGCCGCGCATCCCTTCCCCGCGAACCTTATCATCGTTGCAACCATATTCCGCCCCTTTCGAGAAATCTCTTGCTGCGACGTACCAATTGCAGTTCCCTGGCCAAAAGAGCGAGCGAGCCGGGATTAACGGATCGCGCGCTTTCAAGGCCTTGAATTCTGCCGTCGCTGCGTTGGCCTGCGTTACATGGCGCAAAACATCGCGTTTTCCCGCAACAAAACATGCTTCGGACCAGTTCGCGCCATACACTTACATGAACCGATCGCGGCATCGCACGTGCACCTCAAGAGCAAATAGTGGGAAGGAGGTAACAGCCAATGACATTTCTAACGTTGGCATGTATTTGGGCCGGCCTCGCTTTGGCCGTTCTCGTTTTAGCGATGGCTCGAAAGTGGGTCTCGCGGCGCGAAGATGACAACGTGCATCTGGCCGATTTCGAAGCACCACGGGTGCAGCAACAGGCCTCAGTGGCAACCGTTCTCAGCCGGCTCGATCGCTGGGGAAAATCGTTGACGGCGATCTTGCTGCTTTACGGACTTGCGTTGATCGCGCGAGTCCTGTACATGGGCCTGGTCGATAGCTCGCAAATGCCGTAGCCGGATTCGATGGAACCATCCATCGGCCTCGAGGCCGCTGCCGTAGCGGTCGATCGCCGAGCGCAGGATCTCGATGTCTTTCTTCAAGCCGCGGCCTGCCTCTTGGTTTGAGGCTCCAAACGCTCATAAAAGATATCCAACTCCATTGCCAGCCTGGAAGCGGAACAGAGGCGGGCTCATTGCGGAGGCGACGCTGCCAGCCGTGGCTTCGCCTCCCACGCGCATGATCCCAGTCCCGCCGTACAAGCAACGGCGCCTCTATTGCGCCGCCACCTTCGCTTGATAGCTTGGCACTACACGCTCTGAGAGTGCGCGAAAAGCGCGTAACAGGGGTCGGCGCGCTGCTGCTTCACGAGCCCTGCGGCGCGAAAGGCTAGGAGAAGACAATGTTCAAAGGATCGATGGTGTAGCCTTCGTCCGCGGCTGTCCTGACCGCGGCACTGCGCAGCGTCTCTTCGTCAGCGTTTCTTGATTCATGGCATGGCCGGCGAATCACTTCCTCGCCCACCTGGATACGAATCAGCCATCGGTTGTTTTGTTCATCACGAGACACATCTGCGCGGTCTGCGGTCATCTCTAAAGAATGGCAGACTGCGATTCAGATCATGCAGACCCCTTCTACACGAACACGCACAAGCGCGCACCACGCCGGCAGAGAGTGCGCAAAAAGCGCGAAGAGCTCAAGCTGCTTCGAGAACCGTCTCTTCCTTGAATAACAATGACGGAGGCAATCCCCACTGCTCACCGTCCGGCTGCCGTCGCGGGAAGAGTCTTGCCAGAACTCGCTTTGGCTGTCGCGCCGGTCAACTGTGCTTCGAGAGCGGCTAGGCGAGTCTCGAGCTTCTTGATCGTTTCCCTTTGCTGTTCGGCGTTGCGGCTCTGCTCTTGAATTTCCCGGTACTGCTTCTGGAGTTCGTTGAGCAGCATGGCGGGGAGCTTGGCATACTGTACGCTCTCCACTTGACCGTCTGGTCCTCTCACCACCAGCCCCGGATATACATCGGCGACTTCTTCCGCGACCAGGCCATATTCGAGCGGCCTCGTTCCATCGGGATCCGGCTTCTTGTAATGGAACGTGACCGGACGCAATTTGAGCAGGCCCTTGCTCGCGTCACCCATATCCTGAATGTCATCTTTGTACCGGCGCGAGGACGGAGTAGATTGAATGCCCAGTTGGCCGCTGGAACTGATGACCACAGTCGACGCGCCGGCCAAGCTGTTGCCCAGGATGCCGGCGATGTAAGTCGAGGTTTGAACGTCGCCGATCCTGATGGTGTGGTCGTCGCTAGCCATTCCAAGGTTTCCGATAAAGATGTCGAAACCGTTCTCCGGTGAGATATTCTGGCCCGCTTCGAATCCAACTCCGATATTGTTGTTTCCGCTGCTGTATCCCAGCGCCTCAGTGCCGACCGCTGTGTTGTTGGAGCCGGTGGTGCCGTTCGTGAAGGCGAGGTAACCGAGGGCCACGTTGTTCTGGCCGTTCTTGTTGCTGGCGAGAGCCTCGAAGCCGATTCCTGTATTAGCGCTGCCGCTGATGTTGCCGTACATTGCATCCGCCCCGAAGGCGGTGTTACTGCCGCCCGTCGTGTTGCTGCCCAGCGCGAAGTTCCCGAGAGCCGTGTCACCGGCTGAGGAGTTTGTCGGCGCCGCATAGTAGCCGTTGATGTCGATGACAACGTTAGTGGTGGAATTGGCAACTACATTCACCGACCCGTCCAAGCTGGCCGCCGTAATTACCGAGTTGGTCTGATAGGAGGCGCCTGGGTTCCAGGTCAGCGACGCGGCCAGAGGAATAGGAGTGATCGGGTTTGGATACACGATCAGATATCCACCGGTTGGGCTGCTGGGCGGAACCGCCGTCACGTCGAGCGAATACGCCTCTGGCATGACATTAGTCACGCTCTCAACTCCACAGAATCCCGCGATGGGCAGCGTGACGGGCGTGAGTGCGGCCAGCGGCGTCGATCCGAGAGCCGGATACCCCGAGCCTGCGCGCGTATCAGCCAGACGGCACGGTGTCACCGGCACAAAAATAAGTACGTCCTGCGTCACGCCGCCAGGAAGCTGGAACATTGGCGTAGGGACGCGCTGCTGCGCTTGCACCTGTGACCGCAGCACCCGAGGAAGCGCTGGCCAGTTATTCAGTGGAATGTCGCTGCGCTCCTGACGTGACTGGGCAGTCAGCGCCAGGGGCAGCAGAACCAAAAGAGAACGCAGACAGTGGCGTCATTTCCGTGAAACCTCGGGCATAGTCTTTCACGGGCGCAAGGCGGAATCAAGAGCAAAGTGCCTGACTCGCGTCTGGCGGCCGCAAATGAACGCCGATCGACGCTGATGGAAAAACAAAAGGCTTATCCGCGTTCATCGGCGTTCATCGGCGGCCAATATCTTAGCCCCAGAGTTTTTCAGCAGTTAGAAAGGGAGCGCAGCTTCACCAGCTCTCCGCTTTTTGATTGACCCTCCCGCAATTATTGTGATAGCCTGCTTTAGCACTTGGAGGACGGATGTCCACCTTTCACCGTTCGGAGGACGGCGCCAGGCGAACACACGGTGCGCTGGCATGCGCTATCCACATTAGAAAATCAGCACCGCCAGCGGTCATAGCCGCTGTTTTCGGTGTCATCAGTCAGTCTGTTTTCGCAGCCTCCGTGATTGGAATCGTCACGGAAAGCAGCAAGGCCAGCATTGCAGGTTCGCCGGCATTGCGCGGGCAAACTGTTCTAAGCGGCGACAGCTTACTGGTGGGCGACGGGGCGGCCGTAATCCTGGTGGCGCCCGCCACAACGATTACGCTGCGACGCGACACACAAGTCTCGTTTCAACGCGAACAGGACGGCTCGACGATTGCCCTTCTCGCGCGGGGTGACCTGTCGTTTTCGCATAGCGGCGGTAATCCGGATTTCGGCGTCCGGACGGGAAACGTCACCATTCGCCCGTCCAGCCACCTTCGCACCCTGGGCTTCGTCACCATCCGCGAAGGCGCCCTTACTATCGCGGCTGCTTCCGGTTCCGTCCGTTTGGAGGAAACCGGTCAGCCAATCGAGATCCCCGAGGGGAAGGCCGTCCGGCTTCAGGCTGGCAGCCAGTCTGGAAGCGACACCAGCGGCGGCGCCGGGTCACCTTCCGGCAGCACCGGAGGCAGCACTGGCGGCAACAGCGGACCCGTCTGGGGCAAGCTGGCTCTCTGCGGCCTTGCTGGAGGCTCCGTAGGGTCCCTTCCGGTGATCATCAAACAAGATAGCGTCAGCTCCGACGTTGGCGCCTATTGGGCGACCATCCCCGGCGGCGTCGCTGCCGGCGCGCTGCTTTGCGCGCTTGTTCCCAACGAAAATCTGCCCCTTGACTGCAGCCTGAATATCACCAGCGACTACATATATCGGGCTAAGGACATTGGCATGGTGCAATCCGCATGGCCTGCTAACTACACCCTGACCTGGACCTCGAAGAACGCCACCGCCTTGAACCTCTCCTATACCCTATTCAGCGAAAGTAAAGGCCTCGGCCAGAAGGGGCCCGTTCACGAGGCTGGCGCGCTTGCGCTGCCCTCAGGCCAAAAGACGTATCCCGCGCCCGACTTGGCAAAGCCAGACCACATCGAGTACACGCTGAGGGCAAGCCGGCCAGGCGCTTTTAAAGACTGTGAAGCCGAAGTGCAGATCCTGGCGCCCGTTAAGGCCACTTGCGTATTAACGCGCGAGCCTTATGTCGTTTATACAAACCTGCCGCAGGCCACGTTGACCTGGACCTCATCGCAGTCGACACAAACTGCGACGCTGGATCCAGGCGGAATGGCGGTTAAGCCCTCGGGCACCATGGCCGTCGGCGGTCCGGGCCAGCCGCAGCTCAAGGTGGGACACAACGTCTTCGCCCTGAACCCGAGCAACGCCCGGGGACCCGGCTATGCATGTACTGCGGACATCATCATGGAGGAAGATCCCTGCGGCAACGCGATACGCGATCTAGCTGCGGCCGTGATATTGGAAAAGGAATACCGGGACATCGGCGACGTCATCACCGTAGGCACGGCGGGCGGCGGGAAGGCAGCGATCGGATCGGTCACCTGGGTCCTCAAGTATTTCGGAAAGGCGGCCAAGCAAGTTGCAGGCGGGATGGTCAACTACTACTGTGAGCAGTTGGCCGAATGCAAAGTGCGGAACGGGCATGCCACTTCCGGCAACATTGAATACTACACCGCACTGGGTAATGTTGCGGCCACATGCACGTTCCAAAAGAACCCCGATGGGACCATCACCTCCAAAGGCGAACTGAGCGGCCGCCTCAAAATGCTTGGCGTGCCTGGCGCGCCGTGATTTGCTCTCGCCGGCCATCAGGCAATCTAACGCGGCTTACTGGCCGAACTTACATCCTTAAAGGCCTGGGCATTTATCTGCAATAGACTTGATTCATGATCCGTCAGATCGCGCCTCTGTTCTTCACCACGGACATTCCCGCGACTCTCGCCTATTACAAAGACAAACTCGGCTTTGAATGTCTAGGCACGTGGCTAGATCCGCCTGTCTATGCCATCGTCTCCCGCGACCAGCACGCGATTCATTTCCGCTGCGCCGACCCGCCCACCGCCAATCCCGATAAATATTCGGACGAACTGCTCGACGCCTACCTATTAGTCGAAGATGCCGACGCGCTTTATTCCGAGTACGCAGCCCGAGGCGTGGAGTTCACCCGCCATCTAGCCAACATGCCATGGAAATCGCGCGAGTTTGTAGTGAAGGATTGCGACGGTCGGCTTCTCGCTTTCGGTGCAAACCTGTAGTCCACAGGTGCGCCGCGCCCTCCATATAGTCACAAAAGCGCTGAAGTTTATTTCCTCCTGTCGCCTCCACGACTTACCCCCGCCCGCCGAGCGTCTTCACAGACTCCCCAGCACATACTCGCGAGACAGGACCCGTGCGTCGACAACTCGCGCATCTCCGCCGGGAGACGCGCCTCGAATCCGAACCAATCGAAAGGAGCACACTCTCATGTCTGCTCACAGAATCAAAATCAAGCTCAGCCGCAAAGCCCGCCAACAAGCGGCCTCGGCAAGCACTTCCGCAGCCACCTCTTCCGCGCCGCAACAGCACAACATCGACGGCTTCGGCAGCCATCCCGATGAGCCCGAATGCCCGCCCGTCCTGGACTTCACGACCAATCCCACGGAAGCGGAAATGCAAGCCAACCTCGAAGCCTTTGACCGCTACACACTTGCCTGCTTCCCGCACGCCATGCCTTACCTCACCGCAACCGCAAACGCCACAAAAAGTGCACCTGTCCGCAGCATCACCTCCGCAGCCTCTGCACCCGCACCCGCCGCAGCAACTCCAGCCCCGACCCCACCCGCGCCCGGCCAAAGTACCGGCCCCCGCACTCTTGCAGGAAAGTCCCACTCCTCCCACAACGCCCTCAAACACGGCCTCACCATGCCCGCCGGCCCCTCCATGACCTTCCTCCCCCACGAGGACACCGACGCCCATACCCTGCTCTTCCTCCAGTTCAATCAGCAATTCGTCCCCATGACCGGCGCAGAAACCGAACTCGTCCGCGAAATCGTCGACTCCCTCTGGCTCGCGCGCCGCGCCCGAGACTTACAAACTTCCGCCCTCGAAGCGGCGGATCTCCACGCCCTGGCTTTATACCTCCGCTACGAAACCACGCACCAGCGCGCCCACAACGCCGCCATCAAAACCCTGCTCGTTCTACAGAAGGACCGTCGCCTGCGCAACCAAAATCACGAAAAATGGGAGGAGCCAATCCTCTGGGGCGACCTCGACTTCATCTCGACAGGAGGTCCCTCACCCGCCATGTCATCCACAACCAACCCGGACACTTCGTTTCGTAATTCAAGTTTCAAACCCTGGTCAGAAATGTATTCCAACCCGAACGCCAGCCAACCGGCGCCGGCAAACACGATCGAGGAGCTGAAACCCGCCGCATAATAGCGCCAAACCAACTACGCACCCACGAAATCAGTCTCCAAAAGCGCTCGACGCCTTGCTGCTAACCACTCGCCACGCCCTTCGTGTCTCCGGCCGCGGCCATCGACGACGCGATGCCAGACACAAATCATGTACAATGGCGACGCTGCTTCAAAGGAGCTCCATGGCGAAGAAAATCGATCCTCTCAACAAAAAGCTATACGGCGCGGTATCAGTCATGCTGACTGTAGCCGACGTGAAAGCCGCGGTGAATTTCTACCAAAAAGCGTTTGGCTTCGCGAAACGCGGAATCATGAATGGACCCGACGGCAAGCCTATGCATGCTGAACTGACCCTGCGCGGTACCACGTTGATGTTGGGACCCGAGAACGTCAGTCGCGGTGCCCGCAGCGCCAAAACCATCGGCGGTTCGCCGGCGATGCTGTATCTAACGGTCGAGGACGCGGATAAGGTGGTCGCCAAAGCCGTCAAGGCGGGAGCCACCGCAGCGGGACCCGTCATGGATATGTTTTGGGGAGACCGTTGCGGCACGATCATCGATCCGGACGGCAACGCTTGGATGCTTGGCACCCACATGGCTGAGCCCACCCCGCAAGAAATGAAGAAGAAAATGGCGGAACAGATGCGCAGCCAATCCGCCAGCGCCGCAAGTTCGTCTTAAGCAACCGAGATTTCACAGGAACGTAATGCGTGCGTAATCCTCCCCGAGTTAGCCTTCTCGCTGAGGTTTCCACATGCACGCGAAAAAATTGGCCCTGGCTGTAATTGCAGCCGCGGTAACACTGGCGTCATTCACGCAGCAAATGTCGGCTGAACCCGGCATACTGGGTCCGCATTTCAATCACGTGCTGCTGTTGAGCATTGACGGTATGCATGCGGTGGATTTCTACAACTGCGCCCAAGGCATCGCGGGTGTCAACGGCGGAGACCCTTACTGCCCCAACCTGGCGGCCCTCGGGCAAAACGGAATCAACTACGTAGCCACCATATCGTCAACGCCATCGGACTCTTTTCCCGGACTGGCGGCGCTGGTTACCGGCGGCTCTTCCAAGACCCACGGTCTCTATTACGATGTCGCCTATGATCGGTCGCTCGCTCCCCCGGCAATAACCACGGGCACTGGCTTGGCTGGCGGGACATGCACGCCCTATGCGGCCCCCACCGGAACCACCACCGACTACGACCAGGGCATCGCATTGGACGACACCAAGCTGAACGGGGGCGCACCCGGCGCCGGGCCGACCGACGGCAGCGCCGCCTCCATCGATCCGAATAAGCTGGTACGGAACCCGGATGCGGGTTGCGCTCCCGTGTATCCATGGGATTTCGTCCGGACGAACACGATATTCAGCGTGGTGCATGGGGCGGGTGGATACACGGCCTGGATCGACAAGCATGCTTCGTATTCGTTTGTAGCCGGGCCGGGCGGCACGGGCCTTAACGACTATTATTCGCCGGAAGTAGACTCGACCGTGATACCGTTGCCCGGTATAACGACCCCGCAAGGCGTTTCGTGCGCCACGATCCCCGACCAGGTCGCCAGTCTCTCGTCCTGGACGGCCAGCTTTACAAACATCCAGTGCTATGACGCGCTGAAAGTGAACGCGCTGCTGAACCAGATCGCGGGAATGACACACAATGGCGCGCCGGCGCAGGTACCGGAGCTCTTCGGCATGAACTTCCAGGCCGTGTACATCGGACAAAGCGTGAATGAGCCGCTTGTGGGCGCGGGCGGATACCAGAACGCAGCGGCCCTGCCCACCACGCCGTTGCTCAACAATATTAAGTTTGTGGACAGCGAGATCGGAGTCATCGTCAAGGCCCTTCAGGCCGCGGGCATCTATGACAATACGCTGATCATAGTCACGGCGAAGCATGGGGAGTCTCCGATAGACCCGGCCGCGTTCGTGGTGCCCGGCACTACGCCGGCAACACTGCTGGGCTCTGCCATCCCCGCCTCGGAGTCGCCGCTGACATCAGGGGGCATCGGCGCAACCGAAGACGACGTGTCCGTGCTCTGGCTGGCCCCCGGCTCTAGCGTGACGGACGCTGTGGCACTGCTCGAAAAGAACGCGGCGGCAATCGGGTTGGGTGAGATCTACTACGGGCCGGCTTTGGCGCTGAATTACAACGTGGGCGGGCTAGGAGACGGGCAGGATCCGCGGACCCCGGACATTATCGTGACACCGAACGTCGGCGTGACTTACAACGTGAGCGGGGTGCAGGGAGATCACGGCGGCTTCGGGCACGACGATACAAACGTAATTCTGCTGGTAGCCAATCCAAGTTTTACGGCGCAGACGGTCTCGGTCACAACGCGAACCGCGCAGGTTGCGCCGACGGTCCTGCAGGCGCTGGGGCTGGATCCGATTGCCCTGGACGCGGTGCGGGCGGAAGGTACGCAGCCGCTGCCCGAGGTCGAGGCGCAGCGGACATTAAGGTTTGCGCAGATTCCCACAAGGTCTCCGAAAACCAAGTGATGATTCCCGCCCCGGAATCACAATCCGGGGCTCTGTATTACAAAAGCGCGTGGGTACTCAATCTTCGATGGGCCAAGCGCGCGGTTCGCACAGAAAAAATAAAAGACCAAAAAACTTAGCCGTCACAGGCATGTAATTTTGGCCTGTTACTTTCACAACGCAACCCGAGCCAAAACTAAGGTGAACGACGTGAGATACCAAGATAGTATTTGTGTGCCCAAAGGGCGGATCGAACAAATTGCGCTAGCAATAGCATTGCTACTGCTGATGTCTGCGCCGGCGTCTGCGCAGCAGCCGCCAACACCCCAACCGCCGTATTTCACGCCGGGCAATCTGGTTGTGTCCGTTGCAGGATGCGGAGTTTATGGAGGTCAGGCGCCGAACACCACACCCAGCACCGCCACATGCGCAACTCCCCCAGTCGGAGGTACCGGCGCCACCACGGGGACCGGCCCCAACAGCTACGGGGACGATCAGGGAGCTCCCTGGAACCTGTGGCAGTACTCGGTGAACGGCGCGACTAGTGTCACCTTCTTGAATTCTCTCCAACTGCCGCAAAACATATCTGGTGCGAACTTTCCCATTTCCGATGATTACGGATCTCAGTCGGAGGGCACGTTACAGCTTTCTGGCAATGGCAAATACCTGACTATCATCGGCTACGGCCTCAATGCCGCCACCTTCAACGTCAACTATCTTAGTTACTGCCCCGGTTCAACAATGCTCAGCAACGCGTGCGTCCCGGAGAACGGAAACCCTGCGATGGCCCAGACGGGGACCCTGTTGGGACAAACTTACAGCGGAAACACACCAGTACCACGCGTGGCGGTGTTGATCGACGCCAACGGCAACGTCAATTCGTCAACCGTCCTCTACGGCATCTTCAATCAAAACGATGCACGCAGCGCCTATTCCCCCGACGGAGTCAACATCTACGTTTCCGGCCAGGGATGCAAAAATTGGGATCCGACTGACAACCTTTGCGATTCGGCGTCGAAAAACTACGATGACACTCAGGGTGTGTACCTAACCACGCTGGGAGCCAACAACTTTTTGGGAACCAACAATCCCATAGCCATCACCGGGCCTGACAACGGACCGACGGGATGCACGAACACAACCACTTGCACTTCTTCCGAAAGCACGCGAATGGTCCAGATCTATAGCGGCACGCTGTACGTTTCGGCGGACGACAAGCCAGGGAGCACAGGGTATAACCGTAGCCTCATCGGCACGCTGGGCGATCCTCCGGCGACCTCCCTGTTCACATGCACAGGCATCGGAGGCGGTTGCGGAACTGGCTACGGCCCCTACGGCCCAGCCTTGATGCCCGGTTTCGGCAACACCGGCGCAACCGGGAAATATACCCTCAATTCGCAAGGGTCAGGCAACACCAGCAACGGCAACAATTTCAACAACACTGGGCTCGCAATTAACTTAAGCCCGCAGAATTTCTTCTTTGCCAGCCCGACCGTGTTGTATGTGGCGGACACCGGCAGCCCGAAAAACAGTTCCAACACCGACACCACCTGCACCGGCTTAGGCGGCACCGGCAGCGTGGGCGACGGCGGGCTGCAAAAGTGGATTCTAAACCCAACCGTCACGGCTGGCGTAGTCAACACCGGGTCTACGTCTGCGAAAGAGACCGTGACCGCAACCTCCGGAGCATTCACGCAGGGCGAAGTTGGTCTTACGATTACAGATTCGATGGGCTATATCCCGGCCGGCACGACCATCACCGCAGTCTCTGGCGCGGGCGCAAATGCGACGATGTCGGCGGCAGCAACTGGCACCGACGCGAGCGATGTCATCACCGTCCAGGGATGGAGCCTCGCCTATACGCTTTACAACGGATTAAACCTGGTGCTGAACTCAGACTGCGATCCCAGCAGCCCCACCACCCCGCAGAGCCTCGCGACAACCGGCTTATATGGCGTCACAGGCACTGTGAACAACGGCGTTGCCACCCTTTACGTGACCACTTACCCAAACAACGATCTCGTTCAGACTTACCTTTATGGAATCACGGATACCCTGGCGACGGAGAAGATCAGTACGACGAGTAGCCCGAGCCCATCGTTTACGCTGTTGGATACCGCTCCAGCCGGCTCCATTTTAAGGGGAGTGTCGTTTGTGCCGAAGTTCCAAAATGGCGACGTCGCGGTCACTACTGTGCCCTCCGGCCTCGCCGTATCGAGCGCCGGCAGCGGTTGCGCGCCTTCTACTTTTACCACGCCTCTAACGCTGGCCTGGACGCCTGGAAGCACCTGCCAATTGAGCGTGACTACGCCGCAGGGCGGCCCGACGGGCGTTCAGTACGCCTTCGCTCAATGGCAAGACGGCGCAACCAGCACCACTGATAACGTTACCGCTCCGTCTTCGACAACCACTAACACTTACACTTATACCGCCACCTTTACTACTCAGTACCAGCTTACGACGTCGGCGACCACGGGAGGCACGGTGAGCGCGGGCGGATATTACAATTCCGGCGCGAATGCCACGATTACCGCAACGCCCTCTGCCGGCTACTATTTCGTTAACTTCACCGGCACGACGACGTCCACCAGCAATCCACTGATTCTGCCGATGAACTCGCCCCAATCGATCACGGCGAACTTCGCGCCAGTGATGAGCCAGACGATTACATTCACCACCAACGCGCCGGCGAGCGCAGCCTACAGCAGCAGCTTCACGGTAGCGGCCACCGCGAGCTCTGGATTGCCGGTGACCTTC
>Ga0181525_10000763_pt1 | contig 27996 bp, 28 predicted proteins | sample PEATcosm2014_Bin_48_FD_121100 | JGI IMG/M metagenome (GOLD analysis project Ga0181525, IMG submission 121100) | Peatland microbial communities from MTU Mesocosm Facility, Houghton, MI, USA - PEATcosm2014_Bin06_10_metaG | ecosystem: Environmental > Terrestrial > Soil > Wetlands > Peat | place... | reverse complement strand
CGGGGGCGGGTTGCACGCGGTCGCCCGCGCCGTACCCGAGCACGATGGCCAGCGAGGTTTCGGCGGTTTCGCGATCCGCATCCAAGGAATCGGCGATCTGCCGCGCGCGCGCCAGGCCAAGGGCCGCGCGCTTGGATTCGAGCGGTAATTCGCGGCCTTCCTGCACGCGGTTGTCGACGGAGGCGAGCACCTTTTGGGAGCTCTCCACTTCTTTTCGCGCCAGCTCGCCTGCGCGGACGGCGCGCTCGGCATCGACGAAGAGGACCGCCGTGCGGAAGGCCACGTCATCCTTTTTGGCGGAGGCGGCGAGGCCTGCGCCGCGAGCCTCCTCCCGGGTGCGCGCCAGCGCGTAGCTCTGCTGGCGGTTGAACAGAGACTCGGCAACGCGGCCTTGCACCACGGACGGGGCCGCGCCATCGATGCTCATGGGAAATCCGTTGGTGTAGGCCAGTCCGCTGCCCACAGAGACGTGCGGAGTGAACGGGTCCTTCTGCACGCGCACGGCTTGTTGGGCTTTCAGCTCATCGAGGCGCGCCATGGCTATCTCGGGGTTCTGGCGCAGGGCTTGTTCCACCGCTTGCCGCAGGGTGAGGGTGTGGACCTCGGCCGGCAGAGCGGCGGCGCAGCAGGCCAGGGTCAGGATTCTCAACTTTGACATGCTGGTATTGTCTCAGGTGTGGTCCTGTTAAGATGTAGGTGCACGGATGAAGCGGACCGGCGTACAGACGATTCTGGTGGCGGCGGCGCTGGCGGGTGCGGTCGCGCTTGGCCAGGAGCCTTCGCTTGCGGAGCGGGCGGTGAACTTGGCGCTGGCGGGGCGTTGCGCCGAGGCCATCCCGCTGCTGAAGCAAGCCGCCAGCGAGTCCGCCGACAAGGATGCCAAGCGGGTGACCGGTAAGTTCGGGGTGCGCTGCGCCATGCTTCTGAATCAGCAGGGCGAAGCCGCCAGCTTCCTGTCGGGGCTGCAGCAGGAGTTCCCCAACGATCCGGATACTCTGTTTCTGGCGGTGCATATGTATTCGGATCTGGCCTTTCGCAACTCGCAGCAGTTGATGCAGGTGGCGCCGGATTCGATAGAGGTCCTGCGGCTCAATGCCGAAAATTTCGAGAAGGCCGGAGACGCGCAGAAAGCCATTGGGGAATACCGCACTCTGCTGCAGCGCGAGCCCGGCACGCCCGGAATTCATTACCGCATCGGCGGCCTGATCCTGGAGCATCCGGGCGCCGCGGGGAAACTGGAGGACGCGCGGAAGGAATTCACGGAGGAACTGAAGATTGATCCGCGCAACGCCAGCGCGGAGTTTTATCTGGGCGAGGTGGCGCGGCAACAAGATAAATTGCCGGAAGCCATCGAAGACTTTGCAGCCGCGGTGAAGCTCGCGCCGGATTTCGCCGAAGCGCAATTCGGGCTGGGCCGGTCACTGCTCGATTCCGGCAAGAACGCGGAGGCAGTGGGGCCGCTGGAGAGGGCGGTGCACCTGGCGCCGGGCAATCCGACAATGCATTTCGCGCTGGCCACGGCTTATCAGCGGCTGGGGCGTAAAGACGACGCGGCGCGCGAGTTCGCGCTGCAGAAAAGCACGGCGGATAAGATCAACGCGAACACCAAGGCGCTGCACAAGAACATCGCCGGGGTGGACGATACCCACAAATAGATGGGGAAGCCGGCACGGTGGATCGCCATGGCCGGCGCGGCGGCGGCGGTCTGGGCCGCGGCACACGGCGTGCGGGCGCAGCCGCCAGCCGCGGCCGAGAAGAAACGCCCGCACTTTACCGACATCGCGGGGCGTTCGAAATTCGCCTACATCACTCGCAACGACTTGTCTCCGCGCAAGTATTTCCCGCAGCCGCTTGCGGGCGGCGTGGCCGTGTTCGACTTCGACAACGACGGCAAGCTGGATATCTTCTTCACCAACGGCGCGAAGTTGCCGGAGTTGAAAAAGACCGGGCCATCCTTTTATAACTGCCTGCTGCGCAACCGGGGAAACGGCGTATTCGAAGACGTGACGCGCCAAGCGGGCCTGGCGGGCGAGAGCCTGGATTACAACTTCGGCGTGGCGGTGGGGGATTACGACAACGATGGCTACGAAGACCTGTTCGTGTGCAGCGCGGGCCGCAACGCGCTCTATCACAACAATGGGGACGGCACGCTCACGGATGTGACGCGCGAGTCCGGCATAGGCGGCAAGCCGGCGGGAACGCTGAGCGTGGGAGCGGCGTGGTTCGATTACGATCGCGACGGGTTGCCGGACCTGGTGGTGGCCAACTACACGGTGTGGAATCCGCGCACCGACCCGCGCTGCACCTCGGAGGGCGTGGAGTATTATTGCGACCCGCGGCTTTACGCGCCGAACGTGCCGCCGCGGCTCTATCACAACCTGGGGCACGGCAAGTTCGAGGACGTGACGGAGAAATCGGGCTTCGGGCGCGCGGCGGGCAAGGGCATGGGGGTCTCGATTGCCGATTTCAACGGCGACGGCTGGCCGGACGTGTTTATCGCCAACGATACGGAAGCCAATTCGCTGTTCATCAATAAAGGCGACGGCACGTTTGAAGACCAGGCGCTGCCCTTCGGGGTGGCCTACGACGACAGCGCCAAAGCAGGCTCCTCGATGGGCAGCGACGCGCAGGATTATGACGGCGACGGACGCGTGGATATCGTCTACAACAACCTGATGGGGCAGATCTGGGGATTGTTTCGCAACCGCGGCGACGTGTTCCAATATGTTTCGCCGCAATCCGGGCTGCGGCAGCTCAGCGCGCCGTTTTCCGGCTGGAGCCTGGGCTTCATCGACTATGACAACGACGGCTGGAAGGATCTGTACTCCGCCAATGGGGACATCGAAAACATCAATCCCGCCGGACGGCAGCACGACACTATGTTCCAGAACCTGGGCGGCAAGCGGTTCGAGGACGTGTCCGCCGAGATGGGAAAGGATTTTCTACGGGCGGGGTATCAGCGCGGCGCGGCGTTCGGCGATTTGAACAACGACGGCTTCCAGGACGTGGTGGTCACGTCGCTCAACGAACCGCCGCGCATTCTGCTGAACTCGGCGGATAACGGATACCACTGGCTGGTGCTGGCGCTGACCGGCCGCGCGAGCGGCCGCGATGCCATTGGGGCGACGGTCAAGCTCACGACGGCATCGGGACGCGTGCTGTACAACCGGGTATCCATCAGCGTGGGGCTGATGTCATCCAGCGACAAGCGGGTGCATTTCGGGCTGGGTGGCGATACACGCATCGCGTCGATTGAGATTCGCTGGCCGCGTGGAGGCGTGCAGCGGCTTACCGATGTGGCCGCGGATCAGTTCCTAAAAGTCGAGGAGCGGTTCTGAAGGCTTCTCGCCCTACTTCCGGAAGCGGCGGATCTGCAACGTGTGGCGGTCCGAACGGTAGAAGCCGATCACGTAGACGGCGGCTTTTCCCCCGGTAGAGTAGAGGACCTGGCGAATGCGCAGGACGGGCGCGCCGGCGTGAATCCCGAGCAGTTCCGCGATGCGCGCGCTGGCGGGCGTGGCATCCACTTCTTCGTCGGAATACTGCATTTCGATGCCGTATTCGCGCTCCAGGGTGGCGAACAGGGAACGGCGATCCAATGGCAGGTTCAGCAGACCTGCAAAATCCTCGGCGGGCAGATAGCAGCTTTCCACCGCGAAAGGCTGCTCGCCCGATAGCCGCAGGCGTTCCAGCTTTACCAGGCGGCTGTGCGGCGGAAGGGCCAGGCGCGCGGCGGTTTCCTGTTCGCCTTCGACGATACTCGCGCACAAGATGCGGGAGCGCGCGGGCAAGCCGCGACTGGCCATCTGCTCGGTGAAACTGGCCAGGCGGTTAAAGTGAATCTTGGGCAGCGACACGAACGTTCCGGCGCCGCGCCGCCGGTCGACCAGGCCTTCGTGCTCCAGTGCCGCCAGGGCGTGGCGCGCGGTCATCAGGCTCACTTCGTGGCTGCGCGCGAGCTCTCGTTCCGATGGCACGGCGTCCCCCGGTTGCAACTCGCCCGCCTCGATGCGCTTTCGTAGCGAGTATTGGATGCGCCGGTACGCGGGCGCCTCCGGTTGAGTGTTTTGGAGCATCAGAACGTTCCGGTTGATGTGCTATAGAGCGTCAACAGATGGTATTCTACCCCGAACCGGCGCCGAATTCCAGATATTTTGCCAATTTTTCTCTTGACGTACCGTTACAACCAGATTTATACTGCTCCCATAGCATATTTCTGCTATATAGCTGTTGCTGGGGTTTTCGGCGAGCCCGGGAGGTGCGATATAGCACTAGCTCGCTGCAATGAGAGGCCGGAGAGGCGCAACGCTCTCTCCTTAAACAAACGGAGATTATCTCGTGAAACTTCGAACGCTGTTGCATGTTTCGAAAACGCTGGTATTGCTGGCGGCCATCTGCGCGCTGGCGGGTTCGGCCTGGGGCCAGCAGGTGAACGCGGCCATTACCGGCACGATTACGGATCCTTCGGGCGCGCCGATCGCGGGCGCCAAGGTCGCGGCGAAGGACCTGGATCGAGGCGTGGTCTTCCCGTCGGAAACAAACGCTCTGGGAGTCTACAACTTTCCCCGTCTGCCCATCGGCCGCTATGAGGTGAGGGCGGAGTCGAAGGGGTTCCAGACATCCGTGCAGCCCACCGTAACGCTGGACGTCGATCAGACGGCGCGGGTGGACTTCCAGATGAGAATCGGCAATATCTCCGAGACCGTGGAAGTCAGTTCGGCGGCTCCCATCCTGGAAACCGAGACCACTCAGTTGAGCACGGTCATCGACTCCAACACGACGGAGAACCTGCCGTTGGGATCGCGCAACTATGCGCAGTTGACGCTGCTGGCGCCGGGCGCGGTGACGCCAGCTCCCAACGGCTTCACCAATGGCATCACCACCGGCCTGGGTCCCGGCGGCAACGACGCTTCGCGCCCCTACATCAACGGCAATCACGAACAGGCCAACAACTTTCTGCTGGACGGCCTGGACAACAACCAGGTCTCAGACAACCTGATGGGGTACACGCCCAACGCGGACGCCATCGCGGAATTCAGCATGATTACCCAGAACGCTTCGGCGGAGTTCGGCAATTTTGAGGGCGGGATCATCAACACCACGCTCAAGTCGGGCACCAACCGGTTCCACGGGGATGTGTTCGAGTTCTTGCGCAACGATGCGCTGAACGCGAACTCCTGGGAGAACAATTGGAACGACCTGCCGAAGGGAGCCCTTCGCTGGAACCAGTTCGGCGGGGTCATCGGCGGACCGATTAAGAAGGACAAACTGTTCTTCTTCGCGGACTACCAGGGGCAGCGGCTGGATTATCCCACATCGCTCGGCGTCACCAGCGTCCTGACGGCGGCCGAGCGAAACGGCGACTTTTCCGCGCTGCTGACGGCGGGTACGCCTTATCAGCTCACGAATCCTTTCGCCAACAACGCGCCGTTCCCCAATAACCAGATCCCCTTGAGCATGATCGACCCAGTGGCCAAGAACCTGTTTGCCAGCGGATACTACCCTACTCCTAACACGGCGGGCACCAACAACGGACTGCAGAACAATTTCCTATACGGTTCGAACTCCGCCATCGATCAGGATCAGGGCGATATCAAGATCGACTATAACCTGAGCGACAAAGATCGAATTTCAGGCCGTTACTCCCGCTTGTGGGCAAACGATCCGTCGGCCAACACCTTCCAGCTTTTCTCCAACCTGTTCACCTACGACAATGCCCACAGCGGCGTGGCGAATTGGACGCACACTTTCGGCGCCAATATCGTCAACGAACTGCGCCTGGGCGTGAACTACGTGCTGGTAAACAATGGCGCAGAGCCGAAGAGCGGCTTGGGCGATCTGGGTACGACCTTGGGCATCGCTAATTCCAACGATGTGGGCCCCGGTTTGCTGGCTCTCAACTTCAGCAACGGATACGCCGCGGGCATCGGAAACAATATCGTGGGCAGCCAGCAACTCTTTGCCAGCACCGTGATTCAGGCCGACGACACCGTAGTCATTACCAAGGGCCAGCACACCATTCACACCGGCTTTCAGTTTTTCCGCGAGCGCATCAACGTCTATTATGCCGGCAACAACGGCAACCAGGGTCAGATCGGCTTTAACGGCCAGTACTCCGGAACGGGCGAAAGCGACTTCTTCCTGGGACTGCCCGCCAGCTATGGCGGAGGCAGCGCCCAGGCCGGCACCTGGGGACAGCGCTCCAACATTCTCGCGGGCTTCGTGCAGGACGACTACCACGTGACGCGGACCTTGACCCTGAACCTTGGCGTGCGGTACGAAAACCATACGCCCTGGGTGGAAGTGGACAACCGGCAGGCCAACTTCGGTCTGTTCAGCGGCACGATCTATATCGCCGGCCAGAGTTGCCCATTCAGCAATTGCAGGGCGCTGTATAACTCCTACAACGCCGGTTACGACTTCCAACCGCGCATCGGGTTCGCGTGGTCGCCGAAGGCCCTGGGCGGCAAGACGGTGGTCCGCGGCGCGTACACCTTGTCTTCCTATCTGGAGGGCACCGGCACCAATCTCCGGCTGCCCATGAATCCTCCGGTGCGACAGCCTAACTTCGGCGCATCCTACTCGATCGCCGGCAATGGGCCGCTGCCTCCCACCACCACCGACCAAGGCTTGATCGTGCCGCCGGCGGGCAATCCGTTCGTGGGCGCGGAACTTCGCCTCTGGGATCCCAACGACAAACCCGCCGCCGTGCAGCAATGGAGTCTCACGATTCAGCACCAGTTCTCCAACAGCACCACGCTGCAGGCCAGCTATGTGGGGCAGCACGGCACGCACCTGATGGAGCCGGAACTGTACTCGCAGTTGTATCTGAACTCGAACGGCACGACTTCGCCGAGCCCCTATATCGCCGGCAATCCGACGCTGGCGAACGAGATCGGGTTCATTGCCGGAACCTCCTCCGCCGGAACCCAGGAATACAACGCGCTGCAAGCGGTCTTCCAGAAGCGCCTGAGCAACGGACTGCAGGGCCAGGTGGCTTACACCTATTCGAAGTGCATGACCGACAACGGCGGATACTACGGGAGTTGGGGAGGGCAAGCCTGGTACGGTCCGACTTACTGGGAGAACCTATACGACTCTAAGGCGGAATGGGGCCCGTGCTTCTTCGATCAGACGCAGAACCTGACGACCTACGCACTCTATGAGCTGCCATACGGCAAAGGCCGGCAGTTTGGCAAGGATAGCAACCCGGTGCTGAACGCGATTGCCGGCGACTGGAACGTTTCCGCCATTCTGACGTTCCATACCGGATTCCCGATGACACCTTACACCTGGGACGACACGTCCGGCACGGGTCTGGGGAACGTGTTTTCGATGCGCGCGGATTGTGTTTCGCCCGCCAACATCCTGAATACCAACTACTCCGGCGGCGGCATTCAGTGGTTCAATCCCAACGCTTTCACTACGCCGGCTAATGGCACATTCGGCAACTGCGGAAACGGAGTGGTGCGGGGCCCCGGCGAGGGCAACCTGGACTTTAGCGCGCAGAAGGATTTCCCCATCGGGGAGACCAAGAAGCTCCAGTTCCGCGGGGACTTCATCGACCTGACGAACCATCCCATCTACAACGCTCCCAGCCTGGGGCTGGGCGGAGGGCTGGGAGTGATCACCGGCACGCAGGGCCCGCGCAACATCCAGGTGGCCTTGAAGTTTATTTTCTAAGACCCCACACAAAGTAAATCTTCGGGGAGCCGTAGCGGCGGCTCCCCTTTTTTGTTGCGACGTACAATGAGTTTAGTGAAACTCGTTCTCTGGGGCGTGCTTGCCGCGGCCATCGCAGCCGGCCAGTCCTCTCAGCAGCTTGCCGAAACCGGTCATTGCCGGGAAGCGTTGCCGTTGTTGAAGGCGGACCTGGCCAAAGCCAGCGCGGCGGATCAACTGAAGCGCCTAGGCGTGGACGGGGTCCGCTGCGGCATGACGCTCGACGACATGGCCGCCACGCTCTACTTTCTGGGCGGCCTGAACAAGAGCTTTTCGGGCGACGCGGAGGTGCTGTATCTTTCGGTGCATGTTTTCTCCGACTTGTCCATCCGCGCATCCCAGAAGCTGATGCGTTCGGCGCCTTCCTCCTACCAGGTGCACGAACTGAATGCGGAGGCTCTGGAGACGCAGGGCAAATGGAGCGACGCCGAGGCGGAATACCGGGAGGTGCTGAAGAGAGACCCGCAGTTGCCCGGCATGCACTATCGCATCGCGCGCCTGCTGCTTTCCGGTCCGCCGGGAGCGACCACCAACGCCGATGCCAAAGCGGGCGCGCGCCGCGAATTGGAAGAAGAACTGAAGATCGACCCGAACAATGCCGGCGCCGAATACGTGCTAGGGGAACTGGCCCGGCAGGATGGCAAGGAACAGGCAGCCATCGATCATTTCAGCCGCGCCGCGAAACTGGATGCGGGATTCGTGGACGCTTTCATCGGGCTGGGCCGCACGCTGCTGGCCGGCGACCGCGCCGCGGACGCTGTCGCGCCGCTGGAGGCCGCAGTGAAACTCGACCCGGACAGCCCCATCGCGCATTTCAATCTGGCGACGGCTTACTCCCGGACCGGCCGCAAAGAAGACGCGGCGCGGGAGTTCGATCGGCTGAAGCAGGTGTCGGACAAATTGAAGCAGACCAAGCAGCAGGTCCGCGAGGGGATCAACGCAGCGCCGCCCCAGTAAGACGCGACGATCCGGCGGGACTTGACGAGGCTGTCCGGTTCGTGCGTATACTGCGAGGAGTCCGGGCCAGATGTCCCGGAGCAAACCAGTTCGCCGTTGCCGGAGACCACGATGACCGCATTTCCCTACGCCGATCATGCGCGCAACGCGCGCATGGCTCTAGAGCTGTTTCGATTTGCCTTGGCAGCTTTGGTTTTGGCAGCCGCGCTTTCCGCGGTTGCCCTGGCTCAGTCCGCAGGCGGGGGCCTCATCCCGATAGGGTCGGCGTTGACGTTCGGCGGCGGCAACGCTCCCGACACTTACTCCGCGACCACCACCTTCAGTTCGACGCCGGTCCTGGTGGACAATGGGGCGGTGAAGATCTGGCAAGTACAGGTACCCACCCCGCCCGGCGGGGAGTGGGACGTTTTTTACATGCAAACCGTCAGTGGCGGGCCGCTGGCCGGGAACATCAATGGCGATTGGAACATCACCATCAGCTACGATCTCAGCCAGGCCGTTTTTTTCGACCAGGTGGTGAACCAGTGGCTGGTGAACGGAACGCCGGTGAGCCCGCTCACCAACGGCATCGGCAGCATCTGTTGCGCGACGGCCTCGAACCCGATCGTGCCAGGTGAGTCCTACTACGGTTCGGGCTTTAGCGGCGCGCTGGCCGCCGGAGTCCAATCAAACTGGAATCAGATATACGTGGACCCTTACAGCATCGTGGCCAACGGCGGCGTCAACCCGAGCACGGCGAACCAGTTCATCTTCGCCTTGCACTTCACGCCGCAAGGGCCCGTGGTGGGAGGAGTGGTCAGCGCCAGCGCATTCGGAGAGCTCCCGGACTTCGCGCCCGGTTCCTGGATCGAGATCTACGGAACGTCCCTGGCCTCGACCACGCGCTCGTGGACCAATGCCGACTTCAACGGCGTGAATGGGCCGACGGCGTTGTCTGGAACCAGCGTGACCGTGGGCGGGCTACAGGCGTTCGTCGACTACATCAGCCCCACGCAGGTCAACGTGCAGGTGCCGGGCGGAGTCAGCACCGGCGCGCAATCGCTGGTCGTCACCACCACGGTCGGCTCGAGCGCGCCCTTTCCTGTTACGGTGAACACCACCGAGCCTGGGCTTCTGGCCCCGGCCAATTTCCTTATCGGCGGGAACCAAAACGTAGTAGCGCAGTTCGCGGACGGTACTTACGTGGCGCCGCCTGGCGCAATCTCCGGGGTCAATTCGCAGCGGGCGCAGCCGGGCGATGAGATCGTGATCTATGGCATCGGATTCGGCACGGTCAGTCCCAACAGTCCACCGGGCCAGCTTGTGGAATCCCTGGATACGCTCAGCGACTCCTTCACCATGTCATTTGGCGGTGTCGCGGCGACTAGTGTGGCCTATGAGGGGCTGGCGCCGAATTTCATGGGACTCTACCAGTTCAACGTCGTGGTGCCTAGCGTGGCAGCCAGCGACCGCGTGCCTTTGACCTTCACCCTGGACGGCGCGGACGGCGCGCAGACCCTGGTAATCGCCGTAGCGAACTGAGCAGTGCGGCCGAATATGCTGCCCGGAGGCCCAGTCAAACCCTACGTTTCTCAAGCGAATCAAAGCGACTGCCGAGCAGTTCACGCAAGGGGAGCGGTGGAAGCTAATTCTCAGGGCCGCGTTTCGTCAATTCCTGCGCGGCAAGGTCATCGGGAGCCCTGGTCGGCTCGCCGATGCCCCCGTCTAACCGCCGTTTTTAGGTTCATCGACGGGGGGGATTGCGATTCGGCCCGGTGGAATGGGATGCGCTGCGGCGCAACGCGCTGACTTTCGGGGGCGACTATGACAGGCGGCCGGAATCGTTCTGGCGAGGCACGCATCCGCGAGGGTTACGATGGGCGTTTCTGGATTACGACATGCCGGGGCTGCGCTGGGCCACGCATGTGGACGGCGCGATCAACGACGACGCGGTGGTGGACAAGGGCTGGACGGTGGAGATCGCATTTCCCTGGCGGGGGATGAAGTGGCTGGCAGACGGACGTTGCTCGCCGCCGAAAGAGGGCAACGAGTGGCGGGTCTTCTTCGGGCGGTTTGAAGCGCGGCGGCCGGTGCGGCCAGGAAGTCTCGCCGCACCCGGCGTGGGACTGGAACCCGCACGGAATTTACGACACGCACCGGCCGGAACGATTCACCCGCATCCGCTTTTCCGCGGAACCGGTCTAGCGTTTCCAGCGGGCGAGGAAAGACTCCGCCGCGAGGTTTTCCACTTCCCGATCCGCCGCCTTCCGCCATTCCGCATGACGGCGCTCGGCGAGTTTCTCCAGCAAGCGGCACTGGCGCTGGGCTTCGAGCGCTTTCTGCCTCTGCGCGGCCAACTCCTTTTCGCATGCCGCGCGCCGCTGGGCGAGAGCCTGCAACTCCGCGATCATGCGCTGGCGATAGGCCGCCAGAGCCCAAAGATCGCGCGCGTCGACGATGGCGGCCTGGCGCACGGCACCCTCCGCGCGCGCCTTCACCATGTCCAGCTTGACCGCGGTCAGCGCCATCTCTTCGAGTTGGCCCGCGAGCTGGCGCATCTTGTTCTGTTCCAATTCCAATTGGGTTCTGCGCCATTCGAGCGCGCGGCGCAGGGAGAATTCGAAAGCCCGCATGCCCCTCCTCAGCCCAACGCGGCGGCTAGCTGGGCTAGTTGGGCCATGGTTTGGGCGCGATTCGATTCGGCCCCCGGCCCCTGCCGCAGGAAATCCAGAATCTGCGGCCGCGCCCGGATGGCCGCGTCCAACTGCGGATTCGAGCCGGAAACATAAGCGCCCAACTGAATCAAGTCCTCCGCCTGGTGGTACAGGGACAGCGCCTGCCGCACGGCGCGGGCGTGCGCGCCTTGCGCGGGCGACGATAGTTGCGATTCCAGGCGGCTCACCGATTGCAGAATATCGATGGCCGGATAGTGATTGGCGGCGGCCAGTTGCCGGGAGAGCACGATGTGCCCATCCAGGATGGCGCGCACCGCGTCGCAGATGGGCTCGCTGAAATCGTCGCCCTCCACGAGCACGGTGAAGAAGCCGGTGATCGACCCGCGTGGAAAGTTGCCGGCCCGCTCGAAGACCTTGGGCAGCAGGGCGAACACCGAGGGGGTGTATCCTTTCTGCGCGGGCGGTTCTCCGGCCGCCAGGCCGATTTCCCGCTGGGCCATGGCCAGGCGGGTGACCGAATCCATGACCAGCAGAACGCTGGCGCCCTGGTCGCGGAAGTACTCGGCGATGGCCAGCGAGGTGAAGCAGGCCCGCACCCGCAGCGGCGCCGGGCGGTCCGAGGTAGCCACTACCACCACGGCGCGGCGCATACCCTCCGGCCCCATGTCCTGTTCCAGGAAGGCGCGCACTTCGCGGTTGCGCTCGCCCACCAGCGCGATCACGGCGATATCCGCCGAGTGGTGGCGGGCCATCGCGCCGAGCAACGTGCTTTTGCCCACCCCGCTGCCGCCGAAGATGCCGATGCGCTGGCCGCGCCCCACCGGCAGCAGGCTATCGATGGCGCGCAGACCCGTCTCGAGCGGCGCGGTGATGTGATCCCGTTCGAGCGGACCGGGCGCCGCGCTGTAGAGGCTGTAAGCCGCGCGGGCCTCGATACGCGGGCCGTGGTCGATGGGGTGGCCAAACCCATCCAGCACCCGGCCCGTCAATCCGGGACCCACGGCCACGCGCGCCGCGTCGCGGCGGGCCACTACGCGATTTCCCAACTCGATGCCGCCGGTTTCCTCCAGGGGCATCGACAGGACGCGCCCGTTGCGGAAACCGATCACCTGGCTGCGCACCGTGCGGCCGCCAGAGGCCGAGATTTCGCAAAAGTCGCCGATGGCGGCCGCCGGGCCCGCGGATTCGATCAGCAAACCGGCCATCTCCACCACTTCGCCCAGTTGCAGCATGGGATCGAGATCGTCGAGGGCCGCCAGGTAAGGACTCAGAATACCGGTCACTTTCATCCCTCCGGCAGGCGGTCGGCCAGCCCGCGCCCAATCTCGGAGAGCTGGGTTTCGAGTGAGGCATCCAGCTTTCCGCGGGCGGTTTCGACCAGAATGGCGCCGCGCTCCAGGGTTCCGTCGGCAATCAAGGTGAGGCCGGCGCGGCCCGCGCGCGCCAGGGCCTGGCGGACGCCGGGCTCCAGGCCGGGATGAACGCGGAGGCGGCAGATCTCCTGCGCCGGCATCTTTTGCAGGGCGCCCGAGACCAGGCCCTCCAAGGCGCCGGGGTCGACCGATAACTCGCGGTGCAGGATGCGGCGCGCGATCCCCAGCGACAAGGCTACCAGGTCGGCGGCGGCCTCGCGCACGATTTGCGGGCGCAAGCCGGCGATTTCGTGGATGCCGCGCGCCAGCTTTTCGAGCACCGGCTGCAGCTCGGCGGCGGCCTGGGCGCGGCCCGCGGCTTCGCCCTCCCGGTGGCCGGTCTCGCGGGCCTCGCGCGCCTGCAGCGCGATCTGCCGCTCCAGGTCGGCGATACGGCGCGCGTCCCGGGCCGTTTGATCGTCGGCGCCGCCGGCGCCGCCGGAAAGCCCGCCACCGGCCGGCGCCGGACTGGACGCGGAGGGCCAACTCCAGCGCGGCACCGAGGATCCCCGCGCGCCGCGCAGGACCTTAGACAACATATTGCTCGCCGCCAGCGCCCTTCAGGTTGATGGTGCCATCGCTCTCCAACTGCCGCACGATGCTGATGATCTGCTGCTGGGCCGATTCGACCTCCTTGATCTTCACCGGACCCATGGCATCCATGTCTTCCAGCAGCATCTCGGCGCCGCGTTGCGAAAGGCACTCCACGAAGTGTTTGCGGACCTGGTCGCTGGTGCCCTTGAGGGCCAGCGTCAGAACCTTGCGGTCCACCTTGGTCAAGACCTCCTTGAGACTGTTGCTGTCGAGCAGCAACATGTCCTCGAACACGAACATGAGGTGCCGGATGGTGTCGGCCAGCGCGGCATTTTCCTTATCGATGGCTTCCAGGATCTCCTTGCTGGCGCCCGATTCCAGCCGGTTGAACATCTCCGAGACCGCCCGCACGCCGCCATACGATTCCCGGCTGAAGTCGCCCAGCGCCTGCAGCTTCTGGCCGATGACGGCGGCGATCTTATGAATGATCTCCGGCGAGATCTGGTCCAGGTGCGCCATGCGCAGGGCCACGTCCGCGCGAATCTGGGCAGGCAAAGAGAACAGCAGGGCGGCGGCCTGCGACGAGCTGAGATGCGAGAGGATGAACGCGATGGTCTGCGGATGCTCGCTGTGAATGAATTTCGCCAGTTGCTGGGGGTCGGCTTTTTGCAGCGCGTCGAAGGCCGCGGTATCGTTGCCCATGGTCTTCACCAGCCGGTCCACCAGTTTCCGGGCGGCGTCCGGTCCGAAGGCGCTCAGCAGCAGTTTCCGGGCGTAGTCGATGCCGCCGCGGGAAACGTATTCCCGGGCCATGCACATCTGGTAGAACTCTTCGAGCACCGCCTCGCCTTCCTCGTTGGGGATGGTGGAAAGGCGGGCCACCTCGCGCGAGACGGATTGGATCTCCTCCTCGTTCAACTCCCGCAGGAGCAGACCGCTGGCTTCCTCGCCCAGCAGTACGATCAGCATGGCGGCCTTGCGCAAGCCCGAAATCAGTTCGTTGTGCTTAAGGTTGGCGATCATCGTGTTTCATGCGGGCCAGGCGGCCGCTTTCAGGCTTTCTCATGCAGCCAGGTGCGCAAAATCTGTACCTGGACGAGGTGGTCTTTCTTGAGACTCTCCCGCAGATACTTGGTCAGCGCCTCTTTTTTCTTGGTTCCCAGCGCGGGAGTCTTGATGGCGTCCAGGGCCTCCGCCTCCAGGCGCGCCTGCGTCTCCGCCTGGCCGCCCATGTGGGCCTGGATCTTCTGTTCCACGGAATCCCCCTGCAGTCCTGGCGCGCCCGGCATCCCCGGGGCCAAGGCCGCCTGCGCCGTGGCGGAGACCCGCGACCGGCGGCGGAGCAGACGGAACCCCACCACCGCCAGCGCCAGAAGAACGATGGCGGCGCCGGCCGCGATACCCATGCCGCGGGGACTGTTTAGCCATGCCGGGAGCCGGCTGGCGGGCACCGCGCGGGGCGCGGAACCCGGCGGCGGAGCCGAGTACGGGGGCTCGGTGCGCAGCGTCGCTTCGAAAGGCAGCGTCTCCACAATCAACTGGTCGCCGCGCTCGGCTTTGAAGCTGATCAGTCCGGCCACCAGGTCGCGGATGGTCTTCAGCTTCTCCGCCGAAGGCGGTACCAGGACCTGCAGCAGGTGCGGAGCTTTGCCTTCCCAGCGCACATCCTGGTCCAGCAGCAACGATACGGAGACCCGCTTCAGTTCGCCCTGGGGCAGGTTCACGCGGCGCACCACGCGGCTGGACTGGTAATTGACTTCCTCGGTCCGCCGCGAGGCGCCCGCAGTTCCGCCGCCCGCGCGAGCCGGGGGATGCGGCAGATTGGAAGCCGTGCCCGGCACGCCTCCCACCAGGGCCGACGGCGCCACGTCTTCGCTCTTCTGAGAGCTGATCATGACCGAGCGCGCCGGATCGAAGCTTTCTTCGCTCTGCTCGCCGCTCGAGAAATCGCACTCGGCCGAAACGGACGCCCGGAAGCGGTCGGCGCCCAGCAACGGCTCGAGGGTGGACTGGATCTTGGCCAACAGGCTCTTCTCGACCATCTCGCGATATTCGAGATTGGCTTCGGATCCCTCCAGCCCGTCGCCGCCCGGCTTGCGCGGCCGGTTGAGCAGGTTGCCGCGGGTGTCCACCACCGAGACGGCCTCCGGCGCCAATCCTTCCACGGCGCTGGCCAGCAGGTTGCAGATGGCCGCCACGTTTTGGGCGGAAAGCTGCGCGCCCGCGCGCAGCCCCAGCACCACGCTGGCCTTGGCCGGCTGGCGGGTTTCCAGATAAACGGATTCCTTGGGGAAGGTCAGGTGCACGCGGGCGCGCTCCACCTCCGCCAGCGAGACGATAGACCGCTCCAGTTCGCCCTCCAGGGCGCGGCGGAAATTCACATGTTCGGCGAAGTCGGTCATCCCGAAGCTGGTCTTATCGAACAGCTCAAAGCCCATGCGGCCGCTTTTGGGCAGTCCGCCAGCGGCCAACTGCAGACGCAGTTCGGCCAGCCGCGCCGAGGGCGCGAGCACCGTCGAGCCATTCTCGGAAAGCCGGTAGTCCGTGCCGGTTTCCTTGAGTTTCTGGACCACCGCGCCGGCATCTTCGGCGGCCAGCCCGGTGTACAGGGGACGGAAGTCCGCTTCGCGCCGCCATTGGGCGAACAGCATCAGCGCCGCGGCCACCAGCGCCGCAGCGGCGACGATACTTATTTTTTGCGCCAGCGAGAGGCGCGCCAGAAGCTTCCTCATCTGTTCCATAGGCGGCCAGCGCTAAACTTGCATCTGCATGACTGCCTGATACGCCGAAACCACTTTGTTGCGCACTTGCAAAAACGTCTCAAAGGCCAGTTCCGCGCGCTGCGTGGCCAGCGCCACGGTGTGCACTTCCTCGCCATCCCCGGCCAGGAAGCGCTCCACGGTCTTGCCCGCGTCGCCGCGGAGGCGCTCGACGCCGCCGATGGCGCCGGCCAGCACCGACTGAAAATCTCCAGCCCCGCTCAGGGAGACGCCGGGGCTGGGCGCGCGCAGGCCGGCCTGGGGCACGGCACGAATGGGTGAAATCGGTGAAGACATAGGGATTCTTGGGCTTTCACTTGAAAAGGTCGATGGAGCGCATGATCATGTCCTTGACCGCCGAGATGGCCGCCACGTTGGCCTCGAAGCCGCGCGCCGCGCCCGTCAGGTCGACCATATCTTCGGCCGGATTGATACGGGGAAACGCCACGTACCCGTCCGGGCCGGCGTCCGGATGGCCTGGCAGATAGCGCCGCTCCGGATCGCGCGCGTCCACGCTGATTCCCGCTACCGCCACGCCTTCCTGCAAATGCGCCTCGAACAGCGACCCAAACGAGGCGGTCACAGGCTGGGAAGCGAACACCGCATCCTTACGGCGGTAGGGGCCGCCATCGGGGGTGCGGGTGGTTTCGGCGTTCGCCAGGTTTTCCACCAGCAACTCGGCCCGGGTGCGCTCGGCCGCCATACCCGACGCGCTGACCGCAATGGCGGAGAACAGGCTCACGAATTGCTCCCCGCCTGCAGCGCCGCCCGGATCGACTGGACCTCGCTGCGCACCAAATTGGATGCCAGGTTGAAGCGCATATCGTTTTCCGCCAGCAGCCGGGACTCGCGGTCCAGGCTGACGTTGTTGCCGTCGTTCTTTACCGGCAATCCGGCGACTTCGAAGGACTGCGGAGCCCCGCCCAGAGCCGAACGGAGCTCCGACTGAAAGTCGATGTCCCGGGTTTTATACCCCGGAGTATCGGCATTGGCGATGTTGGAGGCCACCACCTTCTGGCGGGCGCTCAGCAGATCCATGTAGTGTTCCAAGGTGTCCGATAAATGGGTCAGCATGCCAACCGTGGCGGGAGCAAGCGGAGTTCCAAGGGTAAATGGCGCGGAATGAGCGACGGCCCGGAATCGCGCGCCAAGAACCCGCCGCCCGCGCGAGAATCTTGGCGCGGGGTCTGGCGGCACAGGCGGACATCCACCGCGGCACCACCGCGGGAGGGGGACGCAGCTGGCCATAGGGGTGCGCAGATCCAAACAAGGAGTGGGCCGCGAGACGGTCAAAGGATGCCGGCGATCTTTTCCTGGATCTGTTCGGCGGTGAAGGGCTTCCGGATGTAAGCGGCCGAGCCCAGCCGGATCGCCTGGCTAACCTTTTCCTCGCTCCCCTCGGTGGTAATCATCACCACCGGAAGGGCCCGCCACTGGTCGTTGCCCTTCAACTCCGCCAGCAAGCCGAGACCGTCCAGATTGGGCATATTGATGTCGGACAGGATCAGATTGAGGGGATGGTTCCGGACGATCTCCAGTGCCTCGAGGCCGTCGCGAGCTTCCAGGATTTCGGCGATCGCCAGCTCGGTTTGACGCAGTACGCGGATCAGGATTTTCCGGATAGCGGTGGAATCGTCTACGACTAGAATGTTCAAAGCCATACTCCTTCCTACTATCGGACCAGCGCCGGTTTTCCTTTACGGTGCCAAGCGGTCGTTCGATGGGTCCGCTCCCGCCGTAGTAAAGATCCGCCAGCTTCCGCCGATACATATACGAGAGACGTTAAATGATCGACCGCAATGCAATCGTCAGCGATATTCGCGCCGCCTCGGAAGAGGTCTTCTCGACCATGTTGGGCAGCGAGCTCCGTTTCACGGAGTCCTTCTGCGACAAGGGTCCCGCACATCCCTGGGATGGCGTTATCTGCCTGATCGGAATGGCCGGCGAGTGGACCGGCACCGGCACCGTGGCGTGCTCGCCCGAATTTGCGTGCCGGATTGCTTCCAAAATGTTGATGGCCGAATACGCGGTGGTGGACTCCGAAGTCCTGGACGCGGTGGCGGAGATCGCCAACATGATCCTGGGCAATGTGAAGAACGCGCTGGAGAAGTCGCTGGGAACCATGGGCATGAGCATCCCGACGGCTATCTACGGCAAGAACTTTCTGGCCAAGAGCTTCGGCGACGAAACCTGGACCGTGGTGGTGTTCGACTGCGAAGGAGATCGCCTGGAGGTCAAGTTGTTCTTGAAACGGAGTCCCGCGCCGCCGGCCGGGGGGCCCGGAAGGCTCTGCACGCCGGTTTACCTGCGGACCTGAGGGCAGGCGGTGAAAAAGCGGACGACGCGCGGGCCAGCCGCTTCGATGGCCGTTCAGCGCCGCCCCGCCGCTTCGGTCTTCGGCTCCGGGCTCAGGCCCTGCTCGTTGAGGATGACGATATCCACGCGGCGGTTATGCGCCCGCCCCTGGTCGGTGTCATTGGATTCGACCGGCACGGTGTCGGCGTAGCCGGCAATGGCCATGCGCTGCGGCGGGATATCGAAGCGGGCCGACAATAACTCGAGCATGGCGATACTGCGCGCGGCGGAGAGCTCCCAGTTGTTCCGGAAGCGCGAGTTGTGGATGGGTACGGCATCGGTATGCCCCTCCAGACGCACCTGGCTCGGCAAGGCGGCGATGGCGCGCGCGATCTTTTCGATACTGGAATAGTTCCCCGGGTACACGGCATCGTCGCCGGAGGCGAAGAAGCCGGATTCGCGCAGGCTGATCACCAGTCCGCGGCGGTCCATGGCGATCTGGATCTGGCCCTTTTCGATCTCCGGCTTGAGGGCGGCGCGCAAGGCATCCAGGGATCCAGCCAGGTCGGGTGCGGGCTGCGGCCGGACGGCCGGCCGCACCCCTCCCGGGCCCATCATCATGGCGTTGCCCTTGCCTTTCTCGTCCTTCGCGCCCCCCAGGATGGCGGCCATCACGACCTTCACCTGGCCCTCCTCGAGCGCCTTGCGCACGGACTCGGAGACGCGGGCGGCGTTGCTGTGGCCCGATTGGGCCGAGGCGAACATCACCACGAAGAAGGCAAACAGCAAGGTGATGAAATCCGCATAGGAAACCAGCCAGCGCTCGTGGTTGGCGTGCGAGTCGGTTTTCCGGCGGCGGCGCATGGGATCCCCTTTAGTCCCCCGCGGAGGCTTCGGCCGGCCGGCCGCTGGCCGCCGGCTGCAGGCTTGCCTGGCGCGCCTTCCCGCCGGACGGCGGAAGCGCATAGGACTCCAGCTTGACCCGGATCAGCTTTGGATTCAAGCCTTCCGCGATTCCCAGCACGCCTTCGAGGGTCAACTCGCGCATCTGAATGGCGGCATGCATGCGCGACCTGAGCTTGCTGCCGGCCGGCAGGAAAAATATATTGGCCGAGGCCACCCCGTACACCGTGGCCACAAAGGCCACCGCGATTCCGCGGCCCACCTCGTCGATATTAGCCAGATGCTTCATGACCTGAATCAGCCCCAGGACTGCGCCGATGATCCCGATGGTCGGCGTGTATCCGCCGGCCGCTTCGTAGACCTTGGCTTCGGCCTCCCCGCGTTGCTCCTCGAGCGCGATGTCCAGTTCCATCATGCGGCGCAACTCCTGCAGGTCGGTTCCATCCACCGCCAGGTTTAGCGCTTTGCGCAGAAAGGGGTCGGCAATGGACTCGGTCTCGCTCTCCAGGGAGACGATACCGTTCTTGCGCGCCTTGGTGGCATAAACGATGATCTGCTCGACGACCGCCCCCGGCGCGTGGGTGGTCTCGAAGAAGACCGCGAGCAGCCGCGCGGCGGCGCTCCGCAGAAGGCCCATCGGCGTGGTCACCATGACCGCCCCCAGAGTGCCTCCCAGGACGATAATGGCGGCGGTCAACTGGGCCACGTCCTTGACTTTGCCGTCTTCGAGCACCAGGCCGCCCAGGATGCCGCCCAGCGCCAGCGCCAGGCCGCCCACGGTGGCCATGTCCGGCCGGCGCCGGGGCTGGTTTTTCGCGGGTTCAGGAGTCGGTGCGGGTGTCCCGGTCTCTGGCATGTCCTATTCGATTCCGGCCGGCATCCGCCGCCTGGTCCGCCGCCGCGGCCGAGCCTCCCAGGATGGCCCGGCGGAACTCCACCACCCGCCGGACCACTTCTTCGGCGGGTTCGAGGACCACCAGCTTCTGCCCGGTGGTTAGACTGATCACCGTGTCGGGAGTGGCCTCGATCGATTCGATGAGGTCCGCGTTGAGCACGAACGGCAGATGGTTGAGGCGCGTGAGGTGGATCATGGATCCTTAGTCCTTATCGGCCGGGCCCGCCGATGCGGGCCAGTGGTCCAGCAGAAAGCCGCGCTTCCGGCCGGTCTCGACAATCCGGCCGCGAAACTTCAGCTTGCCGCTGAGCACGCCGTCGAGCGGGCGGTCCACGGGATAGTCGAAGGTGAGCACGTCGCCTTCGGCCAGCCGCAGCAGATCCCGCGCCAGCAGGCTGGGGCCGCTCAGACGCACATCCAGAGCCAGGCGCGCAGGCCGGATGCGCGCCAGCATGGCCGCCTGTTCGGCCTCGGTCGACTGGGTGCGGCGCATGGACCACTGCTGATCGAACTTCTGCCGCATCATCTTGGCGATGATGGATGGGACCGCGATGTTCATCATCCCCACGTTGTCCCCGATGCGGATTTCAATGCCCACCGCCACGACGGCTTCGGTGGGCGCCAGGACGCGCAGGAATTGCGGCTCGGTCTCGATCGTATGAATGGTGAACTCCACCGGGGCGACCGCCTGCCAGGCCTCCTTGAGATCGTTCAAAATGATCCGGAAAAGGCTGTCGAGCAGTTTTTGCTCGATCTCGGTGATCTCCCGCCGCAGCACCGACGTGGACTTGCCATCGCCTCCCAAAAGCACTTCCAGAATGGGGAAGACCAGCGCCGGGCTGAGCTCCAGCAGTCCGTAGCCGTCGTAGGGCCGCAGCCCGAGGGAGAGCATGCACGTGGGCGAGGGCAGCCCGTTCAGAAACTCCTCGCAGGAGAGCTGCTCGACGCTGACCAGGTTCACCAGCAAATAGGTGCGCAGATAGGCCGAGAGGCTGGAGACCAGATTGTGGACAAAGGTCTCATGCAACTGGTGAATGGCCCGTAGCTGGGACTTGGCAATGCGATCCGGGCGGCGGAAGTCGAAAGGCACCACCTTGCGGGACGGGGCCTCCTGCGGCTGCCCCGTGGTGGAGGTGCTGAATAGCGCGTCGATTTCCTGTTGCGATAAGGTGCGATTCACACTGGGCCCTGCACTATAGTCTATCGGCAGAAGAAAGGCGAGCTTTAAGAGGGCGCGCAGATTCGGGCCCGGACTGCCGATGAGATGGTGGGGAGATCGCTGGTTCCCCGGAGCCATTCTATGGATGTCGCACCTGTCAGCAACCCGGAGCAGCCTCTCGCGGCGGTTCCCAATCCCGCCCCCAACTGGCTGGCGGAGAACCGCGAACTGATCCGCAGCGTCAAGGGAATCAACGCCGGCGAACTATTCGGCGAGGGCAGCGAACTGACCTTCGCCCTGGATCTGGACACCAAGCGGCCGGTAGTGCGGGTGGTCAACCCGCAGACGGGAGAGGTCCTATGGCAATCGCCGCCGGAATACATGCTGAAGCTGGCGCAGACCATGGGCCAGCTCCACGGCTAGCCGGCAGCGCAAGTCCGGGGCTATTCTCCCGATAAGTAGTGTGAGGAACTCCGATGCCGCCGCAAGACGCCTACCTGGAAAGCCAAGTTCTGAACGCCGACCCGATGGAATTGGTCCGCATGCTCTATCGCGGGGCGTGCGCCGCCACGCGCAACGCCAGCGCCCACTTGGCGGCCGGGCGGATTGCCGAGCGTTCCCGGCAGATCTCGAAGGCCCATGCCATTTTGTCGCAGTTGTCCGTTTCGCTCGACCACGCGCGCGGCGGCACGCTGAGCCGCAGCCTGTTGGAATTGTACGATTATATGCAACGCCGCCTGCTGGAGGCGAATCTGGGCCAAAAGGCCGAGCCGCTGGCGGAAGTGGAGAGACTTCTGGCCACCCTGCTAGCGGGCTGGGATCGCATCGGCCGGGGGCCCGAGTACGGCGCCTCCCCCAGCGCCCCTCGCTCGCCGGCACGCGGCGAGCAGTCCAGGGAATCGGATGCTTACCCGGCGGTCTTTGCGCCGGGCGCCGCGGCCGAGCCTCCCTCGCAGAGTTGGAGCTTATAACCGCGGGCGGCCGGCGGCGTGGCCGGCCATCCCGCGCCGGATCTAGCGCGCGCGCGCGGACAGGCTGGAGACGATCTGCGCGCTCAAGCCCAGGCCTCCGTTTTGGGCCAGGGCCTGCGCAAACTGCTCTTCGGCCAGCCCGGCCTCGGTGGCGTTTCCAGGATCGTCCCCGCCGCTTCCCAGCCAGCCGTCCTGGTCGCCGCGGGCTTCCTTGAGGAGCTGCGCGATCATAAACGCCTCGAACTGTTTAGCCGCTTCCGCCAGGGTCCGCGGCGGACGCGCGGCGGGCGGCGCCGGCACGGCCTCCGCGGCTCCCAGAATCACCGGCGCGCTCATCAGATCACCTCCAGATCGGCTTCCAAGGCGCCCGCGGCGCGCAGGTTCTGCAGGATGGCAATCACGTCCCGCGGGGTCGAGCCGATTGCCGCCAGCGCGCGCACCAACTCCTCCACCGTGGCGCCCTGCGGGAGCAGGACGTGGCGGGCGGGCGGCTCTTTCGCGTCCACGGCCACGTTGGCGACAGCGGCGGACCCGCTGGCGGGATTGCCGGCAGCCCCGGCCGGCGGCAAGATATCCAGATTGGTTTGGATCTCGACGGTCAGGTTGCCGTGCAGGATAGCCACCGGAGAAATGTGTACCGCGCGGCCCATGACGATAGTGCCCGTGCGCTCGTTCACCACTACCCGGGCGGGCCGGTCGGCGTCCACGGTGAGCGCCTCCATCTCGGCGATGAAATCGATGGGCCGGGCGGCGTAAGAAGGCGGCACCAGTACGGTTACCAGGGCCGAGTTTTCGGCCCGCGCGGGCATGGTTCCCGCCGCGCCGAACCGGGCGTTCAGCGCGGCCGCAATGCGGGCAGCCGTGGTAAAGTCCGCATACCGGAGTTGCAGATGCAGGGATCCCTTGAAAGCCAGCGAAGGCGTGGGCCGCTCCACAATGCCCCCGCCGGGCACCCGGCCCACCGTGGGATGATTCACCGTCTGGCTCGAGCCGCCGCGTCCCGCCGAGAATCCACCGGTGACCACGGCGCCCTGGGCCGCCGCGTAAACCTGGCCATCGGCGGCTTTGAGCGGTGTGAGCAGCAGTATCCCCCCCTGCAGGTTGGTGGCGTCCCCGATGGCGGCCGTGGTGACATCCAGGCGCGTGCCCGGCTGCGCGAAGGGAGGCAGGGTGGCGGTAATCATGACCGCCGCCATGTCCTTGGTGCGCAGCGTGGCGCCAGGCACCGAGACGCCCATGCGCTCCAACATGTTGGCCAGGCTCTGGGGCGAGAACAAGGTCTGCTGCGTATCTCCCTTTCCGGCCAAGCCTACCACCAGCCCATAACCGATGAGCTGGTTGTCGCGCACGCCTTCAATCCCCGCCAGATCCTTGAGCCGCGTGGCGCACACCGCCGGGGCGGCCAGCGCGCCCGCTAACGCTAAGAAGAAAGCCATCCAGCGCATCGTGCCTCTCACCCTAGAACGGGAGCAGCCCCAGCAGCAGCCGGTACAGAATGAAGGGGCGCTTGATGGCGTCTCCCACCACACCCTTGCCATTGACGGAGACCTCCAGTTGCGCGATCAGATCCGACTGGACTACATTGTTGGGGCCCAAATCCGCCGGCCGCACCACGCCGCGGACGGTGATGACCTGCTGCTCGGAACTCACCCGGATCTCCTTCACCCCTTCCACCACCAGATAGCCATTGGGCAAGACGTGCACCACGCGCGTGCCGAGCGTAGTGGAGATGACCGTGGTGCGGCCGATGGTGCCCGCCCCTTTCAGTTCTTGGTCGCCGGAGGTGCCCAGCAGGTTAGCCAGCGCGCCGGTGGCTTTCGTCACGCCGCCCAGAGCCGTGATGGAGGACTGAACGCTTGAAGTGCGCGAGGTTTGCACGTTGCCCGTGCTCACCGCCGAGGCATTCTCCGCCACCAGCACGGTGACCGTATCGTTCACCCGGCTGGCGCGCAGGTCGCGGGCCAGATCGGTGAACAGGGCCGTGGACGACCAAAGAGAACCGGGGGAGGCGTCATTGTTGGCGCGCGCGGCCGCGGTGGCCTCCGCCACGTAACGATCGAGCGCGGTCGGCTGGGGCGGCGCCGGGATCTTCTTCTTCGCCGCCGCCCCGACCGGAAGCGGCGCGAAGGCCAGCGTCAGCAGCGCCAGCATGGGCCTGGGCTTCATCGGGGATCTCCTTCCACCGGGGCCAATTCCGCCTGATCCGCCGCGAGGATGGCGCGCCCGCGATCCGCCACGGTCACCCGCAGGATCTTTCCGTTGGCGGGATTGCGGACCAGGATGACCTCGCCCCGGCTTCCGGAGGACTGCGCCTGCGCTTCCAGGATGATGCGCGCCCGGCCGCTCCGGATTTCTACGCGCACGCGCTCGCCGCGCGCCACATCGACCGGCGCATCCAGCCAGCGTTCCTCGATTACAGTGCCGGCTGGGATGCGCCGCCGCGGCGCGCGGCCCACAACTTGGGGAAGGTCCGGCAGCCCAGGCCGGCCTTCGTAGGCTTCCTCGCGCAGCTGGGCGCGGGCGATCGGGCAGCCTGGCGCCAGCGCCTCCGCGGCGATCGCCCGCTTTCCGGAGATCCGGATGCGCACCTTGGCCCAAACCGGAAAATCGTCCCGGCCGGATGCGGAAACTGTGCCCTGCCAGAGCAGGGGTGATTCGCCGTCCGGGTCCATCCGCAAACCGGATACCGGAAAGCGCAGCGTCCCGGCGGGCAGCGGTTGCCGGCTGAACTCCACCACCTCGATGCGCGCCGCCGGCATGACCGCAGCGAGGGCGGCAGCCACCGCCTCGCGCGTGAGGGTCCGGACGGGCTGCGCGAAGCAGGCCTCCATCCCCGGGTCGACGGCCAGCCCGTAACGCCGCGCCAGGCGCGCCAACTCCGCCGCGGCGTAGGTGCGGCGCGCGCCCGCGGCCGGCGCCGGACCCAGATCCAACTCCGGCGCAAGGCCCCCGAAGGCCGGCACGGCGCGGGCCAGATCTCCCGCCAGGATCCGGCCGCCCGAAACCGGCAGGCATTGGGCGCCGGCCGGCGCCAGCGCGGCGAACAGGAGGAGGGCCATCCGCCGGGTCATTGCTGCACGAGACCGTTGGCCTCTTGATACATTTCATTGGCCGCCGTGACCACTTTGGAATTGGCTTCGTAGGCCCGCTGGCTGACGATGAGGTTGACCATTTCCTGGACCACGCTGACGTTGGACTGTTCGGTGTATCCCTGCTGCAACGCGCCCAGACCCTCGGCGCCGCCGGGGTTGCCCAGGGTGGCGTCGCCGGAAGCCTCGGTAGGCGTGTACAGGTTACCGCCGATGGTGCTCAACCCGGCCGGATTCTGGAAGTTGGCCAACTGGAGCTGCCCGGCCACCTGGGCCGCGGTCTGGTTCGGCTGGGTGTAGCTCACCGTACCGTCGGCGGCAATGGTGATCGATTGCGCGTCCGCCGGGATGGTGATCTGGGGCTGCAGGGGATTGCCGCTGGCGGTCACCACATTCCCGTTCTTGTCGAGCTGAAACTCGCCGTCCCGGGTATAGGCCAACTGTCCGCTGGCCTGCAGCACCTGGAAGAAGCCGCGGCCCTGGATGGCTACATCCAGCGGGTTATCGGTTTCGGCGAAGCTGCCTTGCGTGAAGATAATCTCGTTGCCCGACGGGCGCGTGCCCAATCCGAGCTGCAACCCGGCGGGCAGGACGGTCTGCTGGCTGGCAGAGGCCCCCGGCTGCATCAGGTTCTGGTAGAGCAGATCCTGAAACTGGACGGCCCGCGACTTGTAACCGTTGGTGTTGGCGTTGGCCAGGTTGTTGGCGATATTGTCTACGCTCATCTGTTGCGCCGTCATCCCGCTGGCGGCGCTGAATAGTGCTCGCATCATAAGTCGTTCTCCTTAATTTCCCCGCTGGCCCGCTAGGAAGCCACGCGGGCTACCTCTTCCACCGCCTGGCGGTTCATCTGCGACCCCAGCGTCGCGGCCTTCTGCAGCATTTCAAATTGGCGCATGACCGCTACCAGGCGGACAGCCGATTCCGCGGCGCCCACATTGGAACCTTCCAGCCTGCCCTGTTCGACTTGCGCGCCGGATGCCGGTTGAGAGGCGGCGGCGCTCTGAAAATAGCTGGTCCCTTGCTTGACCAGCGAACCGGTGTCGGAGAAATCCGCAATCTCCAGGCGTCCCAAGGGCTGGCCGCCCTGGCTCACCGTGCCGTCGGGCGAAACCTGCACGGCGCCGGAGGGCTGGAGCTGCAGGTTCCCACCCGATACCGTGCGCACGGCATAACCCTCCCGGGTGACCAGGGATCCATCCGGCGATACCCGAAAGCTCCCATTGCGCGTGTACAGGTTTCCGGAAGGCCCGGCCACCGCGAAGAAGCCTGGGCCAGACAGAGCCAAATCCAACGGGCTGCCGGTAGCGCGCAGGGTGCCTTGCGAGAAATCGGTCCAGGGCCGTTCGATGACCGGCAAGGTGGCCGGCGATCCTCCCTCCGGGTCGGCGGCTTCCGCGGACGCATAAAGGTTATAGAACTCCCGGTCGGTCTTGTAGCCGCCGGTCTCCGCATTGGCCAGATTGTTCGCCAGCATATCCAAAGACTGCAGGCGGGCCTGCATGCCGCCGGCCGCCGCGATGGTTAAAGTATCCATGGCAAGATCGCATGCCGTGCATTGCAAGCGGAGAGCCGAAGGCGGGGCGCAGAAAAGGAATGGGTTGCCTTACGAATCCGGATAAGAATGTGCCGCGGGGGGCGCCGGCGCCAAGATCTTGGCGGCAGCGGCGCGCACAACTGTTTGAAATTCAGCGGGATACTTCGGTTACCCGAATGCATGAGTGCCGGTTGTGATCGCCGCTATTGCAGCTGCACCGAGTACCGCCGGCGCCAACGCGCTACGGGTGGCGGGCGGGACCGCCATGGGCACTGGGACGGCGAGAACCGCAGCGGCCAGAGGTGGGTGTTTCTGGTCCGTCCTGGACGGGTGCCTGGCCGACGATGGCGGCCGTGGCGATTCGAGTAGGGCACAGCCGAGCCAGCCGCCCGGCGAAAAAAGCCAAGACTGCGGCGGCGCAACCGACGCCAAGCCTCCCGTGGCCGGAAACGGCTTCGAGCCCTCGCCCGATTTTTTGGCGAAAGATGACGGCCCGCAGGAATCGCACGCACCGGAGCTTCCGCAGATACCCGCCGGAAAAAAGCCGTCGTATGCCCGGGCGGCTCCCGCCACCTGGCCGGTTCCGGCCACCGCCACGCCGCTCCCGCGGCTCCAATTGGGCCTGGAACGTTGGGGAAGTCCGGGAGAGTCGACCGCCCGTGGCCAGGAAATCGATGCCGGGAGTATCCCGGATCCCAGCCGCGATTCCCCTGCTCCGCTCGCGTCCGCGGCGATCCAGCGCGGGGCCGGCGAGGCAGACCCGCCGGCACCGCAGGCACCCGTGCCGGAGACACCCGTACCAGTTGCACACGTACCGCAGGCACCCGTGCAGCAGGCATCCGTGCCGAGGGCAGCCGTGCTGGAGGCGCCGCCACAGGCGCCCGTGCCACAGGCCCCCGTGTCGGAGGCGCATGCACCGCAGGCACAAAGACAGCAGGCACCCGTGCCGGAGGCACCCGTGCTAGGGGCGTACTTAAAGCAGGCACCCGTGCAGCAGGCGCCCGGGCAGCAGGCACAGGGACAGCAGGCAGCCGTGCCGGAGGCGCCCGTGCCGGAGGCGCCCGTGCCGGAGGCGCCCGTGCCGGAGGCGCCCGTGCCGGAGGCGCCCG
>Ga0181525_10000762_pt1 | contig 28006 bp, 24 predicted proteins | sample PEATcosm2014_Bin_48_FD_121100 | JGI IMG/M metagenome (GOLD analysis project Ga0181525, IMG submission 121100) | Peatland microbial communities from MTU Mesocosm Facility, Houghton, MI, USA - PEATcosm2014_Bin06_10_metaG | ecosystem: Environmental > Terrestrial > Soil > Wetlands > Peat | place... | reverse complement strand
CTCCCGATAAATGCCATGACCGATGTCACCGGCTTCGGCATGATCGGCCACGCCCGCGAAATGGCGCTGGCTTCGAGCGTCTCGCTCCTGCTACACGCCGACCGCATTCCACTTCTCGCCGGGGCCCTCGATTGCGTGCGCGCCGGCTACCTGCCGGGCGGCCTCAACAACAATCGCGACTTCGCCGAATGCGTAGTCGATTCCACCGCCGGCGTTCCCGAAGATCTGAGGGCTCTTCTCTACGATCCCCAGACTGCCGGGGGATTGCTGATCTCCACTCCTGACGGCCTGCGCCTGACTCGAGATTTGAACGCCGCCGGTATCCCCGCCGTGCAGATCGGTGAAGTCCTGCCCAATGCCAAGCCGCTGATACGAGTAACCGTTTGATTCAGTCGCGGTGGGTGGCATTCTCTCCGCATTTCAGAACGAGAACAGCGCAGACCGTTCGGTTACGCCAGGCGGATGAACTCCCGCTGAACGCACTAAGAAGCGCCAGGGCCGATCAGTTCCCGGATTCTCGCCAGGTGGTGGTCGTCGTGTTCGGCGACAAAAAATAAATGATCTACCAGTCGCATCGCCGTCTTCAAACGGGGATGCGGAATCGATCGCGAAGACAGAAGGATCGGATCCAGCTGGTCGATACGCCGCAGCAACCCCTCTCGCTCGGCGCGAAACTCCGCCAGAATCTGTTCCGCCGGACGCGAGTTGTGATTCGCTTCGTCGGTTTTGCGATTCCTTAAGTCGGCCACTGTGAGTTGAGCGTTGCCCGCCACATAGTCCTCTACCCGCGCCAGCCATAACGGCTCGAGATCAAGCAGGTGACCCGCATGTTCCTGCGCCGACCATTTTTCCTGCGGCTTGCTGATCAGCAGTTCGTGCGACCGGCCACGAAGCTCCTCTTCGAGCCTCGCCGGAGTGCCGCGCAGACGCGCGCACAGATTCGGATGTAATTCTACGGGAAACGAAAACTCAAACTTGCGCTCAAACCAGAGGGGCACTTGGCTCATGGATCCCGATTCCGGCGATTGAAATTATCCAGCAGCAGAGAAGATGCTGAACCATGCGGGAAGACTCACGAATTCCCTCCATCGCAGGCCGTTCCTCGAGCATCTCTTACGTTAGTACTCGCAAGAATCCTTTAGCTCACATCCTGTCAGGAGTCGTCATGCAATCTCGTGAACTCGGAAATAGCGGCCTCAAAGTATCCGCTCTCGGCCTCGGCTGCATGGGCATGTCGGAATTTTACGGTGGACGCAACGACGAGGAATCCATCGCCACCATTCACCGGGCCCTCGAACTCGGCATCAACTTTCTCGATACCGCGGACGTGTATGGTCCCCATAAGAATGAGGAGTTGGTCGGCCGAGCCATCCAAGGCAAGCGCGACAAAGTCGTGCTCGCCACGAAATTCGGAATCGTCCGCGATCCCGCCAACCCCAATGTGCGCGGCGTGAACGGTAAGCCTGACTACGTCCGACGCTCCTGCGAAGCCAGTTTGCTTCGCCTGGGTGTCGACCACATCGATCTCTACTATCAACATCGCGTCGACCCCGCCACGCCCATCGAAGAAACCGTTGGCGCCCTGGCAAAGCTCGTGCAGGCTGGAAAAATCCGCCACATCGGACTCTCCGAAGCCTCGCCCCAAACCCTCCGCCGCGCCGTGAAAATCCATCCCATCACCGCGCTGCAAACCGAATATTCGCTCTGGAGCCGCGACCCTGAAGAGGAACTGCTCGCCACCTGCCGCGAATTCGGCATCGGCTTCGTCGCCTACAGCCCGCTCGGACGAGGCTTTCTCACCGGGCAGTTCACCCGCTTTGAGGATCTTCCGGCCGACGACTACCGCCGCCACTCTCCACGATTTCAAGGAGAAAACTTCCAGAAGAATCTCGACCTCGTGCGCGGGATCGAGCAGATGGCTCAGGAAAAGCGTTGCAAGCCTTCTCAGCTGGCGCTGGCGTGGGTGCTGGCGCAGGATAAGAACATTGTCCCCATTCCCGGCACCAAACGGCGGAACTACCTCGAAGAGAATGTGGCTGCCATTGATCTGAAGCTTAGCGCGGAAGATCTGCGGCGCATAACCGAGATCTTCCCCACCGGCGCGGCCGTGGGAATGCGTTATCCCGAGCACATGATGCACATGATTAACGGATAGTGTCAGCGCAGAAAAATAGGGCGGCCACCTGGCCGCCCTTGCTCGTAGCTGTACCCAAAAAACTATCTTTAGACTGGCGCCGGACCTTTTTAGGCTCGCGCCGGACTTTCTCCGCCCTTCACAATACCTCGTCCCGGCTCCGGTTTCAACACCTGTTGCACGCCGTCATCGGGCTTGGAGGGAGATTTCATGGGCGGCAGTTCCTTCCCGTCCACCAGCAACAAGACCTCCGAGGCGTCCAGCACTTCCCGTTCCAGCAAGGCCGCCGCGATCTTCAGCAGCGTCTCGCGGCTGCCCTCCAGAATGTTCCTCGCCGTTTCGTACCCCTGGTTCACCAGCTTGCGCACTTCGCCGTCGATCTTGATCGCGGTGTCCTCGCTATAGTCGCGATGCTGGCTGATCTCGCGTCCCAAAAATATCTGCTCTTCTTTCTTGCCGAAAGTAAGGGGACCAAGATCGCTCATACCCCACTCACAAACCATCTTGCGCGCCATTTCCGTGGCTCGCTCAATGTCGTTGCCCGCTCCCGTGCTCATCTGGTTCAGGAACAATTCTTCGGCCAGCCGTCCGCCCATCAGGATCGCCAGGTCGGTCTTCAGATATTCCTTGGTGTAGTTGTGCCGGTCATCGATGGGCAACTGCATCGTCACGCCCAACGCCATTCCGCGGGGAATGATCGTGACCTTGTGCACCGGGTCCGAACCCGGCAGCTTCGCCGCCACCAGCGCGTGCCCAGCTTCGTGGTAGGCCGTCACTTTCTTTTCCTCGTCGGAAAGGATCAGCGACTTCCGCTCCACTCCCATCAGCACTTTGTCCTTGGCGACTTCGAAGTCAAACATCAGCACAGCTTTCCGGTTCTGCCGCGCGGCCGCGAGCGCCGCTTCGTTCACCATGTTGGCCAGGTCTGCACCGGAGAATCCCGGCGTCCCGCGCGCCAGCACCGAAAGTTCCACATCTTCGGCTAGAGGAATCTTGCGCGTGTGCACCCGCAAAATCTCTTCGCGGCCGCGCACATCAGGGCGGCTGACCACCACGCGCCGGTCAAATCGCCCCGGCCGCAGCAGCGCCGGATCCAAAACGTCGGGCCGGTTCGTCGCCGCCATCAGGATGACGCCTTCGTTCGACTCGAAGCCGTCCATCTCCACCAGCAACTGGTTCAGCGTCTGCTCGCGCTCGTCGTGACCACCGCCCAAGCCGGCGCCACGGTGTCTTCCCACGGCGTCAATCTCATCGATAAAAATGATGCACGGCGCGTTCTTCTTTCCCTGCTCGAACAAATCGCGCACGCGGCTTGCGCCGACGCCCACGAACATCTCCACAAAATCCGAGCCCGAGATCGAAAAGAATGGAACGTTGGCTTCGCCGGCTACGGCTCTCGCCAGCAGCGTCTTGCCCGTTCCCGGAGGTCCCACCAGCAGAACTCCTTTGGGAATTCTGCCGCCGAGTTTCTGAAACTTCTGCGCCTCGCGCAGGAATTCGATAATCTCGCGCAACTCTTCCTTGGCTTCTTCCACGCCCGCCACGTCTTTGAACGTGACTTTCTTCTGCTGCATCGAGAGCAGGCGCGCGCGACTCTTGCCGAACGACAGCGCTTTGTTGCCGCCGGTCTGCATCTGCCGGATCATGAAGAACCACAGCGCCCCCAGCAAAATCAGCGGAGCCCACGTTCCCAGCAAGGTCAGCGGCCAACTCCCCCCGTTGACGTCCTTGATCGTCACCGATACTCCCTTGTCGGTAAGGGTCTTATACATGTCGGGGTACACCGGCGGAGCCACCGTGTGGAAGGCCGTACCGTCGCGGTATTTTCCGCGCACCTGTTGGCCGTCGAGGGTCACCTCGTGCACATTTCCCTGGCCCACATCACTCAAGAACTGGGAAAAATTGACGTCTTTTTCCGGCTTTCCGCCGCGCCCCTGTTGAATGACCGTCCACAACAACAGGGCGGACAGCCCGATCACTACCCAAAACACCACGGTTTTGACTGTCGAATTCACCAAGAAACTCCTGAAGAAACCGGGATAATCCGCTCCGCACAATCGGAGTCCCGAGGCTCCTACCTTTGAATTAGATGCTCTTCAACCAAATTCGATAGGGAAATTCCCTTAGTTCTTTGTTTTGCTTCTGCCTTGGTCTCTCTTTATTCTACCTTTTCCCGGGAAAAAAGGCGCACCATTCTCTGCGTGACCTAAGTCATCTGCGGAACCGGGGGTGCAGCCAGGTACGGAATATTGCGATCGGTTTGCTCCACCGCTCCCAGTCCGTAGCCCACCAGAAAGGCCTCATCCACCAGAAAACCGAAATAATCGGGCTGCAGGGCCACGCGCCGGGCCGATTGCCGGTCCAGCAGGGTTGCCAGCTTCACCGAAGCCGCCCCGCGCGCCCGCAGGTCGTTCATCAAAAATTCGCTGGTCACTCCCGAATGTACCAGACCTTCGACCAGCAGAATATGCTGTCCCCGAATATCTGGTTCATGGCTGAAGAAGATCTCCACAATCTCTCCCGCTTGACCGCCCTGCTGCCGGCTGTACTTCGGCTTGATGAATTGGCACACCACAGGCACTTCGAGCGCCCGCACCAGGTCGGCCATGAACACGAACGCGTTCTCCAGAACCGCCAGCGCCTGGATGGTCTGCCCCTGGTAGTCATCAGAGATCTGGCGTGCCAACTCCTTCACGCGCTTCTGGATCTGTTCCGCCGCAATCACCTGCCGCAGCGACTCGGTTTTCAGCGTCATCATGAAATTGGCGTGCCTCCTGCCGCGCTTCACCTGCCTTGCCGGACTCTAGCTCGCGCTCTGTTCCGTCTCCCAGGGCATCTCGCGGATCACCACCGCGTCCTCGCCCGCGCCAGCGCGCAACCTTGCAGGAACCGGAAAACCCCGCATCCACACAATCTCTTCTTCATCTTCATCGTTATCTTTGCTGGCGGCAACCGGCCAGAGTCTGCGCATGGGCTGCGCGACATGGCGCTCCTGCAATAGTTCTTTAATCTTCTTGGGCGACTTCGTTTGTGCCGGCCAAAACCGATCTCCCGGACGCCAGTTCCGCACCATCAGCCGTTCGGGCAACAAATCCGCGCGCAGAAGTTGCTGCGGATTATACTCCGCATCCCGCAATTCCGTTGATATGCGCACGGATGCGCTCGAACTTGGGCTGGAACTTACGCTGGAGCTCACGCCGCAGCTAACGCGCCAGGCTTCGATCACCACGCCGAGTTCCGCCACCACGACGCGCCCCGGCACCGGCAGGGGGTATTCGTAGTCAGGAATTCGCTCCTGCCGGCGCAAGTCAGGCGTGACGAAAACGATCGCCTCCGGCTCGCGCACAATCTTCCAGCCGAGCGGCAGTGACAGCTCTTTGCCCGCTGGACCATCCCCAGCCGCGAAGCGCAAAATCTCTTCGACATGCTTGAACTCCAGCGGAATCCCCGCCCGCTCCCCGATCGCCAGCAACACTTTTCTTTGAACGGCTCGGGGTTCAGTCAGTAGCCACGGCCGGCTGACCGAGGCATTCATCACCGCCGGACCCGGTTCTTCAAGGCGCTCGAGCAATTCCGGAGTGATCGCCCCGGTTTTCGACGCCGACGGATTCTTCGGCTCGCCCTGCAGCTCGCCGCGAGAAGCCTGGATCTGCACCAGCCCTTGCCCACGATCGAAGCCCCGCAGTCCGCGCGTCCACTCCGGCTGCGTCCACTGCACCACCGTTCCCAGCCAGCCCGAAACTTCGTTCTCCCAGAAGTCTTCCTCATCGCGCGCCATCTCCGCCAGGTTCGCCAAACTTTCCACCACGGCGGGATTGAACTCCCGCTCCAGCAACGGCAGCACCAGCGTGCGCACGCGGTTGCGCGTAAACCTGGAATCCGCATTGGACGAGTCTTCCCGCCAGGGCTGTTTGACATCGGCGAGATACGTCTCCAACTCGCGGCGCCGCAGCCCCAGCAGCGGCCGTACGATCTCCCCGTGAACCTCCCCGCCTGCATCTCCGATGTCGTGCTCAACAACAATTCGCGGATAAATTCCTCCCAACCCACGCAACCCCGTCCCACGGATCAGCCGCATGAGCACGGTTTCCGCCTGATCATCCAGGGTGTGCCCGGTGGCAATCCGAGTCAGAACTCGGCGCCGATTTTGTCTTTGAAAGGGCATGGCCTCAGCCGTACCGTGGTGATCCTCCACGGACCCGGGCTTTAGCCCCTGAGGGACGTCTTGTTCGATCCCGATCTCGGTGCCGCTACCCGCCCCGAGCAAATCCCCAAAAAATCCATACCGCAACTCCCGCGCCGCCGCTTCCAGGCCAGAATGCTCTTCGACGGAAAGCTTTGCCGCATCCCCGCCAGCGCAATAAAACTCCAGCCCATGCTCGCGAGCCCATCCTGCGACAAACTCCTGATCCCCGTCCGACTCCGCCCCGCGCAGCTTGTGGTTGAAATGAACAACCGAGAGAACGATGCCAAGCTCATGCCGCAATTCAACCAGCAAACGCAATAGCGCAACCGAATCAATCCCGCCCGAGACCGCAACGCCCACGCGATCTCCGGCCCGCAGCAATTCTTCCTGCCGGATATGCCGCAATACGCGCTCCGCGAGTTCATGCACGGAAACATGGTACCGCACACCAGGTGTGAGGACAGAGGCATGTGGGGAGCGCTGCCTCGGCTGTCCTGCTTGAGCGCAGCGAGGCAAGGTTCAAAAAACCTTGGTCGAAAGCGTGCTCTGATGCCGGCGAACTGGCGCTCGCCCGACAGCCGAGAGCCTGCCCGGAGCGAAGCCGAAGGGGCGGCGGCCCGACGCAGTTGTTTACAGCCCCGGACTCTTCTCCGCGATCAGCTTCCGAATCTTCTCCACGAACTCCGCCGCCCCCATGTCCTCAGTCTTCTCTTTCCCCCGAGTGCGCACATTCACCTTTCCCGCCTCGGCTTCCTTATCCCCAACCACCAGCAGGAACGGCACCTTCTGCATGGCATGCTCGCGAATTTTCGCATTCATCTTTTCATTGCGCGCATCGACTTCCACGCGCACGCCAATCGCCTTAAGCTGGTCCGCAACTTTGTTCGCGTACTCCGCATGCCGCTCGCTTATCGGAATCATCGCCACCTGCACCGGCGACAGCCATACCGGGAACGCCCCCGCGTAATGCTCGATCAGCACTCCGAAGAATCGCTCGATCGATCCGAACAACGCTCGATGCACCATGACCGGCTGCTTGCGCGAACCATCCTCCGCCACATACTCCAAGCCGAAGCGCTGCGGCAGGTTGAAATCGACCTGCACCGTCGAAAGCTGCCACAGACGTCCGATCGCATCCACCAGCTTGATGTCAATCTTTGGTCCATAAAACGCCGCCTCGCCAGGAATGGTCTTGTATTCAATCTTCCGGCGTTCCAGCACCTTCTTGAGCGATTCAGTGGCGTGAATCCATTGCTCTTCGCTGCCCACAAAATTCTTCCGGTCATCAGGATCCCAGGTTGAAAGCTCAGTCTGAAACTGGTCGAAACCAAAATCCTTCAGCACATCCAGGGCGAATTCGAGACAACCGGTAATCTCGCCTTCGACCTGCTCCGGCGTGCAGAAGATGTGCGAGTCATCTTGCGTAAAGCCGCGCACCCGCAGCAGTCCGTGCATCACGCCCGAGCGCTCGTAGCGATACACCGTCCCCAGTTCGCCCAGCCGCACCGGCAAATCACGATACGACTTCAGCGAGTCCCGGTAAATCAGAATGTGGCCGGGACAATTCATCGGTTTCAGCCGGTATTCGGCGTCGTCGAGTTCCATAACGTCGAACATGTTCTGCGCGTAATAGCCCTCGTGTCCCGAGGTAAAAAACAACTGCCGCCGCGCCACATGCGGCGTGTAAACCAACGAATAACCGCGCTTGAGATACTCTTCGCGCATCCAGTCTTCCATCTGCTTCCGGATGATTCCGCCCTTGGGATGCCAGAAAATCAGTCCCGGCCCTGCCAGTTCCTGGATCGAAAACAGATCGAGTTGCTGCCCCAGTACGCGATGATCGCGCTTCTTCGCCTCCTCCAGCTGTTGCAGGTGAGCGTCGAGATCCTTCTTCGAGAAAAACGCAGTCCCATAAATACGCTGCAATTGCGGATTCTTCTCGTCTCCGAGCCAGTACGCGCCGGCAACATTGAAGAGCTTGAACGCCTTGATCTTCCCGGTCGAAGGAATATGCGGCCCACGGCAGAAATCCGTAAACTTGCCGGTGCGGTAGATCGATATCTTTTCATCGGGCTTGGTGAATTGCTCGATGAAATGGCACTTCATGAAATCGCCCTCTTTTTTAAACTCTGCCAGCCCCTGTTCGCGGGGCAGAAACTCGCGCGCATATGGAATGTTCTGCTGCACCAGCTCCTGCATCTTCTTCTCGATCTTTTCCAAGTCCTCCGGAGTAAAAGGCGTGGGCCGGTAAAAATCGTAGAAGAATCCGCTCTCGGTCGGCGGACCGTGACCCAGCTTGGTTTCCGGAAAAAGCTCCAGCACCGCCGCCGCCAGCAAATGTGCCGAAGAATGCCGGTAGACTTCGAGCGCCTCCGGATCCTTATCAGTCAGAAGACGCAGATCGGTATCTTCCTCAAGCGGCCGAGTCAGGTCGATGAGATGGCCGTTGGTTTTGGCCGCTAGAGCCGCATCCGCCAGTCGGGGGCTGATGGACTTCGCAATGTCGAGCGCGGTCGTGCCCCTGGGAACGTCCTTCACGCTCCCATCCGGAAGCTTTATATGAATGCTGTCTGCCATAAGATTGAGACCAGGCTGTGTCGAATATTCCAGTTTATTGGAGGGATTCCGGAGGGTCAAACCGCTTCAGTTAAAGGTTCAGTTAAAGGCAGCGGCGCGGTTTGCAGGTATTTGTCTCGTTCCCCTCTGGGGCGTCATCCCGAAGCCCCGCGCTTTCACCAGCGGGGCGAGGGATCTCGTGTGCAACCCACCTGCCCCGAGACTTAACTGCCCGCTCCCCCCTTCGCTGCGGAGTCTATACACCTTGTGGCGAGCAGTATCGCCCGCCCTTCGCCGCGGTTGCGCCGGGTTGCATATGCTGCTTAAATGTGGTCCTTGGAAACAACGTCATGGAGCCCGGCCAATGCAGTGGTACTTCGCGTTCTTCTTTGTCTCAGGGTTCTGCAGCATTCTGTACGAGATCATCTGGGTCCGGCTTGCGATGGCGCAATTTGGAGTTACCACGGCGCTGGTTTCGATTGTTCTTTCGGCCTTCATGGTCGGTCTCGGCCTGGGCTCCTGGGCTTCTGGATTCATCGCCCGCCGCTACGGCGACCGCCTGCACTTTCCCGCCCTGCGTCTTTACGCATTGACTGAACTGCTGATCGGGTTTTCCGCCGTCATTGTTCCCTACCAGCTTGCCGCGGGCAGAGAGTTGATGCAACGCCACATCAGCTCGATGACCGTATCGTCCTCCGGATACTACTTCTCCGCGGGCGTCTGGATCGCAATTACTCTCATCCCCTGGTGCGCTTGCATGGGCGCAACCTTTCCCTTTGCCATGCTCGCCATCCAGAGGAGATCCGCCACCGACAGCGGCCGGTCATTCAGCTACCTCTACGTGGCCAACGTACTGGGAGCGGTGTCCGGGGCCACGATTCCATTGTTTCTGATTGAGCTGCTTGGTTTTCACCGGACCCTTTACGTAGGAGCCTGCCTCAATTTTTTGCTGGCCTCAAGCGCATTCGCTCTCTCGCTTCGCCGGCCAGCCGGGAAGACAGCGGAGGCTGCGCGCGCCCACGCCGACGCCGCCCTCGTCGAGACTGTGCCCGGCGCAGGTGCACGCACCTGGACCGAAAGCAAATTGTTGTGGCTGTTGTTTGCGACCGGCCTCACCAGCATGGGTGCGGAGATCGTCTGGATAAGAATCTATACTCCGCCGCTGGGCACCGTGGTCTACGCGTTTGCGTCCATCCTCGCCACCTACCTGGGCGCCACTTATCTGGGGTCGTGGGCTTACCGCCTCAAGGGCAGCCGGGTTAGCGTAGACAACTGTGTTCTTTGGGCGGCCTTGGGATTTTCGGTGCTGTTTTCGTTTTTCACCGCTGATTTCAGGGTCCCGGTGCCCGCAGTGCTGCGCATGGTGCTGGGAGTCATGCCGTTCTCGGGACTCGTCGGATTCATTACCCCAATGATTGTGGACCGGTATTCCCTCGGAGACCCGGACCGGGCCGGCATGGCATACGCCGTCAATATCGTGGGCTGTGTGATTGGCCCCCTGGTCTCCGGCTTTTTGTTGCTTCCTTGGATGGGCGAGCGCTTAGCTCTCTGCGTCTTCGCGCTCCCGTGGTTTGCCGCGAGTCTGGCGCTCGCTCCGCGTGCGCTTCGAACCTCTCCCCGAGGCCTGGTCGCAGCCTCGCTGCTGGTACTCGCCTCGCTCGCTTTGGCGGTTTCCACAAAAGGCTACGACCAGCAATACCACAACCACGAAACTCTTCGCGATAGTACCGCGACGGTCATCGCAACCGGTTCAGGCAAAGGCAAGCGTCTCCTGATCAATGGCGTGGGCATCACCAGCCTCACGCCGATCACAAAAATGATGATCCACATGCCTCTAGCCTTCATGCAAAGGCCCCCCATCAACGCGCTCATCATCTGTTTCGGAATGGGGACGACCTACCGCTCGGCACTCTCCTGGCACATACCGACGACCGCCGTCGAGCTCATCCCCAGCGTGCCGCCTCTATTTTCTTTCTTTCACCCCGACGCTCCCACCCTGGATGCATCCCTGTCGCGCATCGTGGTCGACGACGGACGTTCGTTCCTCGAGCGCTCCCCGGAACAATACGACGTGATCGTGATCGACCCGCCTCCGCCGGTCGGCGCCGCAGGCTCGAGCTTGCTCTACTCGAAGGAATTCTTTGCCATCGCAAAGGCGCACTTGCGCGTCGACGGTATTTTGCAGGAGTGGCTGCCCACCGCCGATCGCGCAACCACCGCCTCGGTCGCGCGGGCCTTGCAGGAAACCTTCGCCTACGTGCGCGCCTTTGTTTCGGTCGAGGGGTGGGGCACTCATTTTCTCGCCAGCATGACTCCCATTCCCCAGGAGTCCGGTTCGCAGCTGGCGCTGCGCCTGCCCGCTCGCGCCGCCTCTGACTTGGTTGAGTGGGGGCCCCACTCTTCTCCCGAACAGCAGTTCCAGGCGGTTCTGGATGGCGAAAAGCAATTGTCCAGCATCGTTCAGCAAGACCCCGAGGCTCCCGCCCTGCAGGACGATCGTCCCATCAACGAATATTTTCTGATCCGGCGGCTGAGTGACCCTCATTTCATCAAAACCATCAAGCGCCAGGTGTTCAGCAAGAAAGAAACCTTCTAAGAAACCCAGTTTGCATTTGTCTTGAACGGCCGCGGCAGCCGCGCCTTAAGGTGTGCAAAACCACTCGCGGCTTTCGCCGCCGCGGGAACGCGATTTTCAAATCCACCCACCACCGCAACGCATGGGGTGGTTGACGCATCTCAATTGGGGCGCTTATCATTTTTGTTTGGCCCTAACTCCATGGGCGGCTCCGGGGGCCGTCGCGGGACTTATGAAGTGACTCTATGGACAAGAAGAAGTTAGAAGCGTTCAAAAAGCGGCTGGAAACCAGGCAGCAGGACTTGCGCCGCACCGTCTCGCGCACTCAGGCCGACGGCCGCTCGGCCGATGAGGACACTGCCCAGGATATCGCTGACCGCGCCGCCAGCTCCTACACCAAAGAGTTTCTCTTCAGCCAGAGCAACAACGAGCGCCAGCTGCTGCAAATGGTAGAGCGGGCGCTGGCGCGAATTCGTGAAGGCAACTTTGGCGAGTGTATTCACTGCGGCAAAGAAATCAACGCCAAGCGATTGGAAGCTGTACCCTGGACGCGGCATTGCATCGAGTGCCAGGAAAAGCTCGAGCAGGGACTGCTGGAAGAAGCTCCACACTAAGAGGTGGTGGGTCGGTTTGAATTTGTTTTGAAAGGGTGACTTGTTTTGAAAGGGCGCGGCTTCGGGCCGCCGCCCCCCCGCAAGGTGCGCAAAATCAATCGCGGCTTAGCCGCCGAGGGAATGCGAATTTCTAATCGCATGATCGCACTACCACACTACCGGCGAACTTTGACGGTGCCAATTTCCGGCTGATAAACTGTAACTTGCCCCACCAAAACTGAGACTGGAAGGTCGTCGTGCGCGCAGAAACCCGCCATCAACTGAAAGAAGATCGATTCAGCCGCGTCACTCTCGGAGCAGCCGAGAAGACGGCTCATTGGAGCGTCGAGCACAGGAACACTCTGGCTGTCGCTCTGGTGGCGATCGCCGTACTCGCCGCTGCGGTGGCTGGCGGATGGTATTACCTCAGCGCGCAAAATGAGAAGGCCAGCTTCGACATGTCACAGGCGCTGAGGACCTTGGAGGCTCCGTTGCGGCCCGCCGGGTCTCCCGAGCAGCCCGATATTCTCACCTTCACCTCCTCCAAAGACCGCGCCGCCACAGCGGCCAAGCAATTTCAGGCCATCGTGGATAAGTATCCCCATACCCACACCGCAGAAACAGCGCGATACTTCCTGGGCGTCACGTCGGTGAGTGCGGGCGACAATCCCGCCGCTGAAAGCCGGTTCAAAGAGGTGTCTTCCACCGGGAACAAAGAGCTGGCTTCGATCGCAAAGCTGGCGCTCGCCTCTCTTTACGCGAACACCAACCGCAGCAAGGATGCCGAAGGCCTCTATCAGGAGCTGATCCACAAACCCACCGCGTCGGTCAGCAAAGCGACAGCGCAGTTGCAACTGGCGGAGCTCTACCAAACCAGCAACCAGCCCCTCGATGCCAAACGCATCTACGAGCAGATCAAGAAGGACAATCCCACCACGGAAGCGGGACAGCTGGCCACGCAGAAGTTGGCAGAACTGAAGTAAGCTTTCATCCCCGTAAAGTACAATGGGCGCTCCCGGCCGCGTCTCGACTTGATTCTGCGCGCACTGCCGATCCTTTCCAATCCTTTCCGAAGCCCATTTCACTTTTTCCGCCGGTTGGGTACGATGGGGTGCGCATTTCACTGAAAAACCTATGGCCGATTTCACACTGCGGGTGAACGGAAACGAAAAGAAAGTCAGCGTGGCTGCGGAGGCTCCTCTGCTCTGGGTGCTGCGCGACACGCTGGAGCTTACGGGAACCAAGTTCGGTTGTGGCGCCGGCCTGTGCGGTGCTTGCACGGTGCACGTCGAGGGAGTGGCGACAAGGTCGTGCTCCACGCCGGTCTCGCAAGCTGCGGGAAAGAATATTTTGACCATTGAAGGTCTCGGCGCCAGTGGTCTACACGCGTTGCAATCGGCGTGGATTGCCGAGGAGGTTCCGCAGTGCGGCTATTGCCAGACGGGCCAGATTATGTCGGCTGCGGCGCTGCTGGCGAAGACCCCGAGTCCAAGCGATGACCAGATCACCGAGGCAATGAAGGGAAACTTGTGCCGCTGCGGAACCTATGAGCGGATTCGCAAGGCGATCCATCGCGCCGCCAACCCAGGCGCTGTGGCCGCAGGAGGCGAGCGATGAGTCCATTAAGCCGCCGCGAATTCGTGGCCGCGGGCGTGGCTGCCGGCGCGGGACTGGTGGTCGGATTCTATCTGCCCCACGGAGAGAAAGCGGGCAAAGAAATCTTCTCCCCCAATGCCTATGTGCGGATCACGTCAGATGACAGGATCACAATCGTGGTGGCGCGCTCGGAGATGGGACAAGGTGTGCGCACGGCGTTACCAATGATTCTGGCGGAAGAACTCGAAGCCGACTGGAAGCGGATCGAGATTGAGCAAGCGGGGGCGAGCACGCTCTACGGGGATCAGACGACGGGTGGCAGCGCCAGCGTGCGGACAACGTGGGATCCCATGCGGAAGGCAGGAGCGGCGGCGCGTGAAACCCTGATCTCAGCGGCCGCGCTGACCTGGGGCGTGTCCCGTTCGGCGTGCGTGGCGCAGCAAGGAAGCGTGATGCATGGTCCGTCAAATCGGCGCTTGAGCTATGGACAACTTGCAGCCAAGGCGGCAACGCTCCCGATTCCCACCGATGTCGCACTGAAGCAAAGTAAAGACTACAAGATTGTCGGGCAGCGATTGCCTCGGGTCGACACGCCGTCGAAGGTGAAAGGCGAGGCGACCTTCGGGATCGACTTCCGCATGCCGGGAGTGAAGTACGCAGTCCTGTCGCGGTGTCCTACGATCGGCGGCAAGGTTTCAACCTTCGCCGATAATGAAGCAAAAAAGATTCCCGGGGTGACTTTCGTCGGCAAAATAAGCGATGCAACTGTCGCCGTCGTAGCCGACAGCGTCTGGGGCGCGATGGAAGGCCGCCGCCTCCTGACCGTCAACTGGGACGATGGCCCCAACAAAGATTTGAACACAGCGGCGGCAATGCAATCGCTGAAACAAGCCGCGGCCAAGAAAGGCGCGAGCTTGTATTCGGTAGGCGATGTGTCCAAGGCCGCGGGGCGGCGTATCTCGGCGGAATACCGGTTACCCTTCATGGCCCACGCTCCCATGGAACCGGGAAACTGCACCGCAAATTATCAGGCGACTTCTCAGGGAACGACCTGCGAGTTGTGGGCCCCCACGCAGGTGCCGCAGGACTGCCGCGACGCGGTCGCGCAGGCCGCGGGCCTCGATCCCGACCGCGTCAAGGTGAACGTCACGCTCATGGGCGGGGGCTTTGGGCGCCGCCTGGAACACGATTACGCTGTCGAAGCCGCGCTCGTCTCAAAGGCGATTAACGCTCCAGTAAAAGTGATTTGGACGCGCGAAGATGACATGCGGTTTTCGACCTACCGTCCCGCGAGCCTGCACCAGTTGAGCGCGGTGCTCGACGGAGCAGGCTGGCCGGTGGCATTCTCGCATCGCATCATTGCGCCATCAATCAGCGGGCAGAAGGGTCAGCCCGGCCCCAACGGAGTGGATCCCGATTTGCCCGACGAAGCTGCATTCATTTACGGAGTGCCAAATGTTTCGCTGGAGTACGTTCTGGCCGAAACCCCCGTCCCGCTGGGATGGATGCGCTCGGTTTACGCATTGCAAGCCGCCTTCGCCAGCGAGAGTTTCATCGATGAACTGGCGCTGGCCGCGGGAAAAGATCCGCTGGAATATCGCCTGCACATGCTGGCGCGGAATCAGAATGATAATAAAGATGGCGACACTCCCATCCAATATTTCACCACCACCTGGCGCACATCGAGAATGCGTGGCGCGCTGCAACTGGCGGCCGAGAAGGCGGGTTGGAGCAAGCCCTTACCCCCCGGTCACTTTCGCGGAATCGCCTGCTTCGGATGTTTCGCTTCGTACATGGCCGAAGTGGTCGAGATCAGCATGGAGAACGAAGTGCCTCGCGTGCACCGGGTGGTTGCCGCAGTCGATTGCGGGCAGGTGGTAAATCCCGGCATTGTTGAGCAGCAGATCCCGGGCGGGATCGTCTACGCGCTTTCGAACGCGCTACGGGCAAAGATCACCATCGAAAAAGGCCGCGTGGTGCAGGGCAATTTTGACGACTACGCGCCGTTACGCATGGATGAGACGCCGGTGGTTGAAGTGTACGCGGTGCCCAGTGCGGAGTCTCCCACCGGTATCGGCGAGCCCTCAGTGCCGCCCCTGGCTCCCGCGTTGTGCAATGCGATCTATGCCGCAACGAAAAAGAGGATCCGCGCGCTGCCCATTTTGAGCTAAGTCGTTCTGAGAAAACTCAGCATGAAGTTTCCGCCGATCGCGCGCTCTGCCGCGCTGCTGCTTGTTGGGGTCTGGTCGGGCGTAACTTCGCCGCTTGCCCAGCGGACTATTTCCCCCCAGCCGGCTTCTTCAGTCCCCGAGTCGCGATTGGCGCGGCTGCGTCACGGCATCAACGCCAGCGCATGGTTCGCTCAGGTCTACGACAAGCGCGGGTATACGAAAGAGCACTTCCAGACCTGGACCACCGCGGAGGACATAGCCCTGATCAAATCCATGGGATTCGATCACGTCCGGCTGAGCGTCGATCCGCAGCCGATGATGACCGACCACCGTCCCGACGAGATTCCCGCAGACTACGTCGGCTATCTCGACGCGGCGGTGAAGATGATTCTCGATCAGCAGATGGCGGTGGTCATCGATCTGCATCCCGGCAGCGACTTCAAGGCGCGCATGGCGAGGGACGACAGCTTCGTGCAGCAGTTCGCTGACTTCTGGCGGGCGCTGGCGCGGCATTATTCAACCTGGGACGCGGAGCGCGTGTTCCTCGAAATTCTGAATGAGCCGGAGTTCTCCGACCCCTATCGCTGGTACGGCGTACAGGCCAAGCTGGCGGCGGCGATTCGCGAGGGCGCTCCGCACCACACCCTGATCGCGGCCGGAGCGCGCTGGTCGGACGACGACGATCTGGTTTTCCTCGAGCCTCTGCGCGATGGCAACGTGATCTACAACTTTCATTTCTACGAGCCGCACATCTTCACCCATCAAGGTGCGACCTGGGGAGCGTATTTTTGGCACTGGGTGAAGGGATTGCATTATCCGTCATCGCCGGAATCGGCCGCGAAGACCGCTGCCGACGTGCCCGATGCCGTCGACCGTCTCGCCGTGATTCGTTATGGACAGGATCACTGGGACGCGGCGCGCATCGACGCCGAGATTGCCCAAGTCGCCGAATGGAGCCGCCAGCGCGGGCTTCCAGTGGTGTGCAACGAGTTCGGCGTCTACCGCGACTTCGCCGATCCTCAGGACCGCGAAGCCTGGATTCACGACACCCGAACCGCCCTCGAGCGCCACGGCATGGGCTGGACCGTGTGGGACTATTCGGGAAACTTCGGAGTGGTAACCAAAAAAGATGGGCGTAGTGTTCCGGACGAAGTCACTCTGCGGGCGCTGGGGCTGAACGAACCGGCAGCGGGGAAATGAGTCGTGGCGGCGCGCTCCAACTACTCAATCGCAAATGCGCCCAGCCATTTCACTGGCAGGCGTGCCGCGAGGGCGTTGGCCAGACCCTCGTCAGCAGTGATCATCGCGGTCTTGAACTGAATGGCCAGCGCAACGTAAAGGCAGTCGTACACGCTACGGTCGTGGACAAAGGCAATGTTAACGGCTTCGGGCAACAACTCCAAAGATGAGACCGTGGTGAAATCGCGCTCCCTCATCTTCGACGTTGCTTCTTCCGCGAGCGCTCGCGGCCACCTTCTCAGACCAACCCCCTTCCACAGCACATTCCCGATTTCAGCCCAGAACACGTCCGGCACGATCAGGTTGACCTCGCCGTCCGTGTAACGCTTTAAGAGTTCGACAGACTCCGTGATGAGCGTTTCTTTCGTCGAAGGGATCACCCACTTCACCACCACGCTGGCGTCGAGGACAAGAGCGGTCAACGATCCCGGTCCTGGCGGATCATTTCTTCGGTGCTTGGAAAGGGACCGGAACTTTCCGGCTGCCGCGCGCGGAGCTTCGCCATCCGCCTGTAGAATTCGCGCCGGCGTTGCAATTCTTTCGCGGTGGGCACATTGCGTTCCAGAAGGGAAATCACCTCCGCCGCAATCGACTTGCGATTCTCGCGAGCGCGTTTGCGGAGAGCCTGGTAGAGGTCGTCCGGAATTTTTTCCACGTACAGTGCTGGCATATTAGTTCCTATGGATAGCATATCATAGGCATATGCCGGGGGGAGGAAACTGATCCTTGACACCTCTTTCTCCCAGCCGTTATGCTTGACTTTTGCTCCCAGCGGTACTTGCGCCTTCTCGGCGCGCTTCCGCGGGCCTGGGGCGGCAATTGGCGGGGCGCGGAGGTTTCCCATGTTCTTCGAAATCAAAGACTTAGAGCTTTATCCCATTGAGTTTGCGGAGAAGTTCGAGCCCGGCACCATCGATCTCGGTACGGACTATCGCCAGATCGCACCCGTCGAGAGCAGCGGGCGGGCCGATCTGGTCGAGGAGCACCACGGCAAGCACAAGATCATAAAAGACATACGGATTAAGGGCCGCCTCGCGACCAGCCTGGAGTCGAACTGCGCGCGCTGTCTCGAGCCGATCGTGCAAGATGTAAAAAGCGAGTTCGACCTGCTCTACCGTCCGCAAGGTTCAGACGCCGGACGGGATGAGATGTCGGTGACCGACGCCGAGGCCGAGATCAGCTATTATGAGGGCGAAGGGATTCTGCTCGATGACGTCGTCCGCGAGCAGGTTCTGCTGGCCGTTCCCTTGAAGGTGACCTGCCGCGAAGATTGCAAAGGGTTGTGCCCGCATTGCGGCAGGAACCTGAACCAGGAAAAGTGCTCGTGCGCGGTTGGCTTCGAAGAGCCGCGCTGGGCGGCGCTGAAAGAAATACGGGGCAAGCTGGCGCATTAAGATTCAGAACATCGACCGATTCATGCGAGGCGGCAGCGCCTCGGCGAGAGGAATTCATAGACCATGCCGAATCCTAAAAGAAGACATTCTCAGAAACGCACTTCCACGCGGCGGGCGCACGATGCGCTGAAGAACCACTCGCTTTCCGAGTGCCCGAACTGCCACGAGAAGAAGATGCCGCATCGCGCCTGCGCCAAATGCGGCTACTACAAAGGCCGTGAAGTCCTCGAAGTAAAAGAAGCCAGCTAGTTCCCTGTCACCATGCGTAGCGTGATCGCGCTGGATGCGATGGGTTCGGACCGGGCCCCCAAGCCTGAAATCGAAGGTGCAATCCTTGCCGCGCGCAACTACGGCGTGCGCGTGCTCCTGGTTGGTCCGGAGCCCGTCGTCAAAGCGGAACTCGACAAGCATCCGGCAGCCTCCCGCCTGCCGCTCGAAATCGTACACGCCAGCCAAGTCATCACCATGGAAGATAAAGCGGTGCAGGCGGTGCGCGCCAAACGCGATTCTTCCATGCGCGTGGGATTGCGGCTGGTGCGCGAGGGACAAGCTGCCGGTTTTGTCACTGCGGGTAATACCGGCGCCGCCATGGCTTCGGCCAAGATGGTGCTGGGAGCTCTGCACGGCTTGGACCGTCCGGCGCTGGCCGCGGTTTTTCCCACGGCGCCCGGCACAGCCGCAATCCTGCTCGACGTGGGAGCGAACGTGGATTGCAAGCCGCACAACTTGGAGCAATTCGCGGTGATGGGCGAGATTTATTTCCGGTCCATGTTTGGACGATCCGGCTTCGGTGCCGGCCGCAAGCCGCGTGTGGGACTGCTCTCGATTGGCGAAGAAGAAACCAAGGGCAACGAGCTGACCCGCGAAGCTTTTCAATTGCTGAACCGCCTGCCGCTGAACTTTGTCGGCAACGTGGAAGGCCGCGACCTTTTCAATGGCCGCGTCGACGTGATCGTGGCGGATGGCTTCGTGGGCAATGTCGCGCTGAAAGTTTCCGAAGGCGTGGCCGGCCTGGTGCGCGCGGCACTGAAAGAATCGCTGAAGGCCACGATTACGCGGCAGGTGGGCTATCTGCTTTCCCGCAGCGCGTTCATTGACTTCAAGAAGCGCATCGACCACACCGAGTACGGCGGCGCGCCGCTGCTGGGAGTCAGGGGCGTGTGCATCATCACCCACGGATCGTCCAACGCAAACGCGATCAAGAATGCGGTTCGCGTGGCTGCGGAGTCTGCCGAACGGCAGATCAACGAGTCGATCGAGCGTGGACTGACTGCGCTTCGGCCCAAACGTATGGAGTTGGAGGCCGCACCGGCTCACTAATCAATGCAAGATCAACAAGGGTAACAATGACGGAATCGACTGACACTCCCAAACTCGCGGCAACCAGGATCGCATTCATTTTTCCCGGCCAGGGGTCGCAGGTTGTTGGAATGGGCCAGGATCTGGCCGCTCAATACCCCGCGGCACGGCAGGCCTTTGAGGAAGCCGACCAGGCGTTGGGTTACAAATTGTCGCAACTGTGCTTTGAGGGTCCGGAAGAACAGTTGCGCTTGACCGAGATTACGCAGCCGGCAATTCTTACAACATCGATCGCGGCCTTACGAGTTCTGCAAAGCTGCCTCCCCAAGCCAAGCTTTGTCGCGGGTCACAGCCTGGGCGAGTATTCGGCTCACGTGGCGTCCGGGACGATAAGCCTGACGGAGGCGGTGCGCACCGTGCGCAATCGGGGCAAGTACATGCAGCAGGCGGTTCCCGTCGGGGTTGGGGCCATGGCGGCCATCCTTGGAATGGAATTGGAGAAGGTGGTTGCGATCTGTCACGATGCGGCGCAGGGCGAGGTATGTTCGCCCGCCAACATCAATTCGCCGGAACAGATTGTAATCTCGGGCAACACCGCCGCGGTGGAGCGGGGGGCAACGCTCGCCAGGGAGCGCGGTGCCAAGCTCGCCAAGTTGCTTCCCGTGAGCGCACCGTTTCACTGCTCGCTGATGAAGCCCGCGCAGGATCGTTTGCAAGGCGACTTGAACACGCTGAAGATGCAGAGGCCCGTCTATCCCGTGGTTTGCAACGTAGAGGCAACTCCGGTGAGCAGTGAGACGAAGGCGCGTGCAACGCTGGTCGCGCAGGTGACCGGATCCGTGAAGTGGGAGCAAAGCATGCGGCTGCTGATCGCCGAGGGGGTGCAGACCTTCGTGGAAATTGGTCCGGGAAAGGTCCTATGCGGGCTGATGCGGCAGATCGACCGCTCGAAGACCTGCGTAAATGTTGGCGACGAAGCGTCCCTCAAGAAAACGCTGGAGCAGTTCGGAAGTTAGAAAGACTCTGCACGTCTCAGCGAAATTCCAGATCGCAAGGCGGTGAGCTGATCGTCTTGTCGGTTTTGTCGACATACAACTGAGCGTGCTGGGCGCGATCGTTCACGATCAAGTCGACCACCACGCCGGTTCCGCCGCCGGGGCAATTGCTGGCGCCATAGATCTGGTAGCTCTTCACCGTGCCCCACTGGCCGCCCGGCCCCCAGTCCTGCTTGAATTCGTTCAAGGGATATTGCGAGTGATCCTGGGGATGCTGCTTCCACGCCGGATCGGCGTAGTAAATGCCGTAGGCAGCGTCGAAGTCTTGCTTCTGCAGCGCAGCAAAAAATTTATCGGTGATGCGTTTTTCCGGCCAGAAGCGGTTCCACCAGCCCACGAAAGCCAGGACGAGAACAAGAACAATGATCGAAATAATCCGGATTCTTTTCTTCCGCTCTTTTTCCGGATGGTAAGCTTTGGCGTCCAGTAAAGTCATCGCACTCTAGCATAACGGACGCAGCCCACAAGTTAAAAGTTCCCGGAAAGCACAAACCGCCGAGCACGCCGAGAGCGCGGGGAAGTTCAACCGAAGGGTTGAATCGAGTGACCTGAGTTTCTCGGCGAGCCCGGCGCGGCGGGCGGTGAATTCTTACAGCGTGCGCTTGAACAGCGGTATTGCGATTCCGAGGGTCACCGCCGCGAAGATCGACAGAAAGAGCATGTCGCCCCAGACCGCTGCGAGGGTCGTCTCTTTCAGCAGCAGACACTTGAAGCCATCAACCGCGTAGGTGAAGGGATCAACTCTGGCAATCGCCCGCAGCCACGGCGGGAAGGCCTGGATGGGATAGATTGACCCGCTGGGAAAAAACAACAGAGTATTGAGAATGCCGAACATGGCTCGCGGCACCAGCGGGTCTTCGATGCGCACCATCAGCAGGAACATCATGGTGTTGAAGGCAAGCGAGGTCAGCACGATCATCACCAGCAGGCCCAGCATCGTCACGGGATTGAAAATCGTGCTCACTCCTGAGATCAGCGCTCCGATCACGCAAATGATCACGCCCGTCATCACCGCTTTGATCGCGCCCGCCAGGTTCAACCCGAGTACGAGCTCAAGCTTGGTGATTGGCGTGACCAGGTAGCCTTCGTGCACGCCGCGCGCCTTGTCGTCGATGTACAACATGCCGCCGCCGATCATCACCGAGACAAACATCGCCAGGGTGAGCGAACCCGGCAGCAGATATTTCATGTATTCGATGTAAGGATAAAGTTCGACAATTGAAAGCGCCGTCTGCTGCAATATGCGCGGCTCAACCGTGGGTTGGTTCAATGCGTTGGTCAGGTCGGTGAGCTCTGACTCCAGCGCGGAGCTCATGAAGTTGTCGCTGTTATCGACCACCAGCGCGATCTGCGGATGGTTTTCTTCATAAACCCGGCGCGAGAACTGCGGCGGAATGATGACCGCACCGTCGAGCTTTCCGTTGCGTACATCTTCCACCGCCTGTTTCTCGTTGTCGTAGTAAACCGGAACGAAGGTACGAATGTTCGCGCGCACCGAGTCGAAGGCTTCGCGAATTCTCAGCGCCTGCGTGCCTCCGTCCTGATCGACGACAGCCATGCGGGCGTCGCGAATCTTTCCGCCGAACGCGTTGCCCAGAATGATGAGCTGTACCAGAGGAAAGATCATCGACGCCAGCATCAGCGCCGGGGACCGGAAGAACTTGCGCATTTCGCGCTCGACAATCGCCATCATTCGGTTCATGAGATAGGGCCCTCTTCAGTCCGGTAGCGTGCGAGAATACAAACACCTGGTCGGAAAGTGCGTCTCGTTGCGGTCCACCCGTCTTTTGCCTGTTCCACTTTTCTTTGCCACGTCATACGCGCAAAATGCGGAAAACCCGACCTCGGCCAATGCCGCCCCCCCAATCACGGCCTCGTCCTTATCCTCAGCCAAAATCAAGCACCGGAGCCGCCCGATTCCGCCGAGCTCAAAGCTTGCGCTCATAATCCACCGCTTTCCTGCGTGCCCTTGATCATCGCTCTCAAGAACGAGGGTACGGACCATCCTGGCTGAGTTTCCGACCTGCAGCTGGCACCCTCTCCGTTTCGACCGCGAAAACTCGGACGGCAGCTGGGCGTCCATTTCCGCAACCGAAGGCATTCTCAGCGAGTCAAACGCTTTAGGGCTTTCAGTCATTTCGCCGGGTAAGAGCTCGGTTTCTCGTTTTCGGCTTGCGGATCCTTCGTTATTCTTGAACATAGCGGACAAGGGCCACGCTTTACTCTCGGCTCCTGGTCCATACGCGATTCGCGCCCGAGAACGTGTCGTTGGCTGCATATCCTCAAAACCCCTGGGCGAGCACGAATCGATGAACCTCTTCAGCATCCCAACCAGATGTGCCGGCGAAGAATGGCCAAAACAACCATTGATACTCCTCGACTCTAACGAGCTACATTTGGCACCGGCCGAATGATCGTTCGTACCTAACATCGGGCAGGCGCGCGGGCCTTCTTATGGCTGCAACCCCGGCCTTTGCGGCATCGTGAAGGCGTAAGCCTTTTGTAGTTCGTCGCGCAACTGCCGCCCCGTGTAGTGGACGAAGACGTCGTCGAGCGTGGTGTTCTGCACCGAGAGCGATTTCACCGCAACCCCCGCCTCGACCGCCATCTCAACCAGTTCGGTGGTAGTTCGCGAACCGTTGCTGGTGAGCACTCGGTACATGCCGGCACCCTCGTGCTGCACAGACGTGACCTCGTCAAGCGTGTGCAGGCGCTGCTCCCAGTCGGCGGGAGCATTCTCGAACTGCGCTTCGATCACGTTCGACCCCGGCACGCTCGCCTTGAGGGCCATGGGCGTATCGAGCGCCACCAGCTTGCCGTGATCGACTATGGCGATGCGTTCGCAAAGCCGGTCGGCCTCGTCCATGTAGTGCGTGGTGATCAGAATCGTGAGTTGCCGGTGGCTCTTGATGTTGCCGAGCATCTCCCACACCGCCACGCGCGAGACCGGGTCCAGACCGGTGGTGGGCTCATCGAGAAAAAATATCTTTGGATGATGCACCAGTCCGCGCGCGATCTCCAAACGCCGCCGCATACCACCCGAGAGCGTCTTGGTCTGCGCGTCCCGCCACTTGGTCAGGTCGACGAGTCCCAGTAGCTCCTCGATCGAGCGTTTTCTCTCCTGCGCCGGCACGTCGTAGAGCTTGGCGTAGATATTCAGATTCTCCTCGACGGTGAGGTCGAGATCGCTGGTCAGCGCCTGCGGGATCACGCCAATCGTCCGGCGCGCCGCGTTGGGATCTTTTGCCACGTCGCAGCCCATGATCCGCGCGCTTCCCGATGTGATCGGAATCAGCGTGGTCATCATGCGGATCAAGGTCGACTTTCCCGCACCGTTCGGTCCGAGCAATCCGAAAATCTCCCCTTCTTTCACGTTGAAAGAAACATCATTGACGGCGGTAAAGTCGCCGTACTTCTTGACGATGTGTTCAACCTCGATGGCGTAGGGCACTACGGCGCCAGCCGCGGAAGAACTTCCGCCATTCGATTTGACTTTTGAGTCGGCCATTATTGTCGACCTGCCGCCGCCGCACTTTGCGGGTTGCTCTCGCCCTTCATCTGCGCCGGCGAAACCAGCACCTCCGCGGTCATTCCCGGCACAAACGCGCCTTTGGGATTGTCCAGGCGGACTTTCAGGACAATGGTTCTGATGTCGCGCTTACGGCGGCTGACGTCGCGCTGTGTGGCGAAATCACCTTCGACTCCTTTGAAAAATACTTTGCCGCTGGTAATCGTTCCGCCGGGCAGTCGGACACGCATCACGTCGCCGTAACCGATGTGGTCGGCATAGGTTTCGGGAATTGCGGCTCGAACCCAGGTGTCGGCGAGATCGACGATGGTAACGATGGGAGCGCCGATGTTCACCACTTCTCCCTGCCGGGCCGCGCGCACTGAAACGGTGCCGGTTACGGGCGCATAAACGTTGGTGTATCCCAGCCGAACTGCGGCTTGATTCTTCTGGGCGATGGCGTTCTTAAGATCCGCCTGGGTGGATTGCACCGTGCTTTTGGCGGCATTGGCTTGCTGGGTGCGCGCGATCGCCGAGTTCAAGTCGGCTTCGGCGGCCTTGACTAATTCCTGTTGCGCCTGCACGGCTGCTTGCGCCGCCTGCAAGTTGGTTTCCGCCTGCACGCGGTCCTGTTCGGATTGAACTCCGGCCTTGGCCAGTTCGATCATGCGCCGGCTGTCGCTCGCGGTGCGATCGAGCGTTGCTTTGGCTTGCAAAAGCTGGGCCTGGGCGGAAGAGAGTTTTGCCCGCGCGTTGGCGACGTCGCTGGAAGTGGATCCTGAGGTGGATTCTTCGGTGTGCTGCATCTCGGAAACTTTGTTCTGCATGCTGGCGATGGTCGCCGCGGCGGCGGCTTCCTGAGTCTGCAACTCGGAAGGATCGAGCACGGCGATCAGGTCGCCGGCGGTCACAGGCGTCCCTTCATCCACCAGCAGTTTCTGGATGCGGCCTTCCACCTGCGCGCTGACGATCACCTGGTTGGAATCGACGGTGCCAATCAGCACGAGATCTTTGGAGTGGTCGGCGGAGAAAATATAGTAGACCAGCGAAATAAGGAAAATGATGCTGAGCAGGATCAAAAAACGGTTACGAGCACTCATTGGCGGACTCCTGGCGTGTCGCGGGGTTGAAACAGCGCGGTAGAGACGAAGTCGAGGACGGCGGCGCGCCGCTCCGCGATTCGCTGCGGGGTGAGCGGATTGAAATGTACGATCCGCTGCAGCACCGGGGCGCTGCTGAAATAAAAAACGATGATCGCAACCATCGAAGGGACGAAGTGCGCGGGATCGACCTGGCGGAATTCGCCATCCGCGATTCCTTTGTGCAGCAGGTCTCCTACCCGCCGGTAGACGGGTCGAAAGTAAATCTTGACCAGCCTGTCGATATTTTCCGAATGGCCTTCTCGCGCCCGCATCATCTCACGCTGCATCAGCTTGGGGTAAATCTGGTTGGAGGCAATGAAATCGAAATACGCTCCCACGTAGGCCATGATTTTCTCCCGCGGGGGAAGATCGCTGTCGAGTACCTGGAAGACCGTTGTCTTTATCCCGGAAAATGCCTGGGTGAGAACCGCTCCGTAGAGTGTTTCCTTGTCCTTGAAGTAGTAATAAAGGAGAGCCTTGTTGACACGGGCTTCGCGGGCAATGGCGTCGGTGCGGGCGCCGGCGATGCCGTTCTCGGCGAACTCCTGCGCCGCAGCCCGCAAGATGGCGGCGCGGCTCTCCTCGGGTTTTCCGCGGGAACCCATGCGGGGCGGGGCCTGACGAGCGTGGAACAGGTGAGCCATGTACTAATTAACCAGTTAGTTAGATGATAGCGTTCCCGGGAAGAAGAAGCAAGGAAGGAAGGAATCTGCCGAGGCTCTCTGGGTTGATGATGTCCGCGAGATCAAAAGGCTTCAGCCGCGCACCGCAGCAGCTGAAGCCGAAATTGATTTGCCGGCCTTCACGGCGCGGCTGAAGCCGCACCCTTTCCAAACAGTTTCTACGACCCGGCTGAAGCCGCGCTCTTTCAAACCTTACACACCAACTGCGGCTGCTGTGGCTCCGCTTGCGACTTCGACGCTCTCCAGCGTTCGCTGCAGATATTTTTCGAATTCTGCCAGCTTGGGCGGGATCGGGCGCTCCGTCTGATAGACGCCGGCGAGCACATCGGTGGTCTTCAGGCCGTTTCCCGTGATGCACAACACCGTTGTTTCTCCGGGCAGGATGCGATCCTGGCGATAAAGCTTGCCTGCGGTGCCCACGGTCACGCCGCCGGCGGTCTCGGTGAAGATGCCTTCGGTCTCGGCGAGCAAGCGGATCGAATCGATGACCTCGGGATCGCTGACATCTTCGCTCCATCCGCCGCTGCGCTTGATGGTCTTGATGGCATAGTGGCCGTCGGCGGGATTACCGATGGCGAGCGAGCGGGCGATGGTGGCGGGCTTCTGCGGCTCAATCTCCGCACTGCCAGTTTTCACCGCGGTTGAAATTGGCGAACAGCCAGTGGCCTGGGCTCCGAAGAACTTCACCGGCTTCTCTTCGACCAAGCCGAGCTTCACGAGCTCATCGAACGCCTTCTTGATCTTCACGATCAGCGATCCGCCGGCCATGGGGACGACAACGTTGTCGGGCAGGCGCCAGCCGAGCTGCTCGGCGATTTCGAAGCCGACGGTCTTCGATCCTTCGGCGTAGTAAGGGCGCAGGTTCACATTGACGAAGGCCCAATTGCGCTCTTCGGCAATCTGCGAGCACAAGCGGTTCACCTGGTCGTAATTGCCGGCGATACGCACGACGTTTGCGCCGAAGACCTGGGTGCCGAGGATCTTGGCGGGCTCGAGATCCGATGGAATGAAGATCCAGGCTTTCAGGCCTTCGCGCGCGGCGTGGGCGGCAACTGCGTTGGCCAGGTTTCCGGTGGAGGAACAGGCGACGGTATCGAATCCGAAAGATTGCGCCTGAGCCACGGCGACGGCGACGACGCGGTCTTTGAAACTCAGCGTAGGCAGGCAGACAGCGTCGTTCTTGATGTAAAGATTGCGCGCGAGACTGGGGTCATCCTTTCCGGCAAAGAGACGCTCCGCCAGACGCGGCGCCTGGAATAGAGGCGTGAAGCCTACCGGCAGGCGAGGTTGAAAGCCCGCGGGCAAAGGCAGAAGCTCGGCGTAGCGCCACATGTTCGGGGGCCGCTCCGCGATGCGCTCGCGACGGATGGAGGCTTTTGCCGCGTCGTAGTCGTAGGTGATTTCGAGAGGAGAGAAACACTCGTCGCAGATCGAGCGGGGCTGGTTTCCCCAGCTTCGGCCGCATTCCCGGCAGCGCAATTCGTAGTGAGCTTCTTGGGTCGACATCGGGCTACTCGCTTTCTTGTTTCTTAGACAAGATTCTCACGCAGCGAATCGCTTGGGGACGAGCCGGGAAAAAGCGCCCAAAAATGGAAAGGCCTCTTTTTCCGGGGAAATAGGGAAAAGAGGTCGGAATGCAAATAAAAACGAAGCTCGCATCCGAATCTCATGTTCCCCGTTTCCGGGCGGGAGTTGGCACCTGGCGGTCGGGATATATGATCCCAATCCGGTTGCCGTGGCGTCACAGGGCTCGTCCCTCAGCCACTCTGCATGAAATTCAGGTCTGCTCCGAAGAGCAAACTTGTCCCTACGATGCTACATAGCCGGGCGGGGTTCGTCAAGGGGGACGTGACCCGCGTTGACACGCGTGAGAGG
>Ga0181525_10000761_pt1 | contig 28018 bp, 27 predicted proteins | sample PEATcosm2014_Bin_48_FD_121100 | JGI IMG/M metagenome (GOLD analysis project Ga0181525, IMG submission 121100) | Peatland microbial communities from MTU Mesocosm Facility, Houghton, MI, USA - PEATcosm2014_Bin06_10_metaG | ecosystem: Environmental > Terrestrial > Soil > Wetlands > Peat | place... | reverse complement strand
CTGCTCGAGCTTCGCCTCGGCCTCGCCGGGCTGGTAGAACCGCGTGCCCTCGAGCCCCGGCGGCATCAGCTCCTGACGGCTGAGGTGGCCGGGCCGGCTGTGCGGGTAGTCGTAGCCCGAGCCGTTCGGGCGCAGGTGCTCCGGCGGGCGGGCGGCGCCGCGCCGGCGGATGTCCTCGCGCGCCGCGGCGAGCGCGCTGCCCGCGGCGTTCGACTTCGGCGCCAGCGAAAGGTAGATCGCCGTCTGCGCCAGCGCGTAGCTGCACTCCGGCAGGCCGACAAGCTCGACGGCCTGCGCCGCGGCGCTCGCAAGGGTCAGCGCGGCGGGGTCGGCATTGCCGACGTCCTCGGAGGCGAAGATCACCATCCTGCGGGCGATGAAGCGCGGATCCTCGCCACCTTCGAGCATCGTCGCCAGGTAATAGAGCGAGGCGTCGGGGTCGCTCCCCCGCGTCGCCTTGATCCACGCCGAGATCGTCTCGTAATGGCGATCCGCGGTCGCGTCGTAGCGGACAAGCGCCGTCTCGAGCGCGCTCGACGCTGCCTCGATGTCGACCCTCTGGCGACCGCTGGCCGCGAGCTCGAGCGCGCCCAGCGCGACGCGTGCGTCGCCGGCCGCGCGCCTCGCCAGCAGCTCGACGGCGTCGGGGTCGAGCTGGACCTCGCCAAGCTCCCCGCGCGCCTGCGCTCGCTCGATCAAGGCGCGTAGGTCGCCCGCGTCGAGTGGATCGACCTCGTAGACGCGCAACCGCGACAGCAGCGCGCCGCTCACCTGATGGCGCGGACTCTCGGTCGTGGCGCCGATCAGCACGACGACGCCCTCCTCGACGGCGCGCAGCAACGCGTCCTGCTGGGGACGGCTGAAGCGGTGGATCTCATCGAGGAAGAAGACTGTCCCGCCGCCGCGGTGACGGGCCCGCTCGAGCACTGCGCGGACCTCGGGTAGCCCCGCCTCGATCGCGCTCAGCTCCTCGAAGGCGGCGCCGCTCGCCGCGGCGATGATCCGCGCCAGCGTCGTCTTGCCCGAGCCCGGCGGACCGTAGAGGATCATCGAGTGGGGCCTGCCGCTCTCGATCGCCTGTCGCAGGGGCGAGCCGGCGGCCAGCAGCGCGCTCTGCCCGACGAACTCGTCGAGCGACTGCGGGCGCATCCTCGTTGCGAGCGGCTCGCGCGAGGCGCTGCGCGGCTCCTCGAACAGGCGATCCATGCAGCTACTTGACGCAGAGGTGCTGGCTTACCGCGCTGCCGAAGCAGTCGTAGCGGTTGGCCGGGAAGTCGCCGGTCCGCGCGGGTACGCGGAAGCCGCCGGTCACTTGACGGCGCCCATCGTGGATCGGTCCTGCCATCAGGATGCAGATCTGCGTGCGCTCGCCGGGCGGCGCCGGGCTCGAGTTCGCGCAGGAGAGGTCGGTCGGCTGCCCGACGACGAGCGGCGCCGCCGTGACGTTGAAGTAGTCGCGGTGGGTGTAGTGGCGCCACGTGTTCTGGTCGGCGACGAGGCGAGCGTTGTCGTCGATCGACCAGACAAGGTCGTTGACCGAGGCGATCGCGAGGAACAGCCCGAGCGCGACGAGCAGGACAGTTTCGATTCGCCACAGCTGCTTCGAGCGCGACTCGTCCTCACGCGGTGCGAGCCAGCTCGGCAGGCGTGCCACGAGCGTGCTCACGTCACCGGGCCCCACAGCGGAGACGTCTGATGCACGACCCACATCGCCTGGATCGCCAGCGTCGCGTAGAGCAGCCGGCGGTCGCGCGAGATCACCGCCAGCGGCAGCGGCCAGATCGTGTACCAGGGCATCAACCAGGTCGAGCTGACGGCGACCGCGAGCAGGCCCCAGCCCGACGCTGTCAGCCAGTCATAGCCGCGCCAGGTCCGCCACAGCAGGTAGAGCAGGAAGACGGCGAGGCCGCCGGTCAGGATCTGGTGATCGATCGGGTAGACGCCGGCCTTGCCGAACAGATGCGCGAGCTGGGCCACGAAGCTGTAGGAGGAGACGAGGTGGCCTTCGCGGTTCAGCCCGGCGATCAGGTTGATTCCGGCGCTGCCAAAGAAGGCGTACCCGAGCGCCAGCCCGGCGACGAGCGCCGCGACCATCCCGACGATCGGCGCGACGCGCCGCTTGGCGACGATCATGAATGGCAACAGGACGGCGGATGTGGCTTTGACAAGCGCCGCCGCGACGAGCGCCGCCCCGCTGCCGACATCGCGGCGCTGGCTCACCGGCGCCAGCGAGAGCGCCACTCCGCCCATCATCATCGCCATCATGATCAGGTCGTTGTGTGATCCGCCGAGCGCGTAGATCACATAGAGCGGGTTGAGCCCGACGATGACGAGCGCGAACACCGGGTCGTAGCCGCGCCGCCGCGCGCAGTGCCAGGTCAGCCCGAGTGTTGCCGCGCTCGCGATCAGCGCTTCGAGCTTGAGGATCCAGATCCCGGCGACGAGGCCGACGGCGCCGGCTGGCGCCGTGATCAGGGTGAACAGCGGCCCGTACGGCGAGGCCCAGCTGATCCAGTCGGGGCTCACGTACGGGTAGCCAGCGTAGCCCGAGATCGCCGCCGGGCCATGGACGTAGGGGTTGACTCCGAGGATCACCTCGCGCGCGTAGGACACGTTCGTGAACAGGTCGGTCGCAAGTAGCACCGGACCCGCGAACAGGATCAGCTGGAGTACGACGACGAGCCCGATCGCCCAGCGCTTCGAGATCGCGACGCCCGGCACGCGCGCGAGCACGATCATCCCGCCATAGGCGGCGCACGAGACGAGCAGCGTCGGCAGGAAGATGTCGTAGCCGAGCGACTGGCCGAAGCCCGCGAGCCAGCTGTCGAACGCCGGTTGGCGCGGCACCAGGGGCGTGTGGCCGACGGCGGCGTCGAGCACGATCTCGCCGGCCGCGGCGATCAGGATCAGCGCGAGCAGACCGGCGAGCGCGACCGGCCAGCGCGCTGCGCGCACGCGTGCTGCGCTCGGGCGTTCGCTCTCGGCGACTGCGCTGATCGTGCTCACAGAGGCGTGGTCTCCCGCTCGAAGCTCACTCTACGCGCCCGACGGAAAGTCCGAGTATGACGATGTCCGCGAGGCGCCCGTCGAGCCGTGTCACACCGGGGAGCAGGCCCCAGCGCTCGAATCCCGCTGTCTCGAACAGCGCGATGCTGGCTGCATTGTGGCCGAAGATGACAGCGATCAGCCGCTCGATCGCGAGGCTTGGCGCGTTCGCGATCGCGTGCTCGAGCAGTGTCCGCGCGTGCCCCTGGCGGCGGTAGCGCTCGTCGACGTAGATGCTTACCTCGGCGCTGATCGAGTACGCGGCGCGGTCCTTGTAGTTCTCCAGGCTCAGCCAGGCCGCGACCTCGCCGTCCTGCTCGATCACCCAGCAGGGCCGGCTGTTCGGATCGTGGCGCGCGAGCCACGACCGGCGCGAGACGACGCTGACAGGCTCGAGGTCGGCGGTCGAGGCCCGCGTCGGGATCGTCGCGTTGTAAATCGCGACGATCGCACTGAGGTCCGCGGTGCTCGCAAGCCGGATCGTCGAGGCTGCCACGGCGCGAGCGTATCGGGCGCCGCCGTAGGATGGGCGGGTGAGCTCCGAGGTCAGCGACCCGGTTGCGCTGCTCCAGCGCCTGATCCGTTTCGACACGGTCAACCCGCCGGGGAACGAGCGCCCGGCCCAGGAGTTCCTCGCCGGGGTACTGACAGCGGCGGGGTTCGCGTGTGAGCTGCTCGGGCGCACCAACGAGCGTCCAAACCTCGTGGCGCGCCTCGACGGCGCCGACGCCGGGCCGACGCTCTGCTTGCTCTCCCACGTCGACACGGTGCTCGCGACGGCGAGCGAGTGGGCCCACGATCCGTGGTCGGGCGACCTCGTCGACGGCTCCGTGTGGGGCCGCGGCGCGCTCGACATGAAGGGGCAGACAGCGGCCGAGGTCGCGGCCGCCTGCTCGCTGGCGCGCTCGGGCTGGCGTCCGCCCCGCGGCACGCTGCTTGTAGTTGTCGTCGCCGACGAGGAGACCGGCGGTAGCGAGGGCGCACAGTGGCTCACCGCCACCCACCCCGAGAAGGTGCGCTGCGACTACCTCGTCAACGAGGGCGGCGGCGGGATTCTCGAATACGGCGAGCGGCGTCTGTACTGCCTTGGTTGCGGCGAGAAGGGAATCTTCCGCTTCGCGCTGCACACCGATGGCGTTGCCGCGCACGCGTCGATGCCGCGCCTCGGCGACAACGCGCTGATCAAGCTCGCGCCGTTGCTGAGCGCGCTCGCCGCCCGCCAGCCATCCTACGCGCTGACCGAGATCCCCCGGGCGTTTCTCGAGGCCGTCGGCGCGCTCGAGGGCGATGACGTCGCCGCCGCGCTCGAGCGGATCCGCGCCGTCGACCCGCGCCTCGTACCGCTGCTCGAGCCGATGTTCGGCGTCTCGCTCGCGCCGACGCGGGCCTTCGCCTCGGACAAGATCAACGTGATCCCCTCGCAGGCGCGGCTCGTCGTCGACTGCCGGGTCCCGCCAGGCCTGGGAGAGGAGGCGACGATCGCCGCGATCGAGGAGGTGATCGGGCGCGACGGCTATCGCCTCGAGTGGACCGAGCAGGTCGTCGGCAACTCGTCGTCGTTCGATTCGCCGCTGGCGCAGTTCATCCGCTCCTGGGTCGGCGAGCGCGACGACGCTGCGAGCGTCGTCCCAACCGTCCTGCCGGGCTTCACCGACTCGCGCACGTTCCGCCACGCCTTTCCGGAGTGCGCTGCCTACGGCTTCATGCCCCATCGCGTCACGACGCGCTTTGACACCGATCACCTGATCCACGGCGCCGACGAGCGGATCGACGTGCGTGACCTCGAGTTCGCGACGACCTTCTTCGCGGACCTCGCTCAGACGATGCTTGCCTGAGCTGCCTCTGCTCGCAATAGACTTCCCGTGCAGATGTTCCAGCGGATCAATCACGTCGGCATTGCGGTCGGCGAGCTCGAGCCGGCGATCGCCCACTACAGCGAGCAGCTCGGCATCGAGGTAGTCCACCGCGAGCGGCTCGACAACGACAGCATCGACGCGGCGCTGGTGAGCGTCGGCGAGGACCGTCTCGAGCTTGTTGCGCCGCTCGTCGACGACACGCCGCTCGGGCGCTTCCTGCGCAAGCGTGGCCCGGGCATGCACCACATCGCCTACGAGGTCGCCGACATCGACGCCGCGCTGGAGCAGCTGCGCGCCGCAGCGATGACGCTGATCGACGCGGTCCCGCGCGAGGGCATCGACGGGTCGCGCGTCGCGTTCCTGCATCCGAGCAGCAATTTCGGGGTGCTGACCGAGATCGTCGAGCCGGCGAGCTGATGGCCGGCTACGAGAAGGTGACGATCGGCTTCGCCGGCGGCCAGCTACTCGCGACGCGCGTCGCGGCGGGTCAGCTCGATTCGTTCTCGAAGGCGCTCGGCGGCGGGCCCGGCTGGCACGAGCTCGTTTGCGAAGACGGGACAGTGTGGCTCGATCTCGCCCAGGTGGCCTATGTCCGCGTCGACTCAGACGAGCCGCGCGTGGGCTTCGGCGCCTGAGCTGAGCGCCGCCGCGCGGGCGCTCGACCTCGAGCTGCTGCGCTGCGCGCGCTCGGTTGGTCACGACGCGGCTCGTGAGCGCGCCGTCGCTCGCTTCTCGCTGCTCGGGGAGCATGCAGGCGTTTGGCTGGCGGCCGGTGTTGCAGCCTCGCTCGCCAACCGGGGCGAGCGCCGCAGGCGCTGGAAGCGTGCGACGCTCCTGGTGGCGGGCTCCTACGCGCTGAACACGGGGCTGAAGTTCGTCGTGCGCCGGCAGCGGCCGCGCTTGGCGGGGCTGCCGCCGCTCGTGCGCACGCCGACGCAGTTGAGCTTCCCGAGCGCCCACGCGACGACGGGGTTCTGTGCTGCGCGAGCCTATTCGCGGCTCGGCGCGCCGCGCCTTCCGTTGACAGTGCTCGCCGGGTCGCTGGCGCTGTCGCGCTGCTACCTCGGCGTCCACTATCCCTCGGACGTGGTGGCCGGCGCGCTCCTCGGAACAGCGCTCGGAGAGCTTTCGCGTTGATGAAGATCGGCATCGTCGGGCTTCCCAACGCGGGCAAGTCCTCGCTCTTCAACGCGCTGACGCGGGCCGGCGCCGAGGCAGCTAACTACCCCTTCACGACGATCGAGCCGAACGTGGCGATCGTCCCCGTACACGATCGACGACTCGAGCAGATCGCAGATCTGCTGGGGTCGAGTGAGCTCGTCTTCGACACGATCTCGTTCCACGACATCGCCGGCCTCGTCGCGGGCGCCCACCGCGGCGAGGGCCTCGGCAACCGCTTCCTCGCCAACATCCGCGAAACCGACGCGATCCTCCACGTCGTCCGCGCCCACGGCGACGCGAACGTCGTGCACCCCGAGGGGCGCGTCGATCCGCTCGCCGACATCGAGACGATCGAGACCGAGCTGATGCTCGCCGACCTCGAGCAGGCCGAGCGCCGGCTCGAACGCGTCATCCGAATCGCGCGCGGCGGCGACCGCGCGGCGATCGCCGAGCAGGCCTGGCTCGAGCGGCTCGTCGCAGCGCTCGGCGCCGGACGGCCCGCCAGCACGGTCCCGGCGCCGGCCGAGGCGGGCGACGCGCTGCGCTCGCTCGGACCGATCACTGCAAAGCCGACGCTGTTCGTCGTCAACGTCGACGAGGGCTCCGACGAGATCCCCGCTGCTGTCGCCGAGCACGCGGCCGCCCGCGGTGACGCCGTTGTCGCGATCTCCTCACGAGTCGAGGCGGAGCTCTCCGAGCTCGAGGCCGAGGATGCGCAGGCGCTGCGCAGCGAGCTCGGTATCGCCCAGGCGGGCCTCGAGCTCGTAACGACTCGCGCCTTCGAGCTGCTCGCGCTGAATGCCTTCTTCACCGCCGGCGAAGCAACCATTGCGCAGTCGTGGCACCTGCGCCGCGGGCTGACGGCGTGGCACGCGGCGGGTGAGATCCACTCCGACATCCAGCGCGGCTTCGTCCGCGCCGACGTCGTCGGCTGGCAGGACCTGCTCGACGCCGGCGGTTACGCCGGCGCGCGCGACCGCGGCGTGCTGCGACTCGAGGGCCGCGACTACGAGATGCGCGACGGTGACGTGATCACCGTCAAGTTCACGCCCTAGAACCCAGCCGCCTTGCCGGCGCGGACGATCCGCTCGGCCATCTTGCGGTTCGCCGCATCGATCATCTCGCCCTCGAACAGCGTCGCACCGCCGTGCGGCTGCTCGAACGCCGCGAGCATTGCGGCCGCGCGCTCGAAGTCGCCGCGCCCGGGCGTGAAGACCTCGTTGACAGCCGCGATCTGGCTCGGGTGGATCGTCCACTTGCCGTCGAGACCGAGGGCCCGCACAAGACGGGCGCGCGCGACAAGGCCTTCGATGTCGTCGATCCGCCCGTACGGGCCGTCGATCGCCTGGAGGCCGGCGGCGCGGGCGGCGACGACGAGCCGCGAGTAGACGTAGTTGAGGTGGTCGCCGGGGTAGCCGTCGGGGGTCCCGCCGATCGTCGTGATCGGGATCCCGATTGCGGCGCTGTAGTCGCCGGGGCCGAAGATCAGCGTCTCCATCCGCGGCGAGGCGGCGGCGATCGCCTCGCAGGCGATCAGGCCCGTAGCGTCCTCGATCTGCGCCTCGATCCCGATCGCGCCGGACTCGAGTCCGCGCGCCAGCTCGATGCCGCGCAACAGCTTGTCGGTCAGCTCGACGTCGCCGGGCGTGCGGACCTTCGGCAGCATCACCGCGTGGATCCGCTCGCCGGCCTGCTCGACGACGTCGATCAGGTCGCGGTAGTAGTGCTGGGTGTCGGTAGCGTTGACGCGCACGACGACCGTCGTCGCGCCGAAGTCAAGCGTCCGCAATGCCTCGATCACCTGCTTGCGTGCCTGCTCCTTCTGATCCTCGGCGGCTGCGTCCTCGAGGTCGAGGAAGACCTCGTCGGCGCCGAGCGTCGGCGCCTTCGCGAGGAAGCGCTCGCTCGTCCCTGGAACGGCGTGGCAGGTGCGTCGCGCTCGCGGCTCTCGTTCGGCCATCGGCGACGATCGTATTCGCCCCGGCGTCGGCGCCGTGGTAGGACTGTCGGATGGCGCACTCAGAAGACGCTGGACGCGACGACGAAGCCCAGCGCGAAGCTCCCTACCTGGAGGCGCTCGCCGCCTACGCGGCGCGCGAGCCGGCGCGCCTGCACATCCCCGGGCACAAGGGTGGTCCGGGTGCCGACCCGCGGCTGGTCGAGGTGCTCGGCGCCGCCGCGCTGCGCCACGACGTCCCGGCGCTGACCTGGGGGGTCGACCTCGGCCCGATCCCGACGCCGTTCGAGCAGGCGCAGCGGCTTGCCGCCGGCGCCTGGGGCGCGGCGCGGACCTGGTTCCTCGTCAACGGCGCCTCGCAGGGCAACCTCACAGCCGGCCTCGCGCTGGCCCACTACGGCGAGCACGTCGTGCTCCAGCGCAACGGGCATTCGAGCACGATCGACGCCCTCGTCCTGTCCGGTCTACGCCCGACGTTCGTCGCTCCCGAGGTCGACGACGAGCTCGGTATCGCCCACTGCATCGTCCCCGAGCGCCTCGATGAAGCTCTCGCGGCGACGCCTGATGCCACCGCTGCCTGGATCGTCAGCCCGACCTATTTCGGCGCCGTCGCCGATATCCGCTCGCTCGCAGAGGTAGCCCACGGTCACGGTGTTCCGCTGATCGTCGATGAGGCGTGGGGCGCGCACATGGCTTTCCACGAGGACCTGCCGCCGCACGCGCTGTCGGTCGGCGCCGACCTCGTGATCTCGAGCACGCACAAGATCGTCGGCAGCATGACCCAGTCGGCGATGCTGCACCTCGGGCACGGTGGTCGCTTCGACGCCGAGATCGTCGACCGCTGCGTGACGCTGACCGAATCGACGAGCCCCAACTCACTGCTGATGTCCTCGCTCGACGCCGCGCGCCGCCTCGCTGTTACGCGGGGACGCGAGGCGATCTCGGAGACGCTCGTCGCGGTCGCGCTGGCGCACGAGGAGATCCGCGCGATCCCCGGCCTGGACGTGCTCGACGAGCGCTTCGTCGGGCGACCGGGCGTCTTCGGCTACGACCCGCTGCGCCTCGCCGTCGACGTCCGCGGGCTCGCAGTCGACGGCTACGAGCTCGCGCGATTGCTGCGCGAGGCCGCCGACATCAACCTCGAGCTCGCGGGCCAGAACGTCGTCGTCGGCGTGTTCGGGATGGCCGAGAACGCGACGCCGCTCGCAACGCGGTTCATCGATGCGCTGCGGCTCGTCGCCGGCCGGGTCGGTCTCGCGAGCGGTGGCGACGTCCGCTTCGCGCCGCCGCCGCCCTGGGGCGAGCTGGTGCTGACTCCGCGCGAGGCCTTCCTCGGCAAGCAGGACGTCGTCGAGGCTCAGGCCGCCGTCGGGCGCATCGCCGCCGAGTCGCTCGCGACCTACCCGCCGGGTATCCCGAATGTGCTCCCAGGCGAGCGCCTGACCGCGGAGACGCTGCACTACATCGAGCGCACGCTCGAGCTCGGCGGCAGCCTGCGCGGCGCCAGCGATCGCGAGCTGCGGACGATCCGGGTGGTGGCGGCGCGCGGCTGAAGTTCCTTGAGTACGCTTGCGCCGCCGCTGCCAACCTGGTCAACCGAAGGGGTCATACCGTGCCTGCAAGCGCTCTCCGTTACTTCTCCCTGAGCGCCTGCGCCGTGGCGCTCGCCGCCGCGACCGCACTCGGCGGCTCGAGTAGCGCGCTCGCCGCGAGCTCAGCCGTCGACAAGAAGGCCGCGGCGCTCGTGCCGTCGGCAATCGCGAAGAAGGGCACCGTCACCGTCGCCGCGGACGCGACCTACGCCCCGAACGAGTTCATCGCCTCCGACGGCCACACAGTGATCGGCATGGACGCGGACCTCGCGAACGCGATCTTCCCGCTGCTCGGGCTCAAGGCAAAGCTGGTCAACGCGACGTTCTCGACGATCATCCCGGGCCTCACCTCGGGCAAGTTCGACATCGGCATGTCGTCGTTCACCGACACCAAGGCGCGCGAGGCCCAGGTCAACTTCGTCGACTACTTCGAGGCGGGGACATCGTTCTTCGAGAAGGCCGCGGGCGGCCCGAAGGTCGGCGGGCTCTCGAGCATCTGCGGCCTCAAGGTCTCGGTCGAGAGTGGAACGACTGAGCAGAGCGACGCGACCGGCCAGGAGAAGAAGTGCACGGCCGCGAAGAAGTCGCCCGACAAGGTTCTCACCTTCTCGACGCAGGCCGAGGCCAACCTCGCGCTCTCAAGCGGACGCGCGCAGGTCAGCATGGCCGACTCCCCGGTCGCCGCCTACCAGGTCAAGCAGTCAAACGGCGAGTTCAAGCTCGTCGGGCAGAGCTACGGCGTCGCGCCCTACGGGATCGCCGTGCCGAAGGCCGATGGCACGCTCGACAAGGCGATCCTCGCCGCGCTGAAGGATCTCGTCAGCAACGGCAAGTACGCCGCGATCCTGAAGAAGTGGGGCGTGCAGGCGGGCGCCGACACGCACCCGGTTCTCAACGGGGCGACCTCCTGAGCTGAAGGGCCTCGGCAGGTGTCCGGCGCGCCGCTGAACGCGCTGGACCCTGCCACGCCCGCGGCCGACGAGATCAAGGCGGTTCCGGTCCGCCACCCCGGACGCTGGGTGGCGTCGGCGATCGTCGTCCTGGTCGGCGTCTCGATCGTCAACTCGATCGTCACGAACCCGCGATTCGGCTGGGGCCACGTCGGCCACTACCTGTTCGTCGGCCGGATCACGGGCGGCGTCCTCGTGACGATCGAGCTGACCCTCGCGGCGCAGGGCATCGGCATCGTCCTCGGCGTGCTGCTGGCGGTGATGCGCCTGTCGCCGAACCCGCTGATCTCATGGGCCAGCTGGATCTACATCTGGTTCTTCCGCGGCACCCCGGTCTACGTCCAGATCATCTTCTGGTACGTCGGGATCGCGGCGCTCTATCCGATGATCGATCTTGGCGTTCCCTTCGGGCCGGCGCTCATCCACATCAACGCGAACACCGTGATCACGAGCTTCATGGCGGTCGTGCTGGCGCTCGGGCTGAACGAGGGCGCCTACATGTCGGAGATCGTCCGCGCGGGAATCATCTCCGTCGATGAGGGACAGCACGAGGCAGCCCTTTCGCTCGGGATGACACGGCTTCAGACGATGCGCCGGATCGTGCTGCCGCAGGCGATGCGCGTGATCATCCCGCCGACCGGCAACGAGACGATCTCGATGCTCAAGACGACATCGCTCGCCGTTGCTGCCGCCGGCTCGGAGCTGTTCTCGCAGGCGACGAACATCTTCAACGCCACCTACGAGATCATCCCGCTGCTGATCGTCGCATCGATCTGGTACCTCGCGATGACTTCGGTCCTCTACGTCGGGCAGTACTACCTTGAGCGCTACTTCGCCCGCGGCTCCTCGCGCGAGCTGCCGCCGACGCCCTGGCAGAAGATCCGCCGCGGCGTCTTCTCCTTTGGCCACGACCCCGTCGCGCTCAACCCGCTCGGCGCACCGCACGACGGCGGCGGCATCGGTCTCCGATGACTGAACCGATGGTCAAGGCCGAAGGCGTCCACAAGCGGTTCGGCCGCCTCGAGGTGCTGCGCGGGATATCGCTCGAGGTCGCGAGCGGCGAGGTGATGTGCGTGATCGGACCGTCGGGCTCGGGCAAGTCGACCTTCCTGCGCTGCATCAACCACCTCGAGAAGATCGACAGCGGGCGCCTGTCGGTCGACGGCGACCTCGTCGGCTACCGCCAGCGCGGCGACAGGCTCTACGAGCTGCGCGATTCAGAGGTCGCCAAGCGCCGGGCGGAGATCGGCATGGTCTTCCAGCGCTTCAACCTGTTCCCGCACAAGACTGCGCTCGACAACGTGATCGAGGCGCCTTGCCGGGTGCGCTCGACGCCGCGGCGCGAAGCTGTCGCCCACGCGCAGGAGTTGCTCGACCGCGTCGGTCTCGCCGACAAGCTCGCCTCCTACCCGGCACAGCTATCCGGCGGCCAGCAGCAGCGCGTCGCGATCGCGCGAGCGCTCGCGATGAAGCCGAAACTGATGCTCTTCGACGAGCCGACCTCGGCGCTCGACCCCGAGCTCGTCGGCGACGTCCTCGACGTGATGCGCGCGCTCGCGAAGGACGGCATGACGATGATCGTCGTCACGCACGAGATCGGCTTCGCGCGCGAGGTCGCCGACAAGCTCGTCTTCATGGACGAGGGGATCGTCGTCGAGGCGGGCGCCCCACGCGATGTGATCGCGAAGCCGCAGCACGAGCGGACTCGGGCGTTTCTGTCGAAGGTTTTGTAGCGGGCTGCGGGAGCGGGCTGCGGGGGCCGGCTGCGCCGGCTCTCCTCGTCTGGAGGCGGGCGGATCGGATCGCTCGCGGGCGGAGCTGCCTAGGTGGTTTCGAGGCGCCTGGCTAGGGCGTTGATGCCTAGGGCTCTGGCTGCTGCCGCGCCGCCGGCCCGATCGGTTGCGCCATCCGGCGGGCGTTTGAAGGGGATGTCCTGGAGTGTTGCGATGTGGCGGAACATGCGCAGCTCGTCGGCCTGTTCGTGCAGGACGGCCGCGTGTCTGGGGCGCAGGCCGGGCCCGGCCGCGAGGACTCCTTCGAGCGTGTCGTGTTCGCGCAGCAGCTCGGCGGCGGTCTTGGCGCCGATCCCGCGCGCGCCGGGGATCCCGTCGGAGGGGTCACCGCGAAGCGCGATCAGATCGGGAATCTGATCGGGGCGAACGCCGCTGCGCTCGACCACCCCCCTTGCGTCGATCGTTCCGGGGGGTCCCTCGCGACGCAGCTCGACGACGGCGGTGTGCCCGTCGACCGCCTGGTAGAGGTCGCGGTCGGCTGTCGCGATCAGCGTCGTACCGCCGGCTGCCCCCTCGACGCGCGAGCACGACCAGAGCACGTCGTCGGCCTCGAGCTCGTGATGGTCGCGGACCGTCCAACCGAACGCGCCGAGCAGCTCCCGTGCGCAATCCCACTGCGCGCGCAGCTCGGCGGGCATCGCGTCGCGGTGGGCGTGGTAGGGCGGGTAGAGCTTGCGCCGGTAGGCGGCGTCCTCGGCGCCGCTGGCACAGACGACGACACGTGGCTCGAAGTGATCGACAAGTCCGAGGATCGTGTTGACAGTTCCGAGCAGCGCGCCGACGGGCATCCCGTCGCGGCCCTTGATCGAACGCGGGATCGCGAAATACGAGCGATACAGGAGCCACGGCGTGTCGAGCGTAAGGACCGGCGGGCTCATCTGGCGTCAGTCCGCCCGTGGTAGCAATGGCCGTGCTCGGCGAGTCCCTCGGCACGCAGCTGGCTCATTCCGACGCCCTGTCGTCGATCAATAGCATTGGTTGGGCACCGGCGCCCGGCGCAAGAGGAGCACGCTCGTGGCGCCGAATCGAGCGCCCGACGTGCGCAAGCCCACCATTGCAAAGGTAACGAATGACAGAGGCTGAGGTTCTGGCTGGCGTTCCGAAGGATTTGTTGATCGGCGGCGATTGGCGGCCGGCTGAGGGTGGGGCGCGTCTGGCGGTGGAGGATCCGGCGACCGGCGAGGTGCTGTGCGAGGTTGCCGATGGCTCGGTCGCCGACGCGAAGGCGGCGCTCGACGCGGCGTGTGCGGCGCAGGCCGAGTGGGCGGTGCATCCGCCGCGTGAGCGTGGCGAGATCTTGCGGCGTGCGTTCGAGTTGATTGCTGCGCGGACCGACCAGCTGGCGGTCTTGATGACGATCGAGATGGGCAAGTCGCTGGCGGAGTCGCGCGCGGAGATCACCTACGCGAACGAGTTCATGCGCTGGTTCAGTGAGGAGGCGGTGCGGATCGACGGCCGCTATGCGGTCAGCCCGAACGGGCAGAACCGCCTGATCACGATGCGCCAGCCGGTCGGGCCGTGTCTTTTGATCACGCCGTGGAACTTTCCGCTTGCGATGGGGACGCGCAAGGTCGCGCCGGCGGTCGCTGCGGGCTGCACGATGGTCGTCAAGCCGGCCAAGCAGACGCCTCTTTCGATGCTCGCGTACGCCGCGATCATGGAGGAGGCGGGGCTGCCGGCCGGAGTTTTGAACGTTGTGACGACCTCGCACGCGGGCCAGGTCACAGATCCGCTGTTCGACGATCCGCGGTTGCGCAAGCTGTCGTTCACCGGCTCGACAGAGATCGGGCGCCAGCTCGCGGCGCGCGCGATGGACCGTGTGCTGCGCGTTTCGATGGAGCTCGGCGGCAATGCCCCGTTCCTCGTCTTCGATGATGCTGATCTCGATGCGGCGGTCGACGGCGCGATGCTCGCGAAGCTGCGCAACATGGGCGAGGCATGCACCTCGGCGAACCGCTTTCACGTCCACGCGCCGCTGGTCGAGGAGTTCGCCTCGCGGATGGCCAAGCGGATGGACGGCCTGCGGCTCGGGCGCGGGACCGAGCCCGACACCGATCTCGGCCCGTTGATCGACGAGACCCAGCGCAGCAAGGTGCACGAGCTCGTAACCGACGCGGCCGGCCGCGGCGCCAGGGTCCTGACCGGCGGCGAGCCGCTCGACGGCCCGGGCTACTTCTATCGCCCAACGGTGCTGAGCGAGGTGCCCAAGGACAGCCGTCTGCTGACCGAGGAGATCTTCGGCCCGGTCGCGCCGATCATCAGCTTCGACACCGAGGACGAGGCGATCGCGGCTGCCAACAACACCGAGTACGGACTCGTCGGCTACATCTTCACGCGCGACCTGAACCGCGCACTGCGCGTCGCCGAAGCGCTCGACACCGGAATGGTCGGTCTCAACCAGGGCATCGTGTCGAACGCCGCCGCCCCGTTCGGCGGCGTCAAGCAGTCGGGCTTCGGCCGCGAAGGCGGCCACGAAGGCATCAACGAATACCTCTCCACGAAATACGTCGCGCTACCGCTGTAGGCGGGAGAGCTACTCGCTCTCAACTGCTTTCGGGTGTGACTGTTCAGCTCTTCTCGCAGAACATGTCGCAGCTGGCGTCGCCGATGATCAGGTGCTTCCACCAGTAGTAGGCGATGCGGTAGGCGCGTATGACCCGCCGCCCGGCGGCGTGGCGGCGCAGGAAGGTCTTCAATGGCACGAGGTGCCCGCGCGGCGGTGGCGCGTCGCGGTCACCGCGACGCAGCCCGTCGGCCGTCGCCGACACGCCGGGGAAGCCGACGCGGAATCCCGCGCCACGCGCGGCGCGCCAGTACTGGTGCAGGAAGTAGACGTGCTCGTGGCCCTCGAACTCGGCGACCTCGGCCGCGTGGTCGCGCTTGAGCCGCAGCGGGAACCGCAGCGGCTCGCTCACCATCAGCAGGCGCCCGCCCGGGCGCAGGATGCGGTGCAGCTCCCGCATCGTGACGCGCAGGTTCTCGGGGTGGTTGTGGTGCATCGTCTCGCAGCAGAACACGTAGTCGAAGCTCGCGTCGGCTAACGCCGGGGCGAACATCACCGACAACACGCGCTCGAAGTACACCTCGCCGCCGTCAAGGAAATAGTCGGCGGTCCGCAGACCCTGAAGCTCGGTTGCGGCGATGTCGAGCGCGACGACCTCGAGCCCCTCGCGCGCGAGGATGTTGCTGGCCCAGCAGGTGTTCGCGCCGACATCGAGGAGCCGCTCACCAGCCCGAAAGTCCTGCGTAGCGAGCACTTGGCGAATGGCACGGGCCTGCTCGTTCCAGTACTCCAGCTGCACGTGCGGGAGCGCCAGGATCCGGTCGCGATCCCAGCCGTCGGCGCGCATCACTTCGGCGAAGCGCCCGAGGCCCGCCACTTCGCGCACGACGAAGTCGGGCGGTTCGTAGAGCAGGTCGACGATCCCGCCTGCGATCGAGCACTCGAGCCCACACTCCCGGCAACGGACGAGGCCCCTGCGGATCTCCCGAGCGTCGCGCTCGTCCGCCTCGACAGCGAAGCTCGCCGCGGCGTGGCAGCGCGGGCAGCGCAACACCTCCACCAAACTCTCGCGCATCAGCCACAAGCGCGCGCGCCACAAGCACGCGCTCCGTCGCAAAGCTCCAGCCGCCGAGCGCGCGAGTTGCCTCGCCGACCGCCACCGGCAACAAAGGACGAACAAGCAACGATGCCCAGAGTGTCGCATCCGCGTTCGAAACCGAGCACCCCTGCATGCGAAGGGTTGCGAGGGGTGTAGAGCAAGACCCGGGTTGTGTGTGGGCCATGGTTGACCGGGCCCTACAGCTCGCGGGCTGTGACGACCGGAGCCGCTACCGACGCACGGCACCGCATGCCGTCACGGTTATTCACGCTTGGCCGGGGGGTTGTCGATGTTAATGCATGGCGACTCGGGGCCGGCGGGGCGGTGTGGTCGCGAAGCTGACGCTCGTTGATCTTTCCGCGCCCGCGGCGGTGTTGGCGGTCGCGACGATGGTTTTGGGGTCGTGGTCAGCGGCGTATTACCTCGGTGGTGGGACCACCGTCGCGCCGCACTGGTTCTATCTGCCGATCTTCCTGGCTGGCCTACGCTTCGGGCTGGTCGGGGCGTTTCTAACCGGTCTGGTCTCGACGTTCGTCGCGGGGCCGCTGTTGCCGGCCGATGTCGCTACACATTCACCGCAGCTGTTGAGCGATTGGGTGAGCCGCGGCATCTTCTTTGTGCTGATCGGTTTGTTCGTGACCGCGCTGTTTGACTGGTTGAAGCGTCTGGCTGAGCGCGAGACGGGCCTCGCGTCGGAGGTGACCGAGGCCTACGAGCGAGTGGTCGAGGCGTCGAACTTGAAATCGGCGTTCTTGGCGAACATCAGCCACGAGATCCGCACGCCGATGAACGGTGTAATCGGCATGACAGAGCTGCTGTTGGGCAGCGAGCTGAGCGACGATCAGCGCGGGTGTGCTGAACAGCTCGCGCGCTCGGGCGAGCTGATGATGGCGGTCCTCGGTGACGTTCTCGATATCTCGAAGCTCGAGGCAGGACTCGTGGAGGTTGAGAACGTCGACTTCGACCTCCACGCGACGATCGAACACGCCTGCACCCTGCCGCGTTTCCAAGCCCGTGAGAAACGGCTCCGCTTCGAACTCCGGATCGACGACGGCGTTCCGCGAGCGGTACACGGTGACGGCCTACGACTAACCCAGATCCTCCTGAACCTGCTCACCAACGCGGTGAAGTTCACCGAAGCCGGCTCGATCACCCTCCACCTCAGCGCGACACCTGGGCCAGAGCGGGCTGCGCTGATTCGAATCGCGCTCACCGACAGCGGCATCGGCATCGATCCCGCGCACATCGAGCACGTATTCGAGCCGTTCAGGCAGGCCGACGTGTCGACGACACGCCTATACGGCGGTTGCGGACTGGGGCTCGCGATTACCCGCGAGCTGGTTGAGCTGATGGGTGGAACGATCCGTGCCGAGAGTCAACCCGGAAGCGGCAGCACGTTCACGATCGAGCTGGAACTCGCCACAGTCGAGACGGCCGACAGCCACGCGCCAACGACCGAGCGCGCGCCAGCTCGCCCACCTGCTTGGCAAGGCTCACCGCTCGTACTCGTCGTCGAGGACAGCCCGGTCAACCAGATTGTCGCCGTACGGGCGCTCGAGCGCTGCGGCTGCCGTACCGAGCTTGCCTCAGACGGGCACGAGGCGCTCGAGGCACTCGCACGCAACCACTACGACGCTGTACTGATGGACTGCCAGATGCCCGGCATTGACGGCTACGTCGCGACGGCCGAACTGCGCCGCCGCGAGACAGGCGGCCGCCACACACCGGTGATCGCGATGACCGCACACGCAATGGACGGCGATCGCGAGCGCTGCCTGCGAGCAGGAATGGACGACTACATCAGCAAACCGATGAAGCAAGCACTACTCGCCGAAACACTCAAGCGCTGGCTCCCACAGCCGCTCCCCGGAGACAGTGCGCTGCGCCCGCCAGATCCTGTGACCCCAACAAGGTAGGCTCCTCGCGCCAAGCGATCGCGACCGGTGCGTGCGGGCTTCCGCCGGTTGGAGCCCTGCCCTTCCTGCCCCGCTTCAGCTGCCGATCCGGATTGGAACCCTGAAAGAGGAGAGCGTATGTCCCGCTTCGCCACCGTCAACCTGCTCGAAGTCGACGACTCCGTTGGAGATCGCGTCCCCGGGATGGAGGGCCGATTCGGCCGCAAGCACCTCGACTCGCGCGACCTCGGGGTCAGCCACTTCCGCTACGAGGCGAATCTGCGCAGCCCGATGGCCCACAGCCACCGCGAGCAGGAAGAGGCCTACATCGTCGTCGCCGGGTCCGGCCGGATACTGCTCGATGACGAGGTCCTGCCGCTCCGTCAATGGGACGTCGTGCGGGTGGCACCGGAGGTCGTCCGCGCGTTCGAGGCCGGTCCCGACGGGCTCGACGTGATTGCTGTCGGCGGCCCCAAGCCCGAGGAGGGCGACGGTGTCAGGGCCGAGGCGCACTGGCCCGAGGGTTAGGCCGGTTTCTGAATCTTCTCGATCGCGACGAGCAGTTCATCGCGGAGATCCCTGATGCCGCCCTCGGTCTTGACGTTGAGCGCGTCGATGATCTTGACGGTGTCCTCGTAGGTCTGCTCGCTGCGCGCGTCGGAGGCGGCCGACTGCACTGCCTGTCCGACCATGATCACGCTCAGGAGGACGAGCTGGATGAACGTCTGCGCGACCCAGGCAACGATCAGGATCAGGCCCGGGGAGGCGAGGATGTGCGGCACGTCGCTCTTTGTCAGCACGTTCGCGTTGATCAGGATCGCCGGCAGGCTGATCAGCGCGATCACGGTGAACAGGTAGGCGCACCACATCGAGCCCACGAGTCGCGTCACAAGGACAGCGAACTTCGCGTTGAAGCCGTCGACCTCGGACATCGCGTGCTTGAGCCGCGCCGGCGTCGGGTGGGCCGCCGCGAAGAAGCGAAGGTGGCGAACCGGAGGGGGTACCCGAGGTAGTACCGGAGGGGGCACCGGCGGTGGTACGGCGGACGCTGCCAATGTCCACTGAAGGTAGATGCCGAGGCGGACGCAAGCCCACGATTCGCGCCGCTCGCTCTGGTGGACTAACGCTCGACGGTCCGCCATCGCGGGCGACTCGAACACACCGGGAGGAAAGATGGCCGCCACGCCCACGACGACGCAGCCGGCCAAGCGCCTGCTCGACCCGCTGCGCCACCACAAGCACTACAAGCCGGACGAGAACGGCAACGTCTCACCCTACGCCGGCGGCAGCAGCTTCATGGAGCGCATGTCGGAGGCGGTGGCGAGCGGCATGGGGACCGTCGGCTTCCTGGTCGTCAGCTCGGCGATCATTCTCGCCTGGGTGTTCATCAACCACCTCGTGCACTTCCTGACGCAGTCCTACCACGGCCTGCTCAACGGCACGGGCTTCGATCCCGCGCCGTTCATCCTCCTGAATCTCGTGTTCTCGGCCGTCGCCTTCTACACCGGCGCGCTCGTGATCATCGCCCAGAAGGCGCAGACCCGGACCGATCAGGCGAACGAGGAGGCCGCGGCCCGCCACCGCGACGAGCTGTCGGAGATGCACACACAGCTCCTGCAGCAGAACGTCGCGCTGACCACACAGGTCCACGAAATCTCGCAGAGGTTCGCCACGCTGCTCCAGGAGGTGCATACGGCGACCTGCTCGAACTGACCGGGCGTGGGCGCGCAATTCGCGCAACTGCACCGTAGTGGGCGGCTGCACCATCGGGCGTCTGCACCGTACCGAGCCGTTGCAGCCAAATGGTAGTCTGCGCAAACCTTGTAATCATTGGATTCGGTCTCTGGGGCGGCCGGGTGCCTAAAGGGAGAAATCGAGGACTCAAAATGCGGCGCGATTGGGGAAGTGCAGTTCGGGCAGCAGGGTCGCGCAGGGCGCTACGCGCGCTGGGCGCTTCGGCCGGCGTGGTAGCGGTTTCACTCGCTGTTTTGACGGGCAGCGCGAGCGCCGCCGGGCCGAAGGGCCTGTTCGGCAGCCTGCCGACAACCGGGACCCCGTCGAAGGGCGGCACGCTCTCGATCGGCTTCCTGACCGGCTCAACGCCGCTCACGATCTTCCCGATCACCGGCGACGCGCAAGCGTCGGTCTATACGAGCTTCGGCTTTCAGTACGACTTCTTCCTGCCGCTGTACAACGGGCCTGTCGGCGCTACCCAGAAGATCAATTACGCCGTGAGCCTTGCGTCCGCACCGGTCTTCAGCGATGGCAACAAGACCGTCACGATCACCATGAAGCAGGGCTACAAGTGGTCCAACGGCGTGCCGGTCGACGGCAATGACCTCGTCTTCGACATCGACCTGATGAAGGCCGCGGTCACGGAGAACCCGGCGAACCTGGGGTCCTATTCGCCGGGCCTCTTCCCAAGCAACGTCGCCAGCATCTCGGCGCCCAGCAAGTACAAGGTTGTGATGCATCTGACGCGTGGCTTCAACCCCGGCTTCTTCCTCAACGACGAGCTCGAGAGCGAGGACGCGGTCACGCCGCTGCCAAGCACCTCGTGGAACGTCGACAAGGCCGGCGGGCCGCATCTTGACTACACGGTGCCGGCCAATGCCAAGAAGATCTACGACTACCTCGAGAAGCTCGGCAGTTCGCTCGCGACCTTTGGATCGAACCCGCTGTGGAAGATCGCCGACGGTCCGTTCATCCTCAAGACATTCAACACGACCAACAGCTCGTGGACCGCGACCCCGAACCCTGACTTCGGCGGATCGCCGAAGCCGGCGATCTCAGAGCTCGAGGGCGAGACCTTCACGAGCCAGACAGCTGAGCTGAACGCGATCAAGACCGGTGCGGTCGACATCTCCACGCCGCTTGACCCGACCTACGTCCCACAGGCCGCGTCAATCCGCTCCGCCGGCTACAGCTTCTTCGGCTATCCGGACCTCGGATTCTTCGATGCGATCTTCAACTTCAAGGACAAGACCAACCACTTCAACTCGATCATTTCGCAGCTCTACGCGCGTCAGGCACTCGACTACCTGCAGAACCAGCCCGCGTATCTGAAGGGCATCTACAAGAACGCGGCGGTGCTGGCCTATGGCCCCGTTCCGTCCGCGCCGGCGACATCGTTCACGCCGCCCGATGCGGTCAAGGGCCCGTACGCCTACAACCCGTCGAAGGCAGTCGCGCTGCTGAAGGCGCACGGCTGGAACGTCGTCCCGGGTGGGCAGACGACCTGCGCCAAGGCGGGTACGGGCGCCGGCGACTGCGGTGCGGGCATCCCGAAGGGGACGCCGTTCAAGTTCGTCTGGGTCTACATCCCTGCGTCCGAGGCGCCGGTTGCGCCGCTGACCTCGGAGGCGTTTGCCTCGGAGGCCAAGTCCGCGGCGGGCATCAATGTCAGCCTTAGCGTGAAGACGTTCAACTTCGCCTTCGCCAACTACAACGACGCGACTCCGGCCGGCGCTAAGTACGTGAACGACTGGGGAGTCAATGACTTCGGTGGTTTCACCGACGACTACTACCCGACGACGAACAGCATCTTCAACGAAGGCGGCACCTACGACCAGGGCGCGTATAACGACCCGACGGCCAACAAGTTGATCCACAACTCGGTCTACGGCACCAACCCGAATGCGGTGACGGCCGAGGCCTCGTACCTGGCCAAGGACGTGCCTGCGATTTTCATGCCCAACCAGGACCTGCTGATCGCCGTCAACAACAAGGTCGGTGGTCCCGCGGACTCGTTCCTCGCGCTGACCGCCTACCAGACGTTCCCGCAGTACTGGTACTTCAAGAAATAGCGAGCGACCTACCGGGACGCTGCCGTGAGTCGCATACCGTGTGTCGCCGCCGCCGGCCTTCGAGCCGGCGGCGGCCGCGCGGTCCCCTTTCCCGCTAGCCGCGGACCCGCCCGGTCTTGACCGGGTACATCGTTCGCCGCTGCATCGCGGCGGTGATCATCGCGATCGGCGTCGCTGCAGTCTCCTACGCGCTGCTCAGCTTCACCGGTGGCAGCCCCGCGGTTGCGGCCCTTGGGACCCGTGCCACCAAGTACACAGTCGCGATCTGGAACAAGCAGCACGGTTACGACCATCCGCTCGTAGTACAGATCGTGGACTACATCTGGAACCTCGCTCAGTTCAAGTTCGGTTATTCCTACAGGCAGGGACAGAGTGTCGGCGCGCTACTGAATGAAAACGCCGGCCGCACCGCCTATCTCTCCGGCGCGGCCCTCGTGCTGGCGCTCGTAATCGCCATTCCGCTCGGCATAGCGCAGGCGGTCAAGCGCAACTCGATCGGTGATTACGTCGCCACGGCCGCGACGTTCACGCTGTACTCGATGCCGGCGTTCTTCCTCGGCCTGATCCTGATCCAAATCTTCGCCCTCGACCTACACCTCGTTCCGGCGTTCGTCCCCGACAGCATCACGACTACGTGGCAGGCAGTCATTCATCCGCTACAGCTGGCGTTGCCGATTCTCACGCTGGCGGGGCTTACGGTCGCCGGCTTCAGTCGGTACATGCGTTCCTCGGCGCTTGACGTGCTCGCCCAGGACTACATCCGCCTCGCTCGCGCCAAGGGCCTCTCAGAGCGGATGGTGCTGACGCGCCATCTGCTACGCAACGCCTGCTTGCCGATCATCACGCTGATCGGGCTGTCGATCCCCGGCCTGCTGGCGGGGAACATCATCACCGAGGCGCTCTTCAACTACCCCGGACTTGGTCTGCTGTTCTACGACGCGCTCCAAAGCCTCGACTACCCGGTCCTGCTCGCGTACACGGTGATCGGCGGCCTGCTGACGGTGGTCGGGAATCTGATCGCAGACATCGCGGTTACGGTCGCCGACCCGAGGATCCGCCTTGACTGAGTCCGATCCCCCATCCGGCGGCGACTACAAGCCACCGCCGGGCGACTTCGAGCCGCCTGAGGGCGAGGTCGCGCCGCGCCCCTCCGTCGCAGACAGCATCGGGGAGCTGGGCGACACGATGATGTCGCCGGCTGGGCAGTTCGGCCTACAGCGCCCGTTCGGAGACTTGGGGCCCGAGACCGGTCCCGAGGGCGGCGAGGTCCAGATAAACGCGAGCGGCTGGCGCCTCGCGCTGCGCGAGTTCTTCAGCAACCGCCTCGCGATCGTCGGCCTCGGGGTGCTGGTTTTCTTTGTGCTTCTCTGCTTCGTCGGGCCGCTCTTCTACCACACGAACCAGACTGTGACCAACCCGCTGGCAACGGACGCCGCGCCGAACGCCGGCCACCTTCTCGGTACGGACGACAACGGCTTCGACGAGTTCGGTCGGATCATGGTGGGTGGACAGACGGCGCTCGAGATCGGCTTTTTCGCCGCATTCATGGCAACTGTGATCGGGACGCTGTACGGAGCGATCTCCGGGCTGGCCGGCGGCCTCGTCGATGCGGTGTTGATGCGCTTCGTCGACGTCCTTCTCTCGATTCCGCTGCTCTTTATCGTCCTCGTGCTCGCGACGCGCTATAGCGCGACGGTGTTGTCGCAGAGCCTGATCATCGGGCTGTTCTCATGGCAAGTCCCTTCGCGCCTTGTCAGAGGCGAGGTGCTTACGCTGCGCGTGCGCGACTTCGTCGCCGCCGCGCGGATCATGGGCGGGACGCAGACGAGGCTTGTAGTCCGCCATCTGATCCCGAATGCTCTGTCAGTCGTGATCGTGAACATCACCTTCCTTGTCGCAGATTCGATCCTCCTGATCGCCGCGCTCGGCTTTCTCGGCTTTGGTCTCAGCTACCCGATCGCGTCATGGGGGGACATGCTCGGCAACGCCGATAACGCCGTGACGAGCGGCTACTGGTGGCTCGTGTATCCCGTCGGCGGCTGCCTTGTGCTCGTTGTCATGGCCTGCAACCTGGTCGGCGACGCTCTGCGCGACGCGTTTGACGTCCGGCTGCGACGACGCTGATGGCTGCCGCCCTGGAGGTCAAGAACCTCTCAACTCACATCAACCTCTCGCACTCCGTCGTCCAGGCGGTCGGGAATGTTGACTTCCAGATCGACGCCGGCGAGACGCTGGGACTCGTCGGCGAGTCGGGCTCCGGGAAGTCGATGACCGGCCTCTCGCTACTCGGACTGCTGCCGAACGGCGGTCACATCATCGAAGGCTCGATCAAGCTCAACGGCCTTGAGCTCGTCGGACTACGCGAGCCCGATCTGCGGGCGATTCGCGGCAACGAGATTTCGATGATCTTCCAGGATTCGCAGTCGTCGCTCAACCCGACGAAGTCGATCGGCGTGCAGGTCGCGGAGCCCGTACGCGTGCACCGCGGCGCGTCCAAGCGGGAGGCGCTCGATCGGGCGCTGGAGGTGCTAGACCTCGTCGGCCTGCCGCGACCACGCGAGCGTCTCGACGACTACCCGCATCAGCTGTCCGGCGGCCTTCGTCAGCGCGTGATGGTCGCGATCGCTCTCGCGTGCGAGCCCAAGGTTCTGATCGCTGACGAGCCGACGACGGCGCTCGACGTGACGATTCAGGCACAGATCCTCGCGCTGCTCGACGATCTCGAGGATCGCCTCGGGATGGCGACGCTCCTGATCACGCACGACATGGGCGTGGTCGCCGGCCGCACCGACCGCATCAACGTCATGTACGCCGGGCGCATCGTCGAGACAGCACCCACCGCGCGTCTCTTCACATCGATGGCCCATCCCTACACGCAGGCGCTGCTCGGCTCGATTCCGAGCCTCGACCAGGACCGCAGCAAGGCGCTCTACACGATCCCCGGGCTGCCGCCGGAGCTCGCGCCGCCCCCGTCGGGCTGTCGCTTCGCCGCACGCTGCGCCTACGCGACCGATCAGTGCCGTGAGGAGGAGCCACCCCTATCGGGCGACGATCCGACGCACCTTTTCGCGTGCTGGCACCCGGTCGAGGGGCCGATCGAGCGGCTGCCAACGATCATCCCGCCGGAGGCGCTGACGAAGGAGCCTCCGGCGAGCGGCAACGGCACTCCTCACCTGCTCGAGCTCAAGAACGTCGTGCGCGAGTTCCCGGTGACCGCCGGCCTGATCCTGCAGCGCAAGGTCGACTCGATCAAGGCGGTATCCGATGTCACCCTGCACGTGGACGCCGGCGAGACACTCGGCCTCGTCGGCGAATCAGGGTGTGGCAAGACGACGCTCGGCAAGCTCATAGTTGGTGGCGAGAAGGCGGACGAGGGTACCGTCGAGCTCAACGGCAAGCGTGTCTTTGACCTCAGGGGCCGCGCGCTGCGTCGTGCGCGGCGCGACCTCCAGATGATGTTCCAGGATCCGTACGCCTCGCTCGATCCGCGCATGCGGGTCCACGCGATCCTGCGCGAGCCGCTCGAGATTCAAAAGATCGGGACGCGCAAAGAGCAGGACGAGCGGATCACGACGGCGCTGCGCGACGTCGGCCTGCCACAGAACGCGCTCGAGCGCTATCCACACGAGTTTTCCGGCGGCCAGCGCCAGCGCATCGGTCTCGCACGCGCGCTGATGCTCGACCCGAAGGTGATCGTCGCCGACGAGCCTGTCAGCGCGCTTGACGTATCGATCCGCTCACAGATCCTTAACCTGATGAAGCGCCTGCAGCTCGAGCGCGGAACGGCGTCTGTGGTGATCTCTCATGACCTCGCGGTCGTCAAGTACCTGGCCGACCGAATCGGCGTGATGTACCTCGGCAAGCTCGTCGAGCTCGGGGCCGGCGAGGACATCTACAAGCGCGCGGCCCACCCCTACACCGATGGTCTGATCAAGGCGATTCCGATCCCGGATCCGGCGCTGACCAAGGAAACGGTCGACACCGTCGCGATCCGCGGTGAGCTACCGAGTCCGCGCAACCCGCCGTCGGGCTGCCGCTTTCGCACGCGCTGCCCGCGCGCGCAGGATCTCTGCGCCGCGGAGGAGCCGCTACTGCGCTCGTTCGGCCCCGGCCACGTCGCCGCCTGTCACTTCCCGCTGCAGGAGCCGGCGCCGGCGGTCACTGCGCCGGCGGTCTGAGCGCGCGTCTGGGCCCCGCTGCGCTACGGTCGCTCTGATGATGGGAGTCCGAGGAGTCGTGGTGGTTTGCGCCCTGTCCCTGGTCTTGGCCGCGACCGCGCTCGCCTCGACGAGTGTGGACGTGCCACAGATCCTTGCCGCGCAGATCGTGAGTGGCCGCCACAGCGGCGTGCGCGTATTGATCCCCTCGCGTCTGATCGCGTACGTGGGGGTCTCGCGCCTCGTTGGGTCGGGCGGCCGGGTCGGCGACGGGTACGACATACAGCTCTCGTCTGCGCCGAAGTGCTATGACGCCACCGCCTGCTTCGTCGCCGAGTTCTGGGGTACTCCCGGACCGCTGGACCCGCTGCGACAGCATGTATCACTGGCAAAGGGGATCGAAGGCCACTTCCGCGCCAGCTCGTGCGGGGCGCCGTGCTCCCCGGCGACGATCGAGTGGCGCGAGTTCGGTTCGCGCTACGAGATTCAGTACATGGGCGGCCGCTCCGCGATGATCGCGCTCGCCGACTCGGCGATCGCTGCCGGCCCCCGCTGAGCGCTACACGGCCTCGCGTAGCTTGCCGGTTGTGACGTCGTAGACGAAGCCGCGAACCGCGTTGGTGTGCGGCAGGAAGGGCGATGCTTTGATTCGCGCGATCGACCGGCGGACGTCTACGTCGAGGTCGTCGAACGTCCCGGCGGCCCAGGTCGGCCTGATACCCGTCTCCGCCTCGATCGAGGCGGAGAACTCGTCGTCGGTGAACGTGAGCATCCCGCAGTCGGTGTGGTGGATCAGGATGATCTCCTCGGTCCCTAGCTTGCGCTGGGAGATCGCGAGCGAGCGAATCACGTCGTCGGTGACGACGCCGCCCGCGTTGCGGATCACGTTAGCTTCGCCGTCTTCGAGGCCGAGGACGGCGTGGACGTTTAGCCGAGCATCCAGGCAGGTGACGACCGCCACCTTCCGAGCTGGCGTCCGCGGCAGGCCGCCGCTGTCAAAGCCGGCGGCGTAGGCTGCATTGTTAGCTAGAAGTTCGTCAGTCTGGCTCATCTCACTCTCTTTGTTTGCAGGCTCACGTGATATAGTTGTCTGCGCAGATAACTACTTGTCGCTGACGGAAAGGCGCATCCGATGACCGACAACCTGCGACTCGACGGGATCAACCACGTCACCGCAATTACCGGCGACGCTCCGCTCAACGTCGATTTCTACACGCGCGTACTCGGTCTGCGTCTTGTGACCAAGACGGTCAACCAGGACGACCCGACCGTCTACCACCTGTTCTACGCCGACGAGGATGGCTCGGCCGGTGCCGACATGACCTTCTTCGAGTACCCCGGTGCGGCGCCCGGCCGCCCCGGGCCCGGTATGGCCTACCGGGTGATCTGGCGCGTCGGCTCGCCCGAATCGCTCATCTTCTGGGCCGAGCGCCTTGCCGAGCTCGAGATCCCCCGCGCCGTGAGCGAAGGTTCCGTGCTGCTCGCCGATCCGGAGGGTCTCGAGCACGAGCTGATCGTCGAGGACGTCCCCGACGCGCCGCTGCGAGCCCATCACCCCGAGATTCCCGCCGAGCACGCGATCCTCGGCTTTTCCGGCGTCCGTGCCTACTCACTGCGCGAGGGCTCGAGCAGGCACCTGCTCGAGCAGGTGCTTGGAGCTCGTCCGCGCGACGCGGGCGATCTCGAGCTGCGCGGCGCCTCTCGCGGCGGCACGATCGCCTTCGACCAGGCGCCCGACACGCGCGCCCATCAGGGTGGCGGCTCGATCCACCACGTCGCCTGGGGCACCACAGTTGCCGAGCATCCGCGCTGGCTACCGCACCTCAAGGCGGCCGGAATCGCGAGCACACCGATCATCGACCGCCATTTCTTCCACTCGATCTACTTCCGCGAGCCCGGTGGAATCCTCTACGAGATCGCCGACGACGGTCCCGGCTTCGCCCACGACATCCCGGTCAGCGAGCTCGGCCGCAAAGTGATCCTGCCGCCCTGGCTGGAGCCCCGCCGCGACGAGATCGAGGGACGCCTGACGCCCCTGCCGGACCCGCGCGCCGGCTGGCCGGCGGGCGCCGCAAGCACGCACTAGGCGCCAACCGGCCCCTTCACAGAGCCGCTACCATCGGCGGCCCGGCGAGATAGCTCAGTTGGTAGAGCACACGACTGAAAATCGTGGTGTCCCCAGTTCGAGTCTGGGTCTCGCCATT
>Ga0181525_10000760_pt1 | contig 28029 bp, 20 predicted proteins | sample PEATcosm2014_Bin_48_FD_121100 | JGI IMG/M metagenome (GOLD analysis project Ga0181525, IMG submission 121100) | Peatland microbial communities from MTU Mesocosm Facility, Houghton, MI, USA - PEATcosm2014_Bin06_10_metaG | ecosystem: Environmental > Terrestrial > Soil > Wetlands > Peat | place... | reverse complement strand
GTACCCGCGATCATGGGCGCTCACGATCTCTTCCGGGACGAGATAAAGTCGGCGCCCGCTCTTCACATCGCAATCCCGCCAAGGTGGTGGCTGCTGTTAACTGGGTGGGTATCCCGGTTTGTTCGAAAAGTTATCTAATGATGGCTTTCGCTACCTGCTCGCCGAGGGTAGGCATGCCTATTGGTGACCGCTAATTTACATATCAACATTGGCGTGTTGCTACTGTTTTGTGTGATCGCGGTTGGACCAAACCATGCGAACACTGGAGATTGAAGCTTCGTCCCTACGAGCGTCCCCGCAATGCCTGTCGGCGTTCTCTAATCCGTTCGTCATAAAGGCCGGATGTTAGCCGGTTTTTTCGGATCCACTCTGTTCGCGCGGGGTCGTCGGCCAGCCATGCCTCGATTAGCGCGCTCGGACGCACCGGCAATTGGATGCGGTCCCATGCCGCCGCCGCTCTTGCAGACAAACCTGCGTAGAGGTCAGGATCATTTAGAAGCCGAATGATCGCGGTCGCCAGAGCATCCGCCCTACCGGAGGGAAAAATCAACGCGCTTTCGCCGTTCACAAGCGTACCTAGGAACATCGGATGATCCGACGCTACTATTGGGGTACGCGTGGACAGAGCCTCATAAATCGTGCCTGGCAGGCCCTCGGAATATTCGTGCCGAGACGGGATGACAACCACATCGGCGTTCCGCATCGCCGTCAGCACGTCGTCGTGGGGTATCACGCCAACGAAATCGACGCAGTCGCCAAGGTCGAGGCTCTGGGCCAGCGCGGTCATGGCGCCATCGGGATCGCGACCAACGATTGAAAGTCGAACCGCAGCTCCATTCGCTCGCAACTGTGCTACGGCGTGCAGTAAATCGCCGACACCCTTGGCCTTCGTTACGCTACCGACGTAAATCAGTTCGGCTGGTCCAGTTCTCTTAAATGTGCGTGCGACATAGTCCGACGGGCGGTGTAACTGCGGCCAATCCCATGGCACCACCTTATCTGGCGAGACGCCGATCTCGAGCAACGACAGACAGGCGTTGATTCCATGATTACCGACCCATTCCACGAACGGCCTGTTGAGGTGGTAAGCCAACTGCCGCCGCCGCAGCATTTCGCGCAGGCCACCCTTCTGGAAGGAATCCGCGAGCACGGCAATCGTGCGGACGCGGTTGACCTTCGCCCATTTCAACAGCGGCACCATCGGAGTCCACAGTATAAGTCGCGTCGGTTGCGTCCCACTCAGAACAGGAGCCAGTTTGGACGGATTGAAACCAAGTTTCAGTCCAGCACCGATAGCCCGCACACCGTTGCCAAGCATGACATCGTAGCTTTCGTCGGTCAGTGCGCAGATCACGACGACCTGATCCAATCGTTGAGCCAGCGATCCTACGAAATCCACCGAATAGCGCTGCGCGTGAAAAGTTTCCTTGCCGCCTTCGGAGAAACGATTGAACGCCTCGCGATAATCGCCTCCATATTGAACGATGGTCAATCGCGAGCTCACATCCCGCTCCACCCTGCCAATTCGTCCGCTAATGGCATTGTACGATGGAATTTCGTCCTAATACCACTCATGATGGATGTTTCCGCAGCAGAAGTCGGACCGGGTTTGCCAAGAAACGCTGAGCAGAACAGAGTTATTGGATCGAAGAGTAACCACGCGCAGAGGAATGAGCGGGGTTAGAAGCTCGATGGTTTTGCGGTTGTCAACCGAACCAGGCGCAACTACGTGCAGGCCAGATATAACTTCCGAGGTTCTTGCCGTACCTAAAGCGTTTCCATAATTTATAGAAATGTCTCCAGCGAAGAGAGAACATTTGCCAGAAATTGCTCTGACCGATTTGAAATCGGCAATACGTGAAAATCTTGAAAATGCACTAAACGAATTGGGACTTTCGCAGGATCTGTCCGTTATTCGAACTGAGTCCTCCGTCGCTGACGGAGTAGCGGTATTTGCTGTCGGCAGAGGTAACAAACGCGCAATATTACTGCTCTCACCCACCAAATTTCCGGATGTTATTTCCCAAGAATTGACTAAAGCCGCGGCGATGCGAAATCACCTTGGTGAACTCCTCGGATCAGTCATCATGCTTCCGTTAGCCCAAGGTTGTCTATTGAACCGCAGCTACGCACTCATGCCATTTCAGCGGCCCTTCAATAATAATCGTATATTTTTTGCGCTGCAGAAACATCAGATAAAGTCTCAAGTGATCGAATGGGTGCAGAACGTCAATGAACGACATAATACCATTCCAGCTTCCACCGACGATCGCGAACAATTTGTCCTCCCATTACAACATTTATACGCCATGCCTGCGGCCGATCCTTGCATCAGGGATGCGGCTTCAACAGCCCTCAATCGACCGCAAAAGGGAAGATTCCGCCCTCGCTTCGTTCCGATGCACCGGGACTTGTGGAAAGGTAACATCCTTCGAAAAATACGTGACCACGGGGACACTACGACAGCACATCGATTCGTGATAATCGATTGGAGGGGGTCACGAATTAAAGGGTTTCCCATATTTGATCTTGTCCGCGTTTCTTCATCTTTCGAACTCGCGCCAGATCAGTTCAATGCGGAAGTAATCCGCGCAACCAAAATATTGGAGTGCGACCCCGTTGATGCCCGCTCTTATGTCACTACAGCGTTGGGAGAGATCGCAATAAACCTCGATCAATTTCCGCTGGATCGGTTTTTGCAGCTAGCTCGCGATTGCCTTTCCGAGTTGCGGAAGGCAAATATATAACTCAATACGGATCGGGATTTATAATAGGTCTATTTTTTTGCCAAAGATTAAGCCGAGAAACATCTGTACTCTAGGGCGCGGACTCATTAACGCGCATCCATAGCCTGAGGGATGCCAATTGCACCAAGGTAGATAGTTTGCTGCGAGCTTGACATAGCGCGTCGCGACCCCCGACATTGCTTGATCTTGTTAATAAACCACTCGACCAAGTTTCGGGCGCGATAAAGGTGAGAGCTGAAGGATCGGCTCGTTGCGATTGCATCTTGGCGGAATGTTGGCCCAAGCGCCCTTCTGGCGGCAACGGCTCTGATCCATCCGGCATCACAGCCACGATCAGCCAATAGCATTGCTCCCGACTTCAGGCGGGACAAAAGTTTGAAAGCGAGACGGTTATCGCGCGCCTCACCCGCCCTAAGTCCGAGACGGACCGGCAATCCGTTGGTATCGACCACCGCATGAATCTTGCTGGTCAGTCCGCCTCGCGACCGGCCCATGGACTGTTTCTTGTTGCGCGCGATGCGAGCGGCGTGCTGATGAACGCGCACGATGGACGTATCGATCATTTGGACAGCTACATCATGATAGACGGAGCATTAAGTTAGGGCCAATCAAGTCGACACTTTGTCCCAAGACCTTCGCGCTCGATACGCTCACGAAGCGAATTTGTATCGCCGAGTAGCTGCGGCATTTGCTTTTCGTGTGTCTCGACCGCGATCAAATCAATTCTGTCCATCATCTTCATATCAATGAGATGATTGAGGACCGGAATCTCCGAGCCCTCGATGTCGAGCTTCAACAAGCGTACCCGCCGGCCCAATTTTTCAATGAATTCGCTCAGATCGATGCACTCGACTTCCGTCTCCGTTACTGAAAACGAATCCGAGTTTAGAGACTCCGGGATAAAGGATGATGCCAATGAAACATCTATCACGTCTTTGCCCGCATGCGGATCGCGTGCTCTGAGCTTCAATGTGCAACGCCGATTCATCGCGCCATAATTGAGACAATGCACCGATCGCATCGCCCTGAAACGCCGCGAGAGAACTTTAAAGACATACGGGTTTGGCTCGAATGCATAAACTGTCGCGCCTGACCTCGCGAAGACAGACGTAACGTCACCGACATTGGCGCCACAGTCAATGATGATTTCGGTAGGATCAATCGCTATTCGAAGGTCGATGGAGTGAATGTCTAGTACTGAATCGCGCCTCACCAAATATTGACCATACTCCGTAAGCCAGTGGTAACGCATGCGGCGCCGGATAACTTTCCAGCCACGCGTCCCAGCATCCTTAATGTTCAGCATCCGGCACCTTGAGAGGCTATGCGAAAAATTTGGGTTACAGTATGGATCGGGTGGCCGTTATAGCAAAACCCATACTATTCAAAATTTTGTGTCCGGGATGGCAATTAGAAGTACCGGTACCATAGTTTCAACGTGAGCCTGCTGGCTCCCTCGGCAGCCGCGGTTGATAAAGGTCACCGGCCAATCACCCCCTTCGCTGGTGACCTCGGTGCGATGGGCTTGCTCGGCTGGCGCAGGAAGCGGAAAGGCGGTGCTACACTCGCAGCCTGATCGTCTAACGAACCACCTTTCCATTTGAGCCGATTATGTTGCGGTGCGTCGGTCGTTAATGGCCCATTACTTCGTTTCGCGGCGGCGCAGCGGATTCAGTCGCTGTCGGTAGAGTCGAGATGTGGCGCAGTGGTTTTAGGTTGAACATATCTGTTTCCGCCTCTTTCGTCTGGCGGTGCCTTAGTGGTTCAGCCTTGACTCCGTTTCCACATCCCGCTCATCGAACCGGACATGCAGATTTCCCGCATCCGGCTCTCGGACAAGACTGTCACGCCTTCACCCACGGCACGTCGTGCACAAGCGCCGTTAGGCGTACGAGCCCGAAGTGCCCATAAAGGTGCGAGAGTGGATAGGTCCCGCCCTTGCATCGCCTGGGGCTTGCACCCACTGGAAAGCGCCGCCTTGTCACGGCGCACGAGCGAAGCGGACATTCAGCGAGCCGCGCTTACGGAACTGAATTTGTGAGTACGCGCCGTGGTCTCGGTGAGACTGCATGACAAGGCCTACAGGGCATTATGCCTGTCCAGGCCCTGCCGACGAATTAATTTTTGACGACCAGGGATTCTTGACTTCAGACGCGACATTGCAGAGCCGGTGAAAGCTGCCGTCTGCTTTCATCGCACGCCGTTCCGAAGTTCATCTGCGAAATGACGACTCAATTATTATAATCTGCTGCCTGTTGCGCCCGATAAACGATCTTGCTGCAAGGGATATTGAGATGATAGCAAGGATTTGATCCAAAGGTCGCGTTTTTCATACATGGCGTCGATTGTAAATAAACTGGCGATGGCGATTAGATCTCGTTGAATAGCTATCCGAGTTTTAACGTCGCTTAGAACCCAGATCGTGCGACAAAGATCGTTCGCATTGCCGCGTTCATAAAAAAGACGCGCATCCAGGCCAAAGTGTCGATAGGTCGGTGTCTTGGGGCATATCGGGAGGCAACCACGTGCAATCGCATCGAAAAGTACGCGAGGTTGTTCATCGTTTAGATTTGTAAGCAATAGGATGTCCATCGATCCGAGGAGATCAAGGAAAGGATGAGGATACGCAACCTGGCCTAAGAATGAGGTGGTCGCCGATAAATTGGCTGTACCAACCTGTCGCTCTAGGTCTAATTTCGCAGGGCCCTCCCCGATGATTGTTAATCTCAAGTCTGTTCGATGTGTTTTTACGAGAGTGTCGATGGCGGAAATTCCAATGTGCATCCCCTTCATTACCTCAATGCGTGATGCCATACATATTCTGAGAGGTTGCGGCATATCCGAAGGAAGAAATGCCACAATATCGGACTTTGTTATCCAAGCGGCCGTTCCGACGTGAATATTCGGGTTTAAATAAGTGAACAATTGCGCAACGCCATTTCCAACCACTATGACCCCATCTGCGCGGAGGGCTAAATAGGATTGGGAGAGACGAATGTCGATGTAGTCGATAAAGCCCTTGACCCTACGCGCAAGACCTCGTCCCGATGAGTTCAGCCAACTTGTACGAGCGCGATTACTTGAGACGCCAAGAACAACGAGTTTCCCTGCACGCCGCGCCGCTTTGAGGAAGCGCCTCGCGGGCCTAGATCCCCTCCAGCCAGAACCGCCTGGTATCTGAACTACATCCGATTCGGAAACGAATGCGTCTAGCGATATTTCATCTAGAAGCTCATAGGACTGGACGCGGACCCGCTGATCAATTTGTTCCGTGATCTGTTGGCCCTTGTCCTGTCCCTTTACAGGGCAGACGAGGCACAATTTGGCGACTTCCACTTGCTTCGCTAATTCCCGCGTCCAAAGATCGAAGGCGTAGAATACACCATCCTGGTCGAACACTGGGATCGGCGACAGAAGTAATAGCCTATATGAAATCGTCATAATTTCGACCTATCGCTTGAGCGCGACAATCGAGCGGCTAAAACGATCGATGACAAAATTGCGGCCAACCTGGAGTGCTCAGGGCTTTTAGTTATGTGCTAAGTGTACTCCTTATCGCCCTTCAATGCGAACGTGCCTAGGATTGCAATTCGTCCAGCGAATTCACCGGGAACCAATTCGCATCATGCCGACCGCTAGGTGAGGTCAGGCGATCCATCGAACCAATTACGTTTGCATGCAAAGCTGTTGCGGGGCAACTCCACCAAACTGACTTATATCTCCCAACCATTTATCTGCCGACCATTTTCGTAGTTTAGGAACTTTGGACCAGCATTTGCCGCGTGGCCGGCTGTACTACAGCGACCGACTCGGCGCCCCGCTGGCGCTAAAGTGAAAGCTAAACTAACATTGCTCCCGACGATTAGAAGACTGCGTGGCACGAGAGGAATTCGGAGCTAATATCCGCAACTCCGGTTTAACCGCTTCTCTAGCTCGCTCTGATTTATTTGCTCGTGGTAACAGATTCATAGCGACCATGCTTCGCGTGAGTTGGGTGTCGGGCAAGTTTCGACATTATGGTAAAATCAGAGGCTATCAAAGGCGACCGCGAGAATAGCCTCGGACTTGAGGCTATTCCGTATCCGGTTTACTTCGTCCATCCGTACAGGACGAGATGGGCTGATGTCTTCGAGGCGACCACGCTCCCAGATCCAAGCTCCATTTATCAGCGGTTTACCGAACCGAACGACGCTTGGATAATGCAAACCGATCTGCGCCTCAGCAGACGGGGGCTTGACGTACATCTAGTGTCGCAACCAATGCCAGGTGCGATCAATGTCGTAATGAACTACGATCTCGGCATCCGACAATTATCTTATCAGTCTTACATAGTTTCTTGCAGAGCCGACACATTCCGTCCCACCATCTGCCATCACACTATCGTTCAGAACCCCCACAATTTGTTATCCGCGAACGATCACCTCGTGCAACATTGGCCGCAGCCCGGCCTGATCCCGCGAGACGTTTCGCGTGGTTCGCGGCTTGAAACAATTGCCTACATGGGCAGCAGTGTAAATCTTTGGTCAGCTTTCCGGGAACAATCGTTCGAACAAAAGCTCCGGGCAATCGGCGTTACCTTCCGGGCCAACGAAGATGCGAGCAATTTTCACGATTACAAAGACTATGACATGGTCCTTGCCGTGCGAGATCTGACGGAGAGTGATTACTTCGCCAAGCCGGCGAGCAAGCTGATAAACGCCTGGCATGCTGGCGTCCCCGCCCTTCTCGGCCCAGAACCGGCATATCGAGCCCTGCGGACATCTCCGCTCGACTACATCGAAATCAGGTCGCCCGAAGAGGCCATCCACGCGGTCACGCTTTTGAAGGAGGACCCTAAGCTTTATCGACGGATGGTGGAGAACGGGCTTGTTCGGGCCCGCGAATTTACTATTGATCGGATCGCCGCCCGGTGGCGCCAGGTGTTGGCGGGTCCCATCGCCGAGGGATTCACGGTCTGGACCGGCCGATCAACTCTGTGGAAGTCACTGGTGCGGCCAACTCTTTTCGCCGTGCAAGCAGGTCGAAATATCCATGAAAAACACAAATATCTTAAGCAACGTGACCACGGGTTCAGGCCTATCTCTGGCCGTTTCACATAAAGTGCGTTGCGAAAAGCCCATCCAACGCCGAGCCGCAATGATCGGCATATATCCCGGCGTCTGTATGCGAATTGGGGTAGCTCTTATTTAGGCTAGTGTTAGTTGAGTTCGCAATGTCGATCCGCGAATCGCACGTAGAGTGGATAAACCACGATAAGATTGATTCTATCCACAGTTTCACATCCGCCTCGCTGGCGAGTTGCACCAACAAGAAGCGCATTGTGGACTAATCCATCGGCAGAAACTCATGCCCGCGTTCCGGCGACCCGCACCACCTCATCGATTGTCCGCAAAAAGTGTTCGATCGGTAGATAGAACCCATCGGGATGAGGATCGGCGATAACGAACGCCCAATTAATACCCAGTGCATCGGCACGATCCTTGCCGTTAGCGTTAAAGCGAGTGGGCGGCTGTATCGCTACGAACGTCGATCGGGGCGGCATGGCGAGCCAGCAATGGCATTGGGCGGAACCTTCAACCGCAATGGCAATTTCAACTCCCGAGAGCTTCTCAACTATACTCTGGGGTGTTTCCCACTCCGGGTTGACGATCTCGAACCCTAATTTATCAAGCGCCTCGCGCACCTCTGGGAAATTAACGAGATTACGCTTGGCCCCGAGTGTCCCCCGGGTAAGCATCACTCGCTTCGTCCCGTTTTGATCTACTCGGGAGCGCACACAACGACGGAGTTCTTTCATGCGTGAGATCCAGCTATCGTTTATCCCGCGATCATCAATCACCCAGAGTCGGTCAATCCAAGCGTTATCCGATCGCGCTACTTGCAGGCCGCAAAGCTCGCGATAACCCGGCTCATGCAGCCATGGCGTGCCAGTTAGGCTTAACCCTGGCAGCGACCTTCGTGCAGCAAGAAGTTCCGAGAGCAGGCCATCGATAAGCCAATGACCGAAGTAGCGGTCGATTACATAGTTGGTACAGAGCTGTATCTCAGCGAAATATTTCTGATCGCGAGACAGGAGCGGTCTTGTTGACCGACGTATGATTTCGTACCCGCCGTCGAAGTATAAACTGCCTTGTCCAAGCACGGCATTCTCAATTCGATAGGCAATAGTCGCGCCATGTTGACGAATCCCCTCTTTCAAGCGCTCGAGCTCTATCGCTAGCGTCGTCTCCTCATGGACCGCCACCATCCGATCGAGTTCGCCAGGAAGCGCAATTGCAGCGGGTTGCACTCGATCGACGGCGGGCTCTAGCTCGACGATCTGGGATGCGCTGTTGGAGAAGGGGGTGTTTCCGAGAAATCTAGCCCGAAGGCGAGCGACGATCGGCAGGATCCGCATTATGTTTGAGGAATTCTTCCGCACTTCAACTCGTCACATTGATTACCGAGCATGATCTCGTTCAAATCGACGCTGAAGGCCAGCCGTGCAGTACACAACATTCGGCCGATTGGAGAGCAAGATCAAATGGTCCAACCCTGCGTACCTTTTTCGAATTCGTCACTCCGGCGCCCCTCGAATTAGCCGAGCATGCGCCCGTTGCATTTAAAGACTGCTAAGTTGACCGGCAACCTTGTCATCCGATTTGGTCGCGGCTTCTCGGACCACGCTGCTTCACGACCGCCGGTACACCAACCGCGATTGAATTGTCCGGAACGTCGCACAGAACCACAGCATTGGCGCCAATATCGACGTTATCACCAATTCGGATCGCACCAAGCAGTTTGGCGCCCGAGCCGATGTCGACATTGTTACCAATGATGGGAGCCCGCTTGTCTTCGACACGGCGCAATCCAACCACAACGCCGTCGCGAATACGACAGTTATTGCCAAACTTCGCGTATCCGCTAATCACGATGCCCCCAAAGTGGTCGATAACAAAATTGCGACCGACTTCCACTTCACAGGGCAATTCGATTCCAGTGGCAATTTGGATGATTTTATAAAGCACGCGATAAATCAGCGAAATGAACTTGCGCAACAGCGCGGGGCGTACGCAGTAGCGCCAGCGACCGAAACGATACACGACCATTGCCCAGAATCCTTGGGCACCCCATCGGTTGTCGTAAGCACGAAGATCTGCACGGATGTTGTCGAACATGGAAGGACTGGCGAATCGGTAAATTGGTTCTTCGATTTGCGATCTCTGCCAACCTCACATGTGTTGCGAAATCAGCGCGGGATTTTCAACGTTCCTCAGTTTGAATCCCGTCATAAATACGCTATTTCTGATGAAATCGCGAAGGAAATAGGGCGGCGTGGAGTCCGGTTTGCCGAGTAGAACGCGAAGCCGCCACAGCGCAAGCCCCAATATCAATCCAATGTCAGCCAGCGCTGTCCTTAGCGGACCATAGTTCTTCAGAAAGTAACGGCGTCGCGCCTGAAACAAGTAGGAAGGCTGACGATTGGGTTTCTTGATTGTTACGCCGGTCGACTGTCCCACTAGGTGAACCACACGACTGGTAGGAACGTACCGGATCGCCCAGCCTGATTTGCGCGCATTAAAGCATATATCGACGTCATCGAAGTACGTATAATAGCCTTCGTCGAGCAGCCCGATGTCGCGAAAAACACCCTGTCGAATAATCATGCTGGCGCCGGCAACCCAATCTGTCTCGCAGGCCTCGTCCCTAACTGGTGGCGCCACAATCCAACGCTCAAGCAAACGACTCACCAGTCCGAGCTTGAGGCTTGATTCAAACTCGCTCAGCGGCGAGTGAAACCGGAACGCCGAGCGTTGCGGCGTGCCATCCGGATCCTCGAGGCGGCTGCCGGCAATTCCGACTTCTGGATGTTGATCCATGAAATCGACCAGTGCCTTAAACGCATTCGGCCGTACAATCGTATCCGCATTCAAGAGCAGGAAATATTCTGGCGGATCTACCGACCGCAGCGCAGGTCTCAAGATTGCATTGTTTCCTCCGGTGAACCCAAGATTCGGACTGATTGCCGTGAGCGTGCACCATGAGCCCCAGCCATTGTCGATGATGGCCCTCTGAATTCGCTCCGCAGAATCGTCCCCAGTCCCGTTCTCACATACGTCAACCCGAATCCCCGGCATGCATCGGACTTCTTCGGCCAATGAATGCAAGCAGTCGATCGTAAGCTGCGCGACACGATAATTAACGATGACAACCAGGAGCTTCACGTCTATCCGCGCCCTATATTCGTGGCCGATCAAATTCACCACGTTCTAGCAATTTTGCCTTTAGCTGGCTAAATCAAAACATCGGCGTTGCCAATCACTTGTGCGATGAATTATTAACACGTTAAGTCCGCTGCAGCTGAGAAGGCGGTGCATCATCTTTTATCGCACGAATCGGGCAAGGTTCCGTCGCGGTCGCCTGATTGATGAACGCTTCGCCCGCATTCGCTGGGCGTCTAGGATTTTGACCAGGTGCGCGCATTGCAATCCGACACATCCAAAATTCCGGTATTCATCCTTTGCGGCGGCCTCGGCACGCGGCTGCGCGAAGAAACCGAATTGCGTCCCAAGCCGATGGTGCCGATAGGAAACCACCCGATCCTTTGGCACATTATGCGCTCGTATTCCCACTACGGCTTTAAAACATTCGTCCTCTGCCTGGGTTATAAGGCCGAGGTCATCAAATCGTATTTCCTAAATTATCCAACGATGAACAGCGACTTCACGATTGAGCTTAATACCAACAACGTGAGGGTCCATAAGATAGATCATGAGCAGGATTGGAACGTCACTCTCGCCGACACGGGAGCGCTGGCCATGACCGGTGCTCGCGTCGCCCGGGCCGCAACCAAATATCTTGGGGACGCGCCTCACTTCGCGGTGACTTACGGCGACGGCGTCACCGATGCGAATCTTTTTGAAGAGTTTCAATTTCATGTGAAGCAGGGAAAGATCGGCACAGTTTTAGGTGTCAATCCCCCGTCACGATTTGGCGAACTGAAACTGGAAAATGACAAAGTTGTCGAGTTCGCCGAAAAGCCCGATTTCACGGATAACTGGATCAACGGTGGTTATTTTTTCTTCAAGCGGGAAGTCCTCAAATACGTCAGCAAAGATGAAGGATGCGTACTGGAAAAGGATCCTCTCGTGAACCTTGCGCGCGATCGCGAGCTAAGCATCTGCAAGCATCGGGGCTTTTGGTACGCAATGGACACCCAGCGCGACCGCGAATATCTCGACGCACTTTGGAAATCTGGTAAAGCTCCGTGGAACGTCCCATATTCTCATTTCTGATTTTGCTGAGCGTACCAAGAATCTCTTCGAACTAAGAGACTAACGATGAAAGTCTTCGTCACCGGCCACCAAGGCTACATCGGCGTCCACCTCGTGGACCTGCTCAAGCAGGCCGGCCATATCGTCACCGGCTGCGATATAGGCTTGTTCGACGGCTGTGCATGGGAAAAGGTCGTTCCCGCAGATCACGATTTGCGCAAGGATGTTCGTGATGTCACCCTAAATGATCTCACTGGCCACGATTGCGTCATGCACCTTGCGGCGATCTCGAATGACCCCATGGGTGAGGTGGATGCCGCCGCAACTTACGCCATCAATCGCGACGCATCGATTCGGATCGCGCAGCTGGCCAAGAAGGCTGGGGTGCCGCGCTACCTGTTCGCAGCAAGTTGCTCCGTCTATGGCGCCGGGGAAAAGCTGGATCTCGATGAGAGCGATCCTTTGAATCCACTCACGGCCTACGCAAAATCCAAGATCGAAACCGAGCGGGCGGTCTCCGGCCTGGCGGATGAGAACTTCACCCCCGCCTACCTGCGCAACGCAACTGCCTACGGACATTCCCCCATGTTGCGTATCGACCTCGTCGTCAACAATCTTCTCGCATGCGCCGTCGCCACTGGCGAAATACGCATCATGTCCGACGGCACGCCTTGGCGCCCCCTTATCCATTGCCGCGACATTGCGCGAGCCTTCATCGCGTTCATGAACGCACCAAAAGAAAAAATTAGAAACAAATCTGTGAACGTCGGAGGCAATGGCGAGAATTATCAAGTGCGGGATATCGGCGATAAGGTCAAAGAGCTCATCCCAAGCGCAAAAATTGCTTATACTGGCGAGGTCGGGGCTGACCCCCGGAATTACCGAGTCAAATTTGATCTACTGAACCAATTGCTTCCTGATTTTAAGCTTCAATATGATCTTTCGACGGGCATGGAGGAATTGCATCGCAAGCTGATCGAGCACCGTTTTAGCAAAATGGATTGGACCGGAGATCAGTTCGTTCGACTTCGCACCTTGAAAGGGCGCCTCGACAGAGTCCAGCGCGTGGCGTAAATCCGGATCATGACATCGGCAATTCGTTCATGATCTTTATCCCTACACCCCTTGCCGGCGCTTACCTGATTGACCTCGAGAGAAAAGGCGACGATTGCGGTTTCTTAGCCCGCGCATTTTGCGCAAATGAGTTCCGCCGGCATGATCTTGCCGTTAGATTTTGCCAGATGAATAACTCGCTTAGCCCTCAGAAGGGCACGTTGCGCGGCATGCATTATCAACTGGCACCAAGCGCTGAAACGAAGCTCGTGCGGTGCGTCCGCGGAATTCTCTATGATTTGATTCTTGATCTACGTCGGAACTCGCCCACGTTTGGCGAGAGTTTTGGTGCTGAACTAAGCGCCGAGAACTACCGCATGATGTATGCACCCAAAGGGTTCGCGCACGGATTCTTGACCCTCGCGAACGATACAGAAACAATCTATTTTGCCGACGAATTTTATTCGCCTGAGCACGAGCGCTGCATTCGCTATAATGATCCCAAGTTTGAGCTACAATGGCCCACGGCGCCGGCGGTAATTTCCGACAAGGACAAAAGCCAACCCGACTTTGATCCGGTTTGGCATCTTTAGGCATGAAGATTCTTTTTACCGGCGGTAGCTCGTTCACCGGTTACTGGTTCGCCAAGCAATTGGTGTCCGCCGGTCATGAAGTCTTTGTCGTGTTCCGTCAGCAGTCTCAGGACTACCCAGACGATTTGCGTCGCCAGCGTGTCGAATCGCTAGCCGATATTTGTCGCCCGACCTTTGGCGTCACCTTCGGTGATGACCGGTTCCTAAGGCTGATCGAGGCAAGCAATTGGGACTTGCTCTGCCATCATGCCGCCGAAGTCGCTAATTATAAAAGTCCCGACTTTAACGTTGCCGCCGCTGTTGAAAATAATACGTACCGGCTGCCGCTTGTACTCGATGCGCTGCAGGATTCGGGCTGCACCAAAGTTGTTCTGACCGGCAGCGTTTTCGAAAATGACGAAGGTGCGGGGTCCGGAACGCTTGAAGCGTTCTCCCCATATGGGTTGTCCAAGGCCCTCACCTGGCAAATGTTCCGCTACTATGCCCAATCTCGTCAGATTAGCTTGGGCAAATTCGTCATTCCGAATCCCTTCGGACCCTTTGAGGGGCCTCGTTTCACGTTTACGCAATACCTACTCAAAAACTGGTTTGACGGTGCGACGCCCTCAGTGAACACGCCAGCTTATGTGCGCGATAATATTCACGTGTCCCTTCTCGCCAAGATCTACCTCCAATTCGCAGCTACCTTGGCTGAGGGAGTTAGCCGCATTAATCCCAGCGGCTACATTGAGTCGCAGGGCTCATTCACTCATCGCCTTGCCAGTGAGATGAGGGAACGCTTGGGCTTGAAGTGTGAGTTCGTGTCAGCAGCGCAAAGTGACTTCTCCGAGCCTCAAATTCGCATCAACACCGACGTAGCTGATACAAAGGCTCTAAATTGGAGTGAAAAGATTGCGTGGGACGAATTTGCGGACTATTACAAACAATTGATGAGGTAGGGATCCTACAGGATGGAGAGTTTCGTCTCCTGGTTATTGACGATCTTATCCGGGCTGGTCGCGGTTCCGACCACCGTACTTTGTCTTGAGATTTCGGCGGGAGTCCTACGGCGGAAAGTTCTCGAGAGTCTGCCGGGTCGCGACAATCGCGGGCGTATCGCCGTTTTGGTGCCGGCGCATAACGAGAGCACCGCAATGGTGCCTACACTCGAAGACATCAAGGCGCAGTTGTGTCCTGGCGACCACCTGTTGGTCCTGGCGGACAACTGCAGTGACGATACGGCCGCGGTCGCGAGAGCGGCGGGCGCCGAGGTCGTGGAGCGCCATGACCCAGAACGGATCGGCAAGGGATACGCGTTGGACTGTGGTCTTCGACATCTCGAGAGAGTTGCTCCCGATATTGTGGTGATGGTCGATGCCGATTGCCGACTTGCCGAAGGCGCGATCGGCCGGATGGCGTCGGCCTGCATGTTGACGGGACGGCCTGTGCAGGCCCTCTACCTGATGACTGCGCCGAACGGAACGAAAGTCAGCCAGCAGGTCTCCGAGTTCGCCTGGCGCGTTAAGAATTGGGTACGTCCTCTCGGGCTCGCCGCGCTCGGTCTGCCTTGCCAGTTGATGGGTGCCGGCTTGGCTTGTCCATGGGACGTAATCCGCTCTATCGATCTTGCAAGCGGATCGATCGTAGAGGATTTGAAACTCGGTCTCGACTTGACATCGGCTGGACACCCACCGTTGTTCTGTCCATCAGCCCTCGTGACCAGCGAATTTGCGGCTTCAGTCCAGGGCATTCAAATCCAGCGGCAACGATGGGAACAAGGTCACATCGGCATGATCCTGCAGAGCGTCCCACGCCTTATCTGGACTGCGCTCGCGCAGAGAAGCCCTGGTCTGTTCGGGCTCACCCTCGACTTGGCAGTCCCCCCACTCTCTCTCCTCAGCATCTTCGTGGCTGCAATGTTGGTGATCGCGGGCGTGGCGGCGCTCCTTGGCCTTTCTTCTGTAGCCTTGGTCGTGTGCATTGCCAACTTGCTGGCCTTCTTCTTCGCGGTCGTCCTCGCCTGGTTAAAGTTCGGCCGTGACGTTCTTCCACCTCGCGCCATTCTCTCTATACCAGGATATATCCTTGGAAAACTCGGCACTTATCGCGAGGTTCTGTTCGATAGAGCGACTACGCAATGGATTAGAACCGATCGCACAAAATCCTGACGTGGGCCGGAATAATTTGCTGAGCAAATCGTTATGGGAATACGTGATTGCGCTTGGGGCCCCTCACCGCGCGTTGCCTATGGAAAGTGGAATTGGTAACATCACGCCATGGAATCCTCGGTCACCCGGTGAATGCTGGCTGAAACAAGTTATCGATCAACCGGCACAGATCCCGAACTCCCGCTGTCGGCTGCCCAGCTCGGCTTCTTCTTTGCCCAGCAACTCGATCCCGAGAATGCCGATTTCAACGTCTGTGAGTATTTGGATATTCACGGGCCCATCGACCCGGCGCTATTCGAGGCGGCACTCCGGCGAGTGATCTTTGACACCGACGTGCTGCGCGTTCGTCTGGTCGAGCGCGCGGGCGAGCCACGACAAGTCGTCGCAGTGGCTGCCGGTTGGTCGCTGCCATTCTTTGACATGAGCGGCAAGGCCGACCCGGCGGCGGCCGCCTTGTCATGGATGAGCACCGACAGAAAACGGCCGGCTGACCTTCTACGCGGGCCGTTGTTCGCGTTCGCCCTTTTCAAGATATCAGCCGACCGGTTCTTTTGGTATGCGCGCTATCATCACGTACTGCTCGACGGCCTGTCGCGCTCGCTCATCGCGCGGCGCGTCGCCGATATTTATACGGCACTAGCCGCGCGTTCGCTTCCCGACTCCAACACCTCGGGTCCCCTTGCCGCGATTATTGCAGACGACGCCGCCTATCGCGCCTCGGATGCTTTCGCGCACGACCGCCGATTCTTTATCGACTATCTTGACGGTGCCACAGATCCACCGAGCATTGCTGAGCGCCGCTTCGTCAGATCGAGCGGCCCACTGCGGCGGACTATCCATCTTCACGCACAGGCCACGGCGCGGCTTCGCGCCATCGGCCGCTTATCCCGGCTGGTGACTGCGGCGACCGCTATTCTCATGCATCGCCTCACCCGCACCGAGGACCTCGTACTCGGCCTGGCTGTTGCGGCCCGCAGCGATGCGACACGGAGCACCATCGGCATGGCCGCGAACGTCGTGCCATTGCGCCTCAAGGTCGATCCGGATTCGCGCGTCGGCGATCTCGTCGCCGAGACCGACCGGCAGATCCGCTCGGTGCTGCCGCATCAACGTTACCGGTTCACTGATCTGCGGCGCGATCTGCATTGCGTTGACAATGATCGTCCGATCTTTGCTCCGGTCGTCAACATTCAGCCGTTTGACTACGGATTCCAGTTCGCAGGCGCCCCCGTCACTCTCTCGAACCTGTGCGCCGGTCCAGTCGAAGACCTGACCGTTATCGCGTATGATCATCCAGGGACGGCCGAATTACGCATCGATCTTGATGCCAACCCGGCGCTCTATGGGACTGATGTTCTCGCGGGTCACGGGAGGTGCTTCCTGCGGCTCTTGGAAGCAATGGCCGATCCCGATGCGACCATCGCGTATCTCGACATGCTCTCCCCCGATGAACGCCGCCGGGTGCTGACGGAATGGAACCTGACGCAAGAGGATTACCCAACCGAATGTATGATCGACGAACTAGTCGCCGATCAGGCCAAACGGACACCCGAGCGCACTGCGGCTATCTTCGAGACACAGCGTCTGAGCTACGGCGAACTTAACAGTCGCGCGGAGCGGCTTGCGCGCCAACTTCGCGCACTGGGCGTTGGACCAGACATCATGGTGGCGCTCTTTCTCGAACGTTCGCTCGACATGGTCGTCGGCATGCTGGGCGTACTGAAGGCCGGCGGCGCCTATATACCGCTCGATCCGAGCCACCCGCACAAAAGAATCGCTTACATGCTGGCCGATGCGCAGCCGCTGATACTGCTGACGCATCGGCGTTTGCAGTCTGAACTGCCGCCACATCGCTCACATGTGGTTGTGATTGATGCCGAGCCATCGGCCGCACGGCCCGAGCGCACGTCGGCTCTCGCCCGAACGCGCAATTCGCATGATCTCGCCTATGTGATCTACACTTCGGGCTCGACCGGCGAACCGAAGGGAGTTGAGATCGAGCATCGCGCGCTGGTCAATATGCTTACAACAATGCGGCAGCGGCCAGGTCTTGGTGCCGAGGATACGATGCTCGCCATCACTACGCTGGCGTTTGACATTGCCGCACTGGAAATATTTCTGCCGCTGTCGGTCGGGGCGTGCGTTGTAATTGCGGCCAGCGAAACGATTGGGGACGGCGTGGCGCTGGCAGATCTTATCGAACGGTCTGGAGCGAGCGTTCTGCAGGCAACTCCCACAACTCTGTCGATGCTGCTGGAATCGGGTTGGACCGGCGCTCGGCGCTTGAATGTCCTTTGCGGAGGCGAGGCTTGGACGGCCGAGCTCGCAAGTAAGCTGCTGCGCTGCTGCGGCTCGGTCTGGAACATGTACGGACCGACCGAGACGACCGTTTGGTCGGCTGTCGCCAAGGTAGAAGACAGTCGACCGATTGTTATCGGGCCACCGATTGCCAACACAAGGTTCTACGTGTTGGATGGCGCGCTGCAGCCGGTCCCGGTGGGAGTGCCCGGCGAGCTTCACATCGGCGGCGACGGCCTGGCGCGGGGATATCTGCATCGTCCGGAGCTCACACGCGAACGCTTTGTGGCCGATCCGTTCGCGGCGACGCCCGGTACGCGAATGTATCGCACTGGAGACATGGTGCGGCGTTTGTCTGACGGCACGCTCGAATTTCTCGGCCGTCTCGATCATCAAGTAAAGATTCGCGGCCACCGCATCGAGCCGGGTGAAATCGAGGTTGCCCTGGAACGGCAACCGGGCATAGAACGCTGCGCAGTCGTTGCGCGAGAGGACGCATATGGCAGTTGCCACCTCGTCGCGTATATCATTCTCGCCACCGATTCCGTCATCCCGGCGGCCGAGTTGCGGCGTCTGCTACATGAGATTGTTCCAGCGTATATGATTCCCACCGCCTTCGTTCCGGTCGCTTCATTTCCGCTAACGCCGACCGGCAAGCTCGACCGCAAAGCATTGCCGCCGCCGCACGTGTCGCCACAAGAGACCGATGCCGCCTCGCTTCGGCCCCGCACCCCGACCGAAGAGGTTCTAGTGCGAATTTGGTGCGAGGTGCTTGGTCTCAAGGATGTTGGCCTACGCGACAATTTTTTCGAGCTGGGCGGACATTCGATACTGACAGTCCGGGTTATCGGCAAGATTAACGCGACGCTCGGCGTCAAGTTGGGTATCAGCGATCTGTTCCGGAGCCAGACTATCGAGTTGCTCGCCGCGTCGATCGAGCGGATCCGGGAGGCACAAAATCGACCCACAACAGACAATGGGAGCACGGTTGTCCAGCTACAGGAAGGACGAGGCGCCATTCCGGTCTATCTCATTGACGCAGGACCGGAGCAACTTCGCGTCGCCAATTGGATAGACGAAAATCATCCGGTGTTTGCGATCGAAGTGCGGTTGCCGGTAGAGTGGTGCCGCGCATTAGTTGACAATAGGGCATCCGGTTTCCCTGACTTGGAACAATTGGCCGCGCTCTATGTGGCTGCCTTGACTGCCCGTAAAAGTTCATCTGCGTGTGTATTGGTCGGGCACTCTGTAGGCGGATTGATCGCCTTTGAAGTCGCGCATCAATTCAAAAAGAAAGGCGGCGACGTAGCCGTGGTAATGCTGCTCGATACGTGGGGCAGGTATCCGACTTTCTTTGAAGCCATTTCCTTTATTCTGCACGGAGGTCACACTAGGACGCTGAGCGGACGATCGGCGCGATCGATCTGGCGACACCTGCGCACATCATGGCAAATAGCGAGGTGGTTTTATGGAAGGATAAAGCTCAGGTCGTACTCATTCTTCAGTCTACCGGTTGACAATCCGAGCGACCTTTCGTCCGTCCTCGACCAAGACGGCATACCGGTGCGGCTAGACGCTGTGTTACGATTGTATGACTGGATCCGAGAAGATTATCGTCCGCGCTGTCTTAAGACCAGAGGTGTTCTGTTTCGAGCAAATGCGTTGGATGAATCTGGAAACGCCATTCGTGAAATCGACGGCAGCTTGGGGTGGAACGTTCTGTTCAGCGAGGGCTTGGAGGTTATTGCGGTAACCGGCGATCACGTCTCCATCGTGCACGATAGTGCGCACGTCACGGCCCTAGCCCGGCAGATCAATGAAGCCCTCGACCGATATAGCTCAAATGAGAAAAATGGAAGCCGGCAAATACGCTGATCCGTACGGCCTCAGGTTCGGAAAGTTGCATCTTTGGACCTGCGCCATAGATGAGACGGTTGGCGGGGCGTCACTGGGCCGCCTGTGCGCCGTCCTATCCCCAAACGAGCGTGAACGATCCACGCGCCTGCGCCACGCCGTGGACCAGCGTCGCTTCGTCACCTCACATGCCTTCGTCAGGTTCGCGCTGTCACAGCACTGTGCTGTCGAGGCCTCGTGCTGGGAGTTCGGTCGAACCGCCGAAGGCAAGCCTTTCATAGCCGCGCCCAACCTGGGGCAGATGCCCTCCTTCAGTCTTTCCCATACCGAGGGCATGGCCACGTGTCTTATTGGCCTTTCCGCCGAGGCAGGGGTCGATATCGAAAAGCTTACACACCATGACGATCTGCCACTAATTGCCCCCTCGATCCTCGCTGCTGGTGAACTGGAAAGTCTGAGTAGTTACGATGGAATGGACTGGACGGTCCGTTTCTTCCAGCATTGGACGCTCAAGGAAGCCTATGCGAAGGCGCGAGGTTTCGGACTTGCGCTGAGGCCGCGCGATATCGGCTTCGAAATTGACGTCGACGGCGAAATTCGTGGGCACTTCGCGGCCGCACTGCGGGATGATCCGTCAAGCTGGTACTTTCAGTCTCACCGTCCGTCGCCCGCGCATATTTTGTCGCTTGCGGTGCCGGCGGAGAGCAACGTCGTATTTCGATCGTTTACATTCGAGGCAACATAGGGCGCAAGTTGACCGCGGAATAAATTGATAGACGTGTCCGGCTACAGGCCAGCAAAAAGCCATATCAACGTCGAGATTTTCGCAAAACATTTCGGAACAAGCTTAGCACGCCCCACTCATCCGCAGGGATTTTTCTCGACTTCATTGCCGATAAAAGCCCCATCAAATCCAATCGCAGCGTCTGTACGGATATTCGAGGTAAAGCCGGATTATGTGTTAATCTTGCCACGGAATCTGCGAGACGATATTGTGGCGCACATGTTATGTTTTTCAGCGTGGAGTTAGTTCTTTTCTCCCGCTTTCTTCTTCCCTAAATCAGGATTCTTGATTGAAATTTATCGAGACACCACTCTCCGGGCTCTATGTCGTGGAGCCCGAACCCAATTATGACCATCGTGGCTTCTTCGCGCGTGCCTTTTGCGCGCGCGAATTCCAGGCTCTTGGCTTGGAACCGACGGTGGCTCAAACTAATATTTCTTTCAGCGAGAAGGCGGGGACGGTTCGCGGCATGCATTTCCAGGTAGCCCCGCACATGGAAACCAAACTCATCCGCTGCACGCGCGGCGCGGTTTATGATGTTGTAGTAGATATCCGTTCAGACTCGCCCACATACCTAAAATGGTACGCCGTTGAGCTCACGCAGGACAATCGGCGCATGATCTTTGTGCCTCGCGGTTTTGCCCAAGGGCTCCAGACCTTAGTGGACAAGACCGAAGTGTTTTACATTATGTCCGAATTCTATCATCCGGAAAGCCAGCGCGGCCTGCGCTGGGATGATCCCGCGCTCGGGATTTCCTGGCCACTTGGAAATCCGATCACTTCAGACTGGGACCGCAGCCATGCACTCCTCGATAAACGGCAAAAATTAGAATCGTGCTGATCGGCGCATTTGGACAGCTCGGATCAGGTTTTACTAGAAATAATTCAAATGATTGCGTCGCCTAATGGAACTTAACGTGACGCGAATCGACAACATCGCCGCTTTGGTAATGAAGTTTGCGTTCGAAGCTTGAGATTGTCGTCTTATTGCGCGATATCTGTCCTAGTTGCGGATGCTAGCAAGTACGAGCACATGACACTTGAGTCGATTTCCGATCACCACGACATTCCCTCATCACAGTGCGATTTGTCCTTGACCCTATTTGGAGACCGCTTGGCGACGGTCGCAGACGTTCGTGGAGATGCCATCGCGATCGTCGATGGCCAACGTCGGATGTCCTACCGCGAGCTCCTTCTACGCGCGGATGCGCTTGCGCGTGAGCTCGAAGCGCGGGGGATTGGCCCGCGCGACCTCGTGGGTATCGCAATTCCGCGTTCGGCGGAACTTGTCGTTGCGGTGGTTGGAGTGGTGCGGGCAGGCGCTGGGTTCGTTCCGATTGATCTGAACCAACCTGCGGAGCGGCGCGCCCTCATCCTGTCCGACGCGAAGCCGGAGCTGGTCGTGACCGACGGCGCACAGGTCGAAGGCATCCCATCCGGGATCGATATCCTCCAGCTGCCCCACGATGTGCCGCAAGTGCCAAAGCCACGGCGGCGTCCAGAATTCGATGATCCCGCTTACGTAATCTACACGTCCGGTTCGACGGGACAACCCAAAGGAGTCGTTGTTACCCAACGTAACGCGGCACGGCTGTTCACCATAGCCCAGCCTCTCTTCAAGTTTGGTGAAAGCGATGTGTGGACGCTGTTCCACTCGATCGCTTTCGACGTCTCGGTATGGGAGTTATGGGGCGCGCTTCTGCACGGCGGTCGCCTCGTGGTGGTTCCTACACCAATAGCGCGCGCTGCGGACGCATTCCACAGCCTCGTAATGCGGGAAGGTGTCACTGTCCTCTGCCAAACGCCGAGCGCATTCCGCGCATTTGACGCGGCGGACGCGGCGGCAGGACGCCCCGCCAACCAACTACGCCATGTCGTGTTTGCTGGGGAGGCGCTCGACCCGCGTAGTCTCAAGGCTTGGTGTGCATCTCACGGCGACGAGCAGCCGCGCCTCGCAAACATGTATGGAATTACCGAGACGACTGTACACGTCACTTACCGGAGGATGCGTACAAAGGATGCGAACGGATCGGGTAGAAGCCTCATTGGTGTTCCACTGGCGGACATGCGCATTGATCTCTTGGGCTCGGACAGCCGGCCGGTGGTACCCGGCGAGATAGGCGAAATCTTCGTGGGGGGTGAGGGCGTAAGTGCCGGCTACCTCGGGCGCCCCGAACTCACGGCTGAGCGTTTCCTTCCGGACCCCCGCGGAGAATGCCCAAAAGCTCGGCTCTACCGTTCCGGAGACCTTGGTCGAAGCACGCCGGATGGAGATCTTGAATACCTAGGCCGGATCGACAATCAAGTGAAGCTGCGCGGCTTCCGGATTGAGCTCGGCGAGATCGAGGCTGCCCTATGCAAGGCGGCAGACGTTCGCGACGCGATTGTCGCGCTGCGCAATAACTCAAACAACGGACCGCAGCTTATCGCATATATCGTGCAGGATGACCGTAAGCCGATCGACCCATGGTCCTTAAGAGAACACGTCGCGCACCGCCTGCCCGAGTACATGGTGCCCGCCGCATATGTCGGGATTCAACACGTACCGAGAACAATCAACGACAAGGTCGACCGCGCCGCACTTCCGCCGCCGACGGTGGCTGACTACGCAAATGCAAGCGCCGCTACGGCCCCGCACGATGATTGGGAGCGAGCAGTCGCTCAGATCTTTTCGGACGTGCTCGGTATCACTGTCAGGGCACGCGAGACAGACTTCTTTCGTCTTGGCGGTGACTCACTTCTCGCGATGCGCGTGGTGATCCTCTGCCAAGAGCGCCTGAATGTCGACCTTTCGATGAGCTCGATTTTCGATAACCCGACGGTCGCAACCCTCGCGAATTTCGTGCGGCATGAAAAAAACCTTGGGCGAGCCGCGAAGCGCGTTGCACAGGTTCCACGGGGCGGCACGGTGGCTCTGTCGCCGCAGCAGTATGCGCTATGGCTCGACCTGAAGACGCGCCCGGACGAGAACGCTTACAATGAAACTCTGGCTTTCCGAGTTGCTGGGCACATCGAGCCGTCGCGATTGGTTCGCGCCCTGGTAAAGCTCGCACAGGCACATGAGGTCCTGCGCGCCCGGCTTATTGAAGTGGATGGTGAGCCTCAGCTCGTTTTTGACCGCCCTGCTTCGGCTGTGGAGTTTGAATCCTTGGAGGCAGACGTCTCGGATGAGACGGAACGGAAACTGACCGAAGCGATACACCGGCCCTTCAACCTGCAAGGCGGCCCCCTCTGGAGGGCCATATTGCGCAATGAGCCCAATGGCGGATCGGTGCTGCTGCTCGTCGTGCACCACCTCATCCTGGACGATGCCTCAGAGAAGATCCTGCTCGCCGAGCTTATAGCCAACTATTCGGATGCTGACGCGCCACGCACAGCACGGGCCTACGACTTCGTCGATCTCGTGGCCCACGAGCGCGCTTGCCTGGCCTCCGAGGGTCAAGCGCTCGAAGATTTTTGGGCCACGAATCTCGCCAGTGCCAAGTTGACGCTCGACTTGCCTCCACCGTGCATTCCGTGCTCTCCCGAAGCGGGGGAGGAAGCTTGTATTTCGCAGCGCGAAATCCAGCCCGTCCTTGCCCAACGCGTTCGCGATCTCGCCGCGGGTTGGGGCTCGACGCCATTCCATCTTTACCTAACTGCCTACTTGGCGTTGCTGCGAACGTACGCCGCCAGCGACGATCTCGTTGTTGGTTCGCCGGTCTCGCTCCGTGATACGCCAGCGGCAGAAGGTGTTGTCGGATATTTGCTTAATTCCGTGCTTCTTCGCACGCAACTCGCCGGAGACCGTTCCTTCCGCGAGACTGTCGAGGACGTAGCACGTCGATGGCAAGAAGTACGCGCGCACGCCCGGCTTCCCATACATCTCGTTCTGAAAGCCGCACCTGGCGCTCGGAGTTGGGGCATCGGCTCGCCCGTCCAAACCTTCTTCTCTTTCGTTCAGGATTCGAGCGAACCACTTCTTCTCGACGGGTGCGAACTTCAGCGAATCCATCTCCCCCCAGCTCATGCGAAATTCAACCTGTTCCTACTCGTCCACGAGCGGCAGGAGGACGCTTCGCTCGTGCTGCAGTTCCGCCGTGGGACTTGCGACCCAGAAATGGCGGATCGGCTGCTGCATCACCTTGAGGTTCTGCTGCTTGCCGCTACCGAGAACCCCGAGTCGCACCTGTCGAAGCTGCCGCTCGCAGATGAAACCGAGCTGGTGCAACTCCGCGAGTGGGGGGTCCACTCGAACCCTTACCCTACAGACCGCGCAGTCACGGATATTTTCGAAGAGGTCGCACGAGAACAGAAAGGGAGAACGGCACTTGTGGCGGGAGGAGATCGGATTTCGTACGAGGTCCTCGATTCCCGCGCGAACGCAGTTGCGGCGGGGCTGCGCAAAGCAGGCGTGGGCAAAGGCGACCGTGTCCCTCTGCTGTTGCCCCGAGGCGTCCGATTTATCACCTGCGCACTCGGGGTGATGAAATGCGGAGCGGTCTTCGTGCCGCTCGATCCTTCGGATCCTCCTGAACGCCTGCGACGAATGCTTGAAGGGCTTGACGCCCGCATTGGTATAGGTGGCGCCGGGCAGTCGATCGGCGACGGCGCGGTCAATTGGCTGGATGCCAGTCTGGCGGATGAGTTGTCGTTGATCGCGGCGCCGGTTCAACACGTCGGCGCTGAGAACCCAGCATATGTAATGTTTACCTCAGGCTCGACCGGTCGACCAAAAGGTGTCGAAGTCTCACACCGAGCAATCGTGCGGCTCGTTTTCGGACAGGACTTTGCCCGCATGGGGCCCACGGAAACATGGCTGCACATGGCGCCAACCTCGTTCGACGCCTCGACGCTCGAAATCTGGGCTCCGCTTCTTCACGGAGGTCGTTGCGTCATACTCGAGGACGAGATCCCAACTCCGAGAATATTGGATGAAGTCATTCGCCGGGAGGCCGTGACATCGGCGTGGATCACGTCGTCATTATTCAACTTGATTATTGAGGAAGCGCCCGCGTGCCTGTCCGGACTCGCACAGATCCTTATCGGTGGCGAAGCACTGTCACCATCGCATGTCCGCCGCGCTCTTGATCACTTACCTGGAGTCCGGCTTGTCAACGGTTATGGTCCCACTGAGAACACGACATTCACATGTTGTCACATCATCCACCGTGAGGATGTAGATCCGGGATGCTCGGTTCCGATTGGACGGCCGATCGCGAACACGACGGTCCGCGTGTTCGACTCTGATGGTCGGCTTGCCCCAGTGGGCGTTCCGGGAGAGCTATTCGCGGGAGGCGACGGCGTCGCGCTCGGTTATATTGGCCAACCCGAGATGACCAAGCAGAGCTTCGTCCTCGACACTTTCTCCCAACAGCCAAATGCACAACTCTATCGCTCCGGCGACCGCGTCCGCTGGCGGCCGGATGGCGTGCTCGAGTTTCTCGGCCGTTTCGACAACCAGGTCAAAATCCGTGGTCACCGCATCGAGCCGGACGATGTGGCGGCTTGTCTAGCGGAGCACGAATCCGTCAGTCAGGCCGTCGTGGTCCCGCATCTGACAGCCGCCCGAACCACCGAATTGGTCGCCTACGTGGTAACACGAAACAAAGAGCATTCCGGCCCGGAGCTGCGAAAGCTTCTCGTCCAGCACACCAGTGAGCGGCTGCCCGCGTACATGGTGCCAGCTAAGTTCTTTTTTTTGCGTGAGCTGCCGCTCACATCCAACGGAAAGCTCGATCTCGTCGCGTTGCAGGATACAAAGCATGACTCCGTCCCTGTAGGGGACGACATGCCACTCAGCTCAGTCGAAGCACGGATACTCGGAATCTTGCAGGATGTTCTACACGATGAGGACTTAGGTCCGGACGACGACTTCTTCGACGCAGGTGGAGATTCTCTTCTGGCAATCACGTTGATGTTCCGCCTCGAACGCGAGTTCGGGAAGGAACTCGCACCGCCTATCATGAATGAAACATTTACCGCGCGGCGACTGGCGGTCATCCTGGAAAGCCCATCGGCTTTACGCGCGACGTATCCAACCGGTGTTGTGAAGGTTAGAGACGGAACCGCTGAAAGACCGCTCTTCTGTTTACCAGGGCTAGGCTCCGCCTTTGCATTCCACGCCCTAGCGGCGAAAATGCGCACTCGGCGCTCAATCCTTGTGATCGAACTTTATAATGTCGAGGTTGGGTCATCCGCTCTCAAGTCGCTTGAAGAAATAGCAGAAACCGTCGCCGGACGCATGCGCGAGGTGCAACCGGACGGGCCGTACGCAGTCGTTGGCTATTCTTTTGGTGGGAACCTCGCGGTTGAGGTAGCCAGACAGCTGACCGCCGATGGCCAGACGGTCGAATTAGTCACGGTCCTTGACGCCTACGGTCCCAGCTTTTGGCCCAGAGGCTTACGTAAAGTGGCCATGCAGCTACGAGTCATCATGGGCCTAAACTTCCGCGAAGCCTACGCGTATATTTTCCCTCGCATTCAGGGGTTGCTGTTCTCACGAACTCAGCGCAAATCCGAAATCGCGCGGCAAAATGACAAGGCCGCCAAAAATTGTCTTCGTGCGCACTATGCCCGTAGCATTAAGAGTTTCTCCGGACGCATTGTGCTTATGCTAGCATCCGATCTTGGTAATTGGCGGGAGGTCGCTGATCCCTCCAGAACCTATGGATGGAGCTCCGTATGCAAGGATGGTGTCAAAGTGATTCCGTTGGCCTGCGGACACTTGGATATTCTAAAAAATCCTCACGTTACCGTTCTCGCGGGACACATCGATGACTTATTGAACGCGATTGATAGATAGCAAACTATCCAACTCCCGTCAGCGGTTTCGTTTTGACGTTCGACTACGCGCTGGAGCCTCCTCGTCTTTTCGGATGCAGCTTCCGTAGCCGAACCCCGGGCCCGCCGCCGTTCTCTTCGATGAATTCGACGCCGGCAACTTCCAATGCCATCCGAATCTTGCTCGCGGTTTCGCTCCGGCCACCCATAGGGCCGTCTTGAGCTTCCAGCCGCTTTATCGTTGGAACGGAAATATCAGCTGCCGCAGCCAATTTCTCCTGGGACCAAGCCAGAAGAGCGCGTGCAGCCTTAATTTGCCTGATTGATACTTTTAGTATTGACTTTGAGCCCATTTAAATCGATACTTTTAGTATCTTATGCGAGGCCGACAACCCTGCTTACTGGAGAGCACACAATGTCTCAAGCGTCCTTGAATTCAGTGAAGAACGACCGCCGCTATTTTATTGGCGGCTCGGACGCCCGGATCGTCATGGGCAGCGATGAGGCGGCATTACTGCGGCTGTGGCGGGAGAAGCG
>Ga0181525_10000758_pt1 | contig 28056 bp, 26 predicted proteins | sample PEATcosm2014_Bin_48_FD_121100 | JGI IMG/M metagenome (GOLD analysis project Ga0181525, IMG submission 121100) | Peatland microbial communities from MTU Mesocosm Facility, Houghton, MI, USA - PEATcosm2014_Bin06_10_metaG | ecosystem: Environmental > Terrestrial > Soil > Wetlands > Peat | place... | reverse complement strand
CAAACCAGGGCAGGAAGAATATCCTGGATGCTAAGGGTTCCGCGCTCGCCGCAGCGACGGCTCGATATCGCCGCTTCGTCCATCGGGAAGCTCAGCCCATCGATTCTCGTCGAATGGTTGGATGGTGGGTTCGTCCTCCGTCAGCGCCAGCTTGGCGCGGACATACCAATTCAGGTGCGAGTCGGGAAGGTGGTGGACCACTTGGCGAACCGTCCAGCCGCCGCGATACGGGTGTCGAGCTGCTCATCCGAAAGACCGGCCACCGCGGTGCGCATTCTCGCCGGCGCCTCCGCTACTTGTTCGAGATACAGCTCCCGTTCGTGCAGCGAAACCGGGATACCGAACTCAAATGGGCCAATCGGATAACGCAGCTCCGAGGTGGACATTGCCACACTGTAGCACCCGCATCAGTGGGCTGGCGGCGCTCATCAAGCGGCCACCGTGGCAGACTGCAACTCTTCCGTCACCACCGAAAAGCGAGACATCAGGGCGGGTCCGAAAGTTGTGGTCAACGCCACATCGGCGGCGTCGCGCCCCACCGCCATCAGGATGCGTCCGATGCGGGGCCGGTTGTGGCGCGCGTCGAATGTCCACCAACGATCTTCCAGATAAGCCTCGAACCAGGCGCTGAAATCCATGGCCGCGCTGGACGGGGGTACGCCGATGTCTCCCAAGTAGCCGGTGGCATAACGCGCGGGAATATTCATGCAGCGGCAAAAGCTGATCGCCAGGTGCTGGAAGTCGCGGCACACCCCGCAACGCTCGTTAAAAACTTCCAGGGCCGTTTTGGTCGAGCGCGCGAACTGATAGCCGAACGTTACGTAATTGTGAACCCAATCGACGATGGCTTGAACGCGAGGCCATCCTGGAGTGGTGTTGCCGAACAAGCCGATCGCGGTATCGGACAGCAGATCCGTCTCGCAATAGCGGCTGGCCAGCAGGAAGCGCAATGTTTCGGGCGGCAGATTCACCACCGGAAGCTGTCGCGCCTCCCATTTCACCGGATCGGGCTCGCCGGAATCCTCAATCAGCGTCGAGTTATACAGCCGGAACTCGCCTGGAGGCGCGATAAAGCGCGAGCAGATGTTCCCGAAAACGTCCCGGTATTGCTCCGTCCGGACCTCTGGATGAGTATAGAGAATATCGGGTTCCCGCAAGTCCTGCTGGCGCGACGGATGCACATTGAGCATCGCAAGGAAAGGTATTTCAGCGTTGTTTTGAAAGCGAATGTCGTAGCCGAGTCGAATAAGCATAGGGATGAGGCGGGCCTTCTCGTGCAGAAGGCTTCTAGGGTTAGACTCGACTAGTAAGAACTGGTGACTGAAATATGTGATGCAGATGAAACAGTGCAGGGTCTGGCGATACGGGATTCAAGCACCCATCCCGCTGGCTCTAGCCGCCGCTCAGGGCCACTGCCGGCGTGGATAATAGGATTGGATAATAGGAGTGGATAATAGGATTGGATGAAGCTATCCTGGGCGCGTTTGCTTCTTATCGCCATCGCCCTGGTCTCACTTGCTTATGCCGTCGACCGCGTTTCGATCGTTTATCGGATTCCCAATGGACGCAGGCAATTCGGTAGCGTCGAGGTGAAGAGGTTGCTGGCAGTGCCGCAGAAAGATCGCAAAACGGAATACATCGCGGAACCGGCGGAAGAGCAGCATTGTGTTCAGTCCTTGTTTCCGCAGCTCGGCTTCTTGCCCTGCTGGTATCTGTCGCGCCACGCCAATCAAGAGATCGATTATTGAGGTTTTTGTGCGAGCGGCGCCGCCACTCCTTTTGTGCGAACGCCGCCGCCGTTCTACATACTCTTTCGGAACATGAGAAGCAACTTCTGAGCGCGGCTAGTGTCTTCATGGAACCATCCGGAGTTGAGAGGCTGGCTTAGGAAATCGCTGTAAGCGCCACCTTCGGCCGGCTGGACGCCATCCAGATTCGTAAAGCCCATGGTCCAATTTGCGAATTGCCGTTCCTCGGAGGCGTAGTCTAGTAGCTTTATTGCCGCCCGGTGCCGCGGATCTTGCTGGATGGTCTCGTACAGGTTGCGCACCACTTGATCTGCGCCTTCCAGAACCTGCATGAAGTTGCCGTCCTTATATAACAGCATGCCGGTGACCCCCAGCCGGTCGTTTTTGGCCCTGGCCCGATAAAGCAGGTCGTGCAATTCTTGCGGTGAGAAGAGCTTGACGGCGGAACTCACGTAAACGAGAGAGATTAATTTGGTCGCGTGCGCTGATCCGGGATCGCGGAGCACCGGCGTCGTTAACTCCATAGAGTTCACATCGGCGAATTTGCCCGGTCTTTTACCCGGTGTCCCCTGCGCCTGCGGGCAATGAATAGTAACAATGGGCAGGACGGCGCGTTAGGACCGCGATCTGTCGCCGTACTCTATACGCCGTCCGCATGAACAGTCGATCGTGAAATCCCGAATGTTGCGGTTAAACGACGCGTCCCTAGCTCCGCCGTCCGTTTTCCGGGACAAAAGAACGGGAACCTTACTGTTTCTCCGCGCGTATCCTACGAAGATGTCTGTCGTGTGCCAGGTACTATCCGGACTTGCGATGCTACCGTGGGTTGCCTCCGCCCAGGACGCCGTAGGGGCCGCAGGCCACTCGCCAACTGCCGAGGCGATTATGGCTCGGGTTGCCGCCAACCAGGACCGGGCTGAAGCTGAGCGCAGCCATTATGTTTACTTACAGCACGCGCGCGTGTTCTCGCGCAAAGGGAGCTCCGTACTGTGCGAAGAGGTGACGGAATCCCGCGTCACGCCATCCGGCGACGCCTCCCGCCAGGATCTGCTCACTCTCAATGGACGATTCCTGCGAAAGCACAAATACGTCGCCTACACCACGCCACTTACCGAAAAGCTTGAAAAGAACCCGGGGGATTCAGACGACGAATCATTGTCCATCGAAATCGGCGATGACGACCGCCGCCTGGTGGAAGGCCTGCGCTCGAATCTCATCAATGCCCGATCCAAGGACGGCATCGGGGCGCACCTGTTTCCTCTCACGTCGCGGAGCCAAAGTAATTACGTCTTCCGCTGGATCGGCCGCGGTCGTGCTAAAGGGCGGGACGTTTTCCATCTGGAATTTCGCCCGAAAGAGAAGGACGAATACGGCTGGAAAGGGGACGCGTATATCGATTCCAGCGCCTACCAGCCGGTGTTAGTGAGCACCGGCATGGCGCGCAAGATACCCTTTGCGGTGCGCACGCTTTTAGGTACGAATTTACCCGGCTTGGGATTCACCGTAGTCTATGCACCTCAGCCGGATGGAGTCTGGTTCCCGGTAAGCTTCGGGACCGAGTTCAAGATCCACGTCCTGTTCTTTTTTAGCCGCGAGATTGTCATCGATGCCCAAAACCGCGACTTCGAAAAGACGCACGTCAACTCAATGATCGTTGACGATTCCAGCGCGCCTCACTAGGCGTTGATTAAATTGGTGAGCGCGGAAGGAATCGAACCTTCAACCTACTGATTAAGAGTCGCACAAACCGCCCGACTCACGGTTGTGCGCGATTGCTCACCATTGCGCGAACTGCTCGTATTTATTGCTTCCCGAGACTTCTTGACCTGCTCACGGTCGCTCACTGGAAACCAGCCATTTGAACCAGACTCCCTGTGGAAGTCCCTGGAGTAAATCCCGATGAAATACCGGCCAGAGGCACCCCAGCACCCGGCAGGGGGATGCCGCGCTGTTGAAGGCCCTATGGCGGCCTCGCGACGGGTGGTAACCATCAGTACGGCCAAAGTTTTGGAGGCTGAATTCCTTACGGTAAGGAATCCGCAGTCCTGGAGTGATAGAATTCCCTCCTAACGAGGTGGCTGCTAACCATGATTCTTGCCCCAAGAACGTCCTGTACTCGACCACTTGTTTGCCTCACAGCTTTGGCGATCACAACCGGCGTCGGATCGGCTTCCACGGCACCGGCAATCTACAGCGCCGTGGTGAACACGTCAAACAACCACATCACGATCACGGGGAAGAATTTCAGCCCGTCCGGTCTTGCACCGAAGGTGGTCTTTGCCACCACAACCCTGGCTTTGGTATCGTTCGCCAACCAGAAACTTGTCGCCACGCTCCCCACAGGATTCTCGGCAGGTTCGTATTCTCTCGTTGTCGTGAACACTAATAGCCAAGTCGCCGCGTTCAGCGTAACTCTTGGCGCTGTAGGACCAACAGGACCACAGGGGCCATCCGGGGCAATGGGACCAGCGGGACCACAGGGGGCAACCGGCGCGACGGGACCACGCGGGCCACAAGGTGCGCAAGGTCCCCAAGGAGTGCAAGGTCCTGCTGGGCCACCGGGATCTACGATTTATGGGGACGGTTCGGCGGGCGCACTCAACATTACCGCAAATACCGATTGGACTGTGAATCCGCCCGCTAACAACATTCAATTCACTAGCATCACGATCAGTCCGGGTGCCACGTTGACGGTGCCCAGCGGCTTGACCCTACGGGCTACAGGTGACGTTGAAATCAATGGCAATATAGTCGTCGCTTCGTCCCTCTGGGGACGTGCAGGTCCTCAACTCATCGCGGGCTATGGAACGGGGGGGGTGCGATTGCATACAGCCCTTTTCAACTGTCCCAATTGCTACGGGTCGGTCCTCCTTTTAACTGCGCGTCCGGGTTAAGCGGCTTCTCGGGAGGCGAAGCGGGCGGAATCCTCGTTATATTGTCATCGGGCAATCTGAACGTAAACGGTGCGATTTCCGCCAATGGGGTCGCCGGGTCTTCGGAAACACTCGGCGGTGGCGGAGGTGGCGGCGGAGGTGGGTTTCTAATCCTAGCGGCTGGCGTTTCTCTTTCTGTAAGCAGTTCAGGAAGCTTGAGTGTAGTGGGAGCATCGGGTGGTGACGCCGGGCCGCAAACCCCAACTTACTCGGGTGGCGGCGGTGGCGGTGGCGGGGTAATTAATCTGATTAGTCCGAACATTCTCCCCATTACCGGCGCGACTAACTTGGGGGGAGGGGTCAATGGTCAACCCGCCAACGCCACTGAAGCCGGGGGCCCTGGGGGAGGCTGCGGCGGCAATGGGGGCAATGGTGGCCCTCCGTCGCAGCCGGGCGCGGCTGGTGTCTTGATCCAGACGATTGTCCCCAATCCGGCGACGCTGCCGTTCTAAGTTGCGTGGTTGGCATTCTGGTCGGAGACATGAATGAACAGGCTCAGCTTAGCCCGCCCCGGGCGCTTGGGCCAATGCCCTTCACGTCAAGCTGGGAGCCGAACAAAGCGCCGACGTAGATGAGTGCCCCAAGCTCTAATAACAGAAATCCAAGACCTCAACACGAATCCGTCTTGGAATTCTCGGGAACAGAGCCGTTAGTAGGCGTTCCCGTCCTGCATGATTTCAGTCTGCGCAGAACATTTCGTCGAGACTGCCCGAATGCGGTAAAATTGCAAACCATGAAAACTCTGCTCCTGGTGATTGCATTCGCCCTTTGTGCATTAGGTCAAGACGCCGCCACGACGAATACTATGTTTAATGGACGAGCCTGGAAAGGCATGACCAAGTCCGAAAGGAAACCGTTTCTCGTTGGATACATCAATGGCGTCATTTATGGATCAATATGTGCGCTTTCTGATGGTCAGCCCGTCACCGCCGCGAGAGTGGATTCGCTTGACCGTCTGAAGAAACAGTTATTTCCATCGACGATGACGCTTGATGAAATATTGGCTTCCCTGGATCGTTTCTACGATCCTCCTGAGAATGCGCCAATCGCTATCCCATCGGCGCTGGAGATAATTTCCACGCGGGCTTCCGGCGTTGATGAATCTACCATTCAGAAATTAATTTCCAACGCGCTCAAAGATCTGGCCAAATAGAAGAAAATCGGGAGGACTGCGGTTTCATTCTAATGAACGTTGCCTTCATAGTTTTCAAGGAATTTCTTTATCCACGCATCCTCTTGCAGCGAACGGGCAGTCCGAAGTTGCTCAAGCTCTTCTTTCCAAACGGCAGCAAGAATCTCGTCAATCTCGGTACGTGATGGATGTGGTTTATCAAGCAATCGAATAAGCGTTTCGACCTTGACATCCAGTGCAATTATTCGGGATAGCACTAAAGTCAATGTCCGACTGACGCCAGCGCTTAGGGTGGCCATTTCGGACCGCATATCGTCGTATTCGTTTTCCTGGCTCAATGTTGTCTCCCAGGACAATTCTAGATCATTAACCGACATCGCCAATCGAAAACGCGAGTACGGTTGTGGCGAAGTGACCTTCGCAATCGTGTTTAGTTAGGAGATCCTGTAGCCTCAAAGACTATGGAAACGTCTGTATAGTGATGAGCCGGTCAAAACGCAAGCCCAAACCTTACCAGAACGGAGCAACCCTAGAAGATGGAACATACGTTAGATCCTCGCGTGAACTGCAACTGCTGGAGCCTGTCGGTACGTCGCTAATCCCGCCATCGTCGCCCAATGCCGCTGGCCGCCCCACACTGTACACGGAGGAAATTGCGGCGAAGGTCTGCATGGGACTGGCGCAGGGAAAGACGCTACTCCAAATCTGCGCAGAGGACCACAGTCTGCCAGACCACTCGACCATTAGACTTTGGGCGCAAGAGAATCGGAGCGGATTTTTCGCAAAGTATGCGCGCGCGAGAGACCTCGGTTTGGATGCAATGGCTGAGCAACTCTTCGCAATCGCGGACGATGGATCGAAGGATTGGATCGAGCGCATAGGCGACTCTGGGCAAGTCTTCAGAATCCCCGATCATGAGCACATGGCGCGAGCAAGATTGAGAGTCGAGACTCGCAAGTGGTATCTCTCCAAGCTTGCCCCGAAACGTTACGGAGATAAAGTCGAAATCGAAGTTAACAAAGCTCCAGACGACAAGGTCAGCATGCTGCTAGCTGAAGCGCTTAGCCCGCAACAACTAGCCGATCTAGAGAAGCAACTGCTCGACTATCAGGCCAAGAAAGTGGCCGCTGATTCTGCGACAACCCGAGCCGACGCCGATTCAATTGCCACCACCTGAGCATTGCGAACTGAGGTGCTAGGCGTCTTGTCCCTGTCTCGCGTTGTGATCTGCCTGAACAATTAACTGCCAGCGTATAGGGCCTTTCGATGGCGGGTGCTGATGATGGTTCTGTGGGGGAAGCGGCTTGCTATGTTCGGATACGATCTCCCGACCACATGCGGTGCATCGGTAGATTCCAGAGAACGGCGTCTCGCTGCCTGGTTCGTGGATGGTATCGAAATAATCGGCTCTACGCTCGTGGATAGATTTGCCGTTTTTGTAGAATGCCATCGCCAGAGCATATCATTTTCTGGGTTTATGATATCCTCTCGCACATGAACTACCGGCGCGGCTTCCAGCGCCTCTACGTGGTGCTTGCTGCCGGGTGGATCTTGGCGGCGCTCGTCGTTCTTCCGTCTGAGCGAATCAGATTTTGGCATGCTGAGCAGCGACTTGGCAATCTATCCGGCAGCACGTCTGACGTCCCAGCACATGAGAATATATTCGACCAGCTTGCCAGAGAGAGAGAAAGCCTCCAAACTCATACGGAGCGCTCCGAGCAAACCAAGAAGCCGCTTACGGTGGTCAGCAGCGTTGATGATGCGCCTGCGCCAGAGTCACGATTGCGCAAAGCTCTGTGGCTTGCCGGTGTTCTGATCGGACCGCCAGCCACCGGCTACGGTTTCCTGTTTTTCGTAATCCCGTGGATCTATCGCGGATTCAGGCCAGCGAGCCGGATGTAGCGCCTTCTCCCGGCGTCGAGCGCACTATCGATAAAATAGGGGTGTAGCAAATGAAAAGCCCGGCCATAAGACCGGGGCTCTACGATTAGGATCTTACGATTGGGTTGTCTACGGAAAGACACTAAGATTTCGTGTCGCCTGCACGATCTCAGGCACACTGTTGCCACACATCTAGCCGAGAATGGCGTCTCAGAGTCCACGATGCTTGCGCTGATGGGCCACATGAGCCGAGCAATGCTGGAGCGCTACAGCCACATTCGGATTGCCGCGAAGAGAGACGCTGTCGCGAAGATTGTCTTGAGACCCAAGATCAAGAAAGACGAAAATTCGGAGGTGGTCCCTGTGGAAGTCCCTGTAGCAAGCCAGCCAATCACCATTCAGTGATTCGCAACTTATTGATTCGGGTGGTGAGCGCGGAAGGAATCGAACCTTCAACCTACTGATTAAGAGTCAGTTGCTCTGCCAGTTGAGCTACGCGCCCGATTCGGGAATGCGCTACCGGGATGCCGGCGCTTTGGAATTCTGTCTCGCGCCGACTCCCAGATTGTAGCATTGCCGGCACGGCGCGCGGCGGCATTAACGCTCTAAGCGTGAACCTCTAGCCGTACTAGCCCAAACAAAACCCTGCTTCCTCCCTGCGTATACTTGGGATATTATTTTTTGCTCCGGCCTGTGTTAAACTCCTCGCTGCGTTAGGCGACGGATTGGCAATTCCGGCGCCGGCCCACTGGTCTGCGAGGGCTGTCTCCACAGTGGAGCCGATGTCTTCACGGAAAAGCGATTCAAGAGAAGACATTGGCGAGTAAGGAGAAATTGAAAATGAAACACATCCTTTCCGCTATTTTTTGCGGCTTGTCATTCACCATGGCGTTTTGTTCCATAGCCGACGCTGCGACGCTGATCGTCAGCCCGGGAGGCACGGCTGAGCCGCGCTGCCCCACTCCCAAGTATTCGTCCATTCAGGCCGCAGTTACCGCGGCAAATCCGGGCGATACGGTTTACGTTTGTCCGGGCGTGTATCCCGAGCAGGTGGTAATTAATAAAGCCCTCACGCTGAGCGGCCCGATAGCGCAACCTACCTCCGATCTCAGCGCTCCGGACGACGCCATTATCGCGCCGGCCATTTCATCCACCACGCCGTCCCTGGATACCAGCATGCCACTCGGGCCCATTATTCTGGTGCAATCCGCAATGAACGTCGATCTGGTGAATCTGACTATCGACGGGTCCAACAACGGAATCGGCGGCTGTGGGCCCACGCTGGTGGGCATCCTTTTCCAAAACGCTTCGGGCACCGTGGCTTATAACACGGTGAAAAACGTGATATTGGGATCGGGACTGGGCGGTTGCCAGAGCGGAGACGGAATCCTGATTCAGACCAGCCAGGGAGGCTCCACGTCGGTCACCATCGCCGAGAACAACGTCTACGATTACCAGAAGAGCGGCATTATCGTGAACGACGCGGGAACTTCAGCTAGCATCGAGAATAATGTGGTCACTGGACTGGGGCCCTCAACCGTTATCGCGCAAATTGGGATTCAATTATTTGAAGGCTCGGGGAAAATTCTAAACAATACAGTGGCCTATAACATTTATTCCCCGTGTTTGGCCGCCACCCCCAGCGGCTGCCCTTTCGCGGCGGCGAACATCTTGGTGCAGGGCGCCGGCAATAACACGCACGTGACAGGCAATTCCGCCCGCGCATCCAACGTAGGTATCTACGTCCAGGGCGCGGCCATCCTCCAGCAAAATACCGTTTCCGGAGCGTTTCCACTGGATGGAATCGATCTGGTTGGGAACGCCAGCCAGGCAACCAACAATACCGTCGTTAGAAGCCAAAGCGCCTTTTATGTCGACGGCCTGTCGAATACGGTGGATTCCAACATCATCAATGGCGCTACCACCGGATTACTGATCGATACTGCGTCGTCGGGCACCACCGCGATGCCGAATCAGTTCTATAGCACTCACATTCCGGCCGGAACCACGACCCGAACCTTTACGCCGGTCCTTCCCACTCAGCCCTAGTTCGATCTGGCCGAAGCTTCATGTGGCTGAAGTTTCACCCGGCTGAAAGGCCGCCGCGGCGATCTGCGCGATATCCAGAAGCTTCGGCGGCGTCGCGGATACTCCCGATAACGCGTCGCGAAACATCGTATTGCAAAATGGGCAGGCCGCGGCCACCACGCTTGCGCCCGTCGCCGCCAATTGTTCGGCGCGTTCCACGCTGATCCGCTTGCCTTTCTCTTCGCCCAGAAACGCCAGCCCGCCGCCCGCTCCGCAACAGAAGGATCGCTCGCGCGACCGGGCCGGCTCGCTGAGCGTTCCGTACTTCGTCACTACCTGGCGCGGGGCATTGTAAACACCGCGATACCGGCCCAAATAGCATGGATCGTGATAGACAATCTTCTCACCCTCGCCCCTGCGCGCCGGCAGCCGATCCAGATGGCGCGCCAGAAACTCGCTGTGATGTTCGATCGGCGGAGCTTTGCTTGACTCGGGACCACTCTGGCCGGCGTACTCGCCCCAATCCGTGCCGATGGTTCGGACGCAATGCGGGCAGATGGAAACCATGCGCTTCACCTGGGCCTGGCGCAAGGTCTCCAGGCCGCTTTCGGCGAGCTCTCCGAAAGCCAGGTCGTTGCCTAAACGCCGGGCTGGATCGCCCGTACACTTCTCCTTGCGCAGCACCCCGAAGCTGACGTTCAATGCGCGGAAGACCTGCACCAGCGACGCGACAATTTCCCGGCCTTGCGGATCGTATGCGCCCATGCAGCCCAGCCACAGACAGTATTCCTGCGTGCCGTCGTAGACGGGCAGCTCCTGCTTCTGGATGAATTTGTCTCGTTCGATCGAGGAAAAACCCAGCGCATTACCGTTGCGTTCCAGATTCAGGAACAGCTTGGTGCCGTAATCGTCCTCCCACTTGCCGGTGTTCACCGCCCCGCGCCGCAGCCCGATAATCATCGGCAAATGCTGTACTCCCACCGGGCATTGAAACTCGCAGGACCCGCAGGTGGTGCATTGGAACACCGCTTCCTGCGATAGGTGCATACCCAGCAGCGGCTCTTCGCTCGCCGGGCCAAATTCGTTCAAATACCCCCGCATCCCCAGCGCGATCTCTTTGGGGTTCAGGATTTTCCCCGTGTTCGTGGCCGGGCAATGTTCCGAACAGCGCCCGCACTCTACACAAGTGAAAGCCTGTAGCGAGATCAGTTCCGTGATGTCCTTGCCGGTATCCAGGCCGAAGTCTTCGTCGCCGGCGAGCGGAGGAATCTTGCTGAACATGTCGCGCTTCAAGAAGACCGTGATCGGGCTCAGCGCCAGGTGCAGATGCTTGGTGTGAGGAATCAGCGGCAGGAAGATGAGAATGGTCAGGGTGTGCGCCCACCACAGCAGACGGCTGGATTCCCAGCCTGGCGCAAACGTCGCCAGATAGGTGGCCATCAACAGGAAAATCAGCAGCGCGATGATGCCCGATTCCGGTGACAGCGGCCCCAGCCATTTCGGCCGGATCACAAAACGGCGGAACGCCAGCCCGGCGATGGATACCGCTACTGCGATGGCGAAAAGGGCGGCCATGTCGAAATAGACGAACCCGAAGGTCCCGCGCCGATCCAGAAAGCCAATATGGAGCCCTTCGGCAAAGTGATTGACGGTGACCAGGGCGAAAACGCAGAATCCCCAGAACACCAGCGCGTGAGCCAGCCCGGGAAGCGGGCGCTGCGAAATCACTTTGCCCTGCAGCATCACCTCCCATATGAAATCGGCCACGCGGCGCCCCACCGGCTGAAGATGAAAATCGGGGTCTTTCTTGGATTGCCGGACCACTCGCCATACCCTGTGAAATCGCAACCAGAAGGCGAGAATGGAAGTCGCCAGCAGAGCGAGGAACAGGGCCGACTCCGGCCAGGACAGTTGGGGCGTCAAGTCCCGAGTGTAGCGAAATCGAGATGGCCACAGAGGAACACAGATAGACACGGATAAAACGGTTCTCCGTATCTAAACTTTCTTATCTGAGTTCATCTTCATTCATCTGAGTTCATCTGCGTTCATCCGAGGCTGTTCATCGCTGAATCCTAAAGCCGCAAGCCCTACGCTACGATAGAGCAATTGGGGGCTAGAACGCTTGCGATTCATTATGTCTGGGGCGGCCGGTTTCATCGGCTCGCACCTGTGTGACCGTCTGATTGCCGAAGGGCACCAGGTGGCGGGCTACGACAACTTCATGACCGGAGACGCCCGCAATGTGGAACACCTGAAGGGCAATGCGGCGTTTGAGTTTCGAAACTGGGATGTGTGCCAGCCCTTCGAACCGGAAGGGCCGGTGGATGGCGTTCTGCATCTGGCGTCGCTCGCCAGTCCCAAGGATTACTTCGAGCATCCCATCGAAACCCTGGACGTAGGCTCGGCGGGAACCCGCAATATGCTGGAGATCGCACGCCGGCACAAGGCGCGCTTCATGGTAACTTCCACCTCGGAGTGCTATGGCGATCCGCTGGTTCATCCGCAGGTGGAAACCTATTGGGGCAATGTGAATCCGGTGGGCGTGCGCTCCTGCTACGACGAAAGCAAGCGCTACGCCGAAGCGTTGACCATGGCTTATCATCGCGTGCACGGCGTCCGCACCACCATCGCGCGCATCTTCAATACCTACGGCCCGCGCATGCAGTTAAAGGACGGGCGCGTGGTGCCCGCGTTCATCGATCAGGCTTTGCACGACGAGCCGATGACGGTGTTCGGCGACGGCACCCAAACGCGCAGCTTCTGTTACGTTCGGGATCTGGTGGACGGCCTGTACCGCCTGACGTTCTCCGACGAGCGCTATCCGGTGAATCTGGGCAATCCGCAGGAGCTTACTATTCTCGAATTTGCCGAGCGCATCCGGCGGCTTACCGGCGCCAAAGCCCAGATTGAGTTCAAACCGCTTCCGCAGGACGATCCCAAGCGGCGGCAGCCGAACATCAATAAAGCCAAAAAGACGCTGGGTTGGGAACCGAAAGTAAATTTGGAGGACGGGCTCAAGGAGACTATCGAGTACTTCCAGAACCTGCCCGCACCGGTTCTGGCGCGGTAAGAGCCGGCGCCAGTTCGATCCATACCTTGGCGGCGGCGGCCTTGCCCAGCTGCACCGCTTTGCCGCCTATATGCAACGTGAGCGTGTCGTCGTAATTGGACGCCAGCATGCGGACCACGGCGCCCGGATGAATCCCCAGGCCGTGCAGATATTCGAGCAGCCGCCGGTCCCGTTCGAAGACGCTCACGACAATGGCTTCCGCCTCGGCCGGCGCTTCATCCAGCGGACGCAGCCCGCGGTCCCGCCGGTCCTGCGGGGTATCGCCCTCCACGCGATTGCCGTGCGGGCAGGCTTCGCCGGTGCCCAGCTTTTCGAGTAGCCGCCGCTCGAAATCGGCCGAGACGGCATGCTCCAGTTGTTCGGCTTCGTCGTGAACTTTGTACCACTCCATGCCGAAAATTTCGGTCAGCATGCGCTCAATCAAATGGTGCCGGTTGAGCAGCCGGTTGGCGATGTCGCGCCCGGCGGACGTGAGCAAAAGCGTTCCATCGCGCCCGCTGCGAATCAGCGCGTCGCGCTTCAGGCGCTTGATGGCCATGGTGACCGCCGGCGCCGAAACGTTCAGCCAGCGCGCCAGGGTAGCGGGAATTACGGGTTCACCTTCGCTTTCGGCCTCGGCGATAGCCTTGAGGTAATTCTCCTTGGATACGGTGATCTTCACGCCAAGTCAGATTGTATCGTCTTTGAATTGTGTCGTCTGAAAATGAAGAGCACGGGCGGGGAAGCGGGAATCTGTTGCATTTGCTCAATGTCCAATGTGGGGTACGCACTCCTGCGTGCTTGTGCATGCCGAGCTAACGCACGGTGATCGCAATTTCAGGATCTGCTTCGCGTGTTATCATCCGTTTTCCCAGGCGCTTCCTGATGCGTTTTCTCGATCTGGCGACCATCGCGGCTTACCTGATCGCCATCACCTGGTTCGGAGCGCAGTTCCGCAAGAGCCAGCGCAGTTTAAAGGATTATTTTCTGGGCGGTCGCAATGCGCCTTGGTGGGCCATCGCGCTGTCCATCGTGTCGGCGGAAACCAGCACGCTGACTGTAATCGGCACGCCCGCGCTATCGTTCTCCGGGAATTTCGAGTTTTTGCAGCTCGTGCTCGGCTATCTGCTGGCGCGCCTCGTGATCTCAGCGCTGTTTCTTCCGCAATATTTCCGCGGCGAGATGTTTACGGCCTACGAATTGATGCGACGGCGCTTCGGCGAGCGCATCCGGCGTCTGACGGCCGGAACATTTCTGGTACTGCGTGCTTTGGCCGAAGGCGTGCGCGTGTTCGCTTTGTCCATCGTCATCTCCATCGTTCTGGGCACCGGCGAAATCGTCTCCATTTTTGTCATCGTGTGCCTGACTTTGTTTTATACCTTCGAAGGCGGGATGACTGCGGTGATCTGGACTGACGCCGTTCAGATGTTTTTGTACGTCGGGGGCGCGATCCTCAGCTTTGGGGTGATTCTCCAGGCGATCCCCGGCGGCTGGCCGCACGTGAGCGCGCTCGCGGACGCGGCGCATAAGTTTCAAATGTTCGATTTCCGCTTTGCCTGGACGCGGGAGTTTTTCTCGCGCAGTTATAGCTTTTGGGCCGGACTGATCGGAGGATGTTTTCTCACCACCGCCAGTCACGGAACCGAGCAGCTGCTGGTGCAGCGTCTGTTGGCCGCCAGGAATGAGCGGCAGAGCCGCGCCGCTTTAATGTCGAGCTGGCTGGTGATTTTCTTTCAGTTCGCTCTGTTTCTCTTAATAGGCGTTCTGCTTTACGTGCATTATTCCGACGCCCAGCTACCCGCGCCGCAACCAGCCGACTCCCTTTATCCCAACTTCGTCTGGAACAACTTGCCGGCGGGGCTGGCGGGGCTGACCATCGCCGCGATTCTGGCCGCCGGCATGTCCAATCTGAGCGCCGCACTCAACGCACTGGCCTCCACCACGGTGATGGATTTCTATAAGCCCATCGCCACCCGCCGCGATCCGCTGCTAAGCGACCGGCATTTTCTCGCCGTCGCCCGCTGGGCCACGGTAGCCTGGGGCGTGATTCTGTTTCTGGTGGGACTGGTGGCGCGCCGCGTGGGATCGGTGCTCGAAGCCGGCTTGACCATCGCGTCTATTCTGTACGGTTCGTTGTTGGGGGTTTTCTTGCTTGGCATTCTCACCAAACGGGTGCAGCAGACTTCCGCCATGCTCGCAATGATCGCTGGTTTGCTTTTGATGATCTACATCCGCCTGGAGACGCACATCGCGTTCACCTGGTACGTGGTGATTGGAACCATCACAACATTTCTCACCGGTTACGTGCTCTCGCTATTCTTAAAGGAAGGATCCGCCTAATGCAGCGGGATAAGCTAGTGCAGCAGCAGGATAAACCGGCGCAGCAGGATAAATACGGCCTCAAACGCGAGCTGGGTGTTTGGAGCGCCGCCGCCATTGTTGTTGGCACCGTGATTGGCAGTGGAATTTTCCTGGTGCCGAGCGCCATGGCGCGCAATGTCGGGTCGCCGCTGAAGGTTTTCGGCGTCTGGATCGCCGGCGGATTACTCACGCTATTCGGGGCCTTGAGCTACGCCGAACTGGCCGCTGCACTACCCGAGGCCGGAGGCGAGTACGTTTACTTGCGCGAAGCTTACGGGCCGCTCTGGGCGTTCCTTTACGGCTGGACCCAGATGTGGGTGGCAAAAAGCGGCTCCATCGCCACGCTCGCTACAGGTTTTTACATTTATCTCGCCAATTTTCGTCCGGAACTGGGTAAAGTGTGGGTGATGGCGCCGGTGCCGCTGGGCGAGGGCGGGCTGCCGCTTCCCATCCGCTATGGGCAATTGCTGGCGATCGGAGTGATCGCCCTGCTGGCGTTGATCAATTACTTCGGCGTTCGCGTCGGAGGGAACCTCCAGGTTGCCACCACCGTGCTGAAAGTGGGCCTTATTGGGGCGATTATCGTGATTGGATTGACTTCCGGACTTGGCAAAGCCGCCAATTTTCATTCGTCGACACCGGCGCTCGGGGGAATTCTGGGCTTCTTCGCGGCCCTGGTGGGAGCATTGTGGGCTTATGACGGCTGGAATAATGTCACCATGGTCGCTTCCGAGGTCCGGAAGCCCCAGCGCAACCTGCCGCTGGCGCTCATTTTGGGCGCTTCAGCGGTCATCGCGATTTATTTGCTGACCAATCTCGCGTATTTCTACGTGCTTTCGGCGACTAGCGTGGCGTCCACCGACCGGGTTGCGGCGGAGATGATGCGCAAAATTCTGGGTGCGCCGGGCGCGGCAGCCGTCAGCCTGGCGGCGATGATCTCGATTTTCGCCGCGCTCAATGGCTCCATTCTTTCCGGCTCGCGAATTCCTTTCGCCATGGCGCGGGACGGGCTATTTTTTCGTGCAGTAGAACGAATTCATCCCATTCATCGAACCCCCAGCGTTTCCATCCTGGTTTTAAGCGTCTGGGCCTGCCTGCTGGTACTAAGCGGGCGATATGACCAACTCTATACGTACGTGATTTTCGCCAGCGCGATCCTTTATGGTATGGCCACCGCTTCGGTGATCGTGCTTCGTATCCGGCGGCCTGACATGCCACGCCCATACCGCACTCTCGGCTACCCTTTGGTCCCAGTTGCTTTCGTTTTGGGAATCGCTTGCTTGATTGTATCCACGCTGCTCAGTTCCCCGCGCGAGTCGCTCCTCGGCCTGCTGCTGATTTCTCTCGGGTTGCCGTTCTATTTTTACTGGAAAAGGCATCCGCCTGGCCCTGGTTTAGTGTCACGGAGCCCTGTCAGACCACCGGGGTAGTACAAGAAGGCCCGCTTACGAGGCAATTTGTTCGGTTTACCGAACAAGAGTCTTGAAAAATGCCTCAGAATGCGGTACAAAGTTTATTACAGATCAACGAGATGAACTAGTCTTGTTCTGTTTTCCGAACGAGACGGTGCGCCCGGAACCAAATTTTCGCGGAGATGATGAATGGACATTAACAAGATGTTGGCCGACTTAAGGCTGGAACGGGAACAGATCGAAGAAGCGATCATGACCTTGGAACGGCTGGCTCGTGGTCGCGGAAGACGTCGGGGACGGCCGCCGGCCTGGATGTCGCAAATCAAGCGGCGCGGCCGCCCTCCCGGCAGCAAAAATCGTCCGAAAAGCGAACCCAAGGGCTCGGCGGCTAAAGTCGTCGCAGCCTGAGGGTCCGTGGGCCAGTCGAGGTAAACTGGCCAATATTCTTATTGGCTTGCACCCCGAGTACTCCTGCTCGTGAGAGGTGGACTTGCGTCCATCTCTCGGGCTGCACCTAACGGTACAGGCTGCACCTGGCGGTACAGGCCTAGCGGTAGAGTAAGTATGGCTCCCTGACCCGAGTGAAGGAAGCCAGGGAGCTTTCCATTTCCTGAAGGATGACTCTCGGGTCGATTCCATCCTTCAACTCCCCCAATACCTTGCGATTACCGATTAAAAAGCGATTCTCCTGCCAGGTAATCTTCCCAGGATACAGCGTGTTTAAGGCGTAACCCAGTTCCAGGCCGAGTCTCGTACTGTCAAATGTGTCGCGGTTGGTGATGACGAAACGTACTCCTTCGATGATCTTTCCGGCGAAATTGGATGAAGTGGGGCGGAAGCGTACCGGATACGCGCGAACTCCGGGGATATCACGGCTATTCAAAAAGGCGGCCAAGTCGCGGCCCTGCATCCAATCAGCGCCGATTAGCTCGAAAGGGCTATCGGTTCCGCGCCCGACCGAATAATTCGGAGAGGCTTCGAGAAGTGCGATCCCCGGATATAACAGCGCCGCGGTAAGGCTGCGCATGTTGGGCGACGGATCCACCCAGGGAAGGCCGCTGGCGTCGAACCATTCGCCCCGATCCCAACCTCGCATCGCAATGACGTGCAGATCCAGGCCAAGCTTCCGCTCCCCGTTCGCCATGCTGGCTAGTTCTCCCAGCGTCATGCCATGCCGGACCGGGATCTCGAAACATCCAGTGAACGATTGGAGATCGGCATCCAGAATAGGCCCCTCGGCGTGAACCCCGGTGATCGGATTTGGCCGGTCCAACACGAAAAATGGCAGCCGTTTCCGGGCGGCTTCTTGCATACTGTAGAGCATAGTGCAGGAGTAGGTGTAAAAGCGGGCGCCGACGTCTTGAATATCGAACACCAAGGCATCCACATTGGCCAGCATCTCCGGTTGAATGCGCCGCGAGGAGGCGCGATAGAGGCTGAAAACGGGTAATCCGAAAGTTGGATCGTTTGTGTCGGAAATATCGGATCGGTCCTCAATACCCGCTAAACCGTGTTCGGGGGAGAAAAGAGCGGTAATTTTGACGCCGGCCGCCAGCATCACCTCCACATTTCGCCGTCCGTCTCGGGTCACGCCGGTCTGATTTGTGATGAGGCCGATTCTTTTGCCACGTAATGCCGCGAAATTATCCTCAGCTAGTACGTCCAGGCCGGTGAGTACTGCCGGTTTGGGCTCCACTTCGCGATGCAACCCGGGACCAACGATCGTCTCGTTATATCCGGTGAGCTTGACGCTGGGTGCGGTAATTCCAAACGAAGCCGCTGCGATGGTCGCAATTCGACTGCGCAACGATGTAACGGAATGGCCACGGTGCGGATGGACGGCGTTTGTCAAAATGATGACGTAGGAGCCGCTGAACGGATCGATCCACATCGAAGTGCCGGTGAATCCGGTATGACCGTAGGAGCCTATCGGAAACAACTCGCCGCGATTGCTCGAATAGGGTGAATCGATGTCCCAGCCGAGCCCGCGCAGGATGGGCTGGTCGGCCGGAGATTGGGGTGAGGTGAACTTCTGAACGGTAGCGGCGCTGAACAGCCGGACGACATTGCCCTGGCCTCCGGCGCCTCGAACCTGGCCTTCGTCACTCTTAACCCGGCCTTCGTCACCCCTAACCTGGCCTTCGTCCAGCATCATTTGCGCGAACTTGGCGAGATCGCTCGCGGTGCTGAAAACGCCCGCCTGTCCCGCCACGCCGCCCATATAGCGCGCGGTGTCGTCATGCACCTCCCCACGCAGGGGCTGGCCTGTAGCCGGGTCGATCTCGCTGGGTGCAATGCGAGGACGCAGGGGCGCCGGGGGACGGAACATGGTTTCGTGCATCCCGAGCGGTTCGAAAATGTTGTCGCGGGCGTATTCGTTCAACATCTTTCCGCTCAGGCGATGCACGATTTCGGCGAGCAGGATGAAATTGATGTCGCTATAGACGAAATGGACTCCGGGAGGGCCGGCCGGTTTATCCGCGAGGGCACGTTGAATGCCCGTTTCGTAGCCGCTCCAGGCCGGCTTCAGATCCAGATCCGGACGCAGCCCCGAGAAATGCGTCAACAGATTGCGGAGGGTGATAGCGCTGTGTCCGGTTTGGAACTCGGGCAGGTACTTTGTTACCGGATCGTTGAGGCGGATCTGCCCCTGCTCGAACAGCCGCATAATGCAGGGCGTGGTGGCGATCACTTTGGTGAGCGAGGCCAGGTCGAAGATGGTGTCCAGCGTCATGGGCTCGCGATGCGGGAGAAGCGCCCGGCTGCCATAGGCTTTTTGATAGACCACGCGCCCGTTGTGCCCGATCAACACCACCCCACCCGGGATCGATCCGTCCTGGACGGCGCGCTCCATCTGTTGATCCACAGCGGCCGCGCCGGGGAAGGATTCCTGAGCATATAAAGCGAGGCCGGATAGAAGCAAGAGCAGGATCTTCATTGCAATTTGGCTGCGATTTCGTCGAGAATCTTTGCGAGATCCGCATCGTTTGACGTAATGCCCTGCGCGTCGTGGGTAGTGAGATCCACCGCGACGCGGTTATAGACGTTGAACCATTCCGGATGATGCCCCATCTTTTCGATGGCCAGCGCGGCGGTAGCCATGAAGCCGAAGGCGTGGATGAAATCGGCGAATTTATATTCCTTGTGCAGTTTTCCGTCGACGACGTTCCAGCCGGAAAGGCTGGCAAGAGCGTCCTTGAGCTCCGGACCGGAGAATCTTCGCATACCTTTATTATCGTTTGCCGCTGGCGGGGTGGGTGTTGGCGAGGCGGTTGCCCGCGAGGCGGTTGCCGGCGAGGCGTTTGTCGCTGGCGAGGAGGTTGCGTTGTTGTAGCCGTGACAAATGCGCCATCCTGTCTGAATGACCACCCCAATTGAAATTCGCGACTTGATACCCCAGCGACTGCTGGTCAAAAGGACCACCTGCGCTCATCGGGAAATCGGTCCGGCTTTTGGCCGCGCTATCCAATCTGTCGCAGCGTGCCTCCGGGCAAGCGGCGGCAGAATGGCTTCACCGCCTACCGCAGTCTATCTGGCATGGCGCGATTCGGATTGCGACATGGCCGTTGGATGCGAGGTGCAAGGCGACATATTGCTCAGCGATGAATGCGAGTGGCTCAACATGCCCGGCGGACCGCACGCCGTAGCCAGTCACTTCGGGCCTTACGACACTCTGCAGGAAACGCACTCGGCAATCAGGAATTGGTGCGCTGCGAGCGGCAGAAAAATGATAGGCCCCTGTTGGGAGACTTATCCCACGGACCCTAGCTTGGAAGCGGACGCCTCCAAGTGGCAAACCGGCGTCCACTATCCAGTGCAGCCTTGACCACACTCTAGCTTCACATCTTTATGTGCTACAGTAGGCTGTTTTGACGGCTTCATTCCGGTTTTCGGATGTTCGCCCCCGCGCACTCTTCCTGGACCGCGTCCGACCGAGGAACAACGCGAGTTCTACATCACAGCAACCAAAAAGCTCAGGATGAAGAGCCAGGAGGCCAAAGACGCCGTCTCCGATTTGGGCGCCTGGACCATTCATCGCCCCGCGCATGCCGATGTGCTGCGGGCATGCAGGATTCAGCGGCAGCATAAGATAAGCTCGTGGGACGCTCTGATCGTGAACAGCGCCATAGAACTGGGCTGCGATGTGCTGTGGCGCGAAGATCTTGCCGCCAGGCGAAAATATGGAACGTTGACCATCCGAAATCCATTTGCCTCATGAAGAACAATTCCATCGTGAAAACCACTTTCATCGCGGCCATTTCCGCCCTCGCGATGCTCTCGGCGGCCGACAGCGATATTCCTAAAACCTTCAACCCGCCCGCTGCCGATCAGGATTTTATCAAGCGCGAAGCGATGATTCCGATGCGCGACGGAGCAAAGCTGTACACGGTGATTGTCGTCCCGAAAGGAGCGAACAACGCGCCCATTCTTCTCACCCGCACGCCCTATAACGCCTCCGCGCGCGCCTCGCGCAGCAACAGCACTCACATGCTGGCGGTGTTGCCGGAAGGCGACGAGGTGTTTGTCCGGGGCGGCTATATCCGGGTTTTCCAGGATGTACGCGGCAAATATAAGTCCGAAGGCGATTACTTCATGACCAAGCCGGTGCGTGGTCCCTTGAACCACACCTCCACCGACAACGTAACCGACGCCTACGACAGCATCGACTGGCTGGTGAAAAACACGCCGGAGTCGAATGGACGGGTCGGCATGATCGGCTCTTCGTACGAAGGGTTCACCGTGGTGATGGCGCTGCTGGGCCCGCATCCGGCCTTGAAGGTAGCGGCGCCGGAAAGTCCCATGGTGGATGGCTGGATGGGCGACGATTGGTTCCACTACGGAGCATTTCGCCAGCCGAATTTCGATTATGTTTCCGACCAGACCACCGAGCGGGGCGAAGGCAAGGACGTGCCTCGCGGCGCCTACGACGATTACGAAACGTTCCTGCGGGCCGGATCGGCCGGCGCATATGCACGCCAACATGGCCTGGATCAACTGCCGTGGAACGATAAAATGATGGAGCATCCGGCGTACGACGCGTTCTGGCAAGGGCAGGCCCTGGACAAGCTGGTGGCCGAGCGTCCGTCCGAGGTGCCCACCATGTGGATTCAGGGCCTTTGGGACCAGGAAGACATGTGGGGCGCCATTCATTGCTATCTGGCGCTGAAGGCGCGCGGCCAAGCCGATCATAACTACCTGGTGATGGGTCCGTGGCGGCACAGCCAGGTGAATTACGACGGATATAACTTAGGTCCGCTGAAGTGGGACGGCAACACGGCTCTTCAGTTCCGGCGCGACGTGCTGAAGCCCTTCTTCGATCGCTACCTGAAAACGGACGCGCCGAATTCCGGGGCGCCCGCGGGCACGCCGCCGGTTTTCATCTACAACACCGGCGAGAATCATTGGGATCGCCTGAAGAACTGGCCTCTGGCCTGCGAACAGGGGTGCGCTGCGCCGCTGAAGCCGCTTTATCTGGGAGCGAACTTCGGATTGGGATTCGACAAACCAACCGAGTCCGAGGGCGCTTCCGATTCCTATGTCTCCGATCCCGCCAAGCCGGTACCCTACCTGCCGCGGCCGGTCCGCTTTGCAGACGAAGAGCGCTGGAAGCAATGGCTGGTCACCGATCAGCGCAGCACGGAGGATCGCACCGATGTTTTGACGTACCAAGGGCCGGTGCTTACCGCGCCCGTGCGAATCAGCGGTGCGCCTATCGCAGATCTGTTCGCCGCCACCAGCGGGACGGATGCCGATTGGGTGGTAAAACTGATCGACGTTTTTCCGGACGAGGTCCCCAGCCAGCCGGAGCTTGGGGGCTATGAATTGGCCGTGGCCATGGACATTTTCCGCGGCCGGTATCGCGAGAGTTTCGAGCATCCCTCGGCGATTCCGTCCGACAAACCACAGCAGTATCGCTTCGTTTTGCCGACCACCAACCATGTGTTCCTGCCAGGCCATCGCATCATGGTGCAGATCCAATCCAGTTGGTTCCCGCTGTACGACCGTAACCCGCAGACCTTCGTTCCGAATATTTTCCTGGCGAAGCCGTCGGATTATGGGAAGGCCACCGAGACAATTTTACGATCGGCCGGCCATCCCAGCGCGATATGGTTGCCGGTGGTGGACCAGCGTGTAGAGTAGCGCAAAGATCCCATGCGATAGTAGTGATGTGCCAGGTCCGCTCCCGCGCCTTCGTTTGGGGCTCGATTTCATTCCGTCCTCCGATCCCCAGCATCCCGGCCTGTTGATCCGCGATCCGCTGCGGTTTTCCGATGCCATGCTGCTGATCCCGCCGCAATTGGTGGAGTGCCTGGCTTGCTTCGATGGCGAGCAGACCAGTCTGGACCTGCGCTCCAGCCTGGTGCGTATTACCGGCGAGATCCAGGTGGGCGAACTCGAGAAGCATTTGTCCGACACGCTCAGCCAGGCCGGGTTTCTGGAAGATGAGACCTTCGAAACGCAGCGTCTGGCGCGCGTGAATGAATTCATCGCGGCGCCTACGCGGGAGGCATCGCACGCCGGCTCGGCTTATCCCGATAATGCCGACGAAGCGCGCCAGCAGCTTTCCGGGTTCATGCAGGGCGCTCCGCCCGCCAATTTGAACGGAGATGCGGGGCATTCGCTGCTTGGCATTGCAGCGCCGCACGTCAGCCCCTTCGGCGGATGGGAATCGTATCGCGACGCTTATTCCGCCCTGCTTCCTGCGGAACATCCTGCTTCCCAGCGGGACCGCACGTTCGTGGTGCTCGGCACCTCCCATTACGGCGAGCCGGATCGATTTGGCCTGACGCGCAAGCCCTTCGTGACCCCTTTCGGGGAAGCTGTCACCGACGTGCGCCTGGTGGACGAATTAGCGCACGCCGCACCGGCCTCGGTTCGCATGGAGGATTACTGCCATGCGATCGAGCACTCTATCGAATTTCAGGTTCTGTTCCTGCAATATCTATACGGCCCTGATGTCTGTATTCTTCCGATTCTTTGTGGATCGTTCCTGCGCAGCATTTATCAGGGTGGCAAACCGGAAGGAAACGAACAGGTGCAGCGCTTCCTGGAGGCGCTGGGCAATCTTTCCGCGCGGGAAGGGAGCAAACTTTTCTGGGTGCTGGGCGTGGATATGGCGCACATGGGCCGCCGCTACGGCGATCAGATGATCGCGCGCGCGGAGGAAGGCGAAATGGCCGCCGTCGCCGAACGGGACAAAAGGCGCATTGAGCGGGTGGTAGAGGCCGACCCGCAAGGCTTCTGGGAACTGGTCCGGGAGAATCAGGACGACTTGAAGTGGTGCGGTTCAGCGCCCATTTATACATTCCTGAAGGCGGTGCCGCAGGCGCGAGGGACTTTGCGGCGCTACCAGCAATGGAACATCGACGAGCAGAGCGTGGTAAGTTTCGCGGCGATCGGCTTTCGAGGGTAGTTCGTACTACTACTAGCCCCTACAGTTATCCCATAGCGCCGATCAGCTTCGGCAGCTAGGATTGATCTATTCCAAGTAAGATCTATTCCAAGTAAGATCATGCCAAATAAAATCATGCCAAGTAACCCATGCCAAGAGAACCTATGCCACAAGAAGTGAATGCGTTGACGTGGGGCGGCTGATCAGCTAAGCGCAGGAACAGCGTGCGGGCGAGAAAATGTTCGCAAACCTGTGAGATTAGTCTCGCTCACTCTGCTCAAATGGAAAGACGCGATAATTTAAGGTCCTGGAAGCTTCCCAAGCTCCGACGCACAACACCCGAAATAGGAAAATAGTTACTCTTCTTTGTTTACTGCCTTGCGGGCCGCGTCGATGCGGGCCTGCGCGTGGCGGGCGGCGCTGAGCGCCGAGGCGATGTCGATGCCCAGCGCGGGATTGGTCATCGCGTCCTGGGCGTGCTTCAAAGCTTGTTCGGCGCGCGTGACATCGATCTCCTGACCTTTCTCGGCGACGTCGGTAAGCACCCGCACTACGTTGTTGTAAATCTCCAGGAACCCGCCGCTAATGGCGATGCTGAAGCGATGATCTTCGGGCGTGGTGAAGGTGAGGGCTCCGATCCCGAGTTCGGACAGCAGCGCCGCGTGATCCGGCAGCACGCCGATATAGCCGTCCTTGGCGGGGATCTGGGAGCGCACCGCCTTCTCGCGCGCCAGCAGCCGCTCGGGCGTGGCGATCTCGATATCGAAGGTGTCAGCCATCGTTTATTTAGAGCCCTGCTTGTTCAACTCTTCGGCGCGTTTCTTGACGTCTTCGATATCGCCTTGCATGTAGAAGGCCTGCTCCGGCAAATCGTCATGCTTGCCTTCCACCACTTCCTTGAAGCTGCGGACCGTATCGGCAAGGGAAACGTATTTGCCCGCGATGCCGGTGAACTGCTCGGCGACATGGAACGGCTGTGAGAGGAACTTCTGGATTTTACGGGCGCGCGCCACGGTCTGCTTATCGTCGTCCGATAGTTCATCGATTCCGAGAATCGCAATGATGTCCTGCAGGTCCTTGTAGCGCTGCAGAATCTGCTTCACCTGCTGGGCCACTCCGTAGTGCTCTTCGCCCAGGATGCGCGGATCGAGAATGCGAGAGCTGGAGGCCAGCGGATCCACGGCCGGATAGATGCCTTGCTCCACCAGGCTGCGCGTGAGGTTGGTGGTGGCGTCCAGGTGCGCGAAAGTGGTGGCGGGCGCAGGATCGGTATAATCGTCGGCGGGCACGTAAATGGCCTGCACGGACGTGATGGAGCCCTTCTTGGTGGACGTGATGCGTTCCTGCAGCTCACCCATTTCGGTGGCCAGGTTGGGCTGATAGCCCACTGCCGAGGGCATGCGGCCCAGCAACGCGGATACTTCCGAGCCGGCCTGCGTGAAGCGGAAGATATTGTCGATGAAGAGCAGAACGTCCTGGCCGGCTTCGTCGCGGAAATATTCGGCTACCGTAAGGCCGGTGAGACCCACGCGCAGCCGCGCGCCGGGCGGCTCGGTCATCTGGCCATAGATGAGCGCCACCTTCGACTTGGTGTAGTCGCGCGGATCCAGCACACCCGATTCCTGCATTTCATTCCACAGGTCGTTGCCCTCACGCGTGCGCTCGCCCACGCCCGAAAACACCGAGACGCCGCCATGTTTGAGAGCGATATTATTGATCAGCTCCATAATGACGACGGTCTTGCCGACACCCGCGCCCCCGAACAGCCCGATTTTTCCGCCGCGCAGGTACGGTTCCAGCAGATCGATCACCTTGATGCCGGTCTCGAACATCTGCAGCTCGGTGGCCTGCTCTTCAAAAGTCGGCGCTTGACGGTGAATGGGCCACCTTGTCTCCGTATCGATGGGGCCCATGTTGTCCACCGGCTGGCCGATGACGTTCATCACCCTTCCGAGCGTCTGGTTGCCCACCGGGACTTCGATGCCGTGGCCCAGGCTGACGGCCTTCATCCCGCGCACCATGCCATCGGTGGGCTGCAGCGCGATGGTTCTGACCCGGCCCTCGCCGATATGTTGCGCCACTTCCGCCATAACATCGATAGGAATGGGCGTGTTAAAGCCCTCGCTGGTGATGTGGATGGCGGTGTTGATGACCGGAATCTGGTGCTCGGGAAATTGAATATCGATGGCCGGTCCGGCCACCTGAATGACCTTTCCTTCCACCAGCGTCGCCGTTGTAGTTGCCATAGGTACCTTTCTAATCCAGAGCTGCTCTAATCCAAAGCTGCTGCGCCGCTCACTATTTCGATGATCTCTCTGGTGATGCTGGCCTGCCGCACCCGGTTCATTTTTAGCGTAAGTTCGCTGATCACATCCGTGGCATTGGTGCTGGCCGCTTCCATCGCGGTCATGCGGGCGGCGTGCTGGGCCGCGTCCGATTCCAGCATGGCGCGATAGATCTGGGCCTCGATGTAGCGCGGCAGCAGGGCTGCCAATAGCTCGCCGGGCGGCTGCTCGTAGATATAGTCGATCTGCTCCTGCTTTTCGGGAAGCTCCACCGGCAGCAGCCGGGTGGTCACCAGTTGCGACGCCAGCATGCTTTTGAAATTGTTCACCACCAGGTCCACCGCGTCGATTTCGGCTTTGCGAAACAGATCGATCACCTTGCGGGCGATTTCGAGCGCATCCTCGTAGCGCGGGGGCTTCTGAAAAAGCGTAGCGTATTCGCCGCTGATATTAGCGCGGCGCCGCTTAAAGAAGTCGCGGCCCTTGCGGCCCATCAGCTCTAAGCGCACTTCGGACTCGCGGTGTTCGGCGATAAACTTTAGCGCCAATCGAATGACGTTGGAGTTGAACGCGCCCGCCAGGCCGCGGTCGGCGGTGATCACCAGCAAAAGAATCCGCTTCTCGGGACGGCGCGCCAGCAGATCGATCTCCTCGCCGGAGTTCTGCTCGGCCGCAGCCTGCGCCACATTGCTCAGCATGCGCTGGATGATTTGCGAGTACGGACGCGCCGCCAGCACGCGATCCTGCGCGCGGCGCAGCTTGGCGGCCGAGACCACTTTCATGGCCTTGGTGATTTGCTGCGTATTTTTCACCGAGCGTATGCGCCGGCGTAAGTCGATCAGGCTGGGCATCGGTTAAGCGCTAGCGAGCGCTTCCTTGTGCAGCGCCACGAAGCGGTCCTTGAACTCCTGGATCGTCGCATTCAGCTTGCCCTTGATCTGGTCGTCCAGGGTTTTCTTCTCGCGGATTTCCTGCAGCAATGCGGATTGCGACGTGTCCAGGAATTGGTTCAATTCGGCTTCGAACGGGCGCACGTGCTCTATGGCCAGATCGTCCAGCATGCCTTGAGTGCCCGCGTAGATGATGATTACCTGCTTTTCCACCGGTACCGGCTGGTATTGCGGCTGCTTCAAAATTTCCACCAGATGCTTGCCGCGATTCAACTGCTGCTGCGACGCTTTGTCCAGCTCGGACCCGAACAGAGCGAAGGCGGCCAGCTCGCGATACTGCGCCAGATCCAGGCGCAAAGAACCGGCCACCTGCCGCATGGCTTTCACCTGCGCGCTTCCGCCCACGCGGCTGACCGAGAGCCCGACGTCGATGGCGGGGCGCACGTTGGAGTTGAACAGGTCGGCCAGCAGAAAGATCTGGCCGTCGGTGATGGAAATCACGTTAGTAGGAATGTAAGCGGAGATGTCGCCGGCCTGGGTTTCGATAATCGGCAGAGCGGTGAGCGATCCGCCGCCATGCGCGTCGTTCAGCTTGGCCGCGCGCTCCAACAATCGGCTGTGAAGATAGAACACGTCGCCCGGATATGCTTCGCGCCCGGGCGGACGGCGCAGCAGCAGCGAAATTTCCCGATAGGCCGCGGCGTGCTTGGACAAATCGTCGTAGATGCACAGCGCATGCCGCTTGCTGTCGCGGAAAAATTCACCCATCGCGCATCCCGCGTAGGGCGCGATGTACTGCATCGGCGCCGGATCGGAAGCGGTGGCCGCCACCACGATGGTGTAATCCATGGCGCCGTAATGTTCCAAGGTCTTTACGACCTGCGCCACAGTAGAGCGCTTCTGACCGATGGCGACGTAAATACAAATCACGTCGCCGCCCTTCT